>Ga0065707_10082000_pt1 | contig 25542 bp, 22 predicted proteins | sample SwiRhicommuniRL3_FD_59094 | JGI IMG/M metagenome (GOLD analysis project Ga0065707, IMG submission 59094) | Switchgrass rhizosphere bacterial communities from Rose Lake, Michigan, USA - RL3 v2 (version 2) | ecosystem: Host-associated > Plants > Roots > Rhizosphere > Soil | place: East Lansing...
GCGCTGGGCCTGTTCTACGGCGGCTACCGCATCGCTCAGCGCTTTGCCGGGCGCCAGGTTGAATGAGATGGTCGCTGCCGGCAGCTGCCCCACATGCGAAATGGTGAGCGGCCCCGTCACAGTCTTCAACGCCGCCACCGAGCTCAGCGGCACGAGCGAGCCGCTCGCGCTGCGGATGTACAACAAGCTCAACGCGCTCGGGTCGCGCTGGTACTGCGGCAGCAGTTCTGCAATCACGCTGTACTGGTCGCTGGGCGCATAGATGGTTGAGATGAGCCGCGCGCCGTACGCGGTGAACAAGGATTCCTCGATCTGGCTCACCGAAACGCCAAAGGCGGCGGCGCGCTCGCGGTCGATCTCCACCCGCACCTCGGGATTGTTGAGAATGAGATCGCTGGTCACGTCCTTGAGCGCGCCCGAGGCGTTCAACCGATCCACCAGCCGCGGCGTCCATTCCAGCAGCTCATCCATATCCGCATCCACCAGCGAATACTGGAACTCGCTCTTGCTCACGCGGCCGCCGATGCGCAGCACCGGCTGGTTCTGCAGGAAGACGTTGAGGCCGGGGATGTTGCCGATTCGCGGCCGCATCTGCTCGAGCACCTTGAGCGCGAGCGGCCGCTCATCCTCCGGTTTCAGCGGAATCATCAGCCGACCGGTGCTCAAGCCGGCATTGGGCCCGCCCGCGCCGATGAATCCAATGACCGTGTGCACATGCGAGTCCGCCGCGATCTGGCGGATGGCCTGCTGCTGCTTTTCCGCCATCGCCGCAAAAGAAATGTCCGGCGCAGCCTCGGTGGAGCCGATCAACATGCCGGTATCGTCGTTCGAGGTGAAGCCTTTGGGCACGAGCATATACAACAATACGGTGATCGCGAGGCTCGCCATAAAGGCGAGCAGCATGAACGTGCGGCGCGCCAGCGCCTTCTCGAGCGTGCGGCCGTAGAACCGGCGGCTGCGCTCGAATAACGTATTTTGATTCTCCGGCGCATGCTTCGCAGGCTTCAGCCATCGGCTGCACAACACTGGCGTCAGCGTGAGGGAAACCACGCCGGACAGCAGGATGGCCGTCACCATAGTCACCGCGAACTCATGAAACAAACGGCCGACGATGCCGCCCATGAAGAGCACGGGGATGAACACCGCGGCGAGCGATAGGGTCATGGAAACGATGGTGAAGCCGATTTCGCGCGAACCTTTGAGAGTGGCCTCGAGAGGCGTGGCGCCGCCTTCCAGGTGCCGCGAAATGTTCTCGAGCATCACGATGGCGTCGTCCACGACGAAGCCCACGCATAGCGTAAGCGCCATGAGCGAGATGTTGTCGATGCTGAAATCGAGCAGGTACATCGCCGCAAACGTGCCGGCGAACGACATTGGAATCGCAATGCTCGGAATCAATGCGGCGCGCACGCTGCGCAGGAAGAGGAAGATGACCAGCACGACGAGCGCCAGCGACAAGAGCAGGGTGAACTTCACGTCATTCACTGAAGAGCGCACCGTTTGCGATCGGTCGTAGACCAGTTCCAGCGCCATGCCGCCCGGCAGCTGCTCCTGCAGGGCAGGTAGCAGCGCCTTGATGGCCGAAACCACTTTGACCGTGTTTGCGCCGGGCTGCCTTTGCACCGCGAGCACGATGCCGCGCGTGAGATCCTTGCCGATCCACGCCGCGGTGCGCTCGTTCTCCACGCCGTCGGATACCTCGCCGAGCTCATTCAAGCGCACGGGCGCGCCGTTGCGATACGCCACGATCAACGGCCGATAGGCCTCTGCATTCACGAGCTGGCCGTTGGCTTCCACCGTGTAGGTGCGCTGTGCGCCATTCAGGACGCCGGAAGGCAAATTGACATTGGCTTCCTGCACGGCCGTGACGACTTCATCCACGCCGATGCCGCGCGCGACCAGTTTGTTGGGGTCGAGCCGCACCCGCACGGCGTATTTCTGCGGACCGAAGATCTGCACCTGCGCTACCCCGGCCAGGGACGAGATGCGCTGCGACAGCAGGTTCTCCGCATACTCATCCACTTTTGAGATGGGCAGCGAGCTCGAGGTCAAAGACAGCAAAAGGATGGAGGAGTCGGCGGGGTTCACTTTGCGGAACGAAGGCGGCGTCGGCATGTCCGGCGGCAGCTGGCGTGCCGCCGCGGCGATGGCGGTTTGAACATCCTGAGCGGCGGCGTCGATATCCCGATCCAGCGAAAATTGCAGCGTAATCTGCGTGGCTCCTTCGCTGCTTGTCGAGATCATGGAGTCCACGGAGGACAGGGTGGAGAGCTGCTTTTCGAGCGGCGTGGCGACCGCAGTCGACATGGTGGCGGGACTTGCGCCCGGCAGCGAGGCGCTGATTGAAATGGTGGGAAAGTCGGCCGCCGGCAAATCGGATACGGGCAGTTTGAAATAGGCGAGCAGGCCGAAAAAGGCGAGCCCCACCGACAGCAGCGCCGTCGCAACGGGGCGGCGGACGAATACTTCCGCGAGACTCATGCCGCGCGCTTCGTTCGCGCGATGCGCGCGCCCGATTTCAGGCGCGATTGCCCATCGACCACGACTTCCTCACCCGGCTCAACGCCTGAAACGATAGCCAGCGTTTCCGTGCTGCGCGCCAATTGAACCGTGCGCTGTTCGACTTTCGATTCGCCGTTCACCACATAGACGTAAGCGCCTTTGGGTCCCTGCGACACGGCCGCCACCGGCACGACGACCGCCGCCGGATCGCCGGCAAGGCGCAGTGCGACCGTGACGAACTGCCCGGGCCACAACACGCGAGCGGCGTTATTGAAGCGCGCGCGCAAGCGGATGGTGCCGGTGGCCGGGTCTGCGCCGTTATCGATGAACGTAAGTTTGCCCTGGAGTGGCGTGGGCGTTTCAATGGCGACGTCCGGCGGCGTATTGGCGAACGCCGCTCGCACCGCGCCGAGCTGCGATTCCGCAATGGTGAAACTGACATCGATGGGATCGAGCGCGTTCAGCGTGGTGAGCGGCGTTTGCGTCGCAATGCGCACCATGTTGCCGGCCTTCTGAGCGATGAAGCCGATCTTGCCTGCGATGGGCGCACGGATGGTGGCGTAGCCCAATTGCAATGCGGCGTGGTCCGCATTGGCGCGGTCCTGGGCGACTTGCGCTACCGCGGCATCGAGATTCGTTTTGAGTTGGTCGTATTCATCCTGCGAGATGTAATGCTGTGCGAGCAGCTCACGTCCATGTGCTTCCCGCGATTGGGCGGTGCGCAGTGCGGCCTGGTGACCGGCGAGCGTGGCTTTCGCTGCGCGCAGCTGGGTTTCAAGCGGCGCAGGGTCGAGCTGCACCAGAGGCTGGTTGGCCTTTACCTCATCGCCATCGCGCACCAGCACGCGCAGGATTTGCCCATCGACCTGAGGTTGCACGCTGACCGTGGCGGTAGATTCAATGGTTCCGAGCGCGCCTATCGTCAAGGGAACCGCGCGGCGTTCGACCTTCGCCGTGACCACCGGAACGGCTACATCGCGTTTCGCATCCGCGCCTTGCGGCGCGCAGGCGGCGAGGGGAATCGCGACCACCAGAAAAATGCCGAGGCGCAGAATGGAATGCATAGGGGCAGTAGGACAGCACATACCCCTCGTTCATTCAATCGCAGATCGATTAAATATCAGTCATCCATCAGGAAACTGCGCAGCTGCTCGCTGCGGCTCGGATGGCGCAGCTTGCGCAGCGCCTTCGCTTCGATCTGGCGGATCCGCTCGCGGGTGACATCGAACTGCTTGCCCACTTCCTCGAGCGTGTGGTCCGTGTTCATGTCGATGCCAAAGCGCATGCGAAGCACTTTTGCCTCCCGTGGCGTCAGTTGCGCAAGCACGGCATGCGTGGTTTCGCGCAAGGATTCCGTAGTGGCCTGGTCGATGGGCGAGGCCACCGAGCCGTCTTCGATGAAATCCCCGAGATGCGAGTCTTCGTCGTCGCCGATGGGGGTTTCCATGGAGATGGGCTCTTTGGCGATCTTCAGCACTTTGCGCACTTTGTCTTCCGGCATTTCCATGCGCACGGCCAGCTCTTCAGGCGTGGGCTCGCGGCCCATCTCCTGCAACATCTGCCGCGAGATGCGGTTCAGCTTGTTGATCGTCTCGATCATGTGCACCGGGATGCGGATGGTGCGCGCCTGGTCCGCGATGGAGCGCGTAATGGCCTGGCGAATCCACCATGTGGCGTAGGTGGAGAATTTATAGCCGCGACGGTATTCGAACTTGTCCACGGCTTTCATCAGGCCGATGTTGCCTTCCTGGATCAGGTCGAGGAACTGCAGGCCGCGGTTCGTATATTTCTTCGCGATGGAAATCACGAGGCGCAGGTTGGCCTCCACCATTTCCTTTTTCGCGCGGCGGGCCTTTGCCTCGCCGATGGACACGTCCCGGTTCACCTCTTTCAGATCGTTGATGGTGAGGTGATAGAGCTGCTCGAGCAGCTCGAGCTTGCCCTGGCGGCGCTCGATTTCTTCCTTGAACTTCGCGAGCGGCGCCGACCATTTCTTGCCGGCCTTCACATGCTTGGCGAGCCAGCGGGGGCTGGTCTCGTTCTTCGGGAAAGTGGTGATGAAATCCTTGCGCGGCATGCCGGCGTCGCGCACGGCGATGACCATGATTTCCTTCTCGAGCTGACGCAGCTCACCGATGTGGGCGCGCAGGTTGAGAATGAGCGCATCGAACATGCGCGGCGAGAGCTTCAGCTCCATGAATTCATCGGAGAGCTTGCTGCGAAGCTTCAGGGTTTTCGGCTCTTTCGCGCCCGTCTTCGGAATGGCTCCGAGCACCTGAGCATGCAGCTTCGCAATGGAGGCAAAGCGGCGCGCGGCTTCTTCCGGATCCGGGCCGGTGTCGACGGCTTCTTCGCTATCGTCGCCGTCTTCACTCTCTTCCTCGCCTTCCTTGGTTTCCTTCGCCTCTACGATTTCCATTTTCGTGGGGTTCTGCGGCTGCGCGATGACATCAGGCGCATTGGGGTCGATGAAGCCGACGATGATGTCGACCAGGCGCGACTGCCCCGCCTTCGCAGGCTCATAGGCCTTCAACAGGAATTCGTAAGTGGGCGGATACATGGAAAGCGCACGGCGCACGGCATCGAGGCCCTGCTCGATGCGCTTGGCAATCTGGATTTCGCCTTCGCGCGTGAGCAGCTCGACTGTGCCCATTTCGCGCATGTACATGCGCACGGGGTCAGTGGTGCGGCCGAGTTCCGCGTCCAACGCTGCAAGTGCAGCGGCGGCTTCTTCAATGGCTTCGTCGTCCGCGGGCGTGGATGCTTCGGAGACGAGCAGGGGATCGGTGTCCGGCGCCTTTTCGTAGACCGGGATACCCATGTCGTTAATGGTGTTAACGATGTCTTCGATCTGCTCGGGATCGACGATCTCGGAGGGCAGGTGATCGTTCACCTGTGCATAGGTGAGGTAGCCCTGTTCCTTGCCGCGCGCGATGAGCAGCTTCAGCTGCGACTGTCGGTCTTCAGGCACACGGCGCTCGAGGCCCAGCGGCTTTTTATCCGCCGCGGCTGCAGCCGCGGCCACTGCCTTGGCGTTGTTCTTTCCATCCACGGGAGCTTTAGCGTGCGCAGCCTTGGAAGTTGCGTGCACACTTGGGGCTTCCGTAACCTTTTTCGGCGCAGCCGTGACCTTGCCGCGTTCCTTCTCACGCGCAACAACCGCTTTTTTGGGAGCGGGAGCGGCTTTGACGGATTTACGGTCGGTGGACGGGCGCTTTTTGCTGGCTGCGGCCAGCGGCTTGTGCTTGCGTGTCGTCATGGTAAGTCGAGCAATCGGCTTTCGTTCCTCTATGTGAGCGCGTGCGGCGGCAACTCAAGAGGTGCCAAAGAAAAGCGGGCAATTCTAGGGGACGCGCCGGCAACTGCCAAATCGGCGTGCATGCGGTCTTTTCACAACCACTGCATATCCCTGTAACTCATTGAAATATAAGGATTCAAGACTTGGAATCGATCAGTGAAGCGAAGCGCTGACGATGTAATTCCTCCGCAATTAATCGATTGAGCGTCCCCGTAAGCTGATTTGCGAGGGCTACGCGGTCGGAAATAAGGGTCTCGCGCGAAGCCAGGCGCTCCAGATATTTGAAGTAGGCATGCTCACGGAATCGCTCCAGAACCTGGCCGGCGTTTTGCGCCGGGTGCTCGGTCAGCCCGGTCAATAGCTCGCATAGAAAATCGACATTGGACTGGCCGAGCGCGGCGAGGCTTTCGCGCTGCTGTGCGCTTACTTGTGCCGCGAGCTCGGGCGCATTCAATAGGATCTCCACCGCTTGCTGCACCAGGCTGCCGCGTCCGCCACTGCGTCTGCCAGTGTGCGCCGCCTGCGCGGGCCGAGGGCGCGCGGAGGGCGTTGTTTGAGAAGAGACAGCGCCGCCTTCGCTCCACAATTCTTCTAGGCGTTGCGGTAAAAGTTTTATGGTCTCGGCGATTCTATTGAGCATGAGCTCTCGATAGACCCCCGCGGGGATTTTGGCGACCAAAGGTCGCGCTGCCGCCGCGAAACGCGCACGCCCATCGGCATGAGAGAGATCCGCCTGTTCGCTGAGCTCACGCACCAGATACTCCGACAGCGGCAGTGCGGCGTTGAGACGCTGCTCGAAGGCTTCGCGGCCTTCTTTAGCCACCATAGTGTCGGGGTCGTGCCCTTCGGGCAGGAACAGGAACCGGATCTCGCGGCCTTCGCGCGCTTCGGGCAAGGCATGTTGTAGCGCGCGCCATGCCGCAGCACGGCCGGCGCGGTCACCGTCGAATGCAAACGTCACTTCGCTCACCAAGCGGAAGATCCGTTTGAAATGCTCGGGCGTGGTGGCGGTGCCGAGCGTGGCCACGGCATAGGCAATGCCGTGTTGATGGAGTCGCACGGTATCCATGTAGCCTTCCACGATCACCAGGCGTTTGAGCGGCGTCCGGCTTTGCCGTACTTCGTGCAGGCCGTAGAGCTCGCGGCCCTTGTGGAAGAGGGCGGTCTCCGGTGAATTCAAATATTTGGGCTCGCCGGCATCGATGATGCGGCCGCCAAAGGCGATGACTCGGCCGCGCGCATCGCGGATCGGGAACATGATGCGGTCGCGGAAGCGGTCATAGTGTTTTTCACCCTCGCGCGCCTGAGTGCGCTCGCGCTCTACGATCAGGCCGAGATCGCTCAGGCGCTTGCGCGCTTCTTCGCTGCCGCCGAAATGTTTGAGCACTTCGTTCCAGGAATTGGGCGCATAGCCGATGGCGAAGCGGTCGATGATTTCCGGCGTGAGGCCACGCTCTCCGACATAGCTTTTCGCGCGCGGGTCGCGGGCGAGCTGCTCGGAATAGAAGCGGGCCACGTGTCCCATTAATTCATAGGCCGAATCATCGGCGCGACGGGCGCTGGGTTGAGCGTTACCCGCTTCATGTGGAACTTCGAGCCCCATGCGCGCCGCGAGATCTTCAACGGCTTCAGGGAAGGAGAGCTTGTCGTGCTCCATCAGAAAGCCGAGCGCCGTGCCATGCGCTCCGCAGCCGAAGCAGTGATAGAACTGCTTTTCAGGGCTCACCCAGAAGGAGGGCGTCTTCTCGTCGTGAAAGGGGCAGCAGGCTTTGTATTCGCGGCCGGCCTTTTTGAGTTGCACCCGCGCGCCGACGATCTCGACGAGATCGGCGCGGGCAATCAGATCGTCGATGAAGGATTTGGGAATCAGGCCGGCCATAAGAGCATTGTAGGTTGGGCTGAGTCTTCGAAGCCCAACGTTCTTCGACGCTAAAGATGCGTTGGGCTTCGAAGACTCAGCCCAACCTACGGAGCTACGCGAGCTTGGCTTTGATCCGGGCGCTTACGGCGCCCATATCCGCGCGTCCCTGGGCTTTGCCCTTTACGGCCGCCATCACCTTGCCCATGTCTTTGACCGATGCGGCGCCCGTTGAAGCAATGGCCTCGGCGATTAGCGCGTCGATCTCCGCCTCGCTCATCTGCGCAGGCAGATAGGGCTGCAGCACCGCAATCTCCGCAGTTTCTTTTGCCACCAGATCCGCACGGTTGCCGCTTTGGAATTGCACGATGGCTTCGCGGCGCTGCTTGATCATCTTTTCAAGCACGGCGAGCACTTGGGTGTCATCGAGCGTAATACGCTCGTCGACTTCACGTTGTTTGATTGCAGACAGAAGCAGCCGAATGGCGCCCAGCCGGTCTTTGTCGCCGGCGCGCATCGCGCCCTTCATGTCTTCAGTGATGCGGTCTTTGAGCGCCATGTGCGCTTGCCGCCCAACGTTATCGCGCGGCGCGCGCGCCATCCCGGGACACACGCTTCATGTGCCGCTTGACGGCGGCAGCTTTTTTGCGTTTCCGTTCCTGGGTGGGCTTTTCGTAGAATTCCCGGCGGCGCAGCTCGGTGAGGATGCCGGCTTTTTCGCAGGCGCGTTTGAATCGGCGCAGGGCAGCATCGAAATACTCGTTCTCGCGGATACGAACGCTCGGCATGGGACCTCTTAAATCCTTGATCTGGCTATAATTTTAGCCCCATGCGTATGGGGCGGGGCCGGGGATTCTAAAGAGGCGCACGATAAAAGGCAAAGGCGGTTTGAATTGCGTGTTTTAGCGATTGAGTCTTCCTGCGATGAAAGCGCCGTGGCGGTCCTCGACAGCCAGCGGGGCCTGCTTGCACACGAGCTTTTCAGCCAGATCGATCTGCATCGGGTGTTTGGAGGCGTGGTGCCGGAGCTTGCGTCGCGCGACCACGTGCGCAGGTTGCTGCCGATTGTGCGCACTGCGCTGTCGAGTGCTGCCACCCGGCCGCAGGATTTGAATGGGGTTGCCTATACGGCGGGGCCAGGGCTTATCGGTGCGCTGCTCACGGGCGCGGCGCTGGCGCGCAGCCTGGCTTATGCGTGGGGCGTGCCTGCGCTTGGCGTGCATCACCTTGAAGGGCATCTGCTGGCGCCCTTGCTGGAGCCCGAGCCGCCGCCGTTCCCGCATGTCGCGCTGCTGGTATCGGGCGGCCACACCATGCTCATGGAAGTGCAGGGAATCGGGCGATATGAATTATTGGGTGAGACGCGGGACGATGCGGCTGGTGAGGCCTTCGATAAGGCGGCCAAGCTATTGGGATTGCCTTATCCGGGTGGGCCGGAGCTTGCAAAGCTTGCCGGTGAAGGCCGAGCCGGCTTATTGAAACTGCCGCGGCCGATGCTGGATCGCGCCGGGCTCGAATTCAGCTTTTCCGGACTTAAAACCGCGGTGTTGCATGCCGTGCGCCAAAGCGAGCCCACCTCCGCGCGCAAGGCGGATATTGCGTTTGCGGCGCAGGAAGCGATCGTCGAGACGTTGGTGGCGAAGTCGATGCGAGCGCTCGAGCAGACGGGACTCGATGTGCTGGTGGCGTCGGGCGGGGTAAGCGCGAACCGCAGTTTGCGCACGCGAATGACGGAAGCCATGCGAGAACGCGGCGGCGCCGTATTCTTTCCGCGCCTCGAATTTTGTACCGACAACGCCGCGATGATTGCAGTGGCTGGATTGGCTCGCTTGAGCGCGGGCCAACATGATTCGCTGGCGATTCGGGCGACCGCCCGCTGGCCGCTAAGCTCGCTTCGCTCTATTTAATTTCCATGGTTCGCATGCGGCGCGCCATATTGTCCGCCTCTATCCTTCGGTATTCATCCCGAATGCCGCGCAAGGCGCCAACGATCGGTGCGAAATACAGCCGTGCAGTTTCCCTGAAAACAGCGGCCCAATATTCCCAGAAATTACTCATTTCACCATCTCCTTGATTAGTGCCCAAGAGTGGGAAACAAGATACGTCAGGAACAGGAACGAGTCCACTACCAGAATCACGCACTCCAGGAGTGTCAGAACTGAGGTAATGAAATTTGAGATGCCGCGCTTCTGCGCCAAGGTGACGAACACAGAGAGCGCCATCGCGGGAATGGCAATGATTAGAAAAATAGCGAAAACGGCGCCTGAAATGCGCCTTGACACCAATGGCTGCCGTTGAACGGGCTGGACGGGTTAAGCTTCGCTCCATGAGTATGTCCGCAACGTCCGATCGCATCTTCCTGCGCGGTCTCAAGGTCGAGTGCATCATTGGCTTCATCGAATGGGAGCGCCGCGTCCCGCAGACGGTCGTCATCGATCTCGAGCTGCCCGTAGATTGTGCGCACGCGGCACGCAGCGACGACGTGGCGGATACACTTGATTACAAAAAGGTAGCGAAGCGCATCATCGCATTCGTGGCAGAGTCGCAATTCAAACTGGTTGAAACGCTTGCCGAGCGCATCGCTGGGCTCATACTCGGGGAGTTTGCGGTTCCGTGGGTGCGAGTGTCGGTGAATAAGCCCGGCGCCATTCGCGGCTCACGCGATGTCGGTGTCGCTATCGAACGTTCCCGCTGAGCGTGCATGCCACAAGTTTTCGTCGCCGCGGGCAGTAACGTCGAGCCAGAGCGCCATCTCGCGCGGGCTGTTGCGCACTTGCAGGGGCAATTTCCGGATGTGCGCTTTTCTCCCTGGTATCGCAATCGCGCCGCCGGTTTTGAGGGCGACGATTTCATCAATTTGGCGGCCTCCTTTACCAGCACATTGCCTGTGCATGAAGTGTTAGAACGCCTGCATTGCATTGAAGCTCTATGCGGGCGGCCGCGCGACACGCCCAAGTGGGCTCCGCGCACGATGGACCTCGACATCCTGCTGTACGACGATTTGATCTGCGAGGAGCCGCGCCTCAAGTTGCCCCGGCCGGACTTGCTCAAACGGGCCTATATGCTGGGGCCTTTGGCGGACCTGGCTCCTGAGCTATTGCATCCAACCGCGGGAGTCACGATTGCGGAGCTGTGGCGACGCTTCGATCGAAAAGCGCATCCGTTGGTCCGCATTAGTACTTCGTGAAAGCCTTACCAGCCAACGCTGCGTCCGCCATCGATGGCCAGTATTTGCCCCGTCACATACGGCGCTTCTGTCGCAAAGAACAAGGCTCCGCGCGCCACATCTTCCGGCGAGCCAGGGTGCCGCAACAAAGTGCGTTCGATAATTTTCTGTTGCAGCTCTTTGTCAGCTCCGTCTTCAGGCCACATCACGGGCCCCGGCGCAATGGCGTTCACCCGCACATGCGGCGCAAGCTCGCGCGCCAGCGCTTTGGTGAGCATGATCAGGCCGGCCTTGGCGACGCTGTACACCGGGTAGCGGCGCAAAGGACGTGTGCCGTGAATGTCCGCGATATTGAGAATGAGTCCCCGGCTCAAATGCAATGCCGAGGCGGCCGCCTGCGCCAGGAACAGCGGCGCCTTGAGATTGCTGCCGATGAGATCGTTCCAATCGCTTTCCGTGATCTCGCCCATGGGCGTCGGGTAAAAGCTCGACGCGTTGTTGATGAGGATATCGAGTTGACCGAAGGCGCCAAGGGTCGCTTCTATCAAAGGACCGAAGCGGGTGATGTCCAGCAGGTCGCTTTGCACCGTTGCGATGGAGCCTGGGCGCGCACTTGCCAATTCTCCGGCAAGCTGCGCGGCTTCGTCCGCGGAACTGCGATAGTGCAGCACCACATTCGCGCCCGCTGCGTGGAAGCTGCGGGCAAGCGTCGCGCCCACACGCCGCGCCGCGCCCGTGATCAGCACTGTTTTTCCGGCGAGCCGGGTTTGCGGGTCGTAAGTCATGGCGCGGGATTATGACTCCGCTCACGCCTGAAGAAGAACAGCATTCGCACGCCGTCGCGCAAATGATCCGGGCGCGCATCGCGGAGGCGGGCGGTTGGATCCCCTTCGATGCGTTCATGGAGCTGGCGCTCTATGCGCCTGGGCTCGGCTATTACAGCGCAGGTACGGTGAAGCTGGGGCCCGGCGGGGATTTTGTGACGGCGCCTGAGTTGTCGGATCTCTTCAGCATTTGCGTTGCGCGGCAGTGCGCGCAGGTTCTCATGGAAACGGGCGGCTCGATTCTTGAATTGGGCGCAGGCACCGGACGCATGGCGGCAACGATCCTGGAAACATTGGCCTCGCTTAGTGTGCTGCCCGAGCGCTACGCCATTCTTGAAGTGAGCGGGGATCTGCGAGCGCGGCAACAGGAAAGAATCGCTCAATTGCCCACCGCGCTGCGCGAGCGAGTCGTTTGGCTCGATCGCCTGCCGGCGCAGCCTCTGCGCGGCGTAATCCTCGCCAACGAAGTGCTGGACGCCTTGCCTTGCGAGCGTTTTGCGATCCGAGGCGAAACCGTGAGCGCGGTGGGCGTCAGCATTGCACCAGACGATTCTTTCATCGAACGCGAAACAACGGCGGATGAAAATCTGGTGCGCGCCGTGCCTGCCTCCTTGCCAGACGGCTTTCGCTCCGAGGTATGCATGCGAATCACTCCATGGATTACAAGCGTTGCCGATTGTCTCGAGCGCGGCGCAATACTCTTGTTCGACTATGGGTTGCCGCGCGCCCATTACTATCATCCCCAACGCAACGCCGGGACATTGCGTTGCCATTTCAAACAAACCGCGCACGACAATCCGTTGCTCAACGTCGGCGTGCAGGACATCACCGCCTGGGTGGATTTCACGCGCGTTGCCGAAGCCGCCGACGCGGCCGGCCTGCAAGTGCATGGCTTCGCAACTCAAATGGCGTTTCTATTAGGCGCGGGAATCGAAAGCCTGCTGGCGCAGGCGCTCGATACGGTTACGCGAGCCCGGCTTGGCAGCGAAGCGCGTCAACTGTTGATGCCGGGCGAGATGGGCGAAGTCTTCAAGGCGATGGTCCTCACGCGTAATTTCGACGTCCCGCTTTGCGGTTTCGCCGTGCAGGATCTTCGCGCTTCGTTGTGACGCGCTAACATACCCCCTCCCAATCAGGAAACCCCGTGACCGACCTCTTCGACACCATCATTCTCGGCATCATCGAGGGCATCACTGAATTCCTGCCCATCTCGAGCACCGGACACCTGCTGATTGCGGAAGCATGGCTCGGCGCTCGCTCGGATCTGTTCAACATCGCTATCCAGGCGGGCGCAATCCTCGCCATCGTGTTGATTTACCGGCGGCGCCTGCTGCAACTGCTGACGCGGCTCGATCTGCCGGAAAACCGCGATTATTTCGCCAAACTCGCGCTTGCCACGTCAATTACCCTCGTCGGCGGGTTCATCGCCAAATATCTCGGATTCAAGCTGCCGGAAACCGTAGCGCCCGTCGCAGCTGCGCTCATTGTTGGCGGACTTGCGATTCTGGGCGTCGAGCGTTTCGTCAGCAACCGGCCTCAGATCGTCGAGGTTACCTGGCGCGTTGCATTCTGGGTGGGCGCCTCGCAAATTCTGGCCGGCGTTTTCCCAGGCACTTCCCGCTCCGCCGCCACTATTTTCGCTGCCATGCTCGCGGGCCTTACCTCCCGGCCGGCCGCCACGGAATTCGCATTTCTGGTGGGCATTCCAACGATGTTTGCGGCCACTGCCTACGAATTATTGAAAACGCGCGGCGGCGTCGAAGACTGGAACGCACTGGCGGTTGGCTTCATCACTTCAGGCGTGGTCGCATTCGTCGCAGTCAAATGGCTGCTGCGCTACATCCAGACGCACCGCTTCACGGCGTTTGCGTGGTATCGCATTGTGCTCGGCGTTGTATTACTCGGCCTTGTGATGCACGGAGAGCTGCGCTAAGGCGCCGGCTTTTGCAACGATGCTTTGACGGCAGCTACCGCTGCCAGCCGCTGAGCACGAATCTTCTTGCCGATCGCCAACCCGTCGAGACCTTCGCGTTCGGCCGCGCTTAGCGCGACGGTTGCCGCCGCGTCGCGCGCGCGCTGCAGATAGGCCGCCTGCGGATATTCGCGGTTTTCCAAGCCGGCGCGGCCGCGTGCATCGGCCTCGCAGGCGAGCAGAAGCTCGGCAAAGCGCTCCGGACGACGGAACGCGTCGGTTTTTTCAAACAATTCAAGCACCGTATCGGCGCGCAGCTCGGCTGCCCGATGAACGATGCCGTGATGGCGCGCAGTGAGCACTGCCAGATCGCGGCATTCGTTGGGCGCCTTCAGGCGCGCGACGAGAACTTCGATCAGAGGGACGCCTGTTTCTTCATGGCCATGATGCGACGGCCAGCGCTCGGGCAAAGTGCGCGCCTTGCCGAGGTCGTGCATCAAAACAGCGAAGCGTACGGCGATAGAAGGGCTTAAACGCGCGGCACAGCGCAACGCCATCATCACATGGACGCCCGTATCGATTTCCGGATGCCAGCGCGGCGGCTGTGGCACGCCATACAAGGCGGCGATTTCAGGAAAGATAACAGCGAGCGCGCCGCAGTCATGCAGCACTTCGAAGAAAACTTCAGGCCGCGCGCTGCCGAGCGCACGCTCCGTTTCCTGCCACACACGTTCGGGCACCAATGTGTTGACTTCGCCCGATGCCACCATGCTTTTCATCAACTCGCGCGTTTCACCCGCGATGCGAAAGCCTAAGTCCGCAAAGCGCGCTGCGAAGCGCGCCACGCGCAGGATTCGCACGGGGTCTTCGACGAATGCGTCGGACACGTGGCGCAGCACCCGCGCGGCAAGGTCACGCTGCCCGCCATAAGGGTCGATCAGCTTTGTTTCATCCGTAACGCTCGCCGCCATCGCGTTGATGGTGAGATCGCGGCGCTTCAAATCTTCTTCCAGCGTCACTTCCGGCGAGAAGTGGGTCGTGAAGCCTCGATAGCCCGCAGAGACTTTGCGCTCCAGACGTGCGAGCGCATATTCCTCACGCGTCTCAGGATGCAGGAACACCGGAAAGTCGCGGCCCACAGGAAGATAGCCTTGGGCTTCAAGATCTTCCGGCCGCGCGCCGACGACTACCCAGTCGCGCTCACGCACGGGCAGACCGAGCAGACGATCGCGAACCGCGCCTCCGACTAAGTACACTTGCATGCGCGACATGTTAACTGACGTATCGGTGAGGATAGTGCTGGTTGGCCTCCTGGCCGCGGCGCTGCCCGGCTGTGGCGCGCTTTATCTCGCGCAGGCGGCGCGCGGCCAGTGGCAAGTGATGCGCGAGCGCCAGCCGATCGACCAGGTCGTCGCCGATCGGCGCACTCCGCAGGCCCTGCGCGTCACACTTGCTGAATTGCGCGAGGCGCGCGACTTCGCCTCGCGCGAGCTCGGCTTGCCGGACAACGCGAGCTACCGTTCCTACGCCGACGTCGGCCGGTCCTTCGTGGTGTGGAATGTCGTAGCAACGCCCGCCTTTTCCATCAGGCCCAAGCACTGGTGCTTTCCCATCGCGGGCTGTGTGGCTTATCGCGGTTATTTCAGCGAGCAACAAGCTCTCGACTTCGCAAGGCGGCTGCGTACGCGAGGATTCGACGTCACCGTGGGCGGTGTGGCCGCCTATTCCACGCTGGGGAAAATTGCCGATCCTGTGCTCAATACCATGCTGGGCTATGGGAACAACGGGCTCGCGGCGATTATTTTTCACGAGCTATCGCACCAGGTGATGTATGTTGCCGGCGATTCGGAATTCAACGAGGCCTTCGCCGTCACCGTGGAGCAGGCGGGACTCGAGCGGTGGCTCAAGCGGCAGGGAAGAGAAAGCCAGCTGGCCCAGCACCGGGCCCGTGAGGAGAGCCAGCGTAAATACCTGGAGCTTTTCATGCGCCGGCGGGCGGAGCTGGCGCGTTTGTACGAGTCAAAGCTTGCGCCGCCAGCCATGCGCGAGCGAAAGCAGGCAATTCTCAATGCCCTTGCAGGCGACTTGCGCACACTCCAACGCCAACTGGGCAGGCCTGACCCGTACGAGGCGTGGATTAACGAAGGATTGAATAACGCCCACCTGGCATCGGTGGCCACTTACTTCGATTGCGTGCCTGGCTTCGAGCGGCTGCTCGCATCGCAGGGAGGCGATCTGCCGGCCTTCTACAAGGCCGCTCAAAAACTGGCGGGCCAGCCCCGCGCAGAGCGGCATGCACAGCTCTGCAGCGGAGCGGAACCGGGCGGCTCTTAGGAATCGATGGAGATGCGGCGCGGCTGAACTTGCGGCTGCTTGGGAATAATGACTTCCAGCACACCGTTCGTTTGCTTCGCCTTGATCTCCTCCGTGTTCGCGGTCTCAGGCAGCGTGAAGCGCCGAACGAAGGCGCCCACGACGCGCTCTACGCGCTCGTAGCCTTTACTGTTCTCACGATTTTCGCTGCGCCGCTCGCCGCGAACGGTGAGCACGCCATTCTCGGCCGTGATTTCAATATCCTTGCGATCGACGCCCGGCACGTCGGCGCGGACCACAAATCGCTCGGCTTCCTCGTGAATATCGACCGCGGGCTGCCAATCGACATTGCTGGCGCCGGACGCTTCCGGCGAACCGAAGGTGTCGCCGAAAACCTGATCCAGCTGACTGTGCAGGCGGTTGACGAGCCGCCAGGGCTCATAGCGAACTAAAGTCATGACTGTTCTCCTTGGGTTGGCTCCGCGCAATGCGCGTTGCTCCGCGATTTATGGGTGATCGGTTCGGTTTCAAGAGGCCGCGTCTGTGGAGAATCTGTGCGTAAGCTGTGAGCCGACGGGGCACAATATATGGGGTCAGCCCACGCTCGAGCCGCATACAAAAAACTGACGGATTATGTTGGTATCTGCGGCGCGAAATCTCATAACCCATTGAAATTAAAATCAGAATTTGGCTCGGTTTTTCTGCTTTGGGTTTCTTGACGGTTATGTTGCAGCTCTTTAGTCTTCGTCCCCCGACACAATATCTTGTAGCGCGCAATGCGTTCGAGATAGGCGTTCGGGGGGAAGGTTGCTAGGGGGAAGGGGCTGTGACAGCAGCCGGTTTGGGCTCTCGCTGACTCGCATTATTTATATTGCGCTGGCGCGTCGGGCCCTTATTTTCCTTCTGCAATCCGTCACAAGCCGCATCACACTCGGAGTGCCGCGGGCTCATGAATACCGTCGTGAAGATCGAACCCAAAACCGTCGAATCCATTCCCTTCCAGGAAGCCTCGCTGGACATATGGGACAAGAAATACCGTCTGACTGCCAAGGATGGCTCGCCTATCGACAAGACCATGGACGACACCTACCGGCGCGTCGCACGCGCGCTGGCGGATGTCGAGCGGGAAGAAAGCCGCGAGCAATGGTATGAGAAGTTCGTCTGGGCGTTGCGCCGCGGCGCCATCCCCGCCGGGCGCATCATTTCAAATGCGGGGGCGCTCGAGCACAAGCCAGCCACTTCCACTATCAATTGCACCGTCTCGGGCGCCATCCGCGATTCGATGGACGACATTCTGAGAAAGGTGCATGAGGCGGGGCTTACGCTCAAAGCCGGCTGCGGCATCGGCTACGAGCACTCGACGCTGCGTCCGCGCGGCGCTTATGTTTCAGGCGCGGGCGCTTATACGTCCGGGCCGCTTTCGTTCATGGATATCTTCGACAAGATGTGCTTCACCGTGTCTTCGGCCGGCGGGCGGCGCGGCGCGCAGATGGGCACGTTCGATGTCGGGCATCCGGATGTCATGGAGTTCATCCGCGCGAAGCGCGAAGGTGGGCGTCTGCGGCAATTCAATCTTTCGCTGCTGATCACCGATGAGTTCATGCAGGCGGTGCGCGAAGACAAGGATTGGAAGCTCGCCTTCCCGCTATCCCTGAGAGAATTCGAGACCGAGCAGCCCGATCTTACGGACGCCAGTAAATTCGTGTGGCGCGAATGGTCGATCCACCAGGGCTATGTCACCAACGAGGAAGGCCTGGTCGCCTGCAAGATCTATAAGACGCTGCCGGCGCGGCGCATGTGGGACGTGATCATGACGTCCACTTACGATTTCGCCGAGCCGGGCTTCATTTTGATCGACCGCGTCAACGAGATGAACAACAACTGGTGGTGCGAGCACATTCGCGCGACCAATCCTTGCGTTACCGCGGATACGCGTCTTGCTACGCAGTTCGGCATGGTGCGCATTGGCGATCTCTATGATGCCCGTGTCGATATCCAGGCGACCGTGGATGGCCGCACGTTAGGTGAAGGCAAGGGCATTACCGTCCGCCCGGCAGTGCCCGCGTTTATGACCTCTCCGTCCGCCGACGTTTATCGCGTGGTGACGGGGGATGGCTATGAGCTCAAGGCAACTGAATGGCATGATTTTTACACTTCGCGCGGCAAGATCAAATTGAAGGATCTCAAGCCGGGCGATGAGTTGTTTGTCCAGTCGGGTAAGGGCCAATTCGGAGAATGCGGTAGCGCTGAGCTAGGGTTGTTGCTTGGGCTGTTGACAGGGGATGGGCATTTCACCAATCGCGGCAGAGGCGTGCAGGCGGCGGTCGTCAATCTCTGGGGGTCGGATCGCAGTTACGCCGATACGATCGTCGCGTACATCAATACGCTGATAGCCGGGTTTGCCTCACGGCCAAGGAACTATCGAGTGAGCGCGGTAGCGATTCCGGAACGGAATCTGGTCATGATCCGCTCGGTAATTCTGGCTCGCGTGCTCGAACAATATGGATTCACCGTCAACAGCAAAACCCAGGTGCCGGAGATCGTCTGGCGCGGCAATGAGGACTGCGTCAAAGGTTATCTGCGGGGTTTGTTTCAGTCAGACGGCACAGTGAATGTCAGCGGAACGGAAGGAACGTCATGTTCGGTGCGCCTTGCATCGAGCCAGCCTTCCTTGCTCAAGGACGTGCAGGCTTTGCTCGCAAATTTCGGCATATTTTGCCGGATTAACAAGCGGCGCCCAGCAGGTCGTCGCGTTTTGCCAGATGGTAAAGGCGGTAGCAAGGAGTACCAGTGCAAGGCGGATTATGAACTGATCATCGATGGCGAGTCCCGAAACTGCTTCATGCAGGAAATTGGTTTCGTTACTGAAGCCAAAAATGCGAAATTTGAGAAGTGGCGAGAGGGTAAAGCGCTCACCAAAACACAGAGCTTTGTAAGCCGAATCGCGGAGATATCATATGTCGGCAGGGAAGCAGTCTTTGATACAACTCAAAAAGATCGCAACAGTGTGATTTTTAATGGGCTTGTGACAGGACAATGCGGCGAACAACCACTTCCACCATATGGCAGTTGTTTGTTGGGTTCCGTCAACTTGACGAATTTCGTGCGCCAGCCGTTCACTGAATTTGCCGAATTCGACTGGGCTGAGTATCGCGAAGTCGTCAAAGTATTCACCCGCATTCTGGATAACGTCGTGGAGATCAACGGTCTGCCGCTCGCGCAGCAGCGCGAAGAGATCACGCGCAAGCGCCGCCACGGCATGGGCTTCCTCGGGCTCGGCAGCACGCTCACCTTGCTGGGCATGAAATATGGCTCGCCGGAGTCGATCTCCTTTACCGAAGATGTTTCCCGCGAAATGGCACTGGCCGGCTGGCAGGCGGGCCTCGAGCTCGCGCGCGAGAAAGGCCCGGCGCCGATAATGAACGAGGAATTCACGGTCACAAAGGAAATGCTGCGCAAACGGCCTGAAATGGCGCGCGACGGCTGGACGGCCGGCGCCAGGATTCCGGGGCGTTTGCTGCATGCCAAATACAGCCGCTATATGCAGCGCATTGCCGAGGTCGATCCGAAGCTCGTCGAGCAGCTCGCGGAAGTGGGCGCACGGTTCACGCACCACAGTTCCATTGCGCCCACAGGGACTATTTCACTGTCGCTGGCGAACAATGCCTCGAATGGCATCGAGCCTTCCTTCGCGCATCACTATTTCCGCAACGTGATTCGCGCCGGCAAGAAGAGCAAGGAAAAGGTGGACGTATTCTCGTTCGAGCTGCTGGCGTACCGCGAGCTAGTCAATCCCAATGCGCAGCCGCTTTCGACGCAGGAAGGCGAGAAGCTGCCGGAATACTTCATCACCACGGATGACATCTCCCCCAAGGAGCACGTGGACATTCAGGCGGCCTCCCAGAAATGGATCGATTCTTCCATTTCCAAGACCGCTAACGTGCCGAGCGATTTCCCCTTCGACAAATTCAAGGACATCTATCTATACGCGCACGCGCAGGGGCTCAAGGGCTGCACCACTTTCCGCTTCAACCCGGAGGCCTTCCAGGGCGTGCTGGTGAAAGAGTCGGATCTCAAGAATACGGTTTATAAGTTTACGCTCGAGGACGGCACTGTCATTGAAGCGCGTGGCGATGAAGAGATCGATTACGACGGCGAGATCCACACCGCCGCCAATCTTTTCGACGCAATGAAAGACGGCTACTACGGGCGCCTGTGAGGAATCGGACATGGCCATCAAGATCGACAAGAAGATAGTCAAATACAACGTGCACAAGCCGGAGGAGGCGGGCGCGCCTCCCCCGGTTGTCGTCAAGGACAAGCCGCCTCACAAGGCCAAAGTGATCCGCATGACGGAGGAGATCCAGCGCCCCGAGGTGCTGATCGGCTCCACCTACAAGATCAAGACGCCGGTGTCGGATCACGCGATGTACGTCACCATCAACGACATCGTGCTGAACGAAGGCACGGAGTACGAGCAGCGCCGGCCGTTCGAGGTCTTCATCAATTCGAAGAACCTCGATCACTACCAGTGGATCGTCGCGCTCACGCGCATCATCTCGGCGGTGTTCAGGAAAGGCGGCGACATCACTTTCCTGGTGGATGAGTTGAAAGCCGTGTTCGATCCCAAAGGCGGCTACTGGCAGCCGGGCGGCAAGTTCATGCCCTCGATCATCGCCGAGCTCGGCTATGTCATCGAGAAGCATCTGCGCACCATCGGCCTGTTGCGCAAGCAGGAGCTCGATGAGCATCAACAGAAGCTGATCGAGGAGAAGCGCGCCGAGTTCGAAGCGCGCGCCAAGCAGACCGACGCCTTTGCGAAATCGCATTTCCCCGACGGCGCCCAGCTTTGCGCCAAATGCAGCACGGCGGCGGTCGTCATGATGGAGGGCTGCATGACCTGCCTGAATTGCGGAGACTCGAAGTGTGGGTGAGCCGGCCCCACAGGGCCGGCGAACGACCGGCCAGGATGGCCGGGCTGGCGCGCCGCACCAGGGACGGTTGCTAGCGTAAACCCCAAAAACAAGCCCCGTGGGAGCGGGGCTTAAGGGTCGCTTGGCTTGCTTGGAGGATCTTCTTATCGTTATCCGACTTTGACGGGTACGTTATCGGGGGGAGATCGATACGCGCCCTGTCTTTGTTGAAACCGCCCGTTAGCTGTCTTTCCTTCCTGGCCTTGTGGCCGCTTCTGGGGAGAGACAAAGCAACGCTTGTGCCAGCGCGTGCGTTACGCTGTCCGATGTAACATCTTGCAACTGCGACGGGGTTCAACTGTGACGCGCAGCTCGATATGCAAGGCTGCGCCCTCACGATATGACAAGGCCGGGCGTTAACTGCCCTGAGCGATGGCCGGCGTTGTCAAGATCGTCGACGGACTGCGCTGCGCCTCTTCGTGAAGCGCAGCGTCGGACCGCGATCAACCCGTTGAAGCAACAATCAATTCTCTGGACGATGGTGTGTAAATGAACTCGACATTTGCTGTACGGACACTCTGGGCTTTGCTGGCGTCATTGACACTCGGCTCCGCGCTCGCCGCCACAGACGACAATCCCGTGCCGCGCCCGCCGGAGCTCGACCGTGACGTACAGTTCTGGATTCGCGTTTATAGTGAGATCGACACCAATTCCGGCTTCCTGCACGACGAGCGCAATCTCGGCGTGGTCTACGACACGCTGCATTTCGCACCGAACACCCCGCCGCGCGAACGTCAACGGGTCATCGATGAGCGGCGCGATCGTATCGTCTCAGCTCTGCGACGGGTCGCAACGGCTACCGGCGAACTTTCCAAGGATGATCAGCGAATCCGGGATCTTTGGGGCGCAGACGCCACCCCGAATCAACTACTGGACGCTGGTCTATTCATTCGCTACCAGCTCGGCCAGTCGGACCGATTCCGCGCGGGACTCGAGCGCTCGGGAGCTTGGCAGACGCATATCGCCGAGACCTTCGCGAGCCTGGGGTTGCCAGCTCAGCTGGCAGTGCTGCCGCACGTCGAATCTTCTTTCAATCCCGCTGCGTATTCGAAGGTTGGCGCCGCGGGCCTATGGCAGTTCATGCGCTCGACCGGGCGCCGCTACATGCGCATCGATAACTCCGTGGACGAGCGGCTCGACCCCTTCCGCTCCACGGAAGCTGCGGCGCAGCTACTTTCCTACAACTACCGACTGCTTGGCACCTGGCCGCTTGCCCTCACGGCCTACAACCACGGCGCCGCCGGCATGCGCCGGGCCAAGGAGGCGATGGGCACCGATGACATCGTGAAGATCCTGCGCCATCACAAGAGCCCCACTTTCGGATTTGCCTCGCGCAATTTCTATGTGTCATTCCTCGCGGCGCTCGAGATCGACAGCCACCCGGATAAGTATTTCGGTAATCTGAAGCGCGCCGGTGAAATCAAATTCCAGGAAGTGGAGCTGCCTGCGCAGATGCAGTCCAATGCGCTCGCCCGCGCCGTCAAGATCAAATCGGATCGATTGCGGGAATTGAACCCCGGACTGCGCCCGGCCGTGTGGCAGGGGCATCGGCAGATTCCCAAGGGTTATCGCCTGCGACTGCCAGCCGATGGCGAAGCCTGGACATCGGATCTGCTTGCAAAACGTCTGGGGGCGGAGCCACCTATCAAGGTGGCTGCAGTTGAACGTCCAACTCCGCCACCTGCTGTTCCACCTGCGCCGGTGGCTGTCGCACGCGTGTCCAAATCCACCGCCCCGCCCGCCGGCGCCATTCCATCGGTCGCGGCTCAAATCGAGAGCGCTCAAGATGCTAAGGCGGTTGCCGTCATAGGCAAGCCCGCTGCGCGCGCCGAGCCGGTTTCTGCGGCGCAAGCGGATGCCTTGGGCCCCTCATTGGGCCCGGCGATAGAGACCCCGCAGTCCGCCGACCCGATCGATTACTCGGTAGCGGCGAATGACACCATCTCCGTTGCGGCCGATGAAACACTGGGCCACTACGCGGAGTGGCTGGGCACGACCGCTGCCCATCTGCGCCAAGTCAACAAAATGAAGTACGGCAAGCCGGTGCTGATCGGCCGGCGCATCAAGCTCGCGTTCGACAAGATTCCGCGCGATGATTTCGAGCAGCAGCGCCGCGAATATCATCGCGTGCTGCAGGCGAGTTACTTCGCCGCGCATCGCATCGTGGGCACCGAGGTATATACGTTGCGACGCGGCGATACACTCTGGACGGTGATGCAACGTTCCGGCCAGTTGCCCGTGTGGCTATTGCAGCAATACAACCCGGATGTGGACATCAGCGTGATGCGCGCCGGGGTTGAGATCGTGGTGCCGAAGGTGGAAGAGGTCACGGCCAACGGCTGACGTTGACTTATAATCGATTCAATGAAGGCTACGGGTTTCCGATTACTGCTGAAGATAGGCGTGCTTGCCTGCATGAGCGCGCTCGCTTGCGCCGATTCGCTTGTGCAGAGCGTGCCGAGCGCAGAGCGCGTGGTGGTGCGCAAAGGCGAGCGCCGCCTGTATCTCATGCATGGCGAGCGTATTTTGCGCTCCTACAAGGTGGCGCTCGGCTTGAATCCCGTCGGTCAAAAGGAGCGCTCAGGCGATTTTCGCACGCCTGAAGGCCGCTACCGGCTTACGCGCCGCAATCCACGCAGCGACTTTTTCCTGGCCATCCAGGTGTCTTATCCCAATGACGAAGACATCAAACGCGCGCGCCGCAACGGCTGGGACGCAGGCGGCTCCATCATGATTCATGGGCTGCCCAATCAACTCAAGCACGCCCCCACCTATTACGAGAGCCGCGACTGGACGGACGGCTGCATCGCCGTCACCAATTCCGACATCGTAGAAATCTGGATGCTGACGGCGGACAACGCGATCATCGAAATTCTGCCGTAGGCATCGGGTACTTATGGAAACCAGCATCGTCATTCCCGAGTTCGTCGACGCGCGCGTCGGACCGCGCGGCAGCCTCGAGAATCTATCCCAGGCCGAGATCGCCAAGCTGCTCGATTCGAGCCAGGGCGGCCTCTACGACCTGTTCCGCAAATGCGCCCTCGCCGTTCTCAACAGCGGCGCCGATACCGACAACGCCAAGGAGATCTTCGACCGCTATCGTGACTTCGATATCGAGATCGTGCGCCACGCCTGGGGCATCAAGCTGCAGATCCATCACGCGCCGGCCTCGGCGTTCGTCGACGGCCAGATGATTCACGGCATCAAGGAGCAGCTGTTTGCGGTGTTGCGCGATGTGATATTCATCTCCAACGAGATCATCGACAGCGGCCGCTTCAATCTCGAGAGGCCTGCCGACCTCACCAACGCCGTATTTCATATCCTGCGCAATGCGCGCGTGCTCGATTTCAAGGCGCGGCCGAATCTCATCGTCTGCTGGGGCGGCCATTCGATCGGCAACGCCGAATACAAGTACACCAAAAAAGTAGGTTACGAGATGGGCCTGCGCGGCCTGGATGTATGCACCGGCTGCGGCCCCGGCGCCATGAAGGGGCCGATGAAGGGCGCAACCATCGGCCATGCCAAACAGCGTCTCGCGTTCGGCCGCTACATTGGCTTGACCGAGCCCGGCATCATCGCGGCGGAACCGCCCAATCCCATCGTCAATCAGCTCGTGATCATGCCGGACATTGAAAAACGACTCGAAGCCTTCGTGCGCGTGGCGCATGGCATTGTGGTGTTTCCAGGCGGCGCAGGCACGGCGGAAGAGATTCTTTACCTGCTCGGCATTCTGCTCGATCCGGCAAATCGCGATCAGCCTTTGCCCGTCGTGCTCACAGGGCCCGCGGAAAGCGCGGCCTATTTCGAGCAGCTTTCCAAATTCATCAGCGGCACACTCGGCGATGAGGCGCTCGAGCGGCTGAAGGTGATTGTCGGCGATCCTCCCGCGGTCGCCCGTCACCTGGTGCGCGGCATGGAAGCGGTGCGTGAATTCCGCAAGACCCGCAGCGATTCCTATAACTTCAACTGGCTGCTCGCGGTGCCGCCGGAGTTCCAGCATCCGTTCGAGGTCACGCATGAATCGATGCGCTCGCTCGATTTGAGCCGCGATCAGCCTCTCCATCAGCTTGCAGCAAATTTGCGGCGTGCGTTCTCTGGCATCGTCACGGGCAATGTGAAGGAACAGGGCATCGCCGCCATTGAGAAATACGGTCCCTACGAGCTCTCAGGCGACCCTGCAATCATGGAATTGCTGGATGAATTGCTGAAAGCCTTTGTCGCGCAGCTGCGCATGAAGCTGCCGGGCAGTGTCTATCGTCCGTGTTACCGGCTCGTCGCGTAACATAACGCTCGATCGATTTGACTTGCGCGCAACGCGCCTGTGAAGCAGTTCCTGCGCTGCGCAGATTGAAGCCGTACGCTGCGCGGCACAGATTCGGGAGATTTCCAAAATGAGCTCATCGGACAGGGTGCGAGAAACCCCGCCCACCGGCAAGACGCCAGTGGCAGGGGAGGCTGACCCTTACGCCAGCTGGCTCGATCGCATGCAGCGCGCACGAGTGCGTCACGCAGCGATCACCAAAAACCTGTACACCTGGGCCAACTATAAAAGCTGGACCGAGCGCGTCAAAGGGTCCTGGGACGAGGAACCGCCCAAAAAAGTCTAGGCTTGCGAATTCAGGCTTGCAGGGGCTGTGCTCGTGACGCCCGGTTTCGCAAGCCATGCAATCAGCGGCGCCCACTGTTCGATGTCTTC
>Ga0065707_10082001_pt1 | contig 25498 bp, 23 predicted proteins | sample SwiRhicommuniRL3_FD_59094 | JGI IMG/M metagenome (GOLD analysis project Ga0065707, IMG submission 59094) | Switchgrass rhizosphere bacterial communities from Rose Lake, Michigan, USA - RL3 v2 (version 2) | ecosystem: Host-associated > Plants > Roots > Rhizosphere > Soil | place: East Lansing...
CCCCTGCCGATCTGCGCAAGCTTCCCGCCGCAAAACTCCCTGCGTTATCAAAAGAGTTACGCGACTTCCTGATTCAAAGTGTCAGCACGCGCGGCGGCCACTTCGCAGCGGGTTTGGGCACGGTCGAGCTCACCATCGCCCTGCATTACGTTTTTAATACACCCGACGACCGCCTCGTCTGGGACGTAGGCCACCAGGCGTACCCCCACAAGGTACTCACCGGGCGACGTGACCAGCTCCACACCATCAAGCAGAGCGGCGGCCTTGCGCCTTTCCCCACCCGTTCGGAAAGCGAGTACGACACCTTCGGCGTCGGGCACTCCAGCACATCGATCAGCGCCGCTCTCGGCATGGCGGTTGCCGCCGCGCAGCTGGGCGAAGACCGCCGCGTGGTCGCTATCATCGGCGATGGCGCCATGACGGCGGGTATGGCGTTCGAGGCGCTGAACCACGCAGGCTCGCTGCCGGCCGACCTGCTCGTCATCCTGAACGACAACGACATGTCGATCTCGGAGAACGTCGGCGCACTGTCGAATTATTTTGCGCGCGTTCTTTCCGGGCGCGTGTATGCGCACCTGCGCGAAGGCAGCAAGAAGGTGCTGCGGCCGATGCCGACGGTGCGCGAGCTCGCGCGGCGCTCGGAAGAGCACATGAAGGGCATGGTGTTGCCCGGCACGATGTTCGAAGAGATGGGTTTCAATTACATCGGGCCTATCGACGGGCACGATGTGAAGGCGCTGGTCTCCACGCTGCGCAATTTGCGCAAACTCAAGGGCCCGCAGTTCTTGCATGTCGTGACGCGCAAGGGGCAAGGCTATGCGCCTGCCGAGGCGGACCCGATCAAGTGGCACGGGCCTGGCCCGTTCGATCCCGCAAGCGGCACTATCTTCAAAGAGAAAAGCAGCGGGCCGGCGTACTCGCAGATCTTCGGCCAGTGGCTCTGCGACATGGCGGAGCGCGACGCGAGGATCATCGGCATCACCCCCGCGATGCGCGAAGGCTCGGGGCTCGTCGAGTTCTCCAAGCGCTTTCCGGAGCGGTATTACGACGTCGCGATTGCGGAACAGCACGCAGTGACTTTTGCAGCCGGCTTGGCGGCCGAAGGATTGAAGCCCGTTGTCGCGATCTACTCCACTTTCCTGCAGCGCGCTTACGATCAATTGATTCATGACGTCGCGCTGCAGAATCTGCCTGTGGTGTTCGCGCTGGATCGCGCTGGGCTCGTAGGCAGCGACGGCGCCACGCATCAGGGCAGCTACGATTTCTCATTCCTGCGCTGTATTCCCAACATGGTGATCATGGCCCCGGCGGATGAGAACGAATGCCGGCAGATGCTGTATACCGCGACCTTGCTGTCCTGCCCTTCGGCCGTCCGGTATCCGCGCGGCGCGGGGCCGGGCGCGACCGTTCATGATGAGATGGCGGCGCTGTCGGTGGGACGCGCAGAAATTCGGCGCGAAGGCCGCAGTGGCCTCGCGATATTGGCTTTTGGCGCGCTGGTCGATTCCGCTGCAAAGATTGCCGAACGGCTCGACGCCACCGTGGTTAACATGCGCTTCATCAAGCCCCTGGATGAAGACTTGGTGATGTCCATTGCCGCGCGCCACCGCGCTATCGTGACGATTGAAGAGAACGCCACCGCGGGCGGCGCGGGCTCCGCTATCGGCGAGCTGCTGGCGGCTGACGGCGTCGCCTTGCCGCTGTTGCATCTCGGAATCCCCGATCGCTTCATCGAGCACGGCTCGCGCGAAGACTGTCTCGCCGCGGCAGGGTTGGACCTGGCCGGCCTGTCGGGCGCGGTCGAGCGCTGGTGGTCGCTGCAGAACCAGGAGCGGGCGCGTTCCGCGGGTGGCGCGTGAAAGAAGTGGAAGACGTCCAGGGCCACACGGATACCCGGCAGCTCCCCATCAACCGCGTAGGAATCAAGGACATCGCGCATCCTGTGCGGGTCAAAGACCGCTCTGCGGGCGAGCAGCACACCATTGCCCGCTTCAACATGTACGTGAATCTGCCGCACAATTTCAAAGGCACGCACATGTCGCGGTTCGTCGAGATTCTGCACGCGGAGCGCGAGACTTCGGTCGAATCCTTCCGCGCGATGCTCGAGCGCATGACGCAACGGCTGGAAGCGGATGCGGGCCATATCGAAATGAATTTCCCATTCTTCGTGATGAAGAAAGCGCCGGTGTCGGGCGTTGAAAGCCTGATGGATTACCAAGCGAGCCTGATCGGCGAGCACAAACAGGGCAACACGGAGTTATGGCTGCGCGTCACGGTGCCTGTGACCAGTCTTTGCCCCTGCTCCAAGAAAATCTCCGAGCGCGGCGCGCACAACCAGCGCTCGCACGTCACAGTTACCGCAAAGTTGCACAGCCACATATGGATCGAGGAATTGATCGACCTGGTGGAGGCCGAAGCCTCTTCGCAGCTCTACGGCATCCTCAAGCGGGTCGACGAGAAATACGTTACCGAGCGGGCCTATGACAATCCAAAATTCGTCGAGGACGTGGTGCGGGACGTTGCGACGCGCTTGAATGCGGAGGATCGCATCGCCGCCTACACGATCGAAGCCGAGAACTTCGAGTCCATTCACAACCATTCGGCGTACGCCCTCATCGAGCGGGACAAAGATGCCCCATAGGTTGAGCTGAGTCTGCGAAGCCCAACCTACGCTCAGGGAGCCCAATCGACGATCTTCAACTCACGCGTTTCCTTAGCCAACGCCTGTGCCGCCCCGAGAACTTCCGCAGCATGCCCGGGCACTTTCACATTGCGCCATTCCTGGCGCAACACTCCGTCAGCATCGATGAGGAAAGTACTGCGCTCCACGCCCATGAACTTACGGCCGTACAGCGTTTTTTTCTTGATGACCTCGAAGGCCTTGCACAGGGTCTCATTTTCATCCGCCAGCAGATCGAAGGGCAGGCCTTCCTTCGCTTTGAATTTTTCGTGCGAGGCCACGCTGTCCCGGGACACACCCACCACATGCGTATGGGCTTTGCGAAACTCCCCATACAAATCGCGAAATTGCTGGCTTTCGAGCGTGCAGCCGGAAGTCATGTCTCTGGGATAGAAATAAATGACCAGCTGCTCGCCATGGACATCCGCCAGCTTCCATTTCTTGTCGCCCGTGGCGGGCAACGCAAGATTCGGCGTCTTCGAGCCGACAGCGACCTTGATCATCTAGGGACTCCCGCTCCTGGCCTGCGGGCATTCTAGCGCTCTTTAGGCGGAAGGCCTCTCTGCGTTCTGCAGGCGGCTGATGAGGTTGCGCAGGAACACGCGATTGAAGCGTAGCTGGCAGGAAGCGGAAACCTGCTCGAGCAAAGTCGAGCTGACTTTGAGCACGGTGACGGCATCGGCGGCGCGGATCGTGGCGGTGCGCTTGGCGCCTTCCACATAGCTCGCCTCACCGAAGCAATCGCCGGTGTCGAGCGTACCTACGGCGCGGCCACAACGCTCCACCGAGCAGTGGCCGGAAACGATGATATAGAAGCGATCGTCCATTTCTCCTTCCTTGACGATCTCCCCGCCGGCGCCATAGTCCTGCCAATTACTGGCGCGGAGCACCTCGCGGATCTCCGCATGCGAGAACTCATGGAAGAATTTGAGCCGGCGCAACACGCCGAACTGTTCCTGCTGATCGAGCCGGGAATTTTCTTCGCGCAGCTTCTGGTGCACGCGCGTGAGCTCGGCCGCGAAATCGAGACCGCTTTTGTAGCGCTTGTCCGGATCTTTCAGCAAGGACACGGCCACCACGTTTTCCAGCTCTTCGGGAATATCCTTGCGCAGCGTATGAATGGGCGGCGGCGTGGCGTACACGATCTGATGCAGCAGCTTCTGCAGATTGCCGGCGCGAAACGGCCGCGTGCCGGTCAGCAATTCATACATCACTGCGCCCAGCGAATAAAGATCCGATCGCGGCGTGAGATCGAAGCTTTGCACCTGCTCCGGCGACATGTAGGAAGGACTGCCGGCGATGCCTTCGATGCGCGAAATGTCCGAATCCGCCACCAGTGCGATGCCGAAATCGATGATGCGCACGTCGCTGTCCTGCGTGAGCATGATGTTGGATGGCTTGATATCGCGATGGATCACGCCGCGCGAGTGCGCGTAGTGCAGCGCCTTGGCGCATTTGTAGACGATTTCGACGACATCGTCCACGCGCAGCAGATTGTCCGCCCTGCAATACGCCGCGAGCGTGCGCGCGCCATGCACATGCTCGGTCACGATGTAACAGTGGCCGTTCTCTTCGCCGGCGTCGTAGATAGGAAGAATATTGGGATGCTGCAACATGCCGACCAGGTGCGCTTCCTGCAGGAACATCTTGCGCGCGGTGCGCGAGCGATCTTCGTCGCCGCCGGTATCCATGTTGTACACCTTGATCGCGACATCGCGCCCGTAGTACGCGTCGTGCGAAAGGTAAACGATGCCGGTGCTGCCGCGGCCGACCTCGTTGACGACCACGTATTTGCCGATTTTCTCGGGAATCTTGCGCGCGGGTTTCGTCTTGTGGACGGGTGCTGACATGACGCGAGGGAAAGCCATGGAGGCGGGCAGCATACGGATGAGGCTCTACATCGACTGTGATGCGGACCTCAGCGAGAGGTCGCGCCGGCGTCAGCGTCCGAAGTGATCGAAGCCTGCGTGCGAGAACTCCATCACAGTCCCGGCGCGCGTCACTCTACTGCCGGAAACGGCGTGCAATCGGCCGATGCGGCGATAGCCCCACTCGTCGGGCGGGAGATCGCGCTGTAGCGCTTCGAGCGCGGCCGGCGGCACGGCAAAGCACAACTCGTAGTCGTCGCCTCCGATGAGTGCGAGTCGTCGCGCCTGTTCATCGCCCGCCGTTGCGACTAGCGGCGTCGAGACGGGGAGACTGAGAAAGTCGATGTCCACACCGCACGCGCTGGCCTTCGCCAGTTTGCCGGCATCGCCGAGCAGGCCGTCGGATACATCGATGCAAGCGCTCGCGTAAGCGCGCAGGCGCTCGCCTAATTCAAGGCGTGGCGTGGGGAAGAGGAAGCGCTCACGCAGATAAGTGGCATGCTGGGGATTGTCGACGTGCAGCTTGCCTTGCTCGATAGCCAGGCCTGCGACTGCATCGCCAGGCGTGCCCGACACGAACAGGAGATCCCCCGCTTTACCACCCGACCGTAACAATGCTTGCGACGCTGGCGCATGACCCAGCACCTGGACAGTGATACAGAGCGGGCCGGACGTCGTGTCTCCGCCCACCAAGGCCACGTTGTGAGCGCGAGCGAGCTTGCAGAATCCCGCGGCAAAGGCGGCAAGCCAGGATTCATCGACGCTCGGCAAAGTCAGCGCGAGCAGGGCCCACGCCGGGCGCGCGCACATAGCTGCAAGATCGCTTAGATTTACCGCAAGTGCGCGATGTCCTATTGAATCGGGCGGTGAATCGATCGGAAAGTGCACGCCCGAGACAAGCGTATCGATGGCGGCGACGAGTTGCTCCCCTGGCGGATTTTCCAGCAGCGCCGCATCGTCACCGATGCCAAGAGGTACGTCCGTGCGGCGGGCGCCGCAGCCGCGAAAGTAACGATCGATGAGATCAGATTCGTTCAATGGCGTTCGCCGTAGGTTGAGCTGAGTCTTCGAAGACTCAGCCCAACCTACGCCAATCAGTGCTCATGCGGCCGCAGCTCGCGCGCCACGCGATCCAGCACCGCATTGACAAACTTGTGTCCGTCCGTCGCGCCGAAGCGGCGCGCAAGGTTCACGCCTTCGTCGATTACCACCCGAAACGGCACCTCAGGCCGCTGCCGCAATTCGAACGCGCCGATCAACAATACCGCGTGCTCGATAGGATCGAGCAGATCGGGCTTGCGGTCCATCCACACCGATAACGTGGAATCGAGCGTCTGGTGCGAATCGCAAACACCCTGCACCAGCCCGCGGAAATATTCGCCATCGGCGCGGTCCATACCCTCCTCGCTGGCGAATTCGTTGATCAGGTCCTGCCAGGGTCCATCGTTCATCTGCCAGCGGTAGAGCGCCTGCATCGCAAGCTTGCGCGCCAGAGACCGCGCGCCTGGATTGAATGGAGGAACGCTCATCGGAGTCCGGCGAGCAGGTCGGCCATTTCAAGCGCCACTTCCATGGCCTCGCCCCCCTTGTTGCCGGCGGTGAGCGATGCGCGCTCCTGCGCCTGGGCCAGAGTTTCAACAGTCAGCACTCCGAAGGAAACCGGAATCCCCGTGTCACTGCTCGCCTGCTGCAGACCTCGCGCACATTCTCCCGAGATATATTCGAAATGCGGGGTGTCGCCGCGGATGACGCAGCCCAGGGCGACGATCGCATCGTAGCCACCGCTTTTGGCCATCTGCCGCACGACCACAGGCAATTCAAACGCGCCCGGCACGCGCGCGACCAGAAGACTCTCCGCAGCGCCACCGTGCTTAACCCAGGCTGCCACCGCGCCTGCGAGCAGATCCGCAACAATTGAGTCGTTGAACACCGAAGCTGCAACGGCCACCCGATACTTACGCGCATTGGGCGCGCCTTGCAGGATGCGCGGCCCGCCCTGGCTCGCAGCCGGCGCTGGCGATTCTCTCGCGGTGCGCTTCCAGTCGCTCATGCGTCCTCGCTGACATAGCTTTCGATCTCCAGGTCGAAAGCGGAAATGCCCAGCATCTGTTTGGGTGCGGAAAGCACACGCATGCGGCGGATGCCGAGATCTTTGAGAATTTGCGCACCCACGCCATAGGTGCGCAGCACCGCGCCTTCTGCTTCCTTCGCGGTTGTCGATTCCTGCTCCTTCAGCACGACAACGACACCGCTGCCCGCATGGGCAATGCGCTCGACCGCAGCGCGCAAGGTCCAGGCCTTTGCATCGGTGCGAATCCCCAGAAGATCGCGCAAGGCATCGGTGACATGCACACGAATCAATGGCGACGTTGGGCCGTCCAGGCGCCCATGCGCCAGCGCGAAATGCATGCCGTGATGCACCTGGTCTTTGTAAGCATAGAGACGGAATTCACCGAACTCGGTCTGCACCGTCTGCTCGGAGATGCGCTCGACCGACCGCTCGTTGCGCAAGCGGTGGCGAATCAAATCCGCAATGGTGCCTATCTTAAGATTGTTCTGGCGCGCGAACTCTTCGAGCTGCGGGCGACGCGCCATGCTGCCGTCGTCGTTCATCAATTCGCACAGCACGCCAATGCGCTGCAATCCTGCAAGCGCACACAGATCCACGGCAGCCTCGGTATGTCCCGCACGAACCAGCACGCCGCCCCGGCGGGCGCGCAGCGGAAAGATGTGGCCGGGCCGCGCGAAATCTTTCGCGGACGCCGCGGCGCTTGCCAATGCGCGAATGGTTGCCGCGCGATCGGCAGATGAAACGCCGGTTGTGGTGCCATGCCGATAGTCCACCGACACGGTAAAGGCGGTGCGATAGGCGTCGTCGTTGTTGGGAACCATCTGCGGCAATTCGAGTTGCGCAAGCCGCGTCTCGTCCATGGGCACGCAGATGATGCCGCTGGTGTGACGGATCATGAACGCCACGGCCTCGGGCGTCGCGTGCTCGGCGGCCATGATCAGATCGCCTTCGTTCTCGCGGTCTTCATCGTCCAGAATAATGACCATGCGTCCCGCGGCGAGCTCGGCGAGGATTTCCCCGACGTTGCTCAAGCCCGCCAGGTGCGGTTCGCTATCCTTAGGAAGGGGAGTCAGCGAGAAGACGTTCGACATATCTAGCTACCTGATCGATTTCGAGATTGACCCGGGCGCCCTGTGCAAGCCGCCCGAGCGTCGTGACGGCGCGCGTGTGGGGAATGAGATTGACGCCGAACAGTCGCCCGTCCACTTCATTCACCGTGAGACTTACGCCTTCCACCGTTACCGAGCCCTTGCGTGCAATGTAGCGGGAAAGCGCGGGCGGCGCAGCAATTGTGACCCGCAGGGAGCGATCTTCGTCACGCAAGGCGATCACTTCACCTGTCCCGTCGACGTGGCCGGACACTAGATGCCCGCCCAGGGGATCGCCTGCGCGCAGAGACGGCTCAAGATTGACCTGGGCGCCGGGCATCAGCTGCCCCAGCGTGGTGAGGGACAGTGTTTCGGCGGAGACGTCGGCTGCAAAACTGTTCGGGCTGAGATCCAGCGCGGTCAGACATACGCCCTGCACACAAATGCTGTCTCCGGCGACCGCTCTGCTGAGATCGAGAGATCGCACGGCGATGACCAGGCGCACATCCCCGCCACGCGCTTCGCGCTTCTCAATATGGCCGATGTCCTGAATGATGCCGGTGAACATCAGTGTTTCGCCGGCGGACGCAAGCGCAGCCGCAGATCGGCGCCTATTTGAACGGCATCTTTGAACTCCAGCCGCTGCGCCGCCTGCAATTCCGCGAGGCGCGGTAATTCAAACAGCGCCCTCGCCGTTGGACCGAGCAGCGCGGGGGCGACGTAGATAATGACCTCATCGGCCAGACCCTGCCGGATGAACTCACCGGACAGTGTCGGCCCGGCTTCCACCAGCACTTCGTTGACTTCGAGCTCGGCGAGCCGCGCGAGACCCGCCTGCAAGTCCACCCAACGGCTCTGCACATTGTTTTCAGGTTGAGCGGCGCTCATGGCTTCGATGCGTGCCCCGCATTTTTCCAGGGCTGCTGCGCGAGCGATGACGTCACTGACCGCGAAATTCGCCGTGGTGAGCACGAGCACTTCGCCTGGCGCCTCGAATAATCGCGCACTGGGCGGAGTGCGCAGGCGCGTATCCAACACTACTCGCAATGGCTGGCGTGCGGCGTCTCCAACGCGCACCGTGAGACGCGGGTTGTCTGCGAGCACGGTGCCAATGCCGGTCAAGATCGCGGAGCTGCGCGCCCGAAAACGCTGCACATCGTCGCGCGCAGCTTCGCCTGTGATCCATTGGCTCTCGCCATTGGCGAGCGCAGTGCGGCCATCGAGGCTCATGGCGGATTTGACTCGCACCCAGGGGCGGCCCAATTGCATGCGCTTGATGAAGCCTGCGTTCAATTCCGTCGCCTCGGCTTCCATTAGTCCGCTTTGCACTGTAATGCCAGCGCGGTGCAAGGCTTTTGCGCCCTCTCCGTTCACCTGTGGATTGGGGTCCTGAACGGCGAATACGACGCGGGCGACCTTCGCTTCAATCAATGCTTTGACGCACGGGGGCGTGCGCCCTACATGGCTACACGGCTCGAGAGTGACATACGCAGTTGCACCCACCGCATTCGTCGAGCCTGCTGCGCGCAGGGCAACGACTTCCGCATGCGGCTCACCGGCGCGCTCATGCCAGCCCTCGCCTACGATGCGCTCGCGACGCGCAATCACGCACCCGACGCGGGGATTCGGATGTGTCGTGTCCATTGCGCGCGCGGCGAGCTCCAGCGCGCGCTGCATGGCGAAGCGGTCGAAATCATTGAAATCTGCGCTCATTTGTCCTTCGCCGGAATCGGCTCGCCGGGCAGCAGCGAGAGCTGGTCGCGATTTACCTTCTTAGAGCTCTCATGCGAGGTTTTGCGTGGCTGCTTCAATTTCTCGATCTCTTCGCGGAACGCCTCCACATCCTGGAAGCTGCGATACACCGAAGCGAAACGCACATAGGCGACCTCGTCGATATGTCGCAGCTCTTCCATCACCAGCTCTCCGATCGCACGCGAGGGGATTTCGCGGTCGCCGCGTACGCGCAGGTTGTGGCAGATGCGGCTAACAGCTTCATCGATAGACTCCGGCCCCACTGGCCTTTTCTCCAGGGCTTTGGCCATTCCGGACCGCAACTTTGCCGGATCGAAAGCTTCGCGGCTGCGGTCGCCCTTGATGACCAGCGGCATCAGCAGCTCAGCCGTCTCAAACGTGGTGAAGCGCTCGCCGCAACTCAAACATTCACGCCGACGGCGGATCTGGCGACCTTCACTTGCCAGGCGTGAGTCGTTAACCTTCGTTTCGACGTGGCCGCAGAAAGGACAGTGCATGCGGCGCCTTGCCTCGCGCGCTCACGCGCCGTAAACGGGAAAGCGACGGCATAGTTCGATGACGCGCGGACGCACGGCTTCGATCGACGCCTGCGAGCCGTTTGCGTCGAGGATGCCGCTGATCCAATCTGCCACCTGCTCGATCTCGCGCTCTTTGAAGCCGCGTGTGGTGGAGGCTGGCGTGCCGAGGCGCAAGCCGCTCGCAATCATGGGCGGGCGCGGGTCGTTGGGCACCGCATTCTTGTTCACCGTGATGTTGGCGTGGCCCAGCGCAGCGTCGGCGTCTTTGCCTGTGATATCGCGGCCGACCAGGCTCAACAAAAACAAATGATTGTCGGTGCCGCCGGAGACGATGCTGAAGCCCCGCTTCACCAGGCGCGCCGCCATGGCGCGTGAGTTGGCCAGCACTTGACGCTGATAGTCTTTGAATTCCGGCTGCAGGGCTTCGAGCAGCGCGACGGCCTTGGCGGCGATCACGTGCATCAATGGACCGCCTTGCGTGCCGGGGAATACCAGCGAGTTGAGTTTCTTCGCAATCTCGTCGTTGGCTCGCGCCAGAATCAATCCGCCACGCGGACCACGCAAGGTTTTGTGAGTCGTCGTCGTGACGACATCGGCGTGCGGCACGGGATTCGGATAGATGCCCGCAGCGACGAGGCCGGCGACGTGGGCCATATCCACGACAAAGTAAGCGCCGACGCTTTTGGCAATCTCGGCGAACTTCGCCCAGTCGACTATGCGCGAGTAGGCTGAGAATCCTGCGATGATCATTTTCGGCCTGTGCTCTTCGGCAAGCTTGCGCACCTGCTCGTAATCGATCTCGCCATTGTCCGGACGAATGCCGTACTGCACCGCTTTGAAAAACTTTCCCGAAAAATTGACTTTCGCGCCGTGGGTCAAATGTCCGCCGTGATCGAGACTCATGCCGAGAATCGTATCGCCCGGCTGCACCAGCGCGAGATATGCCGCCGCATTCGCCTGAGATCCGGAGTGCGGCTGCACGTTTGCATATGTGGCGCCAAACAACTGCTTCGCGCGGTCGATGGCGAGCTGCTCGGCAATGTCCACAAACTCGCATCCGCCGTAGTAGCGCTTGCCGGGATAGCCTTCGGCGTATTTGTTGGTGAGCACTGAGCCTTGGGCTTCGAGCACGCGGGGGCTGGCGTAGTTTTCGGAGGCGATCAACTCGATATGGTCTTCCTGACGCTGCTTCTCGGAGGCGATGGCCTTGGCAAGTTCGGGGTCGAAGCTGGCGATATCCATGGTGGTGCGGAACATGCGGGACCTGTAGGTAGTCGGGAAAGCGGGCCGGGATATTACCCAAATAGTCCGACAGCTTGGGAAATCGTGCGCGTGGTGCTGGTCAGACAGCCTCCTTTTGAGTTAAGGTATTATATATGAGTTTATTTGAGCTATAAAACCTTATTCATGAGTCTTTAATATGCGATCTGCCCTTCAAGATGTCCTGCCTTCCAAGCTACGACGCGGATTGGCCAAATTCGGCATGGATCTCGCGCTGGCGCGCCGCAAACGCCATCTCACCGTTGCCATGATGGCCGAGCGACTGGGCGTCGCGAAGAGCACTTATTTGCGCGTTGAGAAAGGCGACCCTACCGTCTCGATGGGCATGTACGCCATGGCTCTGTTTGTTCTGGGTTTCGGCGACGCTCTGGGTGATCTGGTGGACGCCCGCCACGACGAGCATGGTCTGCTGCTCGATGCGCAGCGAGTACCGAAGCGCGTGCGGATGCGCAAGGAACCCAAATCGTCATGAGACGCACGATTGAAGTTTTTGTGGGCAAGGAGCCGCGACTCATTGGGACAATTCGCTACGACGCGCAGGGCGCGCGCGAACGCGCCGCGTTTGAATACGACGCCGGCTGGCTCTCGGGGCCCGAGAGATTTGCCATCGATCCTCTGCTACCGCTCGTGAGTGGCGCGCAATTTCATCGCAAGTCGCGCGATGGATCGATCTTCCACGCCGCAATCGCCGATACGGAGCCGGAGGGCTGGGGACGTCAGGTAATTCTGCGCGATCATGCCAAACGCCGGCAGAGCTCCACCGAGAAATCCAAGGCCGAACCGCTGAATGCACTCGATTTTTTGCTTGCAGTGGACGATCTCAGTCGCGTTGGCGCATTGCGTTTCCAGGATGAAGCAGGAATTTTTTGCCGCACGCCGGAAGATGGCCGCCACGTGGCTCCCCCATTGATTGAATTAGCGCAGCTTCTGTCGGCCACGCGCGCCGTGGAAACCCACAGTGAGACTGCCGCAGATCTTGCCTATCTGCGCGGCCGCGGCACTTCATTGGGCGGCTTACGTCCCAAATGCAGCATCGTCGATGACGAAGGGCGGCTGTCGATCGGCAAGTTTCCGAGCGTGGCCGACGAGCGCGCGGTGACGAAAGGCGAAGTGTTGGCAATGCAGCTGGCTCGTGCGGCCGGGGTGAATTCGGCTGACACCCGCTTGATCGACAGCGCCGGCACGCCTGTCGCACTGATCCGCCGCTTCGATCGCGCGGATGGTGGCGGACGAGTGATGCAGGTATCGGCCGCGACGATGCTGGGAGCCGAGCCCGGCGATCCGGGAGAACACAGCTACACCGAGATTGTCGATGCCCTGAGGATTCATGGCGCGGCGGCACGAGACGATATCGAGGAGCTCTGGCGGCGCATCGCGTATTCGATTCTGATCACCAATGTCGACGATCATTTGCGCAATCACGCGTTCCTGCATGTTGAACGCGGCCAATGGCGGCTTGCGCCCGCATTCGACCTCAATCCTTTTCCCGAGCGGGTGCGCGAGTTCAAGACCTGGATCTCGGAAGCGGCCGGGCCTGAGGCGACCATCGACGCATTGATGTCCGTTGCGCCGTATTTCCGGATTACGAGAGACCGTGCCGGAGAAATCGTAGGCGAGGTTGAGAGAGCGGTCGCCGGCTGGCGCGAAGCGGGGCGAGCCATCGGAATGAGCGCTGCCGATATCGACTCGTTCAGTGACGCTTTCGAACACGTGGAGCGCCAGGCGGCGCGGCGGGTAGCGGGCAAGTAGGCGTACCACGCCGTTATTTTTTCGTCATCTCAGTGGAAACTGGAAGGTGTTGCCGCCGCCGACGGAGGTGATAGCCGGGCATGCGGGAGCTTCCGCAAGTTGCGCTACTCTAAAAAGAAACCTTCGACGACCGCAGTCCAGGCGTGCGCCAGATTTGCGCGGTTGTAACCGCCGCCGCCCAAACCCAACACGCGCCCGTGCCCCAAGCGATCCGCCAGCTGACAGAGCTCACGCGCCGCGCGCCCATGCGAAGCCGCGGTGTAACGCAAATGCGTAATCGGGTCGCCTTCGAGACTATCGGCGCCGCATTGAAGCATGATGAATTCAGGCTTGAACTTTTCCAGGTGCGCGATGACCTGCGGCCACACGCGGGCAAACGCCGCATCGTCCGAGCCTGGGGGCAAAGGAATATTGAGTTTGGCGCCTGCGGCCGGCCCACGCCCGGCTTCCTCGACAGCGCCAGTGCCCGGATACAAATAACGGCCGTCTTCATGGATGTCCGCGAAGATCACTCCCGCATCGTCTTCAAAACCATAGAACACTCCATCGCCGTGATGCGCATCGATGTCCACATACGCAATGCGCGTCAAGCCCGAACGCTTGCGTAAGCATTCAATCGCCACCCCGCAGTCGTTGAACACACAAAACCCCGCGGCCCTGTCGCGCGCAGCGTGATGCAAGCCGGCGATAGGAACAAACGCACGGCGACATTGGCCCGTCATGATCGCGTCGGCTGCATTCAACGTAGCGCCAACCACCACGGCCGCGGCCTCATAAACCCCGCGAAACGCCGGCGTGTCGCCCGCATCGAGAAAACCCTGGCCGGTGGCCGAACGCTCGCGCACCAGATCGACATAAGCCGGGATATGAAACGCCAGCAGCTCTTCATAAGTCGCCTCGCGCGGCTCGATGGCGCGGGTGCGCGCATCGAGCCCGCGGGCCTGGAATTCGCGCATGAAAGCGGCGTGGCGGTCGGGCCCAAAAGGATGCGCATCCCCAAAGCCATAGCGCGCCAGACGCTCGCTCACGACCACTGCAATTTCGCTGTTCATGGCCCTCCCCCCGGCGGCGAAGACTAGCATCTCGTTCCCAAGCGTGCGCAGCTCGACGATAATGCGCGGCTATGGCCCAATATATTTATACGATGAACCGCGTTTCCCGCGTGGTTCCCCCGAAACGCACCATTCTTCGCGACATCAGCCTGTCCTTCTTTCCCGGCGCCAAAATTGGCGTGCTCGGTTTGAACGGCGCAGGCAAATCCACACTGCTCAAAATCATGGCGGGCGTCGACACGGGCTTCGATGGCGAAGCGCGGCCGCAAAATGGCATTCGCGTGGGTTACCTGCCCCAGGAGCCTCAACTCGACCCCGAGCAGGATGTGCGCGCGACAGTGATGGAAGGCATTGGCGGGGCCTTCAAGCTACTGCAACGCTTCAACGAGATCAGCGACAAATTCGGCGAAGCGCTGATGGACGATGAGATGAATGCGCTGCTCGAAGAGCAATCCAAGTTGCAGGACGCCATCGACGCCGCCGGCGGCTGGGAGCTGGAACGCAAACTCGAGATCGCCGCGGACGCCCTGCGCCTGCCCCCCTGGGAATCCAAAATTGCCACGCTTTCGGGCGGCGAGAAACGCCGCGTCGCCTTATGCCGCCTGCTACTCTCCGCCCCGGACATGCTGCTGCTCGATGAGCCGACGAACCATCTGGATGCCGAATCCATTGCCTGGCTCGAACGCTACCTCGAGGAATATCCCAGCACCGTGATCGCGGTAACCCACGACCGATACTTTCTGGACAACGTCGCGGGCTGGATTCTCGAATTGGACCGCGGCCATGGCATACCCTGGCAAGGCAACTATTCTTCCTGGCTCGAGCAAAAAGAAAAGCGGCTCGCTCTCGAAGAGCGCGAGCGTGAAGCTTTGCGCAAAACCCTGGAACGCGAGCTCGAGTGGGTGCGCCAAAATCCGAAGGCTCGACAGGCCAAAAGCAAGGCGCGCATGGCGCGCTATGAGGAGCTCGCCTCCAAAGAATTCCAGGAGCGCAATGAGACGAACGAGATCTACATTCCTCCGGGCGAGCGCCTGGGCGATCTCGTCATCGAAGTCAAAAACCTCCGCAAAGCCTATGGCGAGCGCTTACTTGTCGACAACCTGTCTTTCAATCTTCCGCGCGGCGGCATCGTGGGCATCATAGGCCCGAACGGCGCCGGTAAAACCACGCTCTTTCGCATGCTCACCGGCGGGGAAAAGCCGGACAGCGGCGAAATTCGCATCGGACCCAGCGTCAAGCTGGCGTACGTCGATCAATCGCGCCATTCGCTCGACGATAAAAAAACGGTGTGGGAAGAGCTTTCCGGCGGTCTCGAGCTCATCAAGGTGGGCAACTACGAAACCTCCTCACGCGGTTACGTGGGCCGCTTCAATTTCAAAGGCGCCCAGCAACAGCAGGCGATCGGCTCGCTCTCGGGCGGCGAGCGCAACCGCGTGCACCTGGCGAAGGTGTTGAAGTCCGGCGGCAATGTCCTGATGTTGGACGAGCCGACCAACGACCTCGACATAGAAACCCTGCGCGCCCTCGAAGACGCCCTGCTCAACTTCCCCGGCTGCGCCGTGGTGATCTCCCACGACCGCTGGTTCCTCGACCGCATCGCGACCCATATCCTCGCCTTCGAAGGCAATTCCGAAGTGGTCTGGTTCGAAGGCAACTATCAGGAGTACACGGAAGACTTCAAGCGTCGCAAGGGAGAAGAAGCCTCCCAGCCTCACCGGATCAAATACCGGCCGCTCACGCGCTAGCTCACCCGCATGAGCCAGGTCGAAGCAGAAGGGTTTCGCTGGCGCTGGGTTGGCCCGCTCGCCACATTGTCGGTCTTCTGCGCGGTCGGTTACGTTCTGCATCGCGAGCTCTCGCATCTGCACCCGCGCGACATCCTGGCGCAGCTGCATGCCATTGCCCGCACCGACATCCTGATCGCGCTCGGCCTCACCGCGCTCAACTATTGGGTTCTCAGCAACTACGACCTGCTCGCCCTGCACTATCTGCGCAAGAGCGTGCGCTATTCACGCGTGCTGCTCGCCTCATTCATTGCCTATGCATTTGGGCACAATCTGGGGTTCGCCGCATTGACCGGCGCAGCGGTGCGCTTTCGACTCTACACGCAGTCTGGGCTGACAGCCGCCGACATCGCCACGATGGCGGGCTTCTGCAGCCTGACCACTGGAATAGGCCTGGCCACACTCGGCGGTCTCTCTCTGATGCTGGCGCCCGACCACGCTGCGATGGTGTTGCATCTGCAGCGCGGCTGGACCATCGCGCTCGGGGGCGTGCTATTGACGGGTGTGGCCGGCTATCTTGGATGGTGCGTGACGATGCGCAGTCCAATTGAAATACGCGGCTGGGCCGTGCGCGTGCCGCCTCCACATATTGGATTCATGCAGGTCATGCTTGCGACGGTTGATTTGAGTCTTGCGGCCGCCGTGCTCTGGTGGCTGCTGCCTGCGCACGCGGGCGTCGGTTTCATCGCTTTCGTCGGCATGTATGCCGCCGCAGTGACAGCTGGGATAGCGAGCCACGTGCCCGGCGGCATCGGCGTGTTCGAAACGGTGATGATCCTCACTGTACCGCACATATCGGTGAGCGCTCTCCTCGGCTCAATTCTCGTTTATCGCGCCGCGTACTATCTTTTGCCGCTCGGCATCGCCACCGTTCTGTTTGGCGCCGACGAATTGCGCACGCGCGGCGGTCCGCTCATGCGTGCCCACAAGCTCGCCTCGCTCTACATTGCCCCCGTTGTGCCGCAAGTTGCCGGCGCGCTGACTTTCCTTGCCGGGATCGTGTTGCTCGTCTCCGGCGCAACGCCCAGCATCGATGAGCGCCTCGCCGCTTTGTGGCGCTTTCTACCGCTTGGCGTGCTGGAAATCTCCCATCTCGCCGGCAGCGTGATCGGCCTTGGCCTCATCGTTCTGGCGCGAGCGCTATTTCGGCGCGTGCACGCTGCGTATCACATCTCGTTCTGGCTGCTAGTCGCTGGCATCGTGGCTTCGCTACTCAAGGGCCTCGACGTTGAGGAAGCCATTTTGCTCGCCTTCGTGTTGGCGGCGTTGGCGCTCGGCCGCCGCGCGTTTTACCGGCCCACGTCCATCATGGCAGACCGATTCACGCCGATCTGGATCGTCGCCATTGCATGCGTCATCGCCACCGCCGCGTGGATTCCTTTCATCGTCTATCGCCACGTCGAGTATTCCCACGATCTATGGTGGACTTTCGCGCTGGACGCCAATGCGCCGCGCGCATTGCGCGCCACTTTGGTGGTGGTCGTGCTGGCCACGGCCTATCTGCTACGCATCATGATGCAGCCCGCGCGCCCTGAGCCTGCAGTCGCCGATGCGGAAGATCTGGCGCGTGTGCGTCCCATCATCGCGACTTCAAATCTCACGCTGGCAAATGCCGCGCTCACCGGCGACAAGCGCCTGCTCTTCAGCGACACCGCCGACGCTTTTTTGATGTACCAGGTCATGGGGCAAAGCTGGATCGCGCTTGGCGATCCAGTGGGTCCGCCGGAGCGCGCGGAAGAGCTGGTGTGGCGCTTCCGCGAGCTTTCCGATCGTCACGGCGGACGCACTGTGTTCTATCAGGCCGGCGGCGACCGCCTGCCTTTATATGTGGATCTCGGCCTCGATGCGCTCAAAATCGGCGAGGAAGCGCGCGTGCCGCTGATCCGCTTTTCGCTCGAGGGTAGCGCACGTGCAGAGCTGCGGCAGTCTCACAGGCGCGCGCAACGCGACGGAGCCAGTTTTGAGATCATTGCTCCGGAGCGGGTACCGCAGATGCTGCCCACGCTGCGCAAGATTTCCGATTCCTGGCTCGAAGCCAAGTCCGTGGCCGAAAAGCGCTTCTCGGTTGGCGCGTTCTCCGATAGTTACCTATGCAACTTTCCCGTAGCCCTGGTGCGCTCTGAAGGCGCGCCTTCGGCCTTTGCAAACCTGTGGCTCGCAGGCTCGAAAGAGGAGCTCTCGGTCGATCTCATGCGCTTCGGTAACGATGCTCCACGGGGGGCCATGGACTATCTTTTCACGGAGCTGATGCTCTGGGGCAGCGCGCAGGGCTATCGCTGGTTCAATCTCGGCATGGCCCCGCTCGCCGGCCTGGAACGGCATCCATTGGCGCCGGCCTGGCATCGCGTCGGCAACTTTGTGTTCCGCCACGGCGAGCACTTCTACAATTTCGACGGCTTGCGGCGCTACAAGGCCAAATTCGAGCCGGTGTGGGAACCCAAGTACCTGGTCGCGCGCGGCGGCCTCGCCTTGCCGAGAATCCTCATCGATGTGTCGGTGTTGATTGCCGGCGGCATGAAGGAGCTATTTGCGAAATGATGCGAACACTTTTAGCGATGGCGCTCGCCTTCTCCATCAACGATGTGAGCGACCTGCCGCTCACCGAAGTGCCCGCAACCGGCACGTCGCAACAGCTCGCGCTATTCCTTACCGGCGATGGCGGCTGGGCCGGTCTCGATAAAGGCGTTTCAGCACGGTTTGCAGAGCGTGGGATTGCAACCATCGGGTTCGACTCGCGCAGTTACTTCTGGCGCAAGCGCACGCCCGAGCAAGCGGCGCGCGACATCGAGCGGGTGCTACGCCACTATCTCAGCGCATGGAATAAAACCCAGGCGATGCTGGTCGGCTATTCGTTTGGCGGAGAGGTGCTGCCCTTCATCGTCAATCGGCTGCCGCAGGATTTGCGCAACCGTATCGTCACTGTGACGCTCCTCGGTCCCGAGCCAGGCACTTCGTTTGAAGTGCATCTCATGGACTGGTTGCCGGGCGTCGGCGCAGGCGGCATGCCGGTGCAGCCTGAAATCCAGGCGCTGGGCAACATCCCGGTGCTTTGCATTTATGGCGAAGGGGAAGCCGGTGCGCTCTGCCCACAGCTGCCCTCAACCCTTGCCACCGTGCAGCGCATCGGCGGTGGACATCACTTCGGCAGGGACTACACTGCTCTTGCCGATCGAATCCTTGCGTTCGCTGCGGACATGCATTGAAGGGAATCCTTCTCGTGACTCCAGAAACTCTCGTCCTCAATGGCCAGTCGCTGACTCTCGCGCAGCTTGCGCAGTTCGATCGGACCTTGCAGCGCGTGGCGCTTGCGCCGGGCATGGCACAAAAGCTCGCCATTTCGCGCGCCGTCGTCGAACGCGCCGCCAACGAAGACACTCCCACGTACGGCATCAACACCGGCTTCGGCGCGTTTGCCAATCGCAAGATTCCCGCCGACAAGCTCGACGCGCTGCAGCTCAACCTCGTGCGCAGTCACGCTGCCGGCGTCGGCGAGCCTCTCGATGCGCGGCTTACGCGTCGATTGTTATTGCTCAAAGCCAACGGCTTGTTGACCGGCTACTCGGGGGTGCGCCCGCTCGTCGTACAGGCCTTGCTCGCCCTGTTGAACTCAAATGTGTTGCCGGTGATTCCGCGGACAGGGTCCGTCGGCGCCTCAGGCGATCTTGCACCGCTGGCGCATATGGCGCTCGCGCTCATTGGCGAAGGGGAAGCGCGTCGAGGTGATGAACTGCTGAGTGGCCCTGCCGTCATGAAAGCTGCGGGCGTTGCGCCTCTTACGCTCACCGCGAAGGAAGGCCTCGCGCTGCTCAATGGCACGCAACTTTCCTGCGCGCTTGCAGTGGAAGGCTACCTGCGCGTGAGCAATCTGCTGCGTACGGCCGTTATTTCGGGTGCGCTCACTGTTGAAGCGCTCGCCGGCAGCCATGCGCCGTTCGATGCGCGCATCCACGCCGCGCGCAAGCAGCGCGGTCAGATTGAAATCGCGCGCCGCTTGCGCCGCTGGCTCACGGACAGCGAAATCAAACACAGCCACGCCCAGTGCGATCGCGTGCAAGACCCCTATGCCGTGCGCTGCATGCCGCAGGTGATGGGAGCCGCCTGGGATACTCTCGAATACGCTCGACCTATCCTCGAAGCCGAATGCAACGCGGCGACGGACAACCCATTGGTGCTGGACGATGAGATCATTTCCGGCGGCAACTTCCACGCCGCACCCCTGGGCTATATATGCGACTTTCTCGCCATTGCCCTTACGGACTGCGCCGGTATGGCGGAGCGGCGCATCGATCTGCTCGACCGCCGCGTCAATCCCAATCTGAATCTGTTCCTCGCGCGTAACCCCGGCCTCGAGTCCGGCTTCATGATTGCGCACGTCACCTCCGCGGCGCTGGCTTCGGCCAACAAGACGCTCGCCCACCCCGCCTCTATCGATACCTTGCCTACCTCCGCCGGCCAGGAAGATCACGTGAGCATGGCTCCCTGGGCAGGCGAAAAGCTGCTCAAAATCTGCGACAACACGGCGATCATCCTCGCCATCGAGTTGCTGGCCGCTGCGCACGCTATCGATTGCATGCGTCCCCTCGCCACGACGCAGGAGTTGCAGCGCATTCACGGGGAGTTGCGCCGTGACGTGCCTTTCAACCCGGCGGATCATCGCCTGGACATCGATATCGCTCTTCTGACCCGGCGTGTGAGCGAGGGCGCTTTCGCCGACCCTGTCGCTTAAAGTTCGCACCGCTCGGGCCGTTAAGCCCTCCACAGGGAATTCACTACTCGGCGGGACGGAAAATGAGCGGTTATCCACGGACATCGACACTAGGCGCTTACCAGAGCGTGGCCGCACACGGCGGCGTGGCGGCGGCCGACGCGCATCGCCTTATCGTGATGCTGATGGACGGCGCGCTCGAGCGCATCGCGAAAGCCCGCGGCTGCATCCAGCACGGCGCCACTGGCGATAAAAACGGGCTGCTGTCCTCCGCCGTAGCGATCATCGACGAGCTGCGCTGCAGTCTCGACCTCAAGGCCGGCGGCACGATCGCCACGAACCTCGACGATTTATACGATTACCTCTGCCGCCAGCTCGTGAAGGCGAACCTGAGCAATCGCTACGAGACGCTGGACGAAGTGACGCATTTGTTGAATGAGATCCGCAATGCCTGGATCACCCTGCCCGCGGATGCGCGCGCATTGCGACCTGGGTCACGGTGAGATGAGGGGATTGCCCCCACCCTAACCCTCCCCCGCTTCGCAGGGGAGGGAACATTCTTATCCCTTCCCCCGGTCGCCGGGGGAAGGCTAGGATGGGGGCATTCCAACATATGACCTACGACGGCTCAGACACCATTATTCTCTACGAGGAGCTCGCCTATCAGGACGTGCTGCCCGTCGCGTGGCGGCCGCTGCCGGCTGAGCCCGACGCCGATGTCCTCGCAAGCTTTGCGCACACCAATATCCGTGTATTGCAGGCTTGCGCCGCGCTAGAAGAGCACAGCACCGGGGAGAAAAAAGAGGAAAATTCACCGCACTCCGCAGACCTGGTGCGCATCGATCTCAAAATCAATCTGCTGCTCGATCTCGTCGGAAAAATCCTCGCAGCCAATCATCCCCGGCCGGCGCCCATGCCCATCCGTTTCAATGCCGTGGGCGCTACCTGGCGCGCCGGCAAAACGCCTGTCCCACAATCAGGCTCACAAGGGGTACTCGAGGTCTATCTGCACGATGCGATCGCCGAGCCTGTCCGACTGGCCGGCCTGGTCACCAAGGTGACGCGCGATGAAATCAACGTCCGCTTTCATCCGCCCGGCGAGGCCACCGCGGATCTGATTGAAAAACTGGCCTTCCGCCGCCATCGCCGCAGCGTCGCCGGCGCGCGGCAGCCCCGCCGCGGACAATAAACGCTAAACTGCGGACTGGTTCTGGGGAGGCGCCACGAGTTCGGCGTTGGTTCACACTTTTGTTTGCCGGCTTAAGTCAACAATCCGCGCCCACGACGATGCGACCGCTCATGGAGCTTCGATGGCGGCAATACCACTGGTCTCGGCGCAGGAACGTCCGGGCGCCATGACGGCCGGCGACGGAACCCGCGTTTCTTTGCCGACCGGCACCTCAGTCGCCATCCGCGACGTGATCTCGCTCATCCGTCAGGTGGCGGAATTCGATTCCACCGTTCTGGTCCTCGGCGAGTCGGGCACCGGCAAGGAAGTCACCGCCCGCGCCGTCCACGATTTGAGTCCACGGCGGCAACGGCCGTTTGTCGCGGTGAATTGCGGCGCAATACCCGCCGACCTGCTGGAAAGCGAGCTTTTCGGCCACGAAAAAGGCGCTTTCACCGGGGCAGTCGCCGCACGCAAAGGCCGATTCGAGATTGCCGAAGGCGGCACGCTGTTCCTCGATGAGATCGGGGACATGAGCCCGACGATGCAGGTGAAGCTGCTGCGTGTGTTGCAGGAGCGGGTGTTCGAGCGCGTCGGCAATCATGTGTCGATCAAATGCAATGTGCGCATCATCGCCGCGACACATCGCAATCTCGAGGAATCGATCGCCAGCGGCGCCTTCCGCGAAGACCTGTTTCACCGCATCAATGTGTTCCCTATCGAGATGCCGGCGCTGCGCGCGCGTCTCGAGGATCTGCCCCTGCTCGCGCGGGACTTCATTGCGCACAACATTGCCGAGGGTCGTGGGCACGTGCAGCTTGCGCCGCGCGCGTTCGAAGCGCTCGGGAGATATCGCTGGCCGGGAAACGTGCGTGAGCTTGCGAATTTGATCGAGCGCCTGTCCATCGTATGCAGCGGCCGTACCGCAGGTGTCGGCGATCTGCCGGCGAAATACCGGCCGACGGATTGGGTGGGCGAATCCGCTACGTCGCGCTGGCAGTTTGACTTGGAAGCTGCGCAAGCGGCCGCCTCGAGCGCTGCGGCCCTTGCCGCGCAGGAAGTTGCGGCGCAGCCGGAAGAAGCCAGCGAGCTTTGGCAGGCCGATGATTTACCTCCTGCCGAAGTTGACGAGACGCTCACCGAGCTGCCGGAAGGCGGTATCGATCTGCGCGCCCATCTGCTCGAGATCGAGCGCAAACTCGTCACTCAAGCACTGGATCGCTGCAATGGCGTCGTCGCGCATGCCGCCAGGCTTTTGAATCTGCGCCGCACTACGTTGGTTGAGAAACTGCGCAAGCTCGGGTTAGAAGGCGGCGAGCTCGCGACGGAAGATTGACGTCAGGCGGCCGATAATTGCCGCCCTCTGTGAAGCCGTTCACGCTTTATCCCCACTTCGACCCGGCACGCCTTTTGCAATCCGGTCTGCATGACCGAAGAAACCATTGGCCTGCGCCGCGATGTCGAGCTCGTAGCGTATGCACCCAATTCGTTGCGTCTCACGGAGCTCGCGCGCCGCGTGGCCGCAAGCGAATGCACTGTATTGATCGTAGGTGAATCCGGCGTCGGCAAGGAAGTGCTGGCGCGCTACGTGCACCGCCATTCCGAGCGTTCGGCCGGCCCGTTTATCGCGGTCAATTGCGCGGCTATTCCCGAAACAATGCTCGAGGCAATGTTGTTTGGCTATGAGCGCGGCGCATTCACCGGCGCGCTCAATGCGCATCCGGGCAAGTTCGAGCAGGCGCAGGGCGGCACTTTGCTGCTCGATGAAGTCACTGAAATGCCCTCCTCTTTGCAGGCCAAGCTGTTGCGCGTGCTGCAGGAGAAGGAAGTGGAGCGCTTGGGCGGGCGCACACCGATTCCGCTCGACGTGCGCGTTCTCGGCACGACGAACCGCCGTCTGCGCGAGGAAGTCACCGCCGGCCGGTTTCGCGAAGACCTCTACTACCGCCTGAATGTTTTCCCTCTCGCGATTTCGCCTTTGCGCAATCGACGCGAAGATATCCTGCCGCTCGCGATGCAATTGCTGAACACCCGCAGCCGCCCCGGTGCGCGCATTCCGGCGCTCAGCGCCGCAGCCGCCCATCTGCTGCTCACCTATTCATGGCCCGGCAACGTGCGCGAGCTCGACAATCTGCTGCAGCGCGCGCTGATTCTGGTTAATGGGCCCGTTATTGAGCCCGAGCATATTCAATTCGAACTCATCGATGACTTCGCCGTGGAGAATGCCCCCTCCCTGGCCCTCCCCCGTGAAACGGGGGAGGGAACGGGTGGGGGCGTGCTTGCCGACTCGCTCGAGTCCACCGAGCGCGACTTGATCCTCGAAGCCTTACGCGAAACCAACTCCAGCCGCCGCGATGCGGCCGAACGCCTCGGCATCAGCCCACGCACCTTGCGCCACAAGCTCGCGCGCCTGCGCGAAGCGGGCGTTGAAGTGCCGGCGGCCTAACTGAATCGGAACACTCAAATGAGTCAAATGGAAATCAACAATGTCCTCGCGCAGATCCGCTCCATCTCTGCGCAAGCCAAGATCGGCGCGGGGCCGAACGCAGCGGCGGCAGCCGGGCAAACCGGCGCGAGCCAGTTTGCGAATCTGATGCGCCAGGGCATCGATTCCGTGAATCAATCCCAGCAGAGCGCTACGGCGCTCGCCACTGCATTTGAAAAGGGCACGCCCGGCGTCGAGCTGCCGCAAGTGATGCTTGAAATGCAGAAAGCCACCGTTTCCTTCCGCGCGCTCACCGAAGTGCGCAACCGCCTGGTCAATGCGTACCAGGAAATCATGAACATGCCTGTTTGAGTAACGATCCATGAGTGCTGAAGCCGCTACGTTACCGCGCTACTCGCCCATTCCACCGGGGCTGAAGCCGCTGATTCTGCTCGTTGGAGTGGCGGCGGCTATCGCTGCCGGCGTGTATCTGGTGTTGTGGTCGCGCGGTCCGACCTACAGCCTGCTGTATGCGAATCTGGGCGCGAGCGATCAGGCATCGATTGCGCAGGCGCTCGATTCGGCCGGCATTCCCTACCGTCTCGAATCCGCGAACGGCATCTCCGTAGCGGCCGACAAACTCAATGAGGCACGCTTGAAGCTTGCCGGCCAGGGCCTGCCGGAAGGTAACGGCGGATTTGCGACCATGGCCAAGGATCCCGGCTTCGGTTTGAGCCAGTTCATGGAAAGCGCGCGCTATCAGCATGCGCTTGAAACCGAGCTTGCCCGCACGATTTCCAGCCTGCGCTCGGTCGAGGGCGCGCGCGTGCACTTGGCCGTGCCGCGGCAGTCCGCCTTCGTGCGCGATCGGCAACCTGCCACCGCTTCCATTTTCGTACAACTGAAAACGGGCAAGCGCCTCGATCAGGAACAGATCAAGTCCATCGTCAATCTCGTGGCGTCCAGCATCCCAGAGCTCGACGCGAGCCATGTCACTGTCGTAGATCAGCAGGGCCATCTGCTTTCCGCCCCACAGGGCAACGATGAAGTCTCCCAACGCGAGCAGCAGTTTGAATTGACGCATCGCCTGGAAGAAGACTACGCACAGCGCATCGAAGGCCTGTTGACTCCATTCGTCGGACCGGGCCGAGTGCGCGCGCAAGTGGTTGCGCAGCTCGACAGCTCGGTTACTGAAGAGGCGCGCGAGCAGTACAAGCCCGGCAGCCAGATCGTGCGCAACGAGCAAACTTCGGAGCAGGTCACGAACGGCAACACGGGCCCGCAAGGCGTCCCGGGCTCGTTGACCAATCAACCGCCTACGCCGGGCGTGGCTCAGCCGGCGGGTACGGCTGCCGCG
>Ga0065707_10000547_pt1 | contig 25445 bp, 24 predicted proteins | sample SwiRhicommuniRL3_FD_59094 | JGI IMG/M metagenome (GOLD analysis project Ga0065707, IMG submission 59094) | Switchgrass rhizosphere bacterial communities from Rose Lake, Michigan, USA - RL3 v2 (version 2) | ecosystem: Host-associated > Plants > Roots > Rhizosphere > Soil | place: East Lansing...
TTACGAATGGATAATCCTGATTCTTCAAGTATCTCTCGAATCACACATTCTTCAGGCGTTTCTCCGTCTTCAAACTTTCCGCCTAATCCATTCCACTTGCCTTCGTGAATATCATTGGCTTTTTGTTGCGATGTTCCAGATTTGACGACATTCCTGTTCGTGACCGTAACCTTGTAGCTCAGCGTAAAGGGTCTGAAAGCCTTGCCTTAGTTTTATGCTATGGTCTAGATCCCACTGTGGCAGGGCTGGAAAGATGTGGTCTGTACGATAGGCTACCGTTGCTCCAGAGGAATCCAGCTCCGATCCCGCGGGCCGACATATTGTGACTCAGGTCGGATGATGCGGCTCTGCTGTTTCTGCTCGAAAATATGAGCGATCCAACCGGCGACCCGGCTGATGGCAAATGTTGGAGTGAATAAGTCTGTGGACAGACCGAGTCCATGTAGAAGCAGTGCTGTATAAAACTCGACATTTGTTTGGAGACTGCGATCAGGATAGCGTTCCGCCAGCAGCCGCACTGCAACATTCTCTACTTCCCGAGCAAGTGTATAAAGTGTCATGTCGCCAGATTGCCGGAACATTTTCTCAACAGCCACTGAAAGGACTTCCGCGCGTGGATCGCGTGTCCGGTAGACGCGATGGCCAAAACCCATCAGTCGTTCGCGCCGCGACAACTTCTCGCGAATGATCGTCTCGGCTCGGCTCGCCTCACCAATCTCAAATACCATATCGAGGGCAGGTCCGGGCGCGCCGCCATGGAGTGGACCTTTCAAAGCGCCAATGGCTCCAACGACTGCTGAAACCAAATCAGAACTCGTGGAAGTAATCACTCGAGCTGTAAAGGTGGAAGCATTCAACCCGTGATCTACAACTGTATTCAGATACGTCTCCAAGCCACGGACCTGTTCTGGCTGCGGAACTTCACCGAACAACATGTAAAGATAGTTCGCCGCGTGGCCCAAGTCATCACGACGAGAAGGGATGTTCTGAGCATTAAGCAGACGGGCATAAGTCGCCACAATCATGGGGAATCTTGCTAGGACAGCAATCGCTTGATGATGTGCGTCACTATTTGCAAGATCAAGGCTAAGTGTGCTGGCCCCGACCAATAATGCATCCATCGGCGGTAATTGGTAATCTATTGCCTCTCTCAGTACTTCTACCGTAGCATTAGGCAATACGCGCTGTGTGGCTAGGGCTTGTCGAAATTCACTAAGCTCAGCAGCCGTTGGCAAGGCATCGTTCCAGAGCAAATACACCATCTCTTCAAAGGTCGCCTGACTGGCGATTTCTTGCAGTGGAAAACCTGCAATGATCAATTCACCTTCCAGTCCGTTGACACTGCTTAGACGAGTCTGTGCTGCAACGACATTCGCGAGGCCAGGAACAAATTGTGTTGAGTCAGTTGAGGGTGCCATCTATACTCCTAAAGATCATTTCATTTCCACAAAATTCAAGAACGTGAGTAACATATGGTGCTCATATAGCGATCATACCAGCACCATGAAGCTAGGTGCTTGCATCACTTAAAAAGGGCGAGGTAAAGCGCAGCGGCATCAGTTGCGAGCGGTTGTTAGCCAGACGCTGCCGGGAACTGAGTACCCGATGGCCTTTTATTCTCTCATAATCAACCGAATCTGATTCTCGTAAAAGATGTAATCCCAAGCCCAGTTGACGAATACCAAAATGCGATTACGAAAACCGATCAAGCGATAGATGTGCAGAAAGACCCAGATCACCCAGGCGATGAATCCGCTGAATGATACGCCCCAAATGCGTGCCACCGCCGCATTTCGCCCGATGGTGGCAAGCAGGCCCAGGTCCTTGTAATAAAACAGTTCGGGCTGCTTACCGCTGATGATTCGCCAGATGTTCTGGGCCGTCACTTTCCCTTGCTGGATGGCAACCGTAGACAACATCGGCAATGGCTGACCCTCTTCATTGAGGAGATAAGCGGCGTCGCCAACGACAAAAACTTCGGGATGTTGAGGCAGTTGCAGCGTGGAATTGACTCGCACTCGTCCCGCGCCTGCACGCTCGACTTCAAGCGACTCCAACATGGGTGCCGCCTTAATGCCCGCCGTCCAGATCAGCGTGGACGTGGCGATTTGCTGGCCATCCGCAAGTGTGATTCTTTGCCCATTGAAGCCGGCGAGTTTTGTGTTCAATCGAATTTCCACATGCTCACGGCGCAATAGATCAAACGTGGCGTGCCGTAATTCATGCGGATAAGGCGTAATGAGATGGTCATTGGCTTCAAGCAGAACCACACGCGCCTCATTCAGATTCAAATCAGGAAAGTCCTTGACCATCACGTGATTGATTAACTCTGCCAGCGCGCCGGCTGTTTCCACGCCGGTCGGTCCGCCACCAACCACCACGAAGGTCAGCATGGTACGGCGTTTATCTGCATCCGCTTCGCGGCTGGCCTGCTCGAACATCTTCAGCAAATGATTACGCGTGCTCACGGCTTTCTGAATATCCTTGACCTCAAAGCCGTCCTGTTCAATAGAATCCATGCCAAAGAAGTTGGTTTCGGCGCCAACTGCGATCACCAGATAATCATAGGCGATCACGGAGCCGTTCATACTGACATAGCGCGCTTCGAAGTTTATGCCGGTCACTTCGCCCAACTGGAATGTGATGTTCTTCTGATCGCGGAAGATCGTTCGGAGTGGGTACGCGATCTGTGAAGGCAAAAGTCCTGCGATAGCGACCTGATATAGCAGTGGCTGAAAAAGGTGATAATTTTGCTTGTCGATCAATGTGATTTTGACAGGTGCGTTTCTTAGTTGGCGTGCCACGTTCAAGCCGCCAAAGCCTGCACCAATAATGACAATATGCGGGATGTTCATCGAATACTCCGATTTGAACCCTCTGTCACGAGCAGCCGGCTTTGTATTGCGGCGACGTACGCGCAAACAAAAAGCACGCCAAACAGCAGATCAATCGCCCCAAGCACCAGCACCCGCGATGAGATGCGGTTCTCTACATACAGCACGAGGGCAATGAGTCCCCAGCTCTTTTCAAGCCAGGTGACCGGGATCAGAGTGCGGAAACGTTGCGGGTCGCTGCTGATGACAAGAAATGCCATCTGCCATGCCACACCGGTGATGGCAAAGCCATAGTAATACTCCGGGTGGGTAATGGCAGGCGGCGAGGTTTGTGACACAATATGTTCAAGAAAGAGCAAAGGTGCCAGCACCAAAAGCCCGTAGATGCCCGCAATACGATATACCCATTTGGCGAATTTCATTGCTATCTCCATTAAGTTAGATTTTCTGCAATTGTCCTGTTAACCAGTTTTTCTCGGCAGAACGCTCTGTTGGGTGGCGTGATCATCACAGCGCATGCATAACCCAAATGCCTGGCTCAATATATTCTCCTTCGCTGTCGTGGACGTTGACTGGCACTAGGCCGTGCGGGATCGTATAGTTCCCTTCGCCTGGGAAGTCCATGCCAGTCCACGCCATCCATTGCTGTCTTGACCCTTTGACGACCATAGCGCTCGGACAAGACTGCAGGACCTTCCCACCTGCCTGGACATGCACTCGCAGCCAGGGGTCAAACGGCAATCCATCTGAATTCTGCCACTGGGAATATTCTTCAATTGGGATCAAAGGATAGCGGCTTTTCAGCGAGGGACGGACGGGGGCCACCAAATGGCTAAAGCCTTGAGAAATGGCAATCTGGCGCATGACAGAGATCATTTGTGAACTGAGATGTTTCCCGCGATGAGAACCGGCTACTTCGATATAGAGCGCGCTCATGAGGGTCGCTGTTTTGCCGGCAGTGCGGTCCTGAAAACCTTTTTCCAATACCCAGTCGAGCCCTCCGGCCGGCAGATCAGCCCATTCGCCCTCGAAGGCTAAAGGGATACTGTTGCCCACTCCAACTGCTTTGCCACTTTCCTGCTCCACTAGGCAAAACTGATTGTCTGGAAAGGTCTCATCTAAGCGGGACCAGTATTGTACGACTGTGCTGTCATGTTCTAGAAAAGCGGGGCCGTTGGCCCGTACCATTCCGTTGTTGAGCTCCCAAAATCGTTCGTTTTCCTGGGCGGTAACTACTTTGTAGGCTGACATTCTTCAACTCCTTGATACCTCAGCCGTTGGCGCGGGTCTGGGAAAACCCAGTCGCTCCCCTATCACCACGACTTATGCAATCGCTGTCACAGTTGGTTTTAGACTTGATCACCAGACACGGTGAGCGGAGTGACGCTTTTTGCCGCGTCCGGTGGGTGCTTTGTTAGTGCGCTCAACTCAAGTGTGGCACCTTTCGTACTTCATCATATCGACTGAGGGTCAGGCTAGGCGGCTAGTTGAAGTTGACAATGCCATTCCCGCAACCTACTCCCTGTATCCAGACGTTCTGGATGCCAGTAAGATCAGGCGCCTCATCAACGGCCGAGACGAACATCCTCGCCGTGAACGACTCTTCATTTCCATCGCCTTGCCGATAGAAATCGGCAACCAGTACGGCCGTATTGCCATCGGTTACCGCCGTTTTTAGCGGTTCACTCACAGCGCCGGTGCACTTGAACTGGAATGAGGGTAGAAGCTCCACCGTATCCCAACGGACGCCCTGCCCTGTGAGGCACGAACCCGGGTCGTCTGGATTGATACTCACGCTCAGCGGTCCCTGCAGCACATCCTGCAGGCAGCGAAAGCCTCCAGCCGAGTTGACAAAACCGGTAGCGGGATTGTACGCGCCGCCCCCCGTCAGAAATGCCTCGCCAGTGGGAAAGCCTTTGATGCTCGCAGCTTTGAAGCCAAAGGCCTGGTTGGCTCCTTCCTGGCTGAGCATGCGTGGCATCGGCAGAAGCATGAATGCAGCCAACAACGTCATCATTATCTTTTTCATTTTATTTATCTCCTATTAGAAATGTTCCACTATTCACCTGGTCCCTATTATCTCGCGCTAACAGGGACTGAAGACTCTTTGTTTTGATCAGGAAGCGCTGTCCGCTCACCGATTGACATATATCAGCAGCCCGATACCCGCGATTACGACGACCGAGCCGATGACAAGCCATCGGCTTTGTCCCGCCATGACGCCAACGGGTACGATGTTGGTGCCTTGTAATATCCAAAAAATTCCGATTAGGGTCAGTATGGCTCCTATGATATTTGCTATCCATCTCATAGCTCTGCTTGTCTTCCTTTCTTTTCTTTCTACCTTATCGTTCCGGCCCCCACTATCCGGCGCTAACAGGGGCCGATTACTGATTACTTACCTTCCTGGACTTCAATCAACTCGTCCGCGACGAGGCCATGCGCTTCACGGTGCACTGCGATGGCTGCTTCTTTGTTCGGGGCTTCAATAAGGCAAAAAACTTTGCCGGTGCCTTCATCGAACCAGTATTTCAGGTACTTCACGCCAAACTTTCCCTGAGTCTCGAGGTCTCTTGCGTGAGCGCCCTCAACAGCCTCAGCCGTTAAGCCATCCACATGCTGATGTATATCTAAATAGAGCTTTTTCATTCTAAGTGTCTCCTTTTGTATTTATGAGTAAGGGTTGGATCTCTGGCAGAATACTTGATCGAGTTCACCTTCGCCGGAAGGAGGTTTGATTGGTTGAATAAGCCACCACATCAGGTCTTGGAACTCGTTTCCGAATCGAAATCCCAATGTTATTCTTATTTTCCACTGGCAACGGAACAAAGTTGATTCGGTACGATGCAGTGTAATGTCAGCATGGTTGTAGTGTGAACACACGAAAGTTGTATCTTGGTGGTTGTAATCTTCTTCTTGAGGCTATGAAGGGTTATCCGGGTTCCCATTTTCCTTCAATGATCCGTCCGTCACATACTTGACCGATATGAGGAATAGACACATATCACGGACCTTGGCAAGCAAGCCATAGAACGCCGCTTGATCACGAAGCCGACCGGAGATTATGGTTTCGCCCCTGGCGTTGTAGGTGATCGTCAACCCTTCGAGCCACCCCGACCAGTCAGCATCCAACTGACACTTCACGACAATTTCACAATAATTGCTCATCCGGCATGACTTCTTCTGTGGCAGACTGCCACGGGAAGGGAGGCAGTGCCTTCCAGGTGATCACCTCTGCGTCCATGGCAAGCTGCCCGAAAGCGCGGCTGACCGAGATGCGGTGATGCCCATCGCGTACGAAATAAGCATTGCCTACCTGGATCAATTCAACTGCAGGGAGCTGCAGGCGAGCTAGGTACACCATCGCCATGTTGACCCAGCGTTCGCGCGAGGCTGCGCTGATAGGATGGAAGTCCATATCGAAGTCGGCGGTCCTGCCTTCCGAGCCGATAATCGAATAGATCGGCACCACTTGAATGCCTGAATAGAGACTTCCGCGCAACACGAGATCTGGCTTCAAACCGTTCAGATCATACAGAGACTGCGGGCACTGTAAGACTCTCCTTTTCAGGCGAGCGAACTTTCCTTTTCCGAGCGTGGAGTTGAAACGGTTGAGTGCTATGTTGTACTGGCGAGCATACATACTCTCTGCGTAGCCACTTCCGGGGAGCTGCGTAGTTTGATAAAGGCTCAGGTTATTTTGAACCATGGTGGCTTCCTTCTTTCCTTTGCAGGATAAAAATGCACAAAAGAAAACTCTCTGGTCATTCGGTTTCCTGCAAGAGAGGCTTCAATCTCTGCATGCCTAGACGCAAGCGAGTCTTGACGGTGCCGAGCGCAGAGTGGGAGTGTAGGGCGATCTCTCGGTGAGTCATTCCACCCCAAAAAGCCAATTCAATCACCTTTCGCTCCTGTGTCGGAATCTGTTGTAATGCTGCACGGATACGGTCTCGTTCAAATGTGTCCTGCGCATCCTGGGCCGGATCATCCTTGCCCGCCAGCCGGTCGAGCGATTCCCAATCGCCTGGGTCTGTTGTGGGACGTACACGGCGACGCCTCAACTCGTCAATACACTGGTGGCGAGTGATCGTGCTCACCCAGGCTGAAAACTTGCCTCGTTGCAGTCGATAATGGCGGGCATGTCGCCAGACCTCAGTAAAGACCTGTTGAACGATCTCTTCCGCGCTGGCCCGGTCGTTCAGGCTTTTGAGCGCAATTGAGAAAACGAGCCTCGCATAACGAGCGTGAATTTCTGACAGTGCCCAATTCTCGCCGCGCCCAATGAGGGCCAGCAATTGCGCGTCGGTGAAAATCTGCTCATCGGTTGGCCCCCGTGTAGGAACCGTGGTAGTTTGTAGCATTTGTCACTTCCTCGTGAATCTGCTCGATAGGATGTTTGTGCGAGGCGATATTGATCCTCGACCTGTCCTTTGCATTGAACTGAAGACAAGCGACTGATATAGAGAACCGGACGGTCGTGCCATCCGGTTCTCCCAACTCCTTATTCAGAGATCCTGATCGCCGTCGTCTTAGTCGGCCTTATAGAAGAAGTAGTCGGCTGTGTAAGGCACAAACGCCGTATTGCCGAGGTCGGTTAGCGAGCTGCAGCCCGTCGTCGGTGCGAGCCCTCCCTTGGTGTTCAGTCGCTGGACGAAGGTGGTCCCCGTCAGCTTGTCGCCACCGGTCGGTCCGTTCAGGGACCCAACCCGATCGAGCAGGAGCCAGGCAATCGCCTTCTGGTCAACGGTGACCGCTCCCTTCTTGCCGGTTATTGGGTCATTTGCGTGTATTTTGGCCCAGACGCGGCTCGTGTCCCGGTACTGCCACGTGGCGCGAATCGTGCCCTCGGGGGCCACCACCTTTGGATCAGTGTTAGGCTCAAGTGGGTTGGGGCTGTTGTAGTGGGTGATGACTTGCCCACCGTCTTCGCCGAACAGGGTGGCCTGCGGCGTGAAGAGTACGTAGGCAACGCCAGCGCCTGAAGGCTTGCAGACGTAGTTCTGAGTGCCGACAGCGTGAGTCCCCAGGAACAGCTTGTTCCCCGCTGGCACCGGCACCATATCGTCGGGCAGGGCCGGGGGTGTAATACCACCGTCGGCGCGGGCCGGGCGAGCCTGAAAGCTAAAGGCGCTCAGTCCCAACATTATCGCCAGTGTGACAAACATAAACTTTTTCATACTATCTCTCCTTTTTAAATTGGTTTGGAATTACATATGATTCGTAGTGAAAGGAACTAATGCAATATTGAATTTATGGGCACATCTCCTTTTTATGATCAAGTAAAGTCCCATTGCTGAGGCGACGATTCTCTTTTCATTTGGTCTGGATTGATGATGACAGTGTAACGTCAGCATGGTTGCAGTGTGAACACACGAAAGTTGTATCTTGGTGGTTGTAATCTCTAGACAGGAGGCATATAATGACTTTAGACAGAGAAAGATAAATTTTGACTTCTTGACGCCGATGAATTAGCCCTCTCTTCACCGGCGTGATTGCTTTTTGGGCAGAGATTGGAAGGCACTGTGTTCCAGGGTTTGCTTCGTACAAAATTGTATTTGCCCTCTGGACGCCCCCACTTGGTCGCACGTCTGCGACTCATTGCAAGCTTGAACGAAGGCTTGACGCGCCCGCTCACGCTCCTTTCTGCTCCACCGGGGTTTGGCAAGACAACGTTGTTGAGCGAATGGGTCGCGCAAGATAAGTTGCCTGTGGCCTGGCTCGTGCTCGATGCAGATGATAACGACCCCGTGCGGTTCTGGTCATACGTTATTGCCGCGCTGCAACAAATAGATGCGGCGATTGGCTCCTCGAGCTTGGGGTTGCTCCAATCCCCCAGCGCGACCGCACCGGAGTCCATGCTGAGGGCTTTAGTCAACGAGATTGATTCTTTTCCTGATGACCAGGTGGCAGACTCTATCCCGAATGAAATCGAAGGACTCAGGGTAGGCTTCATTCTGGTGCTCGATGATTACCATGTCATTGAGACTCCCGCCATTCACCAGCAGTTGTCTTTCTTGCTCGACCATTTACCGCCGCATATGCATTTGGTGATCAGCACTCGCGCGGATCCACCTTTGCACCTTGCACGACTGCGTGCCCGCGATCAATTGATTGAACTGCATGAAAGCGATTTGCGCTTTACTAGGGCGGAGGCCGTGCGATTTTTGAATGAGACGATGAGTCTGTCGCTCACTTCTGAGCAAATCGGGGCATTAGAAACACGTACGGAAGGCTGGATTGCGGGTCTGCAACTGGCTGCGCTATCCCTGCGCGGTCGTGAGGATTTGTCCGGTTTTGTCCGGGCGTTCACCGGGAGTCATCGCTTTGTGTTCGACTATCTCATGGACGAAGTGTTCGCCCGACAGACAGAAAGCACCCAAAGCTTTCTTATGCAAACCTCCATTCTTGAACGGCTGAACGCGTCGCTTTGCAACGCGCTCACGGGACGCGCGGACAGCCAGGTAATATTGGAAGAATTGGAGCGCAACAATCTTTTCCTGATGGCGCTTGACGATGAGCGACGTTGGTTCCGCTATCATCACCTCTTCGCAGATGTCCTGCGCCATCGTCTCACCGAAAAATCACCCACCGCTTTAACTGAATACCATTTGGTCGCCAGCGAGTGGTTCAACAATGAAGGGCTGGTTACGGAGGCCGTGAATCACGCTTTAGCGGCACAGGATTGGGAGCGCGTGGCGCGGCTGATTGGGGATGCGAGTGAAGCGCTGCGACAACGCGGCGAAATCGCCACGCTGACCCACTGGATACAATCCTTGCCCAACTCGATTCACCATGTTCATCCGGCCCTTTGCCTCACTTATGCGCGGGCGCTCATTGATGTCGGCCAGCTTTCAAACGCCGAAGCGTATATTCTGGAAGCAGAGCATTGGCTGGAGAGCCATGCTCAAGCCAGTGATCCAAGAGTAGAGTCGATCCACGGCAGAACCCTTGCCTTGCGGGCTCAAGTCGCTAGTATGCACAGTGAATTCTCTTCGGCCATTGAACTGTCTCACCGCGCAAGGGATTTGTTAGTGCACGACGATGCGGCCTGGCGCAGCCTGGTGACGCTCAATCTGGCGGAGGCCTCTCGTTTTACGAGCGATTGGGCCAAGGCGAACGAGGCTTACCATGAAGCTGCCACTCTCAGCGAGACCGCCGGAGACTACGTCAATGCACTATACGCTCTTGGCTCGCGCGGTGAGGTACTGGCAGCGGAAGGAAAGTTACGCCAGGCTGCTCAGCAGTTCGAGGAAGTATTGCGACTCGCTCGGACATGGGGCCTTCCGAATGCAGCTGTGACTGGCTACGCCTTGATCGGCCTGGGGCGAGCGCGCTGTGAATGGAATGAATTGGATGCTGCTCTTCACGATGTCCAAACTGGCCTGGCGCGCGGGCAGCAGGCGGACATGACGCATGTATTGCTGCGAGGTTATCTCGCACTGGCGCGCATTCAAAAAGCGCAAGGTGACAGGGAGGCTGCGCTCGCCGCGCTCGCTGAAGCCGACACTGTAGCGGAAAAAATGGGTCTCGCACCGGTGAATGTTTGGATCAGTGCCCAGCGCGCAGAGGTCTGGTTGGAGGGCGGAGATACGGACGCGGCTTTCGATTGGGCAAGCCATTTCGAGGGTGATATGCAGGATATGATCTATCCAAGCGTGCCGATTGCACTGGCAAAGGTTTGGTTGTCGCAGCGACAACCTGATAAAGCGCTCCCCTTACTGGATCATGCCCTCCAATCATCGCAAACCGTGGGGCGCCTCGGCAATGCCATTCATATCCTAGCCGTGCAAGCAATTGTTTATCACGCCCGGGGTGAGGCGGCCCAGGCATTCACCGCCTTAGGGCACGCATTAGAACTGGCAGAGCCAGAAGGATATCTGCGTGTCTTTATGGACGAGGGGGTGCCGATGGCGCGTCTGCTGCGTCGCATGTTGACACGTTCATCCGCCTCTGCGTATATTCGTCGGCTACTTGAGGCACTCGGCGAACCTGTAAAACGTGAATCACTTATTATCAGTAAGCTCGTCGACCCATTGAGTCAACGCGAACTTGAAGTCCTACGCCTCATCATAGATGGAGCGACGAACCAGGAAATCGCGCACGAACTTGTACTCACGATCAACACTGTGAAACGACACATCAGCAACATCTTTCGAAAATTAGAAGTAAGCAATCGCGCCCAAGCCATCGCGCAGGCGCGCAAACTAAACATCCTCCAGTGAGCCGTTCCCCAATTTTCAACAAGAGACTACTACCTCAAGGCTACTACTTTCAGGTGATTGCTCAGCTAATCCATCTACTATAAAGTGCCTTGAAAATTTTGACGGACATTAATCTATGTTCGCTGTCGATCTTAGTTCTTCTAACTTGAAATCGCCCGCTTTTAAAAAACAGGAATTTACATTAGCCACTTCCAAAAATGAAACCCAACTATACTAAATAGGCGCTAGGTTTCAATTCTGAGTTGCCTTAATAAAAGACCACATCTTATCCCCTTCCTATTTAAATTTTGGCGAAAAGAATTTGCCTTCTGCGATCCATGGCATAAAGATATGATCGCTTTCCCAGAGATTCAGACCAAGTATCTTTTCATCTCGAATCTATTCCAGCTTGCCCTCAGGTGAATCAATCAATTCACCAGTAAAATCATGGGCTGTAAAAACAAAAAGTGAAACTATTCCAGCCGCAACTACAAGCGAAATTAGCAGAAGTAGGATACTTCTTAATGAAAGACAACTTCATGTCCGTTCAACTTATCTTCCTCATACGTGAACTTTGCGGAAAAGAATTTACCATCTTGAATCCAAGGCATAAAGATATGGTCGCTTTCCCATAGATTCAGATCGAGCATTTTTTCATCTGGGATCCATTCCAGTTTGCCTTCGGGAGACTCGATCAATTCGCCGCTAAAGTCAGTCGCAGTAAAGACAAACACATACCAGTCGTTGCCCTTGAATTTGGGAAACATGAGCAGCCCGCACAATTTTGGATTACGAATGGATAATCCTGATTCTTCAAGTATCTCTCGAATCACACATTCTTCAGGCGTTTCTCCGTCTTCAAACTTTCCGCCTAATCCATTCCACTTGCCTTCGTGAATATCATTGGCTTTTTTGTTGCGATGTTCTAGATTTAATGACACCCCTGGTCGTGACTGTGACTTTATGAATCCGAACAAGTGTAAGGATTTGTCATGTTTTTACAATGAATAGTATATGTCTTTTGGGGGATTTCAATGTCATGTAAATAACATCGGCTAAAAGTAAATATATGCTGGGTTGGGTCAGTATAACGCTTATTAGCGCAGCTTATTGTTTTTTGCGTTGTCAATCACGGCATATTGGGAAATATAGACAAGTTGATGCAATTTGCCTATCCGTTTCGTGCAAAGGAGGAATACTATGTTAAGGAAAAATTTGAATCTTGTGGTTGTGTTTGCCCTATTGGTTTTACAGGGAACCTTGAGTCCCGGTCGCGTGAGTGCCGCATCCACCCCCAGCGCGACACCTTTGGCGGCGGGCGGCACGATCGTGGCCTGGGGGTGTGGCGATGGCTATGACTCCGGCCAATGCACAGTGCCGGCGGGGCTGAACGACGTGACTGCCATCGCCGCGGGTGGCTACTTCGGCGGGGGCCACAGCCTGGCGCTGAAGAGCGATGGCACCGTGGTGGCCTGGGGCTCCAACCTTTACGGTGAATCAATGGTACCCGCCGGGTTGAACGGTGTGACCGCTATCTCCGCGGGCGTCTATCACAACTTGGCGCTGAAGAGCGATGGCACAGTAGTGGCCTGGGGTATCAATGGCGTTGATGGTGAGTCCACAGTGCCGGCGGGGCTGAGCGATGTGATCGCCATCGCCGCAGGCGGGTGGCACAGCATGGCTCTGAAGAGAGACGGCACGGTTGTTGCCTGGGGGCGTGGCTATGAAGGTCAAACGAGCGTACCGGCGGGGCTGAGCGATGTGATCGCCATCGCCGCGGGTTGGTGGCACGGTCTGGCGCTGAGGAGAGATGGCACAGTGGTAGCTTGGGGCTGTGGAATCTATCAGGACTGGGGACAATGTGCGGTGCCGGTGGGGCTCAGCGATGTGATCGCCATCGCCGCGGGCGGCTACTTCGGCGGGAGCCACAGCCTGGCGCTGAAGCGCGACGGCACGGTTGTCGGCTGGGGAGCCACCACAGTGCCGGTGGGGCTGAGCAATGTGACCACCATCGCCGCGAGCAATTCTCACAGCCTGGCACTAAAGGCTGACGGCACAGTTGTTGCTTGGGGTGACAACTTCGCCGGCGAGACGACGGTGCCAGCGGGGCTGGCAGGTGTGACGACCATCGCCGCCGGTAGCTACAATAGCTTGGCAATTGTCCACACCGGCACGCCACCGCCGGGTGCCTGCGTTCCTCCCCCGTCCGGTCTGGTCAGTTGGTGGCCAGGAGATGGGAATGCAAATGACATAGTGGGCACAAATAATGGCACGCTGATGGGCAATGCGACGTTTGCAACAGGTGAGGTTATGCAGGGATTTAGCTTCGGCGACACAGCGGATGACCGTGTGGGTATAAGTAACTCCCCTGATCTGCAATTGGACACATTTACGATCGAGGCTTGGATCAAGCGCGGTAGAACAGATATTGCTGGACTTGCCTCTTTTGAAGAAGGTCTGATTTTCGGATATGGCAATAGCGGTTATGGTTTTGGGTTGTTAGCCAATGGTCAACTCTTCCTGACCAAAGTTGATGTTTCAAACGTCTCAAGTGTTGCCTTAAGAGTCACCGATACCAGCTTCCATCACGTTGCTGTGAGCAAGTCTGGTTCTACTGTGAAATTCTACGTAGATGGTTTCGAGGAGACTGCTCCTCCGTACAGTCCTGGCTTTTCGTTTAGCACGAACGTTGCAATCGGTAACCGGCCAGACCCTTCAGTGGATACGTTCATAGGCGTTATTGATGATGTTGGTTTTTACAGCCGCCCTCTTTCCCTCGCGGAAGTTGAAGCTATCTATACATCCGGCGGTGCGGGGAAGTGCAAGAATCTGACTGCCACACCGACAGATACGCCGACCCAAACACCGGCCAATACTCCAACGGATACACCTACGCCTACTGACACACCAACAAGCACGCCAACGGACACTCCAACTGCAACTAGCACATCCACCAATACACCGACTGAGACCCCAACGCCAACTATGACGCCCACCAACACGGTTACATCAACGCCGACCTATACGTCGACACCTACAGCTACATTGCGTCCGACCAAAACACCGAAGCCGACCAAAACACCGAAGCCGACCAACACGCCAAGACCAAGGTGAAGCAACATCTAACCGCTCAAGTGATTGGTTCGGTGACGATTGGTACCTGAGACAGCAGTAGAATCACTCAAGGGCAGCACAATAGATTACTGTGCGAATAGGTGGTGATGGATGAGGGTTGTTATGAATGCTCCTCCGTTGGAGGATTTCGTTACTTGGCAAGTAGTAACAGGCAAGCAAAAGGTACGGGCGAGTCGAAAGACTCACCTGTTTACCTTATAGCTTCATTTTATAGTTCAGAGCGCTGAACAAAACATGAAACTATCCCAGCCAGCACTAACTAGAAGAGGAATTGGCAAAAAGAACTTAATGAAATACAACTTCATATCTTTTCATCTTATCTCCCTCATACATGAATTTTGCTGAAAAGAATTTTCCTTCTTGGATCCACGGCATAAAGATGTGATCGCTTTCCCATAAATTCAGCTCAAGGATCTTTTCATCGGGAATCCATTCTAGTGGGCCTTCGGGCGAATCGATCAGCTCGCCGCTGAATTCGCTGGCGGTAAAGACAAAGACGTACCAATCATTCCCTTTGAATTGGGGGAACATCAACAGGCCGCACAATTTCGGATTACGAATTGTCAATCCTGATTCTTCATAGACTTCCCGGACAATACATTCCTCTGGCGTTTCCCCGGCTTCAAACTTCCCTCCCAGCGCATTCCACTTGTCTTTGTGTATGTCATTGGCTTTTTTATTGCGATAGACCATGAGCGTGCAGCCATCGCGTTCGATGTAGCATAATGTGGCAAGGAGCATAAAACCTCATCTCGCGCTGAGTGCTGCGCAAAGTAAGAGCGGGTGTTACACAATGTTTTAAAAATCTGCCGCTTCATCTGCGCTCCTCAAAGAACATTCGTCGCTCCGCTCACAAGGTCCCGGCGTCTGTACGGGAGCGCGATGTAATAGGAAACATCGCTTCCAGCGCGTGCCAGACATCGTCGCGCCAGGCTGTGTAATTGTGCGCGGCTGTAAATTCCCGATACGTGACGTTGTATTGTCTCTTATCTAATAAGGCGACCATGCGGCGGTTATCTTCCAGCAATTCGTCCAGCGTGCCGACATCCATCCAGATCTTGAGATCGCGGGCGTGCCCGTATCGGACCAAATCCACGACTGCAAAATCGCGTCCCTCCAGACCAAACACACCCGATTGACAGATCACTTTCCCGAAAATCTCCGGCATTCGAAACCCGGTATACATGGACATCAACCCACCCGCCGACGCACCCAGGACGCCGTACGCGCCGGGATATTCTTCAATGTCGAGAAGCCTCAAGTGTTCACGCGCCAGCGGCAGGATCTCGTGGTCCAGCCAGTGGATCGTCGCGTCTGAGCACAGGTATTCCAGGTTGCGCCGACTCCTTCCATTTTGCAGAAAGGCGAGAGCGACCGGGCGGATGCGTTTATCTGCAATCAGATTATCCACGATGGTTGCGAGCCTGGCGCGATGCAGATAATCGTATCCATCATAGACAATGACCAGAGGAACTGGTTTGTTGGAAGGCGGTTTGTATAAATAGAGATCACGTTCGCCATCATCCTGCAGAAAACCTGTGCTTACATGGTGACGCCTCAATGTGCCGCTGCGCACCTCGGCGCGGCGCATCGAGAATGGCGAGGGCATGGTCTCGGGCATATAGAAAAAATTATTGCGGCTGCCCACGCCATTGCTGACCGTACGCGCGTTCAATGGGTCGAGGAATTTCTCCTGGGAGATAGGATCATAAAAAGCATATTCCACATACGCGTCGCGTGGAAGAGTCAGGGAACAGGACCAGATCGTTTGATCGGAAGCAGGCCCGAGCGCAGAAGAGACACGTTTGAATTGTCGAGGCCTCACCTCCCATCCATTGAGATCGCTGATCAGTTGCGGCGCGGAATCCCCCTGCCAAATAAATGTTGCGCGGTTACTATGAACGACCGGGTTGCCAGATTCCAGCGCGCGTTGAATTGTCAAATCTGACGGCGTCATTTACTGAACGTGCCCATCAATTCGCCCTGGGCAAGGATGTGACCCTTTATGGCATTAAGGACCTGCTCTTTCATCACGCCAGGTGAAAGGCTAAGCGTGGAATCGAGCGCATAGAGTTTGAAGAAATACCGATGGGTTCCGCTCGGCGGACAAGGTCCATCGTAGCGCATGTTGCCCGATGAATTCTTGCCAGCAGACATTGCACTGGTGTCCATGTTTTCCTGCAAGCTGTGCATGTTCGCCGGAATATTAAACAGTACCCAGTGTACCCAAGTGCCCATCGGCGCATCCGGATCATCCACGATGAGCGCGAAGGATTGTGTGCCCGCGGGTGGATCGTTCCATGCCAGCGCGGGAGAAATGTTTTTTCCAACACATGAATATTTTGCGGGGATAGATTGTCCATTCGCGAACGCGTCGCTTGTCAAGGTAAGGGACATGGTCGCCTCCGTGGCTGATGATTCTGATTCGGATATAGGTAGTGCAGAAGGTTGGGATGTGGTCGTTGCAGAAGAAGTGCAGGCTGCAAGGACAATGGAACTCAACATCAAACTGCTAAAGATGATTCGTCTCATATTAAATTTTCTCTTTTTACCCGGTTGAACTGTAAAATAAAGTTTGTGCCATAAGCAAGCGATGGAGTTTGAAATCCTGTTTTGAAATCACTATCAAGGATGCGCTTCATGATCTCGATGGTAGTAAGCGCCGTACAGGTGTATGCTTCCGGCGTTGTTAATTTTGTGACCGCGCGTCCCCCATTTTGGTTCGTCGCTTCGCCAATAAATATTGAAGAAACACTTTTACGTCTTTCCTCTTTTGGCCCCTTTACAAACATGTTGACCAATGATTTTAGAATGGTCTTCATCGGGCGGTTATACAACAAAGGTCCTGCCATACGCATGAAGCGCATGAGATTGATGGCGCTTTCAGGAAAAGCAAAATACGTTTCGATGTTTGGGATGCCCGTGCTGTAATAGGCGGTGCTGACATCGCCCCATCCTATCGAAACGACTTTGGTATAACCGCGTCCGAAATCCTGCTCACGGACGTTCCAGGCGGACGGGACTCTAACCAGCTTTCCATCGCGTCGGATCATTCCCTGGCGGTGCATGTTCTCGATGGCGGACTTTGCTGTGCCTGGAGAGACTCCCGCGCCGGTGCCACGCACGAACAGACGGAGGTGAGTCGCGGCAGGCAAGCGCTGCTTTAGGTGCACAGCCAGACAATCAGAGGGAACAACGTCAAACCCACCACCTGGCAGAAGCATAATGCCTGCTTCTTTTGCCTGTTTACCCATGGCTGCCAATACTTCAAAACCCGGGATCTCACCGCTGATATCCACATAATGACGCTTGGTCCGCAGACACGCTTCTGCCATTTGGCCATATGTGTGAACGAATGGTCCCGCGCAATGCAAAACAGCATCCACCTCGAGCAGCGCAGCGTCCAGTTTTTCGGCCTCATTCAGAGAGAAAACGCGAGATTCGAGATTGGATTGTGCTGCTTGGGCGCGCAATGATTTTTCATTCCGCCCCGCGAGAATTGGACGCAACCCGTTTTTCAACGCGTGATCAACGATGAGTTGACCTGTATATCCGTAGGAACCGTAGATGAGGAAATTGCCCATGAAAAAGCTCTTTGAACCACAGAGTCACGGAGACACTGAGAAAACCAATTAAAAACTCCGTGACTTAGTGCCTCAGTGGTTAGCTATAACCTTTTTACAAAATGCACAAGTCTCTCGGCCTCTTGATATCCTAATCTCAAATGGGCGGCGATGCTGGCTTCATTCTCCAGCCAGGTATCAGAAGCCATTTCAACACAACCTTTTTCACGCGCCCAGCCCTCCGCAGCATACACCAGCTCTTTGCCAAGTTTCTGACCACGAATATGTTCATCCACGTACCAGGCTTCGATATAACCAACCGGCGAGGTTTCGCATCCTTCGCCGTAGTCGCGCAGTCCCGTTTCGATAAAGGCGACTGGCCCGGTGTCCTCGCGCAAAGCAATAAAGACGGCATAATCCGGGTCTGCCAGCCGGTCATTCAGATCGAAATCCAGATACTCGATGGGCGCCTCGGGCCATAATCCCTGGCGCATTCTCAGCCAATCTGATTTATCTGCATGGGTTGCGCGTCGAATCGTAAAGCTCATAATCCTCCATCAATCAAAGACCCTAAGGCTGCGAGTCCTTAGGGTCTGATTGTAATCTACTCGCCGCCGCGTTTGGCGAGATTATGATCGAGCATCAGCACGGCAGTGCCACGCTCCTCGATCAACTCGAGGTTGGCAACGATTTCGGCTGCGTTCTTTTCCTCCTCCACCTGTTCATTGATGAACCACTGAAGCATAACCTGTGCAGGATAATCCTTCTCTGCGAGTGCCAGTTCGTAGAGTGTGTTGATGGAGGCTGTGACGTTGGCTTCATGCTCAGCCACTTCCTTGAACAGTTCAAGGTTTGAGTTCCAGGTCGTCCCAGGCGCGTCGATGGATTTCAAAATCACCTGCCCCCCACGCTCGAGAAGGAAATCATAAAATTTCATGGCGTGCTCGCGCTCTTCCGCTTCCTGAATGCGCATCCAGTGAGCGAATCCCAACAAGTTTTTGTTCTCGAAGTAAGCCACCATCGAGAGATAGAGATAGGACGAGAACAATTCTTTGTTGATCTGTTCGTTCATTGCATCTTGCATTGCTTTTCCAATCATGTGAGCCTCCTTGTGGTTTGATTATATTCGTTTTGTGAAACGCAGGAAAAAATAAACGGCGCCTATCAGAGCCAGGATCCAAACCAGAATAATGAGCGTTGCTCCGATGACGCCCACGCGTCGATCTACGCCGCGAGTTGCTGCCATTGCCCGAGCTTCTTCCAGCACCTCAGGCGGAATCAACCGAACGGCCAGCCAGATTCCACCTGGCGTGATGATCAAGTCGTCGAGATAGCCAAGAATAGGGATGAAATCAGGGATCAGGTCAATGGGACTGAAGGTGTGTGCAACGACAAAGAAAATGAGTGCTTTGGCATACCAGGGTGTGCGTGGGTCACGTGCAGCAAGGTAGATTGCATACGCTTCTGTTTTTAGTGCGAGAGCGCGAGCCTTTAGTTTTTCCAGCATGAGGGTTTTGTACGCTCATTCACCAAAAACAAAAAGTTCGTTAAGCGATTCGTGATAAAGGTTGTGGCGAATGGCATCTGCAAAGATCGAAGCGACGGATAATATTTTTAGTTTCGGATGTCTTTTTTCAGGCGGGATATAAACTGTATCGGTCGTGACGATCTGAGTGATCTGGGGGATGGCTGCCAACCTTTCCAGGCCGCCGCGCGTGAATACTCCGTGTGTGCAGATGACCAGCATCTCTTCGATTCCTTCATCGATCAGCATATTGCTCAACTCATGGATCGATCCACCTGTGGCGATCTCGTCATCATAGATCAGCGCGCATTTGTGTCCACGTACCTGGTTCCCAACCAGGCCTCGAATGACAACTTCTGAATCTGAGATGCGTTCCTTGTTCCCGGCGGCAATCGGCAGCCCTAAAACTCGTGCAAAGCGCGCCGCGGACTTGGCTTGTCCCATGTCTGGCGAAACCATGATCGTATTGTTCAGGTCGCGTGTCTCCAAATATTCCTTCAAAACCAGCCAGCTGCTCAGCGGGTCTGTAGGCAGACTGAAAAAGCCATGTACCTGGGGAGAGTGGAAGATCATGCTCATCACATGTGTGGCTCCGGCGGTTTTCAGCAGATCTGCCACCAGACGTGCAGTAATGGAAATGCGCGGCGCATCTTTCTTATCGGAGCGTGCAAAAGAGTAGTAGGGGATGATCGCATGGACTTCAGACGCGGCGGCGCTGCGCGCAATATCGAGCATCATAAACAGCTCCATTAAGTGATCGTTGACAGGTTGTGAAAGCGATTGCACAATATAAACCCGGCGATAGCGTACGGTTTCCCCAAGTTGAAGGTAAAGGTTATCATTGCTGAAACGGGTAATGTGTGTCTCATCCAATGGCACACCCAGTTCACTTGCGATGTTTGCCGCCAATGCCGGATTTGAACTTCCACTAAAAAAACGGACCTGGTCTGCTGGAACTAAAGCCTTGGTCATACTGCCTCGCTTGAAAATCGTTTTGGTAACACTACTTCTTCTATCTCAATTATACAAGGAATAGAATTGCCACCCCTGCGATCGCCAGTCCTGTTCCAAAAACTGCCTGCCAGCCAATTTTTTCCTTGAACACAAAATAACTGATTGGCAAAATGATCACAGGCGGCAGCGCCATGAGCGTGCTTGCCACACCGATCTCGGCATGTTGAACCGCGAGCAGAGAGGCGGAAACTCCCAGCACCGGTCCAATGAGTGCGCCGAGTGCCAATAGACCCAGCACTTTTGGCTTTTCTCGTAAGGCTGTAAAGGTCGCGGTCACTTTGCTTTCGAAGGCGGTCAATATCCAGATAAAAACGACTGCAGCCAGCATACGGATTGCATTTGCCTGGAAGATCGAGAATTCTCCAAACATTCCTTGTTTTGATAAAACTAATCCAATCGCCTGCCCCAACCCTGCCAGCACCCCGAAGATTACGCCACGTCTTGTGTGTCCATGCGGTGTGTTCGGTGGCTCCTGATGTGACGTGACTACCCAGGCAATTCCCGCCAGAGCAAGGACAATGCCAGTGATCTGCAAAGCTGTGAGGATTTCACCGAAGAATATCCAAGCGATGATCGAGCCAAAGATCGGCGCAAGGCTCAACAATAACGTGCCAAGCCGCGGTCCCACCGAAATTAGAGATTGAAACAGGAATGCATCCCCAAGGGATAGACCGATGATCCCGGAAAGACTGAGCCAGATCCAGCGTGAGGTTCCTGCTGAAAACGGCAATGGCTCACGAAAAAGAATAATATTCAAAACAATAAGATAGATCAATGCAAACGTGAGACGCATCCGATTCGTTACCTGGGAACCCACCAGACGCCCCGTTGAGGTAAAGATCAATGCGGTCATCGCGAAGAAAAAGGATGTCGCCAGCGCGGCAAGCTCACCGATCAAATTCATATTGAGATGTCCTTCTAAGGGAGGAATTTTACAGGCAGGATTCTATGTGACTACAAACATCTTACCTGAATTTTGGAATCCAGCGCGGAACTCTTTTGAGATAATCTTCATATACCGCGCCAAATTTTCTTTTCAAAGTTGGCTCTTCATACAATACAATGAAAATATGAACTCCGATAAACGCTAACACTGTGTAAATCAGTAATGCCCAATATCCAAACCATAGGAAATGTCCCAGAAAAATCAACATAACACCCACGTAAATTGGATTTCGGACGTAGCGATAAGGCCCTGTAATAACTAATTCCTTTGGCGGGTCAGTTGGCGCAGGTGTGCCGCGTCCCTTGAAAGTGAAATTCCAGAAGCACGATAAAACAACCAGACTGCCGATCAACCATAGCGGAATGGCGAGCCAGGCGACCACGCCAGTTTCTAGCCGCGATCCGCTGCGGAGAAGTGCCAGAGGAATATAGAGCGCGAACAAGCCGGCTTCAATGATGAGGTAGAGCAAGGATTTATAGACAGTCATCAATAGAATGAACTTTATTTGAACCTTGGAATCCAGGGCGGTACTTTCTTCAAATAGTCTTCATAGGACGCGCCAAATTTTCTCTTTAGAGTTGGCTCTTCATAATAAGTCACGAAGGTATGAAAGACAGCAAAGACAACAATCGCGTATATCAACAAATTCCAGTATCCAAACCAGAGGAAATGACCCAGGATCACTGCCAGCACACCTACATACATCGGGTTGCGGACGTAACGATAGAACCCTGTAGCAACTAATTCCTTGGGTGGATCAATGGGCGCGGGTGTGCCGCGGCCCTGGATAAGGAAATTCCAGAAGGACCATAGCAAAATAATTCCACCCACTGCCCAAAGGGGAAATGCGAGATAGGCAAATAGGCCTGTTTCGATTTGCGATCCTCTTCGCAAAAGCACAAGGGGAATATAACCTGCTACCATCCCCGGGGCGAGGATCAGAAACAAAAGAGATTTGATGGCAGTCATAACTACCGAAAAATCAAAGCCTCCGACCGGGATGGAATCATCGTTTCTTCAGCCACTTTAATAATTTATCGGTTGACCAGCAATTGATCACGTCATTTTTTGTTAGCCAGGCGCGGCGGGCGGTTGCCACGCCGTAGAATAATAAATCCATATCCTCTTCGGAGTGCGAGTCGGTGTTGAGGCTGATGGGTATGCCCAGCTCTTTAGCGCGGCGAGCATGGATGTCGTTCAGATCGAGGCGGGCAGGATGGGCGTTGATCTCCATCGCCACACCTGATGCGGCTGCAGCCTGCAACACGGCTTCCATATCCAAATCCGCGCCTTCCCGGTCGGGAATCAATCGTCCCGTCGGATGACCGATGATATCTACATGCGGGTTGCGGATGGCATTGATGACGCGTTGAGTAACCTTCTCGCGTGGCTGCCGCAGGCTGGTGTGGAGTGATGCCACGACCAGATCCAGGCTTGCCAAAAATTCATCAGGGTAATCGAGCGAGCCATCGGCTTTGATCTCCACTTCGCTGGCATGTAAAACCAGGATGCTATCGCCGAGTTGCTTTTGAATCTTTTTTATTTCCGCAGCTTGCTTTTTGTGATCTTCCATGCTCAAGCCACCTGTAACACCCAGACTCACAGAATGATCGGTGAATGCGATTACCTTCATGCCGCGCTTCGCTGCGGCACGCGCCATCTCGAGCATCGAGAGCTTCCCATCGCTCCAGGTGGAGTGAGTTTGCAAATCAGCCTTGACATCTTTTTTCTGGATCAGCTTCGGAAGTTTATTGGCTTTTGCAGCTTGAATCTCACCGCGGTCTTCGCGCAACTCCGGCGGGATCCACGGCAGCCCGAGCGTTTCATACACTTCCTCTTCCGTCGCGCAAAAGATTTCACTCCCATCGATGATGTTTGCAAATACATGATCGGATAACGACAAATCCTTGGCAAGAGCCATTTCACGCAAACGGATGTTATGTTCTTTTGAACCCGTTGCATATACCAGAGCCGTTCCAAACTCTTTTGGCGGATGAACCCACAACTGGACGCGCAAGCCGTCATTGAATTCAATGCTTGCCTTGGTGGGTCCCTTTCCTAACACGCGATGGATACGCGGCTGTTTGACAAATACATCCATCACTGCGGAGGGATCTGTCGAGGCGACCAGAATGTCCAGATCGCCGACCGTGTCCCGCATCCTCCGCAGACTTCCGCCGGGTTGCGCATCTACAACACCTTTGACCTTTTTGAGTTCGGCAATCAACGCCTGTGCGATTGGATACGCGCGGCCCAGGGCAATCCGAACGGAGCGCCTCGACAGCGATTCAATCCCTTCGATGATCGCCGCCTCCGATTTTGCTCCCATGCCAGGAAGTTCACGCAGCTTTCCTTCTCGCGCGGCGGCCTCAAGTTCTGCAAAGGTTGTGATGTTGATGGTTTTCCAGATCAGCGCGGCTTTTTTGGGTCCAAGGCCCGGAATGGGCAGCCATTCCACTAAACCGGGTGGTACTTCTTTTTTGAGCTTTTCAAGGAATCCCAGTTTCCCCGTGCTTAGCAGTTCATCGATTTTTTCAGAGATGGCTTTTCCCACACCAGGGATTTCTTCAAGCTTCCCCTCTTTCCAGTATTCGGAAGCCTCGCGTCCCAGGTTCAACAAACTATCGGCGGCTTTGCGATAAGCAAGGGTTTTATACATGTTTTCGCCCTTGATCTCAGATAAATCGGCAATAAGGGTAAAGGCCTCTGCAAGCTGACGATTATTCATCATAATAATAATCCTTTCTCTCTCTATATCCTTTAATGGATTATACGCCGGTTGAGAAATGAAATAAAAGAATTAGAAAAAAGCGAGAATAGTATTTCAAGGCAATGACAAAACCATTGCTGGGTTCACACAAAGGTCATAGGGGAAACACGAAATTCTTTTCTAAAATGTCAGCTTACAAGAATGTTTACCGATTCGGTACTCCAGTCCTATTCACGGCGTTTCCTATGGGCGGTCTATAATGCGCACGCTGTAAGGGCAACCCTGCATCTGCATCTGCCCCGGCAAATTTAACATCGAAAGGTTCTATCAAGCGAAACCGGCGGACGCCGGTGAAGCAAAGCTACGGGTCAAAGCTGCTTCGACACTGTCATTTGCAAGGTTGCCAAGAGTACTTGGTAAAACTGCCTCGCATGTCAGGCAGTTTTGATTTTTAGCAAGGAAATACAAGGAGATACCATGAACAAAGCTATTTACAAAATCATGGGGATCATTGTCACAATGGCACTAACACTGGGAGGGTTTACCAACGTACAAGCACGATCAGGCCAGCCTGTTGCTGCAGCGGCTACATCCGGACGGCCCGTTTACGCCTATTATTATCTCTGGTGGAGCACGCAGCACTGGAAAGATAAACTGGGATCGAATTATCCCTACAGTACTTCTCCACTCCCATTGCCTGCCAACACAGATGCAGATGGTTGTAATGCCGTATCCAATTATGCGGGCAATCAATTGCTCGACGTTCCAACCACCCTGGTCAGCCAGGACGACCCAGGTGCGATTGAAAGTGATATTCGCACCGCTAAGAGCGCTGGGATCACGGGCTTCTGGTTGAACTGGGTTGGTGATGGTACCACCTCCCAAACGCGCACCAGCGTGACATACACACGCAGGCTGTCTGAAGCGTTTGCCGCCTCCGTTCGTGTGGGAGGCTTTAAGAATTGGGTCAGCTACAAAGTAGCGTCCACACCCTCGACGACCTACATCATCAATGATCTAAACTTTCTGTACGACCAGTTCCAAAACGAGTCGGGCTGGGAGCGAATCGATGGGAAACCGGTGGTGACTTTTACAGGTTCGCGCAAATACAGTGATGCGGATGTGCTCAGGGTCAGCAACGCGGTTCGTGACCGCATCTTCCTGGTCGGGGATGAAACCCGCTCCACATTGACGACCACGCGGATTGCCATGTTCGACGCGATCACCTATTACTGGTCCAGCCAGGATCCGTTTGGAAACCCGGCCTCCTTTGATCAAATCAAAGAAATGGGTGACAAGGTTCATGCAGCGGGCAAGCGCTGGTACGCTCCACTTGCACCTGGATATAATTCCTCTCTCCTCTCCGGAGGAAGTAACTGTGTTCCGCGTCGCAATGGCGATACGATCCGCGCCTTGTGGAGAGGCAATTCTGCTTCTAACCCGGATGGCTGGGGATTCATCAGTTGGAACGAGATTGCCGAGAATACCCACATCAAGCCAATGCAGAAATGGGGCAC
>Ga0065707_10082003_pt1 | contig 25415 bp, 16 predicted proteins | sample SwiRhicommuniRL3_FD_59094 | JGI IMG/M metagenome (GOLD analysis project Ga0065707, IMG submission 59094) | Switchgrass rhizosphere bacterial communities from Rose Lake, Michigan, USA - RL3 v2 (version 2) | ecosystem: Host-associated > Plants > Roots > Rhizosphere > Soil | place: East Lansing...
TGGTAGCGCTGTCTGCCTGCTCGACCGCGAAATACGCGACGCCCGCCGATCCGGCGGTGAAGGACTTCGCGGGCATCGACGCCATCAAGCTGACGACGGCCGCTGTCGAAGTGGAGTTCTGGAAATCGCTGAACGATCCGCAGCTCTCCAGTCTCATCGACGATGCGCTCACTGCCAATCACGACCTGCGCATCGGCTTGGCAAGATTGAATGCAGCCCGCGCCTTGCTGCGTGAATCTAAACTCAACTACTTGCCCACCATCACCGCGAGCGGACAAGCAGGCAATGGACGGTCGAGTGCGGATCAGCTTCCGGGCATCGCCCGAGAGAATCGCGACGGCGATAGTTACGAAGCGGCGATCGATGCCTTCTGGGAACTCGATTTCTTCGGGCGCGTGCGCAACAGCGTCAAAGCCCAGCGAGCCGAGACCGCTGCGACGGCTGCCGACCTGGCTTCGCTGCAGATAGTCGTCATCGGCGAACTGGCGCGTGCCTATTTCGAACACCAGGGCCTGTTGCAACGGCTCGAAGTCGCTCGCAGCAACGCTTCGAATCAGACCGATTCCCTGAAGCTGGTACAGGCACGCTTGGAAGCCGGCCGCGGCACCGAATTCGATACGGCTCGCGCCAGCGCTCAATTGCAGACGACGCTGGGTCGCATTCCTCCGCTCGAGGCGCAGGCGGCGATTGCCGAACATCGGATCGCAGTGCTCACCGGGCGTGCGCCCGATGCTCTGAGTACGGAGTTGTCGAAGGTGGGAACGCCACCGACGTTGCCGGTAGTGGTCGCGGCGGGAACGACGGGCGATCTGCTGCGTCGCCGGCCCGATGTGATCGCCGCCGAGCGACGCCTTGCATCGGCTGCGGCGCGCGTCGGTGTTGCCACTGCCGATCTGTTCCCACGCTTCACTATCGGCGGCTCGTATGGCACGCAGGCAGCCGATTCGAGCAACCTGTTCCAACGCGACAGCGAAACCCGGTTGATTGCGCTAGGCATCGACTGGAGTTTCCTGGATATCGGCCGCGTCCGTGCACGAATCGCTGCGGCCGATGCGACCGCGGAAGCCAACCTGGCGTCGTATGAGCAGACGGTGCTGCTGGCGCTCGAAGAAACCCAGAACGCAGTCATTACCTACGATCGGGCATTGCGGGAGCGCGACCATTTGCGTGCCGCCGAAGCCGACACGACGCATGCGGCGACGCTGGCGAGGCTGCGATTCAACGGCGGCATCATCGGCTTTCTAGACGTACTGGATGCGGAGCGCTCGCAACTCGAAGCGCAGGATCAGCTGGCGCAGTCGGAAACGCGATCGGCGACGGCACTGATCGCGCTATACAAGTCTCTGGCCGGTGGCTGGCCGGAACGAGGCAAGTAGTAATGCTGGCGGGGATATTCGTCGCAGCAGCGACGAGTGTGGTCTAGACCATTCCCATTGGTCATCCCCACTCTTTCATCTAAGACCGCTTCGCTACAAGATGGAGCCAGTCCCCTGATCACTTCCCCATCGCGCGCTTCGGAATGAATGCCAGTCCCAGTTGGAAGCCGATATCGGGCGTGTTGTTGACGTTCTGCAGGTTCTCGGTGATGCCGAACGTGAACAGGAACTGCTCGCCGATGCGGTGGCGCACGCCCAGGCTGTACTGGTATTTGATGCCCAGCAGTTCATCGAGATCCGTCTCGCTGTGCTTGAACACGCTCCTGCTGATGTAGCCCTGCAGGTTGAGGTTGGTGGTGGGGGTCAGCTGGTACTCGTATCCGAGGATTGCCGTGGGCACGATCTGCGCGTCCTGCGGCGAAGGTTCGGCTGCACCGGCGTAATACACGGCCGAGGCACTGACGTACCACGCATGGTTCCCCGAGAATTTCTGCAACGATACCTGTGTGCCGTAGTCGGTCTTGCCGGTGGATAGCAGCAGCCGGCGACCCTGCACCGGCACTTTCACTGCGACTTCGGCGGTCAGGTTCCAGTTCTTCGGCAGCGCCACTCCTACATAGCGCATGCCGAGAGTAGGATCGGTGAAGCCGCCGTCGGTGGGCGAATCGAAATACGCCAGCTGCTGTGACTTGAGATCGTAGATCAGGTTGACATCGTTCTTCTTGGCGGCCGGCCGGCCGAACGAGCTGAAGCCGAACGTGTCATGGAACTTCTCGATGGTGCTGTCGAGGAAGCCGCCCTGGTACGAGATCGCCGTGGCGGTGACGTACCCGGTCCAGTGGGTCGAGAACTTGTAATGGAAGGTCAGGTCGAGCAATGCCGATTCGACGTCGAGCAGGTAGTTCTCGCCGGGCAGCGCCTTGATCGCATCGTAGTCCGCGGGCCCCAGTTCATGCCGGCCGTTCTTCTCGATGCTGGTGAGGTATTTCTCGACGTTGGGGCTGAGGGCCCAGGTGTTCTGGTAGCCGAGCGTGCTCTCCAGTGCCCAGGTCCCCGGTTGAATCGTCACCGCATAGGCCGGCCGCATGTCCAGCCGCAGGAAGCCGAATGGCGTGAGGTCGCGCTCGCGCAGCAGTCCATAGAAACCGCCGCCTTCGGCAGCGGTTGCCGCGGATGCCGTGCCCAGACCCGCCAGCACTATGGCCACTGCACTCAAGCGCCGTTGCGAATTCATTCTTGTCATCCTCGAGACATGGCGAACGGAAAGTCCCATTACCGATCATGCCGCTGTCAGCCGCCCGATTCCTTGGACGATCGTGCTGTAGATGACATAAGAATTGCGGTCGCCGCCAGGGGGCACAATGCAGGCCGGAGCGCGGATGTTCCTCACCAGTTGAAGCCGATTTACCGGTGCAGGCGGGCGACAGGTCGGTCGCGCCATGAAAGCCGGTGCGGACCGGAGTGCAATTGTCAACCTCGCCGTCGAACTCCCGCGGCGGTGCCGGTCATTTGGCGCCGGAATAGCGCTTGCGTTGCTCCGCCGCCTGCGCCTTGGCGCGCTCCAGTTCCTGCACTTCGGTGGCCTTGAGCAGCGCGTCGATGACCCGGCTCAGGTGATCGCGCATGGCGGCACGCGCAGCCTCCGGATCGTGTTGTCGCAGAGTCTTGAGAATGGCGGTGTGCTCGTCTACCCGCGGCTTGACGCCCGAAGCGCGGACTTTTGCAGTCAACGAACGGTATTGCGGCGATCTCGCACGGGCGTCCCACAGCATCTGGACCGTAGCGATCATGGCGCTGTTCTGGGTCGCGCTGGCGATCAGCTCGTGGAAGCGGCGGTCGGCATCTTCGCTCTGGATCACATCGTGCTCGTTCTCGCTGCGCATTTCCGCGACCAATTCGGCCAGCTTGGCGAGCTGCGCGTCGTCGATCCGCTGTGCGGCGAGAGCGCAGACTTCGCCTTCGACAGCGCGGCGTGCTTCGAGCAGCTCGAACGGACCGATATCCGTGACGCCGGCTTGGCCGCCCGGCGGCGCCTTGTTCAGCACATACACGCCGGAGCCGATGCGCACATCCACGAGGCTGTCTAGCTCCAAGGCGATGATGGCTTCGCGAATCGTCGGCCGCGACACGGAGAACGTCTGCGCCAGTTCGCGTTCGGAGGGCAGGCGCTGACCGATCTTGTATTCGCCGCGTGCGATGTCGTTCGCGAGTTTCTTCGCGATCTGTTCGTAGAGTCGTTGAGTCTCGGCCATGGTCATCCCTTGTAGCGGACGGTCTTGATGCAATCGCGGGCGATTCACCGGGCGATTTCATTATTCTCGGTCAGGCCAATTCCAACAAGGAGGGTTCGGCTGAAGTCGTGAATGCAGGCCGGATCCATCCGCCGAAATTGGCCTGACCAATTTTTCCTGCGCCCTGGCTCGGTGCCGCCTGCGGTACTCTTCCACCTTGCCATCGCAGGCAAGCAGGAGGGACACACATGGCGATCCCGGGATCCATTCCAACCGCCACGAGGGTCTTCATCCAGGCGCCGCCGCGCCTGGAGAATCAATACGACGACGATGCGTTTCTGCGCAGCTATCTGCGCCGCGTGCTCCCCGCCGACGTCCTGCAAGCCATCGAGCCCGACTTGAAGGAAATGGGCCGCCTGTCCGGCGGCGAACTCTATGAGTTGCAATTGCAGGACCGGCTCAACGAACCGCGCCTGGTTCATTGGGATGCATGGGGCAATCGCATCGATCGGATCGAGATCACGCCGCTGTGGCAACGCTCGGCACGAATCGCCGCCGAACGCGGCTTGATCGCGATTCCCTACGAACGCAAGCATGGACGCTATTCGCGCATTCACCAGTTCGCGTCGGTGTTCCTGTTCCATCCCTCGTCGGATGTCTATACCTGTCCGCTGGCCATGACCGATGGCGCGGCTCGCACGCTGACAACGAGCGGCAACGCTGCGTTGATCGAACGGGCTGTCACGCATCTGACGAGTCGCGATCCGTCGCAAGCCTGGACCAGCGGTCAATGGATGACTGAATCGACTGGCGGCTCCGATGTCGGTGCGTCGCTGACCGAAGCGCGTCGCGACGCCGACGGCGCTTGGAAACTGTATGGCAAGAAATGGTTCACATCGGCGATCACGTCGCAGATGGCACTGACCCTCGCACGGCCCACCGGCAATGGCCCCGGAGGTTCTGGCCTGGCGATGTTCTATGTCGAGACACACAGCGCCGACGGCCGGCTCAATGGCATGCGAGTGGAGCGCCTGAAGGACAAGCTCGGCACTCGCAAAGTGCCCACTGCCGAGTTGATGCTCGAAGGCGCTGATGCCGAACTCGTTGGTGAAACCCGCAATGGCACTCGGGCTATCGAACCCATGCTGGTCGTTACGCGTGCCTGGAACAGCGTAACGTCGGTGGCGTTCATGCGTCGCGCACTGGCGTTGGCACGCTCGTACGCTCACGAACGACGTGCATTCGGTGCGTCGCTCGGCGAGCTGCCGTTGCACGCCGATACGCTGGCCGAGATGGAAACACAGACTCGCGCCGCTTTCCTGCTGGCCTTCGAGTTGGTCGAATTGCTTGGGCGACAGGAAGCGAACGAACTGCATGGAGATCAGCCATCGCTATTGCGGCTGCTGACGCCGATTGCGAAATTGCTCACGGCGAAGCAAGCGGTTGCCGTAGTCAGCGAAGCGATCGAAGCCTTCGGCGGCGCCGGCTATGTGGAAGATACCGGCTTGCCGACACTGCTGCGCGATACGCAAGTGCTGCCGATCTGGGAAGGAACGACGAATGTCCTGTCGCTCGATGCGCTGCTGCGTAGCGGCCTCGGAGCGGGAATCGCAGCTTTGCGCAATCGTATCGGCGAATGCCGCGCCAGCCTGAAAGATGAGCGCCTGGCGACGCTTGGCGAACGAGCGGCAAGCGCGATAGACAACGTCGAAGGTTGGCTGAAACGAAACAGCGATTCGCAGCGCATGCAGGCAGGTGCGAGAAGAATTGCCATGACGTTGGGCCGCGCCTGGCAGCTCGCCTTGCTCTGCGAGCAGGGACAGTGGAGCTCGACCAACGATAACGACCGCAGCGGCATCGTTGCGGCGACGCGATTTGCCGCGACGCCCCTCGATGTGCTGCCGGACTTCGATCCCGTAGAAACCACGCTGCTATGAAAATCGCCACCTTCAACATCAACGGCATCACCGGCCGCCTGCCGCGCCTGCTCGAATGGCTCGCAAAAGAATCGCCCGATGTCGTTTGCCTGCAGGAACTGAAAGCGCTCGATAGCGGATTTCCTATCGATGCCATCCGCGAGGCCGGTTACGGCGCCATCTGGCAGGGACAGAAGTCCTGGAACGGCGTGGCGATCCTGGCCAAAGGAGTCGATCCCATCGAAGTCCGCCGCGGGCTGCCCGGCGATCCGGACGACGCGCACAGTCGCTATCTCGAAGCGGCCGTGAACGGCATCCTCATCGCGTGTCTCTATCTACCCAATGGCAATCCGCAGCCGGGACCGAAGTTCGACTACAAGCTCGCGTGGTTCGAGCGCCTCATCAAGCACGCGAAGCAGTTGCTCGCATCCAAGCAGCCGGTGGTGCTGGCGGGCGACTTCAACGTCGTGCCCACCGATTTCGATATCTACAATCCACGCTCGTGGCTGAAAGATGCGCTGCTGCAACCGGCAAGCCGCGAGGCGTACCAGCGACTGCTGGCTCAAGGCTGGACCGATGCGATCCGCACCCTGCATCCCAAGGAAGCCATCTTCACGTTCTGGGACTACTTTCGCGATCATTGGTCGCGCAATGCCGGTTTGCGCATCGATCACCTGCTGCTCAGCACTGAACTCGTACCGCGACTGGTCGACGCCAACGTCGATCGTTGGGTGCGTGGCCAGCCCAAAGCGAGCGATCACGCGCCGACCTGGATCGAACTCGCAGATGAGAGCGGCGGTGCGGTTCGCAAGCAGGAAAAACCTGCGACAGCGAAGCAGGTCCGCAAGAACGCAACAAAAAGGCGACTAAGAAGCCTGCAAAGAGGAAAGCGCGAAAAACGACCAGAAAGGCACACGGCTGAAGCCGCCGGGGTGTAGAGTGCCCCGGCGTATGACAACCATCCTGCTGCGGGTCAGTTCGATTGAGTGAGCCGAAGCGAGTCGCAGGAGAGTTGCCGTCGGCGTCGGTCGCCATCCCCTCGGCAGCGGTCGTGAGCATGGTGCGGGACAGCGCCGAGGCCGGTGGCCGGGATCGCTTTGCATGCAGCCTGCCGATCTGGACACTGCTGCTGCAACTCGCAGAGTCGTTCGGATGGAAGCCGGGCGGGACCACCTACTCGTCCGCTCGTCCGCTGCTCGTCGAATCGGCAGTGAGGCACAACTATCAGCCCGGCGATGCGCAGGATCAGAAGCGCGTGGCAGCCGAAGACGCGCTTGCCTGGGCCATGGCGCTCAACGAAGCGAAGCACTCGCCGCATTTACTGGGGATGCTCGAATCCACCGCGGCCGCGACGGCGGCTTCAGCGGGAGCGGCTGACGCTCCGTTCACAGTCGTTCTCGATGAATTCATCGCCTATGCCTTCGGCGGTGCTTTCTATTTCGCGCGGGAGGCCGAGATCCCTCCAGAACCGGTTTGAAGCGTCGGCGAGCGCGCCGGCCTGGACGATAGCTGCCATCTAAGGCGCGTTCTCGGAGCGCTGTGAGATCCTCGGACATTGGGCCTATTTTCGTAAGTTCTGTTCTCTACCGAACAGACGGCCAGCGGCCAGCCTGCTCGAATGGGTGTCCTACTCAACGCATGACGGGCCAAGCCGATGTCGCAGAGTTTTCTGCCGATGGACGACGACTACGCACTCGCTTGTGTGGGCGATCGATTGATCGTGACCTCTGCGGCGGACGCGGCATGCTGACTGGACCTGCGGCTGCGCCCGAAGATTTTCTGACGCTCGGAACGAAGCTGCATCGACCGCTACGGGCACCGGATCTGTCCCTGCAGTCGAAAGCGTTCGCGGAGCTCTCGGCGCTCGTGGCAGCAGATCCAGCTGAAGCTATTCGCCGGTGCGGAGATATCGCTCGACGTTTGTGTCGTGGCGGTTCCGCGGGCCTGACTCTCGTACGGCCGTCGGCAATCGGTGCGGCTACACTGCACTGGTCCGCGATCAGCGGAGCGCTGTCGCCGTACGAAGGAGCTGAAACACCCGCTAGCTCCAGTCCGTGCGGTACGTGCCTCGACACGAAAATGACCGTGGTCCTGTCGCGGCCGGAACGTATGTTCCCCTACCTGCGCCGGACCCGTCCCCTGATCGTCGAAGACCTGATCGTTCCTCTCTACGATGTCGCCCGCAATCCCGTAGGTACTTTCTGGATCGTTCATCACGATGTCACATCGCACTTCACTGCCGAAGACGCACAGGTGATGGAACGGATTGCGACGCAGGTAACGTTGAGTCTGCGGCTGTTGCAACTCACGAGAGAACGCCGCTCGGTGCGGAAGTCTCACGAAGCGGCGCGGCGGGCAGCGAACCGCGAGTTGATTGCGGAAAGAAGCCTGCGCAAGGCGGCCGAAGCCGCCCAGGCCACGCTACAAACCACCCTGGCCGACCGGGAGACGTCGATTGGCGAGGCGCATCATAGGGTCAAGAACACCATCCAGATCGTCTCCAGCCTGTTGGCGCTGCAGGCGCGGACCAGTCCTTCGGAAGAAGTGAGGCATGCCTTACGGCAGAGCCAGGCACGCCTGCAGATCCTGGCGAAGGTCCATGAACTGCTGTATCGGGACGCGGACGATGTCCGGGAAATTTCCATGCAGACCCTGCTGCGTGAAGTCGGCGAAGCGTTGCGGCAGTCGTTTCCCGTCACCAATGTGTCGCTGCGGGTGACCAGCGATGCCATCTCGCTCGCTCCGATGTACGGCATCCCCATGGCGCTGCTGGTGAACGAAATCGTCACCAACGCCTACAAGCATGCCTTTCCCGATGGCCAGGTTGGCGCCATCGCGGTCACGTTGAGCAATACGACCGACGGTGTATTGCTGCTGCAGGTCGTGGACGACGGCATCGGCATGTCTGCGAGCGACGAGACGCATGGTCTCGGTCTGAAACTGATTCGCAGCTTTGCCGCTCGGCTGCATGGCGACCTTGCTTTTGGGCGACCCACGAGCGGGACGGGAACCGTAGTGACGATGCTGATGTGTGAAGCTTCTCCGCTCGCAGGCGAAGATCCGCACTGAACTACGACGGCAGGTCGTCTTTCTTGGCTGGATTGCGCAATTCACTGCCGCGCATATACCTCTGCAGATTGTCCAGAAACAGCTCGTCGCCGCGGCGTGGAGTGCTGCTGCCCTGATTACTCGCGTGCGCCGTCACGCGAATCTTCGGGTGATTCCATAGCGGACTGTCCTGCGGCAACGGCTCGGTGTGAAAGACGTCGAGTGCCGCTCGTCCCGGAGCATCGCGATTCAGTGCATCGAGCAGTGCCGTTTCATCCACCAAGCCGCCGCGGCCGATATTGACGAGCAAGCTGCCGTGCTTCATTCGCGCAAAGAACTCCGCGTTTGCCAGGTTGCGGGTAACTTCGTTGAGACCGACCGACAGCACCACCACGTCGGCTTGCGGCAGCAGTTGCGGCAGGCGATCGAGTGTCGCCACCTGGTGGGCGAATTCATCCTGCTTCGCCGGCACCCGGCGACGGATTCCCGTAATCGAGGCGCGGAAGGCGGATGCACGACGAGCGGTTTCACGGCCGATGTGGCCATAGCCGACAATCAGCCACGAGGTATCGGCCAGTTCGCGAAACGGAATCCTCTGCCAGTCGTGGGCCGCCTGCCGTTCGCGCCGTTGATCCTGGAGCTGAAAGTAATCCAGTGCCGCTGCGAGAATGAAATCGGCGATGGCAGGCGCCTGCGAATCGCTGTTGGTAAGCGTGATGCCCTTGTGCACCAGTTTCGCGAACACCGGATCCTCGACGCCGGCTGCTGCCGCTTGCACCCACCGCAGGCTCTCGATTCTGAGCAGCGCCTGGACATACTCGCGCCGCACCGGCGATGTGTAGACATCGAGATTTATCCAGCCCAGCGTCGAGCGCAATTGCTCGACCGGTACGGGTTTGCCATCGACCGTCACTTTGCCGTGCTCGTTCATCACACTGGCCCTGATGTCGGGCACGACCTGCCGTATGCGCGATTCGAGGCGCTGCCAGGAGGATTCGAGGATCAGCAGGTCGGGCGTCGTCGTCATGGTTCAACTCAGTTCGCTGCGCGATCGGACCTCGTCGAACGACCACTCGTGCATGAGTTTACCGTCGCGAAAAACTTCCACCAGTTCGCTGCGGGGATCGCAGGGCGCGTCGCCGAGAGTGACGGTCGCGAGATTGCCCGAGGCATTGCGGACCAGGTCGAGGCGACCTCGTCTCGATACTTTGTCGCGATCGGTGACGGGGTCCTTGTAGACGTCGGTCCAGTTGCCGTCGATGCGGGCGGCCGAGCATTTCATGGCGAATCTCTGCGTATCGCGATCGAGTCGCTGCAACAGTGCGCCGCCCATGCCGAAGGCGATGTTGTCGGCCGCGAAGCCCTCGCGTTTCAGGCGTTGCAGGATGTCGCCGATGCTGTGGGGGTTCACGCCGTCGCCTTGAATCAGGCGCACGTGCTTCAGCACTTTGAAGCCCTTGCTGTTGATGGTGCTGCCATAGGCGCGATCCAGCAGCACTGCGCATTTCTCGACCACGTCGGACGGATTGCCCGAGTCCGGACGGATCACCAGCGTGGCGCCGGAGTCGATGATTTTCTGTTTCAGGCGATCGCCCCACAGGTGTTCGATGGCAGCATACACATCGTAGGAGTCGGACACGCAGGCGAACACGGCGCCGGGCTTGCCATGACGATCGATCATGTTGCGGTAGGCCGCTTCCTCGTTGTCGCGTCCCCAGGCCGTGATCGTCGAATGCTCCGCGGCCGGAATGGAAAATCCCGCCATGGCCTCCGAATAGTATTTGCGGCCGGCGAGCAACGCCGCCACGGTGTCGGTCCCCTGGAAGTTCACCAGGTGCGCCAGTCCGCCAATCGCTGCCGATTCATGGCTCGATACGCCACGGGAACCGAAGTCATGCAGCTTGAATGGCAACTGCTTCTCGGTGTCGTCGCTGGTGTCATCCAGGTAGTGGCGGATCAGTTGCTTGATGTGCCAACTGATCGTCGCCACCGTGGTCGGATACCACACGCGCAGCAACAGCGTTTCGATATAGGAAGCGATCCAGAAACACGCCGGATCGGTCGACTCGACGGTGGCCAGCACGTTGAGTACCGGAACCACCATCCCTTCGGGCACGGCACGGATCGTGACGGGGAGGTGTCCAGCGTGTTCGGCGACGATGTAGTGCCAGCCGCCTTCGTTGAAGGGTTCGCCATGGAGAGCGAAAATCTCCGCGGCTTCTTCGACGTCGGCCTGCGTCACCGGCCGGCTGAGATACTCTTTCAGGATGGCCTGCAATCCGAAGAACACCGTACGGTCGTACGTGCCGCCGCGCGATTCGATATAGGCGAACATGCCGTCCATGTCGGGCGGGTATTGCAGCCAGTGCGACACCTTGTAGGAGTCGGTGTTGAGAATGAGATTGGTGGAGGAACGGCTCATCGCGTCATTTGACGCTCAGCCGGTCGGTTGTTCAAGGCCATTGGCCGCATCGCGCTTCCTTTCCTTCCTCCTCCATGCTCTAGTTCGCGCATGAAAACACCCTCATTGCTGCTCGGTCTCACGGCCTTTCTCCTGACCGCTACCACTATGGCGGCCGACGCGGAAAGATACTCGGTCATCTTCGGTGGCAAGAACGTCGGCCACGTCAACGCGGATCCCGAAGGCGATCGCATCGCCATCGATTTCGATTTCAAGGATAACGGCCGCGGGCCGACCATGAACGAGAAGCTGCAGCTCGGCAGCGATGGCTTGCCGAAGCAATGGGCCATCACCGGCACGACGACGTTCGGCAGCAAGGTGGATGAGAGTTTCAACCTGTCGGGCAAGAAGGCGACCTGGAAGGATTCGACCGGCAAGGGCAGTGCGACAGTCACCGAAGCGGCAATCTACGTCGGCCAGAGTGCGAGCCCATGGGCATACGCACTCTATGCGCGGGCCCTGCTGAAAGATCCCGATCACCAGATGCCGGCCCTGCCGGGCGGCAGGTTGAGCCTGAGCGAAGGCGACACGGTCACCGTGGCTGGAACGCCGAGCCCGGTTACGGTGACTGCCTATTCGCTGCGTGGCATCGACCTGCAGCCGAACGACCTGCTGCTCGACGACAAGGGCAACCTGTTCGCCTATGTCACTCCCAGTTTCATCGTGATTCGTGCGGGTTACGAAGCTGAAGAAGAACGCCTGCGTGGACTAGCCGCCAAGTGGTCCACCGATCGCTATGTCGACATCCAGAAGGCGGTGGCGCATCGTTACGACGCGCCGGTACGAATCAAGAATGTACGGGTGTTCGATCCGAAGACGTCTGCGTTGTCGGATCCCCAGTCCGTCGTCATCAGCGGCAGGCGGATCAGTGCGGTCGAGCCGCTCGACAGTCCGGCCACGCCGGGTGAGGCCACTGTCGATGGTGCTGGCGGCACGCTGATCGCGGGCATGGTCGAGATGCACGGCCACCTGTCCCAGGACGATGCGCTGCTCAATCTCGCCGCCGGCATCACTACGGTTCGCGACATGGGCAACGACAACGAAGTGCTCGACGAACTCATCAAGCGCATCGACGACGGCATCATCGGCGGCCCACGCGTGGTACGCAGCGGCTTTCTCGAAGGCAAGAGTCCGTTCAACGCCAACAACGGCATCGTGGTCGACAGCGAGGCAAAAGCAATCGATGCAGTGAGATGGTACGGCGCGCGCGGATATTGGCAGATCAAGGTCTACAACAGCATGAATCCTGCGTGGGTGCCCGCCGTAGTGAAAGAAGCGCATCGCCTGGGCATGCGCGTCGCAGGCCACGTGCCGGCGTTCTCGAATGCCGACGCCATGATGGCCGCCGGCTACGATGAGATGACGCACATCAACCAGTTCATGCTGGGCTGGGTGTTGCAGCCTACCGAAGATACCCGCACGTTGCTGCGGCTCACAGCGCTCAAGCGCCTGCCAGCGCTGGATCTCAATAGTGAACGCGTGCAGAAGACGATCGACACCATCGTCGAGCGCAATCTCGCCATCGATCCGACCATCGGCATCCACGAGCAGCTGACCTTGAATCGCGATGGCCAGGCGCCTCCCGGCGCCGTCGACTACCTGGATCACATGCCGATCGGCTACCAGCGCGGCGCCAAGCAGGCACTGATCGATACGAGCGTGCCTGGCGATGACAAGCTGTATCGCGACGCCTTCGACAAGATCGTTGCGACCGTAAAGATCCTGCACGACCGCGGCGTGTTCATCGTACCGGGCACGGACACGGGCGGTTCGTTCACCTATCACCGCGAGATCGAACTGTATCAACGCGTGGGCATGACGCCTGCGGAAATCCTGAAACGCGCGACCTTCGACATGGCCAGGTATCTAGGACAGGACCAGCAGTTGGGATCGATCGAGAAAGGCAAGCTCGCCGACTTCTTCCTGGTCCCCGGCGATCCGGTGAAGCAGCTGAAAGCCATCAAGACCATCAGCATGGTAGTGAAGGACGGGACGCTGTATTTCCCGAGCGAAATCTACCCCCAGTTCGGCATCAAGCCGTTCGTTGCGGCGCCCGCGTTGACGGCTCCTGGTAAAACCTGAAGCGCAGTGAAGGGCGATCCCACCGATGAATACACTCGTCGCCTGAAGAGCCGCGAGACGCAAGCGGCTGCATTGGGCAGGCGGCACGCACGCCTAGCAAGCGTGCGGCTGGTGTTGTTCGGAGTCATCATCGCCACGGCTCTTGCTGCATGGGAATGGAATCTCCTGTCGGCATGGTGGCTGCCGATTCCAGTCATGGCGTTCATCGTACTCGTCGCTTATCACTCGACGGTGCGGCGTGCGCGGTTGCAGGTCGAGCGCATTGCGACGTTCCATAGACGCGGATTGAATCGCATCGCGGATCGCTGGGAGGGGCAGGGCAGCACCGGTGCGCATTTCGCCGATCCGCATCATGTCTATTCCGGCGACCTGGACCTGTTCGGATCGGGCAGCCTGTTCCAACTGCTGTCTACCGCACGCACTCGCATGGGTGAAAGCAAGCTCGCGGAGTGGTTGCTCGCACCTGCGCCAGTTGGCGAGATTGCGAGACGGCAGGCATGTATCGCCGAACTGCGCGACTTGCTGGATCTGCGGGAAGAACTCGCGGTTCTGGGTGAAGATCGTGAAGTCAGCGTACAACCGCAGGCGCTGCTCAATTGGGCCCAGTCGCCGAACGCGTTGACCGCTGCGTGGCTGCCATGGATTGCGCTGCTGATGCCGCTCCTGTTCGTCGCCAGCATCGTCGTCTGGAATGTCTGGTCGCTGCCGTCGCCCTTGCTTGCGGTGCTGCTGATCGAAGGAGCGATCGTTGCGCGTATTCGCAAACCGCTGGAGCAAATTCTTGCCGGAGCGGAAGGCGCATTCGAAGATCTGCGCCTGCTGGCCGCATTGCCCGAGCGACTGGAGCGCGAGCCGTTCAAGACAGCGCAATTGCAGGAGCTGGTGAAAACACTGGCATCGCACGACTTGCCGGCGTCCACCGCCATCGACCGGCTGGCGACCGTCGTTCAGTGGATCGAGTCGCGCCGCAATCCCCTGCTGGCGGTGTTGCAGATCCCGCTGATGTATCCGGTCCATACAGCATTGGCGGCACAGCGCTGGCGCAGTGCTCACGGGCACGCCGCCGCTGCCTGGCTCGATGCGATCGGGACCATCGAAGCGCTGAATTCGCTTGCTGCGTACAGCTACGAGCACCCTGCCGATCCATTCCCCGTCATCGTCGCTGGCTCGGCTGCTTTCGTCGGACAGTCGCTTGGACATCCGCTGATTCCCGCCGCCACCTGCGTCCGCAACGACGTCAGCATCGACGGTGCGACGCGGGTGCTGCTCATCAGCGGATCGAACATGTCGGGCAAGAGCACGCTGCTGCGAACGGTGGGTATCAACACCGTCCTCGCGATGGCTGGCGCTCCAGTGCGGGCGGCGAAGCTACGAATGACGACATTGCAGGTCGGCGCCAGCATTCGCATCAACGATTCCCTGCACGAAGGCAGCTCGCGGTTCTATGCCGAAATCACCAGGCTGCGCCAGTTGCACGATCTCAGCGGCAAGCTGCCGCACCAGCTGTTCCTGCTCGATGAGCTGCTGCAGGGAACGAATTCAGCCGACCGCCGCATCGGTGCGCAGGGCGTCATTCGAGCATTCATGGACCAGGGCTCCATCGGTCTCATCAGCACGCACGACCTGGCGCTGACGGACGTGGACGGCGATGGAAGCAGCCGCCTGCGCAATCATCACTTCCAGGACGAACTGATCGACGGCCGACTGCGCTTCGACTTCACCTTGCGCGATGGTGTAGTCACGCGCAGCAACGGCGTCGAACTGATGCGATCGATCGGACTGAATGTCTAACGCTGCTGCGGCTTCATGAGCTTGCGAGGGCGAGGAAAGTAGCCATACAGCTAGTTCTTTTTGGCTGCCTTTCGGGCCCGCAATCTCGGGCCGCGACGTTCGCCGAGCGACTTGCTGAGCGCGACTCTAGGCGCATTCGAGATCGCTTGCTCCGCTGCGCGGACCAGAAATCCCGAGCGTGTATCGCCGATACGCTGAGTATCACTGTGCCGGCGAAGATCCTGAAGAAGATCGACGATCATGGGCATCGTCGACGACGAAGCCGAGCACGATCCAGGCAATGGGCAGCGGCGCCAGTACCGGCACCACTACCAGTTGGTAAGCATCCCCGTCGATGAGCTCGATCGATGATGCTCCACCCTGCCGCGCCGCACGATCGATCAGTGCGGGAAACTGAAATGCCAGCGGCTGGGTGCTGGCGGCGAAGGTGTCGGCGACGACCTTACGCTCGAGCGATACGAGCATCATCATGTTGGCGTTGATGCGGCCGCCATGATTGCGCAGCGCGGAGATCACTGTCGCAACGTCGTCGCTCCCAATAGCTTCGCGCAGTGCATAGTCCGCTGCCATGACTTTGGCGGTCTGCGACAGGCGCTCGCGATTCTGCTCCAGCAGGCGCGCGAAAATGCGTTCGCCGACGTCGAGTTCGCTGTCGATCTTGTGGCGGGCGTTGGTTGAGTTCGCAGCATTGACAAACAGGAATGCCACGACCTGCACCAGCACCAGCAGTGCAACGAAGAAGACGATGATGCGGTTGCGAAGGCTGCGCAGCATCAGGCGTCCGGTTCAGCCTGAGTGTTGCCGGCAGCTGCGCAAACCGCCGGACGAGCGCGGGCGAGCATCCTCGCCGATGCGACGATCTGCGGCGTTCGTGAGAGGAAAACGTACATGTCCGACGGGGCTCCCCCCGATGGCTGGCAACGGCCGGCAATCGCTGGCAATGGTCGATAAATGCGAGAGTACGAGGTCCCCTCGCCGCAAGAGCGTTAACACTCTCACATGAGGGCCGACGCCAAAGCCTCAAAACGAGTCCGATGTGACGTAAGTCGCGCACCGGCGTGACGTGGATTTTGCAGCCAGTCGACCCTTGCCATCCCTGCGGCGGGGGCCCCGGCGCATCGTCGTGTATCCTGTCCCCCGGTCATTCTCCTGAGGTCCCAGGCTCCGGCGCATAAATCTTATGCCGCTACGTAGGCCAAGGCCCCAGTGTTCGCTGGGGGCGTAAAGGCTTACGCTGCACGCTTCGATGGTCAACTTCAACGAGGCATGCAATGAAGCTGTATTTCTCTCCTGGTACCTGTGCGCTGGCTCCCCACATCGTCCTGCGTGAAAGCGGCTTGCCGGTCGATCTCGTGCGCGTCGATATCCGGGCGCACAAGACCGAGGCCGGCGACGATTACTACCAGGTCAATCCGAAGGGGTCGGTGCCGCTGCTCGAACTGGACAACGGCGAACGCTTGAGCGAAGGCCCGATCATCTGCCAGTACATCGCAGACAAGGCGGGTAACCTCGAACTCATGCCCGCTGCCGGCACCATGCAGCGCTACCACGTGATGGAGTGGCAGAACTTCATCACCTCGGAACTGCACAAGGGCTACTCGGTGCTGTTCAATCCCAGCATCGATGCGGCGTCGAAGACTGTCTATCGCGGCATCCTGCGCAAGAAGTACGAGTGGGTCGACAGCAAGCTCGCCGGCAATCCCTTTCTCACCGGCAAGGCGTTCACCGCCGCGGACGCTTACCTGTTCACGGTGAGCCGTTGGGCGAAGGCTGTCGAAGTCGATTTGAGCAACCTGCCTGCAGTGGATGCGTTCAGTGCCGCAGTCGCCGCCCGTCCCGCCGTGCAAGCCGCGGTGGAAGCAGAGAAGGCCGCGAGCGGGAAGAAGCACTGAGGCTCGATCGCCGGGGATACTCACCTGCCGGGGACATGCTCCTGTAGCGATAGCGCAAGGTGCGTGTCCCATTCTTCATCCGAATGAAGTAGGTGCCTCCCACGGCCAGTTGCGTTTCACTCTTCTAAAAAATAAATAGACTCACTAACTTTAGTTGGTGCAGCAGCGCTCCGGTTTGCTCCATCTCCGGGCAAATGTCGCGCTCCTGTCCAAAATAGATTGAAAATTTTCTGGATTCGCCTTGACGGCATTTTCCATCGCGGCTCAACATCGACTCCCATCGCGTAGCCCAGTAGATAGTAGCCAGGGCAGCAGTCGCCAGCAGCGCGACGGTCATCAGGGAGACAGCATTGAGCGAGCCGCTTAGTTCACGCCGGGAGTTTCTTGCCACGACGGGTGGGGTGTTCGGAAGTCTTTGGCTTTCGCTGCATTGGCGATCGGTCGAAGCTGCAGCGCACGATGCGCATGCGGCTGCGACATCGGATGCCAAGCCGTCATATACGTGGCTCACTGCTGCGGAAGCAGCTGACACCGAAGCTCTCACCGCATGTATCGTTCCGAGCGGTACAACAACCGGCGCGCGTGAAGCTCGTGTCGCCGTGTTCATCGATCGCGCTCTCGCCACGTTCTTCGCCGAGCAATCGAAAGCGTTTCGCACGGGGCTCAACGATGCGCAGAAGAAATTCTCCGCGGCCCACGGCGGCAAAGCATTCGCCGCTGCCAGCGTCGAAGATCAGAACGCGTTCATGCACACGATCGACGAATCGGAGTTCTTCACTCAGCTGCGGTTTCTCACCGTCGTGGGGTTGCTGTCCTCGCCCATGTACGGCGGTAACTATGGCGGCGCCGGCTGGAAGGTGATGGGCTTCGTCGACCAGCATGCCTTCGCTCCGCCGTTCGGTTACTACGACAAGCAGTACACCGGCTTCAAACCGTATCCGAAAGCCGCTACGGGAGCGAAGTCATGACGGCCCGCACCTTCAAGAGCAGCGATACGCTGGATTTCATCGTCGTCGGTTCGGGAGCCGCGGGTGGGGTGATGGCCCGCGAACTGTCGCAGTCAGGTTTCGATGTGCTCGTGTTCGAACAGGGGCCGCGACTGGGCGCGGGCGACTTCGAACACGATGAACTCAAGTACTCGATGCTCGACGGCATCGTGAACAAGAGCGACCGCAATCCGCAGACGTTTCGTAAGACGCCGGCTGACGTTGCCAAGAAGCGCAAGGCGCTGACTTACGCCCGCATCGTCGGCGGCAGCAGCACCCACTTCACCGCGAATTACTGGCGCTTCCACGATGTCGATTTCAACGAGCGCAGCCGTCTCGGCAGCATTGCGGGTACCGGCTTCGCCGACTGGCCCATCACTTACGCCGAGCTCGAACCGTACTACACCAAGGTCGAATGGGAAGTTGGCGTCTCCGGCCTGGCCGGCGCGACCCCCTTCGAGCCGCAGCGCTCGAAGCCGTATCCCATGCCGCCGATGCCGGTGAAGTCCTCCGGCGTGCTGCTGGAGCAAGGCGCCCGCAAACTTGGACTGCATCCGTTCCCGGCGCCGATGGCGATTGCGTCGCAACCGTTTCGTGGCCGGCCGGGCTGCGTTCATTGCGGTTTCTGCATGGGCTTCGGCTGCGAAGTGATGGCGAAGTCCTCATCGCTCTACACCATGATTCCCGAAGCGGAGGCGACGGGCCGCTGCGAGATCCGGTCCGAGAGCTACGTGTTCCATATCGACACCAACGCTGCCGGCCGTGCGACGGGTGTTCGCTATTACGATCGGGACGGCAAGGAGCAGTTCCAGAAAGCTCGCGCTGTAGTCGTCTGTGCGAACGGTGCCGAGACGCCGCGGCTATTGCTGAATTCGTCATCCAGTAAATTCCCGAACGGACTCGCCAACTCGAGCGGCATGGTCGGTCAACACCTGATGTTCAACCAGGGCAGCCGCGTCGACGCCGTGTTCGAACATGAACTCAACGAGTACAAGAGTGCGCAGGTGACCCGCATCGTGCACGACTTCTACGATTCGGATCCCAAGCGCGGCTTCTATGGCGGCGGCGGCATCGATGCGCGTATCGGGCCGCAACCGACGAATTGGGCGCTCATGGAACGGCCCGGAGTGCCACGTTGGGGCGAAGGCTTCAAAGCTCATCTGGAAACCTTCCCGCGAGCGATGACTGCGTCGGGCCATGCGACGTCGTTGCCGGTCCCGACCAACCGGGTCGACATCGATCCGGAACTCAAGGATGCGTGGGGCGTGCCTGCGATCCGCACCACCTATCGCGATCATCCCGACGACCTGAAAATCGCAAAATTCCTGCAGGATCGTGCGGCGGAAATCATGGAAGCCGCCGGCGCACAGCAGATCTGGCGGATGCCTGTCAGCGAGAGGGCCGGCTCAGTTCACCTGCTGGGTACCTGCCGCATGGGTAACGACCCCAAGACCTCCGTGATCGACAAGCATCATCGCACCCACGATGTGCCGAACCTGTTCCTGTGCGATGGCTCGAGCTTCGTCACATCAGGGCGCGGCCAGCCGACGATGACCATCCAGGCGCTGGCGTTCCGCGCCGCCGATCATATCGGGCAGATGGCGAAGAGGAACGAGATCTAACTTTGCTTGCGGGCTGTCCTTCGGAGCAAGGGTAGTCCGCAAGACAATCATTTCCTCGGTTCGCTGTCCGCCAGCTCAACCGCTCCTTTAACGACGCAGCCTCCCTCGAAGCCGCCTCTGGGTGCGTCGTGCACCCCAGAAGTCGTGCTATTGGCATTGCAGCATGTCGGATTGCGGCTAGATGGATCGTCCTATGACGGGACCCATCTTCAGCCGAACAGGAGACCGACATGTCACCGAAATCACTAGCGCTACCCAGAATCGTTTCCGCGCAGCAGTGGGAGCAGGAGCATCGGAAGTTCCTGGCCAGGGAGAAGGAGTTCACGCATGCGCGGGATGCGCTGGCAGCGGATCGCAGGCGGTTGCCGATGGTCAGGATCGAGAAGGAGTACGAGTTCGACGGGCCGGCGGGCAAGGTGACGTTGCTCGACCTGTTCGCAGGCAGGCAGCAGTTGCTGCTGTATCACTTCATGTTCGCGCCGGGTGTCGATGGGTGGCCGACTGCAGGCTGTCCGGGATGCTCCATGTTTACCGACAATATCGGCCAGTTCGCGTTGACACACCTGGCGGCACGCGGGATCTCGTATGCAATCGTCTCCCGGGCCCCCCTCGCAAACTTGCAAGCGTATCGGCAGCGCATGCAATGGACTGCGCCGTGGGTGTCGTCGGCGAACAATTCGTTCAATGTAGATTTTGGCTTGACGACAGAACAGGGCGAGAATCACGGCCTGAGTGTATTCCTCCGTGACGGCGGCGATATTTTTCGTACCTACTTCACCAGCGCGCGCGGACTCGAAGATATAGGCACGGTGTGGGGATTTCTCGATCGCACGCCGTATGGGCGGCAGGAAATGTGGGAAGATTCTCCGGCGGGCTGGCCGCAGAGTCCGCCGTATCAATGGTGGCGCCGGCATGACGAGTACGCTGCGCCCGGCCAGTCATAGGCTCCGTGTCATAGAGATTCCATGTAAGACATCCGTCGCGTAAAAACAAAAGTTCAGTAGGGAGAAGGTCGATGTTCAAGAAAATCGTCATTGGGCTCGTGGTGATCGTCGCCGCCATCCTGGCGCTCGCCGCTACCAAGCCGTCTACTTTCCACGTTGAACGTTCAACGAGCATTGCCGCGCCGCCGGAGAAGGTCATGGAGTACATCACGGACTTTCGCAAGTGGGGTGCCTGGTCACCCTGGGAGAAGCTCGATCCGGCATTGAATCGCACCTTCAGCGGCCCGCCGAGCGGCAAGGGGTCGATCTATGAATGGTCGGGCAACAGCAGCGTGGGATCGGGACGCATGGAGATCACGTCGGCGGAGCCCACTCGCACGGTGATCGACCTGCAGTTCAAAGCTCCGATGGAGACCCGCAATGTCGCGACCTTCGCGTTGTCCCCGGGCGGCGCGAATACCAACGTGGTCTGGTCGATGGACGGTCCCATGCCGTTCATGTCGAAGATCATGAGTGTGTTCGTCAGCATGGATTCGCTGATCGGCAAGGACTTCGAGACGGGTCTCGCGAACCTGAAGGCCGAGGCGGAGAAGTCGTAGCACGCTCAGTAGGCTCGTGGCGGCAGCAGCACGCTGCCGCCCTGGTTCAGCGGAACTGAGTCACAGTTGACGCAAGTGCCGGCGCTGCCGGCCTGCATGATTGAATCTGGATCCGCCGCCGCGGATGAATGACGTCGTTCTGGTAGCTGGAATTTCGCTCGCGCCGGAGGAGCCCCAGTGATCGACGACGTCAGAAACAAAGTCAGGCAGCTCTACCTGTTCCTGAAGGAAGCCCACCAGTTGCGGTTTCCTCCGGTTCGCAGGCTGAGCCAGCATCCCAGGACCATCCGGCTGTCCGATGCGCCCGACCATCCCTGTGTGCAGATCAATCGTCCTCGTCGCGGGGAGAGTGCCCAGGCCGCGGACGACTGCCTGTTGCGTGTCGGACGGCCGCAATTGACGTCCTGTCCGTCGCCGCCGCTCAATGTCAGCAACTGGCTGCTTCCCGACTGGGACGATCCCACCAAGGCTGCGTATTTCGCCGAGAGTCGTAACGCTGCAGGCGCTGAAGGTGCTGCTCTCACGATCCGCTTCGAAGACGACGCACAACGCCTGGCCGACTTCGAGGCCTGGTCGGCGCAGCGCGAGGAATGGGCAGCAACCGAACTCGCGGCACGCAAAGCGCTCGGATTCTTCGAGCTCTTCTACGAAATCCATTCCGCTATCGAGCGTGACGGCGAACAGCTCGAACTGATTGCGGGCGACGGCCGTCTCAGCTGGCGTGCGACGTCGTCCATGGAAGGCACGGTGCCCATCGACCATCCGATCCTGCTCAAGCGGGTCGAATTGCGTTTCGATGCGAGCGCCGCGGAATTCAGCATCCACGAGACCGATCGCGTCACCGAACTCTACAGCGCATTGTTCGTGGACTTGCAGAGCATCGCTGCGGCTTCGCTGCGCAACCGTGCGGTGGAACTGGAAAATTCGGGCTTTCATCCGTGGGGTTGGGACGATACCGAAAACTATCTGCGCACCATGGTGCAGACATTGTCGCCGACGACCGGCCGGCTCATGAAGGAAGGAGAGCCTGGCGAACCGGCGGATGCACCTCGAATGTGGCGGGATCCGATGCTGATCCTGCGCAAGCGCGTAGGCGGAATTGCGAGTGCAGTCGACGCTATCATCGACGACATCGACCAGCGCAGTGCGTTCGCTCCGGCGCTCGTGCAGATCACCGGCTCCACCGCTGAGTGGCAAGCAGCAGCTCCCGGTAGTCCGACGGAAGATACGTCCGCAACCGCTGCATTCCCTGCAGCCGCCCCGATCCACGACGATGAAGTGCTGCTCGGCAAGGAAGCGAACCAGGAACAGATCCAGATCATCAAGCGCCTGAGTCACAGCGGCTCGGTGCTGGTGCAGGGGCCGCCGGGTACGGGCAAGACGCATACGATCGCGAACCTGATCGGTCACCAGCTCGCGCAGGGTAAATCGATTCTGGTCACGGCACAGACAGCGAAGGCACTGCGGGTGTTGCGAGACAAGGTGCCCGATCTGCTGCGCCCGTTATGCGTCGCGGTGCTGGGAAGCGACCAGGATGCGCGGCGCCAACTCGAAACGTCGATCGGCTCCATCACCGAGCGCTTGACCACGGAGACCAGCGCATCGCTCGGTGCCCGAGCGAATGGACTGCGGCAGCGGCGCAAAGAGTTGTTGGGGGAGTCGAACGTCCTGCAGCAGGACCTGCGCGAAGCGCTCGATAACGAGTACCGTGAAATTGCGGTCGATGAACGGCGCTTCACTCCTTCCGACGCGGCACGCTACGTCAAGACTCATGGAATTCAGCACGCCTGGATTCCAGGGCCGGTGAAACTGGCGACGCCGCTGCCGCTCGACTCCATCGAACTCGGACGCCTGTATACGTTGGGAGCTGCCTTCACGGCGGACGAAGAGCAGGATGCTCGCCGGCCGCTGCCGAACCTCGAAGATCTGCCCTCGGAGCGAGAATTCGAATCGTTGGCGTCAGAGCATCGACGCCTGGCCACCGCGGATCTGTCGTTGGGCGAAACTCGCTGGGTTCGAACCGGCAGCAGCGAAGCGATCAAGTCGGTGGCCGCCGTATTGGACCAGGAGTTCTCCGAGCAGCTGCGGCGCCAGGCGTGGCGGCCCTATGCGATCGTGGCGGGAATCAGCGGAGGCACTCAGCGCGAAGTCTGGGAACAGCTGCTCCATCGCATCGAGGAAGCGGCCGAAGCCAATGCCCGGTGCGCCTTGATGCGGCACCATCGCCCGCAACTGTCGAAGACATTGCCTGCCGACAGCCAGAGGCGGATCGCACACGAGATCGTGGATCATCTTGAAGCAGGCCGAGGCCTCGGCCTGCTGCAGATGGCGACTCGCTCCGAATGGCGGCAGTTCATCAAGTCGGCTGCGGTGGCGGCCGGTGAGCCCGCCCACATCGAACATTTTCGCGTGCTGGCCATGCTGGCCGATCTCGAAGTCTGCCGCCAGGAAATAGAAGATGCCTGGAATGCGCTCATCGGCAGGTACATCGACTCGCTGTTCTGGTCGATGGGTCCCGAGCCCGAGCTTGCCTGCCGCGCACTCACCGATGAAATCCGTCGCTGCCTCGACTGGCATGCGCACACCTGGAGCGGGCTGGCGACGCGTCTTCAGGACGAAGGCCTGAAACTGGATGACTTGATTGCCGTGATTCCCCGCGAGCCAACTCCGCTCGCTGAATACCGGACGCTCGAACGCCTCGCCGCCGAAGTGCTGCCGCCGCTGCTCGCCACCGAAGCGGACCGCCGCAAACGCCGCGAAATAGACAAATCGTTCCTGCAGCTCGAGTCGTTCGTGCGTGCGATCGAACCGAATACGGGCGGTAAGGGCTGCATCTCCCGAATGCTTGCAGCTGTAGAATCGCGAGATGCCTATGGCTACAGGGCCGCACGTGGCTACGCACAGCGGCTGCTCACCGTGAAGCCGCTCGTCGAGGAACGGGACGGATTGCTGGCTAGATTGCGATCCGTCGCGCCGCGGTGGGCCGACCGACTCCAGGATCGCAAAGCCCCTCACGACAAAGCTCATGCGCCTGGCGATGTGGAGTCCGCATGGATCTATCGCCAGCTCTACGACACGCTCGTGCAACGCGATCGGCTGGATGCGCAGACTCTGCAAAGCGAAGCAGACCGGGTTCGCGACCGTTTGCGCCCGGTGACGCAGGAACTCATCGATGCCACTGCATGGGGACAACAGCTCGCACGCCTGCAAGGGAACAACACCATTCGCCAGGCACTGATCGGCTGGCTCGATACTGCGAAACGGCTGATGTCGACGCGGCAGCCCGAGCGCCGGCAGACGCTGCTCGCCGAAGCCCGCAAGCTCATGAAACATTCCGTGGAGGCGGTGCCGGTGTGGATCATGCCTATCTCCATGGTCGCGGAGACGTTCGATCCACGCGCTACGCGTTTCGATCTGGTGATCGTCGACGAAGCCAGCCAGGCGGATCTCAACGCGCTCATTCCGCTGTACATGGCCAGACAGGTCGTCATCGTGGGCGATCACGAACAGGTGACGCCGTTGGGTGTGGGCAAGGAGCAGACCGCGCTCGAGAATCTGCGCAAGTCGATGCTGCACGATTTCCCGAATGCGCACCTGTTCGACGCGATGTCCTCCATCTATGACATCGGGCGCCAGGCGTTCGGCGACGCGGTGCGGCTGGTCGAACACTTCCGCTCGGTGCCGGAGATCATCGCGTTCAGCAATCAGCTCTCGTACGACGGCAAGATTCGCCCGCTGCGTGCAGCGAATTCCACGCATATCAAGCCTGCGTGTGTTGCGTATCCGGTCGAAGGCACGCGTGAAGGAGACGTCAATCCACGCGAGGCCGAGACCATCGTCTCGCTGATCAAGGCGATGACCCTGCATCCCGCCTATGCGGGCAAGACCATCGGAGTCATCTCGATGGTGAAGGAAGACCAGGCGCTGCTGATCCAGTCGCTGCTCCACAAGCGGATCGACAGCGTGGAACTGGAGCGACGGCGCATCCTTGCCGGCATCTCCGCGGAATTCCAGGGCGACGAACGAGACATCATCCTGCTGTCGATGGTAGACAGCACGGCTGGAGATGCGTCGCTGCGCACTTTGCGGGAAGGCGCATTCGAGCTGATCAAGAAGCGTTACAACGTTGCCGCGAGCCGCGCGAAAGACCAGCTCTGGATAGTGCATTCCTTCGACGTGCATCGCGACCTGAAGCCGGACGACCTGCGCTTCCAGCTGTTACAGCACGCCCGAGATCCGGGCGCAGCGCTGCAAATCTTCAATCCCGACAGCTACCGGCCCGAATCGCCGCTCGAACGCGAAGTGGCGAAGCGCTTGCTCGATGCGGGTTTCCGCGTGCAGCAGAACATGAGCGTGGGGCATTTCCACATCGACATGGTGGTGGAAGGGGAGGGCACGCGCCTGGCCGTGGAATGCGACGGCGACCGCTATCGGTCGCCGGAAAGTTTCGCTGCAGATGCGGCTCGG
>Ga0065707_10082002_pt1 | contig 25413 bp, 18 predicted proteins | sample SwiRhicommuniRL3_FD_59094 | JGI IMG/M metagenome (GOLD analysis project Ga0065707, IMG submission 59094) | Switchgrass rhizosphere bacterial communities from Rose Lake, Michigan, USA - RL3 v2 (version 2) | ecosystem: Host-associated > Plants > Roots > Rhizosphere > Soil | place: East Lansing...
TCTTCGAGCAGCTTCGAAAGCTCAGCGGCTTCGAGAACGGTCAGCGCGGAAAGGTCATCAACAATCTTCTGAAGGTCTGCCATGATAAATCTCCAATCGAATAGGGTTAAAAAAGGTCAGGCGTCTTCCTTGGCGGCATAAGCGCCGAAAACGCGGGCAAGCTGGCCAGCCGGTGCCTGGACGATCTGGACGACCTTGGTCGCGGGTGCCTGCACGAGGCCCACGATCTTGGCGCGCAGTTCATCAAGCGAAGGCAGCGATGCGAGCTGCTTCACTCCATTGACGTCGAGGACGGTGTCGCCCATCGCCCCGCCCACGATTTCCAACTTGTCGTTGGTCTTCGCGAAATCGACCACGACCTTGGCGGCCGCGACCGGATCGGGCGAGGTGCTGAGCGCCGTCGGACCCACCAGCAGGTCGCTGATGGACGTGTAGGGCGTTCCCTCGATCGCAATGCGGGCAAGGCGATTTTTCGACACTTTGTAGCTCGCGCCGGCATCCCGCATCTTCACGCGAAGCTGGGTGGACTGGGCCACCGTCAGCCCGAGATTGCGGGTGACAACCACCACGCTGGTCTCGGTGAAGGTCTTGTTCAGCTCGGCGACCAGCTCTTTCTTTTGAGCGCGATCCATACCTTACTCCTTCGTTCCTGAGCCGCACCGTGCGGCACAGGTTGATCCAGGCGGCTTGCGCCGTCCCGTGATCGGGCTCCGAAGAGCCTAATGTCCGAGGGGTAGGTTGCCTGACCTCACGGCGCTGAACGCCCGATGGCAGACCCGATCTCCTTTGTTGGTCCCATCACAAAATGTGATGGGTGGCCATCGCACGAGGCGATCGGTAAAAACTTTCCCCGTCTAGGCAGGAGATTAAGAGAGGCAAATTCCCCTCACCTGCGGTCTCGGACGGCATCGCCCGGGCGAACCCGGCCAATGAAGGGCGCGCAGATAGCGGTATCGGCGGAAAAGTCAAGGATTGGCCTTTTGTACATTGCGAAGCCCGCGTTGCACAGGTACTACCAAGTCATACCGGAGGATTTGCCATGGGCGAGGTCCGCAAGATCAGCATCGCACTAACCAGCGAACTGGCAAATGATATCGAACAGGCGGTCGCGAGCGGCGACTATGCCAGTACGAGCGAAGTGATCCGGGATGCGCTGCGGGGGTGGAAGCGGCATCGGGCGGGTCAGGCGGCGGAAATCGATGGCCTGCGAAAGCTGTGGGCGGACGGGCTTGCCAGCGGCGAGGCCCGGCCGGTGGATGATGACTGGTTCGCCTCGATCGGCAAGCGCGGCATGGAACGTCTGGCAAAGGCACGCGGCACCCGCTGATGCGGCTGGTCTATCTGCCCAGCGCGGATGACGACATCCTCGACATCTTCGTGACGATCGCGCTCGATAGCGAGCCGGCGGCGCATCGCTTCGTCGATCGCCTGCGAACGGCGATCCTGCGGCTCGCCGATTATCCCGAAAGCGCCCCCGCCCGCGACGACATCGCCCCCGGCATGCGCGCTCGTTTTCGGGCGCTATCTGGCGCTGTATCGGATCAATGGCGACAGGGTGGAGATTGTCCGTGTTCGGCATGGGATGCGGGATTTGCCGAATAGTCTGGACTGATGTGCCGAATTCGCATCGTCATGCCGAACTTGTTTCAGCATCCACCAAGCCACGTGCCTTAGCGCCAATCTTCAACAATCGATAATGTGTTCAAATGTATAAAATCAATAATTCGACAATCTCTGGATTTTAAATGAGTTATGCATTCACAATATTTGTCTCATTCGTGGTGCTGATTTGGTTATCCATTTCAGTATTTAAAATGAGACGTCATCTACGCCAAGTGGCTTCTTGGCATAGGCAAGGTAGGTTTGATCCCATTGTTCCTGTGGTCAAAAATCAATCTGGCTACGCAAAATTAACTGACACTTTTTCTGCTAAGATGACAGTGCACAGATATTTGGCAGCGTTTCGCAACGAGAATGTCAGGATGTCCGCGTGCGCTTTTGCATATGGCTATTTGGCAACGAGACTAGGGCAAAACATTGCTGATCACCAGATTGTCGCTCCGCATGAAACCAGCGCTTCGATCGACCACGATGATATTTTTGGCTGGCTTGCGAATATTCACAACGAATACCCCGATAATGCTCCGTGTGATTCCGAGACGGTGCTTAGCGCTCTTAGAACTGTTATTTCGGAATATCAGCGAGGCCGTAGTTTGAATCTACAGCGTCAAAGTGAGAGAATGGCGATAGTATCATATTCAAATAAACTTGATCCTGAAGATAATAGGCAGCGCTTCCTAGCTCAGCAGGCGAAGGCCGATATGAACGTTAGCAAAGCCAGCATACGCATAGCACACGCCATCAACGAGGGTATCGAAATCGCCCAGCGACATACAGAGTTACATTAATCAATGCGCCGCACCCCAACTCGCGCCCGTCCCGATCTCGATATCCAGCGGCACCTTGAGGTGCACCGCGGGCGTCGCCGCCGTCGCCATTGTGTCGCGGATCACCGCGCTGGCCGCCTCCACCTGCTCGGGCGCCAGTTCGAACACCAGTTCGTCATGCACCTGAAGCAGCATCTTCACATCGCTTAAGCCCGCCTTCGCCAGCGCGCCCGGCATCCGCGCCATGGCGCGTTTGATGATGTCGGCGCTGGTGCCCTGGATCGGGGCGTTGATCGCGGCGCGTTCGCTGCCTTGCCGCTCCGCCTGTTTGGGGCTCTGGATGCGCGGGAAGTGGGTCTTGCGGCCGAACAGGGTGGTGACGAAGCCCTGCTCGCGCGCATGGGTCAGCGTCTCGGCGATGTAGCGGTTGATGCCGGGGAAGCGCTCGAAATAGCGGTCGATCATCGCCTGCGCTTCGTCCGCCGCGATGCCCAGCCGCCCGGCCAGCCCCCAGCGCGAGATGCCGTAGAGGATCGAGAAGTTGATCGTCTTGGCGCGCCCGCGCGTGTCCCGATTGACCTCCCCGAACAGTTCCTGCGCGGTGAGAGCATGGATGTCGTCGCCGCGCGCGAACGCCGCCTGGAGCGACGGCACGTCGGCCATATGCGCGGCCAGCCGCAGCTCGATCTGGCTATAGTCGGCCGAGAGCAGCAGCTTGCCCGGCTCGGCGACGAAGGCGTCGCGGATGCGGCGGCCGATCTCGGTGCGGATCGGGATGTTCTGGAGATTGGGGTCGTTGGAGGCCAGCCGCCCGGTCTGCGCATGGGCAAGGCCGTAGCTGGTGTGGACCCGCCCCGTCGCCGGGTTGATGCTCGCCTGCAGCGCGTCGGTATAGGTCGATTTGAGCTTGGTCAGCTGGCGCCAGTCAAGCACCTTGCCGCAGATCGGATTGTCGGGCGCCAGCCGCTCAAGCTCGGACACATCCGTCGAATAGATGCCGCTCTTACCCTTGCGGCCACCCTTCAGACCCATCCGCTCGAACAGCACGTCGCCCAGCTGCTTGGGGCTGCCGATAGTGAACGGACCGCCGGCGATCGCGTAGATCTCCTCTTCCAGCACGGCAGTCTGCGCGGCGAACTCGGCCGAAAGCCGCGACAGCTCCTCGCGATCGACCTTGATGCCGGCGCGCTCCATCTCGGCCACCACCGGGATCAGCGGACGATCGACCAGCTCATAGACCCGCGTCGCGGCCTCCCGCGCCAGCCGGGGCTTGAGCTTCCGCCAGAGCCTGAGCGTCACGTCGGCGTCTTCGGCGGCATATTCGGTGGCGCGGGCGAGATCGACCTTGTCGAAGCTGATCGCCTTCTTGCCCGCGCCGGTCACATCCTTGAACGCGATCGGGCAGTGGCCGACATGGAGCTGGCACAGCTCGTCCATGCCGTGATTGTGCAGGCCCGCGTCGAGCGCGAAGCTGACCAGCATCGTGTCATCATAGGGATGGACGTCGATGCCGTTGCGGCGGAACATGATCAGATCATATTTGAGGTTCTGGCCGATCTTGAGCACGGCCGGGTCCTCCAGCAGGACCTTCAGCTTCGCCAGCGCGGTCGCCAGCGGGATCTGCTCCGGCGCATCGGACAGCAACCCATCGCCGACATGGCCGACGGGAATGTAGCAGGCCTTGCCCGCCTCGGTCGCAAGGCTGACGCCCACCAGCCGCGCGCGGATGCAATCGATGTCGTCGGTCTCGGTATCGACCGCGACGATCCCGGACTTGCGGGCGTCCGCGATCCAGCGATCCAGCGCCTCCTCGGTCACCACCGTCTCATAGGCCTTGTGATCGAACGGCACGCTTTCGACCGGGGGAGGCGGCGGCGCGGGCTTGGCGGGCGAGGTCGCCAGCGGCGAGGAGATGCTGCTGCCATTGCCCGGCCCCGGCCCACCGACGCGGCCCAACAGCGACTTGAAGCCCTGATCCTCCAGGAAGGCGCGCAGCGGCTCCGGCGGGATGCCCTTGAGGATGAGGTCGTCGAGCGGCTCGGGCAGCCCGCGATCGCACACCAGCGTCACCAGCTCCTTGCTGAGCCGGGCATTGTCCGCATGCTCGATCAGCGATTCCCGGAGCTTGGGCTTGGCGATCCCCGGCGCCGCGGCGAGCACCGCCTCAAGGTCGCCATGCTCGATGATCAGCTGCGACGCGGTCTTAGGGCCGACGCCCGGCACGCCCGGCACATTGTCGACGCTGTCGCCCATCAGCGCGAGCACGTCGCCCAGCTTCTCCGGCGGCACCCCGAATTTCTCGATCACATAGTCCCGCCCGATGCGGCGATTGTTCATCGTGTCGAGCATGTCGAGGCCCGGCTCGATCAGCTGCATCAGATCCTTGTCGGACGAGACGATCGTGACCTGCCAGCCCTCCTTGAGCGCGGCCTTCGCATAGCAGGCGATGATGTCGTCGGCCTCAAGCCCCTCTTCCTCGATGCACGGCACCGAGAAGGCGCGGACTGCCTCGCGCACCAGCGGGAATTGCGGGACCAGCTCTGGCGGCGGCGGCGGGCGGTGCGCCTTGTACTTGTCGTAGAGATCGTTGCGGAAGGTGTGCGACGAGGCGTCGAAGATCACCGCAAGATGGGTCGGTCCGTCCGCCTTGTGAAGATCGTCGACCAGCCGCCACAGCATCGTCGTGAAGCCATAGACCGCTCCGGCCGGCACCCCATGCGCGTTGGTGAGCGGCGGCAGGCGGTGGAAAGCCCGGAAGATGTAGCTCGATCCATCGACGAGGTAGAGATGATTGGCGGCCATGCCGGGTGACTAGCAGGGGCGCGGCGAAAGGGCGAGATGGGGAATCGGCTCCTCTCTCACTCCGTTCGAACGCCTCCGGCTTCCGTTCGGTTCGAGCGAAGTCGAGAACCCATTTCGAGCCTGTCGAGAAATTAGCCTCGGCGCCGCTCGGTAGTGGTTCTCGACATCGCTCGAACCGAACGGGTAAAAGGGGAGCGATGTACCCCACCCTCAAGATCCTGATCCTCACCACCGGCGGGACGATCGACAAGGTCTATTTCGACGCGCTGAGCGAATATCAGGTGGGCACCACCCAGATCGCCCGCCTGCTGGAGATCGGCCGCGTTACCGCGCCGTTCGAGATCGTCGAGCTGATGCGCAAGGACAGCCTCGAACTGACCGACGCGGATCGCGCGGCCATCGTCGCGGCCGTGAAGGGGGCTGATGCCGACCACATCATCATCACCCACGGCACCGATACGATGACGGTCACCGCCGAGGCGCTCACCGGCATCGCCGGCAAGACAATCGTCCTGGTCGGCGCCCTCGCCCCGGCCCGCTTTGCCGAAAGCGATGCCACCTTCAACCTCGGCATGGCCTTCGCCACCGTCCAGATCGCCCCGCCAGGCGTCTACCTCACGATGAACGGTTCAGTGTTCCGTGCCGGTGAGGTGTTGAAGGATCGCGAGCGTGGGGTGTTCGTAGCGTTCGGCCACGATCGCTGATTTCCCCGTCATGCTGAACTTGTTTCAGCATCCACCATGCCACAAACGCTGTGCTCGTGAGTCAGTGGATGCTGAAACAAGTTCAGCATGACGACAGTGTAACCCGTTGGCTTGACCCCGGAGCATTGACGACGCATCCCCTCGCCATGGAACAGACCATCGCCGTCTCGACGATCGCGCACACGATCCAGCTCGTCATGGCGCCCGTGTTCATGGTCGCGGGCATCGCCGGGCTGCTCAATCTGCTGGCGACGCGGCTCAACCGCGTGGTCGATCGCGCCCGCATTCTCGGCCGGGAATTCACCCCGACCGATCATCCCGATCACGGGCGTCAGGTGTGGGAGCTGCGCATTCTCGATCGCCGCATCCGCATCGTCAACCGGGCGATCCTGCTGTGCACGGCCAGCGCGATCGCGATCTGTCTGGTGGTGGCGGGGCTGTTCATCGCCGCGCTCGCCGATCTCAATGTAGGGCGGTGGATCGCGGTCGCCTTCATCCTTGCGATGGGACTGCTGATCAGCGGGCTGGGGGCATTTTTGCTCGAGATCAGGCTGGCGCTCTACACGATCCGGGTGCCGGTCGAGCTGCTGGAGCGCGAGGAGGAAGAACGGCTCCGCCTGTCCGACATCAATATTTTTCGAAGCTGAAAATGAAAAAGGACCGCCGGGGAGCTTTCCCCGGCGATCCCTTGACATGGTCTGCGGCCGGAGGTTCCAGCCTGGGAGACCAAGGCGCGGACGTTAGCCGCGCATCTCCCAAACGAACCGGACCGACCTCTCTGCATGACCATGAGACATCGGATCACCTCCTTTCGCTATGTTGAAGCCACCACCAACATGATTCATCACGAGTCCGCACGCAAGACTTGTATTTAAAAAAATTTCGTACAAGAATCAGAGCTTCCGGCCGTTGATTTTCATGCTTTGCCGAACTGCACCCGCAATTCGTCCTTGGCCTGCTCCAGAATCTTGCGCTGCCTGGGATCGAGCTCTTTGCCAGCGCGGTTGATGTAGAAGGTCAACATCGACATCGCCGACCGAAACGGCGTGCTCTTGCGCTTGCGCGACCGTTCGGCCGATTGCTTCAGCGATGCCGCGATCTTCGCGGGATCGTCGTAGGTGAAGACTTCCTTTTCAAGATCAAGCGCGTCGGAGGTTTGCGTTACCTTCTGCGACCATCTGTGCATTGCCATGACAGCCCTCATCCATGTCGTTTGAAATATTGGACCTCGCGCTCATGCTTTTCGGCTTCGGCGCGCGTGGCGAAGGTGCCGAGGTTACGGCGCTTGCCGGTCTTCGCGTCCACCTTGCAGGAATAGTGCCGATACTGGCCGGATTTGAGCTTGCGGATCATGCTGTTTCAACGGTTTTATGGCCTTTGCCGTTCCCCGTCCGATGCCGCTATGCGCTGAAAATCCCTGTCGGAGCGAAGACGATCCTCCGACGGATCAGAACCGCTCCAGAATTTGGCGACAGAGAAAACGGCGATTGTTGTCAGTGGCCCCGCGGGCGGACCGTCCATCATATTTGACAATCCTACGGGCCGATCCTATATCGCCGCCCTCACCACATCTCTTCGGGAAATGGCATGCCGTCGCGCAGCGTGCCGAACGAATTGGAGAGGTATGGTTCAAACGACGCTGAAGCTGCAATGACCCTAGGGAAATTGCGGCTTTCGTCGTTTCTGCGCGCCTCGACACGGATCAGAAGGCGAGAAAGACTTTCATGGCGACTCAAGCAGTTTCGGCCCACCCCCTCACGCGCACCGCGAAGAAGCGCATCCGCAAGGTCTTCGGCAACATCCACGAAGTCGTGGAGATGCCGAACCTGATCGAGGTGCAGCGCGAAAGCTACGAGCAGTTCCTGCGCTCGCGCCCGGCCGACGGCTATGTCTCGGGCCTGGAAAAGACGCTGCGCTCGGTATTCCCGATCCGCGACTTCGCCGGCACTGCCGAGCTCGATTTCGTCCATTACGAGCTTGAAGATCCCAAGTACGATACCGAGGAATGCCGCCAGCGGGGCATGACCTATGCGGCGCCGATGCGCGTCACGCTGCGCCTGATCGTGTTCGAGGTCGATCCCGATACGGAGACCCGTTCGGTTCTCGATATCAAGGAGCAGGACGTTTACATGGGCGACATGCCGCTCATGACCGAGAACGGCACATTCGTGGTCAACGGCACAGAGCGCGTGATCGTCAGCCAGATGCACCGTTCGCCGGGCGTGCTGTTCGACCATGACCGCGGCAAGACCCATGCCTCGGGCAAATATCTGTTCGCCGCGCGCGTGATCCCCTACCGCGGTTCGTGGCTCGATTTCGAGTTCGACGCGAAGGACATCGTCAACGTCCGTATAGATCGCAAGCGCAAGTTGCCGGTCACCACGCTGCTCTACGCGCTTGGCATGAACAGCGAGGATATCCTCAACTATTTCTACAAGACGCAGACCTATGTCCGCGCAGCCAATGGCTGGCAGGTGCCGTTCATGGTCGAAAACTGGCGCGGTTCGAAGCCGAGCTTCGACGTCGTCAACGGCGAGACCGGCGAGGTCGTGTTCCCCGCCGGGCAGAAGATATCCCCTCGCGTCGCCAACAAGGCTGCCAAGGATGGCCTCACCAGCCTGCTGATCCCGACCGAGGAAATCTTCGGCCGCTATTCGGCGCTCGACCTGATCGACGAGAGCACCGGCCGGATCTACATCGAAGCCGGCGACGAGGTGAATCCCGCCAATCTCGAAGCGCTCGACAAGGCCGGGATTGACCGGATCGAGCTGCTCGACATTGACTATGTCTCGACCGGCCCGTGGATCCGCAACACGCTCAACGCCGACAAGGTCGAGGACCGCGATCACGCGCTGAGCGAGATCTACCGCGTCATGCGCCCCGGCGAGCCGCCCACGAAGGAAACCGCGGAGTCGCTGTTCGGCGGCCTGTTCTTCGATCCGGAGCGTTACGATCTCTCGGCCGTGGGCCGCGTGAAGCTCAACATGCGCCTGGAACTGGACGCGGAAGACACGGTCACGACGCTGCGCACCGAGGACATCCTCGCCGTGGTCAAGACCCTGGTCGACCTCAAGGACGGCAAGGGCGAGATCGACGACATCGACAATCTCGGCAACCGCCGCGTCCGTTCGGTCGGCGAGCTGCTGGAGAACCAGTATCGCGTCGGCCTGCTGCGCATGGAGCGCGCGGTGAAGGAGCGCATGTCATCGGTCGACGTCTCGACCGTGATGCCGAACGACCTGATCAATGCGAAGCCGGCGGTCGCCGCTGTGCGCGAGTTCTTCGGCTCGTCGCAGCTCTCGCAATTCATGGACCAGACCAACCCGCTCTCCGAGGTGACGCACAAGCGGCGCGTCTCGGCGCTCGGGCCGGGCGGTCTTACCCGTGAGCGCGCGGGCTTCGAGGTCCGCGACGTCCACCCGACCCATTATGGCCGCATCTGCCCGATCGAGACGCCGGAAGGCCCGAACATCGGCCTGATCAACTCGCTGGCATCGTTCAGCCGGGTCAACAAATATGGCTTCATCGAGACGCCGTACCGCAAGATCATCGACGGCAAGGTGACTGACGAGGTCGTCTATCTCTCGGCGATGGAAGAGGCCAAGCACACCATCGCGCAGGCGAACGCCGAGCTCGATGGCGAAGGGCGCTTCGTCGAGGAGCTGATTTCGGCGCGTGAAGCGGGCGAGTTCCTGATGGCGCCGCGCGATCACATCACGCTGATGGACGTGAGCCCCAAGCAGCTTGTGTCGGTCGCCGCCTCGCTCATTCCCTTCCTTGAGAATGACGACGCCAACCGCGCGCTGATGGGATCGAACATGCAGCGTCAGGCCGTGCCGCTGGTGCGCGCCGAGGCGCCGTTCGTCGGCACCGGCATGGAAGAGACCGTGGCGCGCGATTCCGGCGCCGCGATCGCCGCCCGCCGCTCGGGCATCATCGATCAGGTCGATGCGACGCGTATCGTCGTGCGCGCGACTGGCGAGGTGAAGGCCGGCCAGTCGGGAGTCGACATCTACACGTTGATGAAGTTCCAGCGCTCGAACCAGAACACCTGCATCAACCAGCGTCCGCTGGTGAAGGTGGGCGACGTGGTGGAAGCCGGCGACGTGATCGCCGACGGTCCCTCGACCGATCTGGGCGAGCTGGCGCTGGGCCGCAACGCGCTCGTCGCGTTCATGCCCTGGAACGGCTATAATTATGAGGACTCGATCCTCATTTCCGAACGCATCGTGAAAGATGACGTCTTCACCTCGATCCACATCGAGGAGTTCGAGGTCATGGCCCGCGACACCAAGCTCGGGCCGGAGGACATCACCCGCGACATCCCCAACGTCGGCGAGGAAGCGCTGCGCAACCTCGACGAGGCGGGCATCGTCTATATCGGCGCCGAAGTGGAGCCGGGCGACATCCTGTGCGGCAAGATCACGCCGAAGGGCGAAAGCCCGATGACACCGGAAGAGAAGCTCCTCCGCGCCATCTTCGGGGAGAAGGCGTCGGACGTGCGCGACACCTCGCTGCGCCTGCCGCCGGGCGTCGCCGGCACGATCGTCGAAGTGCGCGTGTTCAACCGCCACGGCATCGACAAGGACGAGCGCGCGATGGCGATCGAGCGCGAGGAGATCGAGCGCCTGACCAAGGACCGCGAGGACGAGCGCGCCATCCTCAACCGCGCGACCTTCAACCGGCTGCGCGAGATGCTGCTCGGCCAGATCGCCACGGCGGTGCCGAAGGGCGGGAAGAAGGGCGCCACGATCGATCAAGAGACACTGGATGAGGTCGAGCGTCATGAATGGTGGAAGTTCGCGGTGCAGGATGACACCGTCCAGGCCGGCCTCGAAGCTGTCAAGGCCCAGTATGACGAGGCCGTCGCGCTGATCAAGGCGCGCTTCGACGACCGGGTCGAGAAGCTGCAGCGCGGTGACGAGCTGCCGCCGGGCGTGCTCAAGATGGTCAAGGTGTTCGTCGCGGTGAAGCGCAAGCTCCAGCCGGGCGACAAGATGGCCGGACGGCACGGCAACAAGGGCGTCATCAGCCGAATCCTGCCGGCCGAGGACATGCCGTTTCTCGCCGACGGGACGCCGGTCGATATCGTGCTCAACCCCCTGGGCGTGCCGTCGCGCATGAATGTCGGGCAGATCTTCGAGACCCATCTCGGCTGGGCCGCGCGCGGCCTCGGCAGGCAGATCACCGAAGCGCTCGAGGATTGGCGCGAGGCCAATCCCGATCCAGCCGCAGCTGCGCCGCCAGCGGCGGTCACGGAACGGCTCAAGACGATCTATGGCGAGCATTATGTCGCCGAGATCGAGGCGCGGTCGCCGCAGGAGATCGTCGAACTGGCGGGCAATCTGAAGAACGGCGTGCCGATGGCGACGCCGGTGTTCGACGGCGCCAATGAAAGCAATGTCGCGGAGATGCTCAGGCTGGCGGGCCTCGACGAGTCCGGCCAGGTCGAGCTGTTCGACGGCCGCACCGGCGAGCAGTTCGACCGCAAGGTGACGGTGGGCTACATCTATATGCTGAAGCTCCACCACCTGGTCGACGACAAGATCCACGCACGCTCGATCGGGCCGTACTCACTGGTCACCCAGCAGCCGCTGGGCGGCAAGGCGCAGTTCGGCGGCCAGCGCTTCGGCGAAATGGAGGTCTGGGCGCTGCAAGCCTATGGTGCCGCCTACACGCTGCAGGAGATGCTGACGGTGAAGTCCGACGACGTCGTCGGCCGTACCAAGGTCTATGAGGCGATCGTCAAGGGCGACGATACCTTCGAGGCCGGCATTCCGGAGAGCTTCAACGTGCTGGTCAAGGAAATGCGCTCGCTGGGCCTCAACGTCGATCTCAACACGATCGAGGTGAACGAGGACGACGACGGTTTCGCGCAGGCAGCGGAGTAGCAACGAAAGCATCGATAGCTCCCCCTCTCGCTTGCGGGAGGGGGCTGGGGGGTGGGCCCCCGGCCTGAAATGGAGCGGCAAGTTTCGACGGGGGTGCCCACCCCTAACCCCTCCCGCGAGCGGGAGGGGAAACGGAGCATAGAATGAACGAACTGACCAATTTCGCCAATCCGATCGCCAAGCCGGAGACCTTCGACCAGATCCGCATTGGCATTGCTTCGCCGGAGCGTATCCGCAGCTGGTCCTTCGGCGAGATCAAGAAGCCCGAGACGATCAACTACCGCACGTTCAAGCCCGAGCGTGACGGCCTGTTCTGCGCGCGCATCTTCGGCCCGATCAAGGATTATGAGTGCCTGTGCGGCAAGTACAAGCGCATGAAATACAAGGGCATCGTCTGCGAGAAGTGCGGCGTCGAGGTCACCGTCTCGAAGGTTCGCCGCGAGCGGATGGGCCATATCGAGCTGGCCGCGCCGGTCGCGCATATCTGGTTCCTGAAGTCGCTGCCGAGCCGCATCGGCCTGCTGCTCGACATGCAGCTCAAGCAGCTCGAGCGCGTGCTCTATTTCGAGAGCTACATCGTGATCGAGCCGGGCCTGACCCCGCTTGAGAAGTATCAGCTGCTGACCGAAGACGAACTGCTCGAGGCGCAGGATGAATATGGCGAGGACGCTTTCTCGGCCGGCATCGGCGCCGAGGCGGTCCGCACCATGCTTGAAAGCCTCGATCTCGAAGGCGAGCGCACCGCGCTGCTCGAAGAGCTGGCCGTCACCAAGTCCGAGCTGAAGCCGAAGAAGATCATCAAGCGATTGAAGGTCGTCGAGAGCTTCCTCGAATCCGGCAACCGCCCGGAGTGGATGATTCTCGAAGTCATCCCGGTCATCCCGCCGGAGCTCCGTCCACTCGTTCCGCTCGACGGCGGCCGCTTCGCGACTTCGGATCTCAACGATCTCTATCGGCGCGTGATCAACCGTAACAATCGTCTCAAGCGCCTGATGGAGCTGCGCGCGCCGGACATCATCGTCCGCAACGAGAAGCGCATGCTGCAGGAAGCCGTCGACGCGCTGTTCGACAATGGCCGCCGCGGCCGCACCATCACGGGCGCCAACAAGCGTCCGCTCAAGTCGCTGTCCGACATGCTCAAGGGCAAGCAGGGCCGCTTCCGTCAGAATCTGCTCGGCAAGCGCGTCGACTATTCGGGCCGTTCGGTGATCGTGACCGGGCCGGAGCTGAAGCTGCACCAGTGCGGCCTGCCCAAGAAAATGGCGCTCGAGCTGTTCAAGCCGTTCATCTACGCCCGCCTCGACGCCAAGGGTCTCTCGATGACCCTCAAGCAGGCCAAGAAGTGGGTCGAGAAGGAGCGCAAGGAGGTCTGGGACATCCTCGACGAGGTGATCCGCGAGCACCCGGTGCTGCTCAACCGCGCGCCGACGCTCCACCGCCTCGGCATCCAGGCGTTCGAGCCCGTGCTGATCGAGGGCAAGGCGATCCAGCTTCACCCGCTGGTCTGCTCGGCGTTCAACGCCGACTTCGACGGCGACCAGATGGCCGTGCACGTCCCGCTGTCGCTCGAAGCGCAGCTGGAAGCGCGCGTGCTGATGATGTCGACCAACAACATCCTGTCGCCCGCCAACGGCAAGCCGATCATCGTGCCGTCCCAGGATATGGTGCTCGGTCTCTATTATCTCTCGATGGAGAAGCAGAACGAGCCGGGCGAAGGCATGATCATGGCCGACATGCAGGAAGTCCACCAGGCGCTCAACGCCAAGGTCGTCACCCTGCACACCAAGATCACCAGCCGCGTCCCGCAGACCGACGAGGAGGGCAATCAGTACCTCAAGCGCGTCGAGACCACGCCGGGCCGCATGCTGCTCGGCGAGACGCTGCCGAAATCGCACAAGGTGCCGTTCGAAACCGTCAACCGCCTGCTGACCAAGAAGGAGATCGGCGACGTCATCGACATCGTCTATCGCCACACCGGCCAGAAGGAGACCGTGCTGTTCGCCGATGCGATCATGTCACTGGGCTTCCGTCACGCTTTCCGGGCAGGCATCTCGTTCGGCAAGGACGACATGATCATTCCAGACGCGAAGGTGCCGCTGGTCGACGAGACCCGCGCGCTGGTGAAGGATTATGAGCAGCAATATCAGGACGGCCTGATCACCCAGCAGGAAAAATACAACAAGGTGATCGACGCCTGGTCGCGTTGCGGCGACCGCGTGGCGGGCGAAATGATGAAGGAGATCCAGGCGATCAAGATCGACGAGGAGACCGGCCGCGAAAAGCCGATCAACTCGATCTACATGATGGCCCACTCCGGTGCCCGCGGTTCGCAGGCGCAGATCAAGCAGCTCGCCGGCATGCGCGGCCTGATGGCCAAGCCCTCGGGCGAGATCATCGAGACGCCGATCATCTCGAACTTCAAGGAAGGCCTGACCGTCCTTGAATATTTCAACTCCACCCACGGCGCCCGCAAGGGTCTCGCGGACACGGCGTTGAAGACCGCCAACTCGGGTTACCTGACCCGCCGTCTCGTCGACGTTTCGCAGGATTGCGTCGTCGTCGAGCTCGATTGCGGCACCGAGCGGGCGCTTGAGATGAAGGCGATCGTGCAGGGCGGCTCGACCATCGCGTCGCTCGGCGAGCGCATCCTCGGCCGCACCACGGCGGAGGACATCATCGACAGCAAGACCGGCGAGGCGCTGGTCACCGAAGGCACGCTGCTCGACGAGGCGATGATCGCCGCGATCGAGGCGATCGGCATCCAGTCGGTCAAGATCCGCAGCCCGCTGGTCTGCGAATCCAAGGGCGGCGTCTGCGCGGCCTGCTACGGACGCGATCTCGCCCGTGGCACGCCGGTCAACATCGGCGAGGCGGTCGGCGTCATCGCGGCGCAGTCGATCGGCGAGCCGGGCACCCAGCTCACCATGCGGACCTTCCACATCGGCGGCGCGGCCCAGCTCAATGAGCAGTCGCACCTCGATGCGGTCACCGACGCCAGGGTCGAATATCGCGAACTGCGCACGATCACCGATCCGCGCGGCCGCAAGGTCTCGCTCTCGCGCAACGGCGAGCTGGCGCTGGTCGACATGGATGGGCGTGAGCGCGCGGTGCATCGCATCCCTTATGGTGCGTCGCTGATCCATGACGACGGCGCGATCGTTTCCAAGGGCGATCGCCTGGCCGAGTGGGATCCCTTCACCATGCCGGTGATCACCGAGACCGGCGGCACGGTGAAGTATCAGGACCTGATCGAGAACCAGACGCTCAGCGAGCAGACCGACGAAGCCACCGGCATCACCCAGAAGGTGGTGACCGAGTATCGCGCGACCAGCCGGAAGGAAGATCTCCGTCCGCGCCTGACCCTGCTCGACGCAGCCTCGGGCGAGGCCGCGCGCTACATGCTGGCGCCGGGAGCCACGCTCTCGGTCGAGGACGGCACCACCGTCCAGGCCGGCGAGGTGCTGGCGCGTGTCTCCCGCGAAGCTGCGAAGACCCGCGACATCACCGGCGGTCTGCCGCGCGTCGCCGAGCTGTTCGAGGCGCGCAAGCCGAAGGAGAATGCGATCATCGCCAAGGTCTCCGGCCGGGTCGAGTTCGGCAAGGATTACAAGGCGAAGCGCAAGATCCTGATCCGTCCGGACGACGGTTCGGAGCCGGTCGAGTATCTGGTGCAGAAGTCCAAGGTGATCGACGTCCAGGAAGGCGACTATGTCAAGCGGGGTGACAACCTGATCTCGGGCTCGCCCGATCCGCACGACATCCTCGAAGTGCTCGGTGTCGAGCCGCTCGCCGAGTATCTCGTCGCGGAAATCCAGGAAGTCTATCGATTGCAGGGTGTGAAGATCAACGACAAGCATATCGAGACGATCGTTCGTCAGATGCTGCTCAAGGTCGAGATCACCCATGCCGGCGACAGCACCTTCCTGGTTGGCGAGCAGGTCGAGAAGGAAGACATGGACGAAGCCAATGCCAAGCTCGCCGCCGAAGGGCGCGAGGGCGCGCAGGGCAAGCCGGTGCTGCTCGGAATCACCAAGGCGTCGCTGCAAACCCGCAGCTTCATCTCGGCCGCGTCCTTCCAGGAGACGACCCGCGTGCTCACCGAGGCCTCGGTGCAGGGCAAGGTCGATACGCTGACCGGCCTCAAGGAGAATGTCATCGTCGGCCGGCTGATCCCGGCGGGCACCGGCGCCGGCCTGACCCGCCTGCGGGTCGCGGCCTCGTCACGCGACGCGGCGCTCCGCGCCTCGCAGCGCAGCTGGCAGGAAAGCCTGATCGCGCCGCAAAGCGCGGCGGAAGAACATGCCGCCGAACTGGTCCGCCCGGTCGAGGATGACACCGGCGACGATCCGCTCGGCGCGGTGGTCGGCGAGGACTTCACGACCGAGGATCTGGAATAGATCGGACCTTCGAACAAGATCAGGCCCGCCCGGGAAACCGGGCGGGCCTTTTCTTTTTGGATCGGGGGGATACGACCTAATTGCGGACATACCGTGGAGGCAAGTTGGCGGCTGTTCGCTCCTGTTTTTCTCTTCACAATCTGCTGTCGGCCATCCGAAGGCAGATTGTGCCGCATGGAAGCTCAATCGGCCTTTGCCTCAGTTGTAGAGCTACGTATTTCCGCTGAGTTCTGACGCGCCTTGCGTGGTATATGGTTAACCCTGCTTAACAGGGATAAAGCCAATGCGAGTCGGGGTTGCTTTGCTGGTGGGGGTGCTACTCGCCGCCACGCCGGTCAACGCGGCGGTACTCTATTCGATCACCGATCTCGGCACGCTTGGTGGAAGCCAGAGCCAGGCCTTCGGTATCAACGCCTCCGGAATGGTGACAGGAGACAGCACCTTTGCAGGCGATACGAAAATCCACGCCTTCTTGTATGACGGCGGCAAGATGATCGACCTCGGCACGCTCGGCGGCCAGGCTAGCCATGGCTACGGGATCAACGACTTAGTCCAGGTGACAGGACAAAGTACCGTTGCAGGCGAAGCCACGTTCCACGCCTTCCTTGACGACGGCAGGAGCATGGATGATCTCGGCACGCTCGGCGGGACGAGGAGCCTAGGCACTGGCATCAACAATTCTGGGCAGGTTACGGGATACAGCGACCTAGCGGACGGGGGGACGTTCCATGCCTTCCTGCATGACGGCACCAAGATGATCGACCTCGGCACACTCGGCGGAAACCACAGCGCCGGTCGTGGTATCAATAATTTGGGACAGGTGACGGGAAGTAGCGACATTGCAGGTTTTGGCTCCCACGCCTTTCTGTATGACGGCGGCAGCATGATCGACCTCGGTACGTTGGGCGGCAGCGCCGCCAGTGGCAACGGCATCAACGACTTGGGTCGGGTTGCGGGGGTGAGCAGAATTGCCGGCGACGCGGCGGTACATGCTTTCCTCTATGACGGCTCCGGCATGGTGGACCTCGGCACGCTTGGCGGTGGAGACAGTTTTGGAAATGCAGTCAATGGCTTGGGCCAAGTGGTTGGGTATAGCTTCACCACAGGGTCATCGTTGGAACATGCGTTTATGTATAATGGCACCAGCATGGTCGACCTCAATCGCCTTATCAATCCTCAGGCAGGTTGGTTTCTGAACAATGCAACAGACATTAACGACGCCGGGCAAATTGTTGGCAACGGGATAATTGAAGGTCAAACGCACGCTTTTGTCCTCACCCCGCTGTCGAACGGTGCGGTTCCTGAGCCTGCCGTTTGGGCGATGATGATCGCAGGTTTCGGGATCGTTGGCGGCTTGGCGCGTCGTGAGGGCAACGCACATCATGCGAGACCGAGTTTCGTCGAGGGGTGTTAGGTACGATCGCCGTCATCTGCCCAAAAGCTGCCGTTCGGTTCTCCACCCCTCCCGGACATTGGAACACGGTGTCAGCTGATCAGCTACACCAATCCTGCGAGCATTCGAAAACGCTGTCCTACAAGGACCATCCATGCCAGTCTCCGGGCGGCTCTTTGATATGGCGGAATTCTCCTGAACAGGCGCTTCCTTCCCGCCCCTGCGCTTCGTGCGTTTTGGTGTGAACCTTGTAAACTTTGCCGACCTCAGCGACGGCCGACAGGCGCAACAGACCCCCTCACCACCGCTTGATCAGCTTCGCGATGGTGGCGCTCTGACTGCCGGTGCCGTCCGCTCCGCAATCCTGTTCGATCTGCGCGCGGATCTTTTCGAGCTCCGTTTCGGTCAGATGCTCGATGCCGATGAATTCATTGCGCGCGCCCTCGATCGTGCGGATGACTTCGTCGAGCTTGGCCTGCATGGCGGCGGCGTCGCGGTTCTGGGCGTTCTGGATCAGGAACACCATCAGGAAGGTGATGATCGTGGTGGACGTGTTGATCACCAGTTGCCAGGTGTCCGAAAAACCGAACAAAGGCCCGGCAATGCCCCAGGCGATCACGGTTCCCGCCGCAATGACGAATGCAGCGGGCTGACCCGCCCAGCCGGCGATGCGCGCGGCGATCATCGTGAAGATCCGGTCCATCCTCTCGTCTCCTTGTGGCGGGCAATCGTTCCGATCGCACAACCAACGATGGTTGGCCTTTTCTCCACGCCGCGCTAACCATCCGCGCGATGGACGTCACCCAGCTCCGCATCGCGCTGTTCACCGGCAACTATAACTATGTCCGGGACGGCGCGAACCAGGCGCTCAACCGGCTGGTCGGCTATCTGTTGGGGCAGGGGGCGGCGGTGCGGATCTATTCCCCGACGGTGCGATCTCCGGCCTTCGAACCGGTGGGCGATCTGGTCGGTGTGCCGTCGCTGCCGGTTCCCGGCCGTGCCGAATATCGCGCGCCAATCATGATCCCTTCGCGGGTGAAACGGGATCTCAGGAACTTCCGGCCCAATCTGTTCCACGTCGCAAGCCCGGAGCTGCTCGGCCACCGCGCCGTGACGCTCGCGCGCAAATGGAACCTGCCGGTGGTGGCGTCGGTCCACACCCGCTTCGAAACCTATTTCCGCTACTACGGCATGGCCTATCTCGAGCCGTTGATCGAGGCCGCGCTCCGCCGTTTCTACCGCCGCTGCGACGCGATCTACGCGCCATCGGAGTCGATGGCCCAGCTGCTGCGCGACCAGCGGATGAGCTACAATGTCGGTATCTGGTCGCGCGGCATCGACAAGGACATCTTCAATCCCGATCGCCGCGATCTCGATTGGCGGCGCGGGCTCGGCATCGGCGACAACGAAGCCGCGATCGGCTTTATCGGGCGCCTCGTGATGGAGAAGGGGCTGGACGTCTTCTCCGATGCGGTCGATCAGCTTGAGCGCAACGGCTGCCGCCACAAGGTGCTGGTGGTGGGGGACGGCCCGGCGCGGGAATGGTTTGCCCGCCGCTTGCCCAACGCGGTGTTCGCGGGCTTCCAGCAGGGCGCCGATCTCGGCCGCGCGGTCGCCTCGATGGACATGTTGTTCAATCCTTCGGTCACCGAGACCTTCGGCAATGTGACCCTGGAGGCGATGGCCTGCGGCTTGCCGGTGGTCGCCGCGCATGCGACCGGCAGCGCCAGCCTCGTCGCGGACCGGGTGTCGGGCCGGCTCGTCCGTCCGGGCGCGATCAGCGCGTTCAGCGAGGCGCTGGAGCATTATTGCAGCGATCCGGAAGCGCGCGCGAAAGCGGGCGAGGCAGGACGCCGGGCGGCCGATCGCTATGGCTGGGACCAGGTCAACCAGGCGCTGGTCGACGGCTATCTCCGTGTAGTCCGGCAGCGCGCGCAGGGCGGAGGCCCGCTGCCGCGCCAGAGTCCGGTGCCCTAGAGTATCCGCGATGGTCAAGCGAGCGCTTTGACCCACAGACGGTCTGCCTTGAGTAGAGCGTTTGCGGTGACGAGCTGCTGGTATTTGGCTTTCAGGTCAGGGTTGAAGCGAGCGGCGACGAGAGCTGGCATGTAGAGCGCCTGACGGACGTCGGCACGTCCACCGCGGATGAAGCTCTTGCCTTTCCACTGCCCGGATTGTCTGGCGACTTCTTCACCCACTCATGAAGCGTGGGCGGTGAACAGCCTATCTTCTCGGAAATGGGCGCCACCGCCGCCCAGCGCGACGGATGATCCCGCTCGTGCTTCAACACCATTCGCACCGCACGCTCACGGACCTCGGGCGAGAACTTGCTCGTGGTCTTGCTCATGGAAACCCCTTCCTCTCAAGAGTTGGGGCCTCCGACAATCCCGGGGCGGTTCAAGACGTCAGAAGTTCGCTACCCTTACGACGAGGCGGATGTTGCGGCCCGGCATGACCACATCATCCTTGTTGAGCGCCGTTGCCGCACGCTGGACGTCGTTGGTGAGATTCTGTCCTACGATTGCGAGCTCCACGCCGGGATATGCGGCGAAAGGCCGGACCGCGATCCGGGCGTTGAGCTGGTTGTAGTGCGGCGTCGGCGTATCGAACGCGCCGAACTTGTCCTGCTGGCCGACGTAGAGATAGAGCAGGCTCGCGTCGATTGGCACGCTCTTCCAGGATAAGCCACCGCCGATCCTATATGGCGGTATGCGCGGCACGTTGCCGCCCTGATCAAGCGTCGCGCGGGTATAGTCACCGAGCGCGTTCACTTCGAGCGTGCCGCTATCGCCCTTCAGCACCGCATAAGAAGCCTGCGCTTCCGCGCCGCGGAAATGCGCGTCCTGCTGCCGATAAAAAAGCTCGCGAAACGCCTCGCTGTCATCGTCGACGCAGTTGCCATCCTCGTCGCAGCTCCGACCAGTGGTGTCGCCATAGATGTAATTGCTGAACCAGGTGGAATAGATGCTGCCCTCGAAGTGGAAGCGATCGGCATTCACCCGAACCGTTCCTTCGAGCGAATTTGCGCGCTCGATCTTAAGGCCAGGATCGCCCGTTTCGAAGGTCTGCGATGAGTCATGCGCACCTCGGGCATAAAGCTCGGTCTGCCCTGGCGCACGGCCGGTGCTGGAAAAGGTGAGGCCGAACTTCAGGGCGGAGCTGGGTTCATACAAGGCGCCGATCGAGCCGCTTACCGGTGTGAAGCTGTTTTTGGTGAACACATCCGAAGCCGGTGTGCCATTTACCCGGCTATGCTCGACGCGGCCCGCAGCCTGGATCCGGAGCTTGTTCGATAAAGGGGACTCAAGAAACAGGTAGGCCGCCTCGGTTTCGGTCAAGGTCGGGAACAGATAGATTGCATCCTCGCCCAGCGCAGAGAAGTTACGCCGTTGATATTCGCCACCCAGCGCCATGTTCTGGACCGGCCCGATCGGGTTGAAGATGAGTTCCGCGCGCCCATCCCACTCCTTGTTCTTGAACGTGGTCGCGACCTCGCCGGTCTCTGCAACCTCGCTATGCTGATAGTCGACATAGCTGCCCCACACGTCGAGACGCTTCAGGGCGCCCGACCCGAGATCAAAGGAATCGCGGGTCAATCCCTTCGTCTGCTTCATGACGATGTGCGATTCGTCGCCCGGAATGCCGTAATTCGCATCATATTGTGTGATAGCCCCTCCGACATGGCTGTCGCCCATGAAATAGGACAAGCCGCCAGCTTCGCCGTGGCCATGAAAGTAGCTGTTGTCCTGCGTGCCGCCGGGAATATCGTAGTCACCGGTGTGGCGGTAGAAGGCGTCGGCGTGGACCGCGAGGTTCCCGGCCCGGCCATCGAGCAGACCCGATATCTCGCCGCCATCATTGACCGTGCCGTAGCTCCCGTTGAGCTCCGCCCGCACGGGAAGATCGGACAGCGACAGCGGGACGCGGTTGTTGATCACATTGACCACGCCGCCGATCGCCTGACTGCCGTAGCGCAGCGTCGCCGGACCACGGACCACTTCGATGCTCTGCGCCGCGAGCGGATCGATGGGCGTGCCATGGTCCTGCCCGATATCCGACACGTCCGAGATGCTGGTGCCATCCTCCAACAAGCGGACGCGCGTGGCATCCATGCCGCGAATGATCGGTCGGCTCGCGCCGGCGGCGAAGCTGGTTGCAGCAATGCCTGGCACATTTTGCAATGCGCTGGCGATGCTTGCGCCGCCTGCGGCGGCAATCTTATCCCGATCGACCTTTTCAACGATCGTCGGTGTCTCGGTTCCGAAGGGCGAGGCGGTGACGATGATCTCCGATGTATCGGCGGAGGTTGTAGCGGGCGCTTCCTGCGCGAAAACCACAGCTGGGAGGAGCGCAGCAGTCGCCGCGCCCACAAGTAAAAAGGATCGCATGAAATTCTCCCTGAACCTGGATTTAGAAGCGGCCAGCAAAGCAGCAGCGTCTGGGAACGGCGCATCGCGCCGGGCAATCACATTGTCAGGTCAGGAGATGAGCGGAGGGCCTCGACTATACCAGGCATGGGAGCGTTCATTGCGTTTCCAACCTGCGGCGGTCGAGACATGGGCCAGAGCCATTGCCGAGATCGGCACCCAGAAGCCCGGAGGCACCGATGCGAGGAATTGCCCGGCTTCATCAAGCTCGAGACAGAGCTCGCAATAAGCATGATGATCAGCAGTATCCGGCGAAGGATCAGCGCAGCTTCGCGCACCAGATTCGCAGGTGATACCCCCGCCACCTTGCCCCTGCAGGGGATGAATGTGAGTTTGGATGACAAAGCTCTGCCAGACCAGCGCCGACAGGAAGACAAGGATCGGCAGCAGCCAGCGGCGCCGGGGATCAGCGGCCCCCGCCAGCCACGGCAACGCCTGGCGACTCGTCGTCATCCGGACATCTTTACTGCGCACTGCCGGCATTGCCCTTCGACGCCCCACGCTCAGCTTCGACAATGCATCGACTTGCATGCGATATGATGTATCATTTCTTCGATGCCGATGGCAATGTGTGCATATCCACCGGCATCGGCGCGGCACAGGCCCGCGCATTCCAGCAATCATGAAAACGTGATTGATATGAAATAACGTCTCATTTGTGTGGGTAATAAGAGGGAGTCACGTATGAAAAAATCGCCTTGGTTGCTCGCAGGCGCCGCTATTTTCTCCTCGCCCGCTGCTGCGGACTCGGTATCGGAGACAACCGAAAATCGGTCTCAGTCGGTTCATATGCAATCGGGAACCGACATCGTGGTCAGCGCTCCCTATGTGCGCGAGCTGGACATATTGGCTGGCAAGTCGGTGCTGACCGGCGAGAGGCTTGTCGAGGACATCCGGCCACAGATAGGCGAAACGCTGATCCGCCTGCCGGGCGTGTCTGCGACTTCGTTCGGTCCCGGCGCCTCGCGCCCTGTCCTGCGCGGCTTCCAGGGCGAGCGAATCCGCGTGTTGACCGATGGACTTGGGTCGTCCGACGCCTCGAACACCTCCACCGATCATGCGGTGACGATTGATCCGCTGACTGCCGAACGAATCGAGGTGCTGCGCGGCCCCGCAGTGCTGCTGTTCGGCAGCCAGGCGATCGGCGGCGCGGTCAACGTTCTCGACCGGCGCATCCCGCGTGGCGTCCCCGACAATGGCTTCCACGTCGACGCCGTCGGTACCTATGGCTCGGCGGCCGATGAACGCAGCGGCGGCGCTGCTTTCGATGTCGCGCTTACGCCCAACATCGTGGTCCACGCCGACGGCACCTATCGCAAGACCAACAATCTGCGCGTCGGCGGTTATGTCCTCACCCCAGCGCTGCGCGCCGAACAGCTGGAGATCGCCGGGGAGGAAACCGAAGAGGGCCATCTCGAAGAGGCTACCGAAGCGACCGAACTCGCTGGCCGTCGCGGGCGACTGCCTAACAGCGCCACAGAGACCTACACGCTGGGCGGCGGTGTAGCGCTCATCAATGAGGGCGGCAGTCTCGGTTTCTCAGTCGGCTATTTCGACACCAGCTATGGCGTACCCGAGCGTCCCGGTGCCGGCCATCACCACGAGGAAGGCGAGGAAGAGGCCGAAGAGGAAGAAGAAGGCGGCCACGAGCATGGCGACGTGACCATCGGGATGAAGCAATGGCGCGCCGACATGCGCGGCGAGGTCATCGTTGGTGGCGGCTTTCTCGACCGAATTCGGGTGCGTGCGGGCTTCGCTGACTATGAGCATACCGAGTTCGAAGGGCCTGATGTCGGCACAGTGTTCGACTCGCAGGCTATCGAAGGCCGGTTCGAGCTCGTCCAGACCGATCGTGACGGCTGGCGCGGCGTGATCGGCTTCCAGGGGCTGACGCGCGACTTCTCGGCGGTCGGTGAGGAGGCGTTCGTGGCGCCCAACACGACTAACCAATATGGTCTGTTCACATTGCAGGAATTTGAACTCGGCGATCTGGGGCTGGAGGTTGCCGGTCGCTACGAACGGACCGACGTGCGCTCGAATGCCGTCAGGGTCGGTTTCGAGGAAGATGCACCAACGATAGCCGTCAATCGCAGTTTCGACGCCTTCTCGGGTGCGATCGGCCTGTCTTATGCGCTTGCGCCCGACGTCAAGATCGGCATCAACGGCTCGCGCGCCGTGCGTGCGCCGTCCGGCGAGGAACTGTTCTCGAACGGCCCACACGTTGCTACCCAAGCCTATGAGGTCGGTGATCCCGGCTTCAAGACTGAAAAGAGCTGGGGCGTCGAGCTGTACGCGCGCGGAGACGCGGGACCGATCCGCTTCCAGATCAGCGGCTACGCCAACTGGTTCAAGGACTATATTTACGAGACCGATACGGGCGAAATGTTCGAGAGCGAGGAATTCGAACTGCCGATCTTCCAGTATCGTCAGGCGGATGCACGCTACTATGGCGTCGAAGGAGAGGTCACCGCGACGCTCGTCAAGCGCGATGACTTCGAACTCGAGGGCAACCTTGTCGCCGACTACGTCAATGCCAAGCTGACAAATGGCGGCGGCCCGGTTCCGCGTATTCCGCCGCTGCGTGTGCTTGGCGGCCTGTCGACAGCGGTGGGAGATTTTGGCGGCCGGGTCGAGGTAGAGCATGTGACCAAGCAGGACCGCGTCGCGGCGTTCGAGACGCCGACCGACGACTTCACGCTGGTCAATGCCTCGGTCTCGTGGCGACCGTTCGGCCGCGACAACGAAACCGCGCTGATCCTCTCGGCCAACAACATCTTCGATGTCGATGCCCGGCGCCATGCTTCTTTCACCAAGGATTTCGTCCCGCTCGCCGGCCGCGATATCCGGATAGCGGCGCGATTCAGCTTCTGAGGAGATGCTCGGCAGACTTTAGAGGCTGAGGCCAAATCGCTAGTTTGGCCCTCTCAAAATGTCCTCGCGACCGGCTTCCGTCTGTGCGCACGTCGCACAGCGGCCCGGGGTCTCGATCACGAACCGTGAGGGCATAAAGCCAGCGTGCCGGCAGATATGACTCAACGAGTCTTCAACCACCGAAAGCGGGAACGTCTTGATCTCCTGACATTCTCTGCAGACCAGGAAGCCATCAGGCTTGCCAGTGCCCGGATTGCGATCGCGATCTCGAAACATCCCGTAGCTCTATTCTGCCAAAGTAGTGCTACGCCTTTTCTTCCCGCCGGAAACGTTCCGACGCAAGATCGACGGCTGACAGTAGCAACTGCCAAATAAGGTGCCGTCAGCAATGGCGGCACCTTATTGTCTATATTCCAGCGCTTTGCTTAATTTCGATCTCCGGCGGAGGGCCAAATCCGCACCCTAGGGTCAGGACCTATTGATTGCACGGGCGTGACAGAGGCTCAAAAGGCTCGTGGCAAGGCGGACGTGCAGGCAGGTA
>Ga0065707_10000680_pt1 | contig 25390 bp, 23 predicted proteins | sample SwiRhicommuniRL3_FD_59094 | JGI IMG/M metagenome (GOLD analysis project Ga0065707, IMG submission 59094) | Switchgrass rhizosphere bacterial communities from Rose Lake, Michigan, USA - RL3 v2 (version 2) | ecosystem: Host-associated > Plants > Roots > Rhizosphere > Soil | place: East Lansing...
TGCCGCGTGCGCAGACATCAGCGCCCGGTAGGCAAGCTCCGGCTTTTGACCCAGCTTGATCCAGCGCTCTGCCCAATCCAAAATATCCAGCCAGCGTTTATCGTTTTGTAATAAGGACATCAGCCGCGCCATGTGATGCTCAAAGATGGTAAACAAATGTTCGCGTTCAAGCACCACCCATTCATCATAAAACCCCGGCAGTAACTCCCCATGATAATCTGAAAGAACCGAGATCAACTCATCAGCAGTTGCATGCTCATCGAGCTTCGCTAACACTGCAGCATCAAGCCAGTAATGCGATGATTCCTTGAAAGTGATGGTGATATCTTCGGCATGTAAGAAACGCGCGGAGCCGGCGATTTCCAGCGATTTACGAAGCCGCCAGAGTGCATGGCGTAGGTTATCTCTTGCAGTTTCCTCTAGTGAATCCGGCCATAACAATCCTGCCAATTTTTCGCGACGATGAGACCTCCCTACACTTAAGATCAAGTAAGCAAAAAGAGATTGCGCTGGACGCGAGGAAATATTGAGCAGCTTCCTGTTGTGCTTGACCTCAAACCTTCCAAGCAAACGAACTTCCAGCATGAGTATCCTTTACCAGTTAACCAGGCAAAGTATAGCAGGTTGGTGAGGCAATTACAATCAGTGTCCTTGCGCGGGACACAAATTTAGTTGGGAGTCTCCACGCGGCGTATTTGCCAGCGGAGTGCAGCGCCCCAGACTGCCAGCGGTCCCAGACTCCCCAGCGCCAGGAAAAGGACAATCGTACGAGGATTCAGATGAAACTCGTCGGTGACAAAACCTGTCAGCCAGAGCGAGATCGACACAGCCAGCGTAAAAATGGCGATGTCAAAGGCAAATACGCGTCCTAACAAGTGATTTGGTACGCTCATTTGCAGCAATACATCGCTATAGGTCCAGTTGATGGAGCCGCCTGCGCCGCGCAAAATACATCCTGCAAGCGCAATGGGTAAAGTTGGAGCTGTTCCTACGATAAGCCATGCCAACGGCATACAGACAAATCCACCCAGAATGGCGCGTCGCAGCCAGATGATGGAGGAATCTCCAAGGCGATTCGAGATGAGCGGTCCGATCACTGAGCCCACCCCAAAGGCCGTGAACATCAGGCCGAGCGTGGTGGCACCTTCCTGTCCCTCGCGGAAAATGTGAGCAGCATATAGAGCCGTAATGATGTCAAAGCTCCCTACCTGCCCCATCGCTTTTACCAGGGTAACCAGTCCCACATCCAGATTTTTCCGCACATAGTTCAAGCCGTCTACAAAATTTTGCCAGCCGCTTTCGAGGGCGTGAACGGCCTCAGCACTGAACTGACCAGGAATGCTGATAACGAGGGCGGCCGAACCCAGAAAACTGGCCGCGTCGACAAGCAGAGAGACACGTACTCCAAAAAGGGAAGCGGTCAGCCCACCGATGGCGCCGCCGAAGGCAAGCATGGCAGACCACGTGATACTCGATAGCGTGTTTGCGAGGAGAAGCTCCTCACTCTCCACCAGGGCCGGTACGAGAGCAGCGCGCGCAGGTTCAAAGAATGCGGAAACGCTAAATTGCAGGACCGTCAGAACATACAGCAGCCACAGACGCTCCGGACGGTCCACCAGCAAAAAGCCAAGCACAATCCCGGCCCGCAGCACGTCGCTCAGCACCAAGACTTTACGCCGATCAAATCGGTCTGCAATCACGCCTGCCACCGGACTCAGCAAAAAGGGGGGTAAGGCGCGGGCGATGAACAAGCCTCCAACCGCCAGCCCAGAAGCAGAATAGCGGTTCACAATGATGACGGAGGCAATCGTGTTGAACCAATCGCCTGTGAGACTGATGACTTGCGCCAGCCACAGGGCTCGAAATTTAGGTCGAAGTTGCAGGAAAGGGAAATAACTGATCATGGGACCATGATGTCTTTGCACCTCGAGGTTATACGTCTAGAAATGATGGCAGGATTTAGATAACAGAAATTTAGGAATAACTTGGTGTGATTGTCGCTGGCAAACTATATTGGGTTTGCCTCTACAAACAGGAAGGATTTCTCATTATTTGTGAGAGCTGCTGCCATTCTCATTTCTCTTCCTATATTCTAACAGTCCTGATGAGTCATACTTTTCAAAACCTAATGAAAAGGTCTGCGCCAGAAACATAAGGCGCAGACCCAAATTTGTCCCCTATAGAAAGGAATGACATGCGAGCTATTTAATTTTTTATTCCCTTTGCCTCTTGATCGACAAAGGAATTGATTCGTGTTTATTTTCGCGAACAGTTTCGATACGCGCTCGACAATTCCTTCAATCCGCCATCCACTCCGGTGGGACCGTCTTCTGAGAATATCACCCGCATGCCTGACTCCTCCACGGTGTGGATGGAATAGCGGGAAGGCAAACTTTCACACGAGACGGTGCTGTCCCTGCGAGAGGCGCCGATCCAAGTAGCAAGGGCTGCTTTAACATTTCGAACTCCTTGATGCCGTAAACTCAATTAAAAATGAGAGCGGACTCATCATTATGAATGAGTCCGCTTCCGGAATACGCATTTTGGATTTACACTACGGGCAAGAAACGTTAGGATTCCAATCCTCCCAGACTCCTCTCGGGTTATTCTTCCAAACCCAGGCGTGCATAACATATACATGAAGGTCTTTGTTCAAATGGAGATGCATGCCCATTAGCATAGGCGGTTCCGTGCTACCGGTCGCATCCCATTTATCCTGGGGAATAATATATTCCACTGCGCCTAATTGGAGTCCATCCGGGCTTGGGATGTAGACCATTGCCTCTGGATGAAGCAGGTCGACCTGGGTATCCAGGATATCCGTATTGATGTAGTGAAAGCCCATCCCGCCCACGCCGGGGTTGTCGAAGCAATTGTCAAGGCCGGGTCTCAGATCATAGCCTGCGGCCTTCGCGGCCTCCGTGCGATGGAATTGAGCCGTAGCTCGGCGGATTTTTGCCAGATCACTTTGTCCAAAGGTTCGAGCCGCAACCAGAATTAAGGCGAGGATACCAATAGCTCCAGATATGATTAACGTTCTGCGGTTCATTCCTTGATCCTCACTGATAAAAGTATGGATCAAGCACACTTACTGGCGTAATGGAATCCACAGGCAGATTGTTGCGCTTTGCCGCGGTACGGATGGCTTCCGGCGAGGGGGCATCGTAGATGCAGAAGGTCTTCTTTTTATCCGGTGTGACATAGGAATGTACCCAGGTCACTCCATCCACGGCATTGTTGCCAACTACCGCCAGGCAGGCTTGTGTCCCTTCATCCGTCATTGGGATGGCAAGACCGTCCGGAAAAGTTCGTTCAACGAGATAGCGTGTCATGTTTGTTTTCTCCTTTTGAAATCAAAACTGGATTGAAACTTATGACCACACTATATAAGATATGTTATTGAATATCATCGGGGAAAACTTTACAACGCGCCCCTACAATTCTGATTGTCACCCCAAAAAAGCAGCAGTCTACTTTAATCCTTTGTCCACTGCCCACGTCGCGATCTGAACACGCGACTGGAAGTTGAGTTTATTGAGGATACGCGTGACATAAGTCTCGATTGTCTTCACCCCCACAGTCATCGCTTCTGCAATTTCACGGTTCGCTTTGCCCTGTGCAATCAGCGCCGCGACTTCGCGCTCACGCGCCGTCAGCCCGCCAAATTTTTCTTTTTCTAACTGCGGTGCACCAATGGCCCGCAACCGCTGTTGTACAAGGTTCATGGCAGGCCGCGCCTCAAGCCGTTGAAAGATTTCCAATGCCATCAAATTTGCAGCCGTATCACCATCAGCCAGTGACATAGCTTGTTCATAGGGACAACCCAGCCGCTCCCACTCTTGCGCAGCTGAACGCCAATCGCCTACAATTTGGAGAGCAAAGGGTTTCGCTACTTTTTCGAGCGGTGAGGTGAGCCCACCTGCGCGCCATAACCAAAAGGACAGTTCACCTAACTCCCAAGGGTGCTGGTGTTTAATGGCCAGCTCATAGGCAAACTGGACCTCAGCCATGACCTGTTTCACTTCGCCTCGCCACCAGGCCGCCTCAGCCCGGGCTGCTGCGACCGGGCCAATGCGCTGAAGTTCTCCTGTTGGGAGGGCGCGATCACGCGCTTCGTCAAGCACGATTTGAACATCCGGATCACCTCGGCGGATCCGCAAACGCCCAAGGGTAATTAGCGCAGGGATACGCGCTGGGGAGGCAGCTCGCGCGTTGTTCAATACAGTGAGGGCATCTTCTCCGGCTTCCGGCCAGCGTCCCTCCTCCAAATTAGCCTGCGCCCGCCAGGCAAGTTGATAGAGACCCCACGAGTCCAGGTCGCGTTCGACGCAATAGGCAATTCCGTCGTTCAGATAACGCATAGCCGAGGCATGGTCACGCAGTCTGACGGCTTCACTGCCCAGGTTGGAATAGACCCGAGCCACATGTTCATGCAGTTCGTGTGCCTGGGCAAGATGTAGACTTCGTTCCAATTTAGCCCGGCCAAGTTCACTGTCACCAACCATAATGTGTGCCATACCGACATTGTTCAGCGCATGGCTGAGAATTCCAGGATCATCCAGCTTTTCAGCAAGCTCAATCGCTTGATTGCCCCAACGCAAAGTTTCAGAGACTTCATCAGCTACCATGTGCAACTGGGCACGGTTGCTGTAGGCCATCGCCAGTTCAGAACCAGGTGGAAGTGTTTCCAGCAAATGAATGGCTTCCGCTGAATAACGTTCAGCCTGGGTTTGCTGACCCAAAAACCAGTGGAGGCGCGAAAGCCAGCGCAGATTATCCCCTTCCTGCCTGGGCTGTTGAATCTGTTGCCAAATTTCAAGGGCCTGCATCCGAGCTTGAATTGCCTCGCTGATCTGGCCGGTCACATAACATTCGTAAGCGCGATTTTCAAGGAGTTGGGCGTGCTGAGCCAGGTCAAGTTGATCTGCATAGCGTAGGGAAGTTTGATAGTATGCAGCAGCTTCGAGATGAGCACCAACTCTTGCCGCTTGTCTGGCTGCCTGGGGAGCGAAATGCAATACCGCCTCACCCTCTCCGGCCAGTGCCGCATGGTGAACGAGTCGCGAAAGTTGAACCCTGTCTTCACTTTGTTCTCTAAACACCTTAAGCACCCGTTGATGTAAAGTCTGCTGTCGTGAAGGCGGCAGAGAATCTTCCAGGGCCCGGCGAGCCAGCTCATGGCGAAAGGATAGCGAGTTGCCGTCCGTTCGCAACATGCCTCGCTCTATACATTCCTCGATCGCGACAACTGACGGAGAAAGGATCGATTTCAGTAACTGGGTCTCGATACGGCCCGGCACCACAGAGGCAGCCTCCAGCACTTCGCGGGCTTCCGGAGAGAGCCGGGCAGCCCGCGCCAATACAACGTCGCGGACCGTTGAAGGAATACCTCCATCCCCACGTTCCAGGACTTCGGTCACAAAGAACGGATTGCCACCAGTTATGGAATAGAGATCCTCCGCTTGTTCAGCTTGTTTCGTTGCCCGAGCAAGTTCCAGCACCGAGTCCTGCGAAAGAGGCAACAGGGCCAGCCGAAGAGTCACGGAGCGCGGCAGGTCCCCTAAAACAAGCCGCAGGGGATGATTTGGACTCAGCTCGTCATTACGGTAGCTTAGAACAAACAATGATTTCGTAAGCTGAATCCTTCTACCTAGAAATTTAATCAGATCAAGCGTAGCTTCATCAGCCCAATGAATATCCTCAAAGACAACGATGGTTGGGGACTTTTGCATCTCGATAAGACATGCAGAAAATATTACGGGCTGACTCGCATCTGATTGGAGAAGTGTAGACAGTTCGTCATCCAGTTGCATAGCAATATCATGCAATGGGCCGAGCGGATGGGGAGTGAAGAGCGAGTCACATGCGCCCCATAAAATGCGAACGGAATCACGATGGGCCTTGGTGAAATGGTCTATAAGTGAGGTCTTCCCAATCCCGGCTTCGCCGCTCACCAGCACTACATGGCCCTGACCTGCGATGGCTTCTTGCAGGGTTAGCTCCAGTTTTTGTAAAAACGAATCGCGTTCTAATAATTTCATAGTAAATAATTAAGGCTCATTAAATAAAATACAAAACGTACTGAATCGGTTTACTCGTAAAATCGGATTTTTTAGCTATTCGCATGTCAGGCATGCAGATGGCATGCCACAAGCTCTTGAAAAAGTATAGCATTTTTACAAGATAAGGACAATCGATTCTTCTGACCTGGACGATTCAGCCGCTATGGAATTATTCCCTACTGTTGGCACAACAGTTTTGATATGATGGTGGTCGGATACTTGCCCCTATCCGGCCACCCGTTGTGAGGAGAAAGTACTTTTTCAGGTTTTTGACTCAGATTCTCTGAGGCATGAATATGATTCATGCTCAAGGGACTTGCGACCTTGCACTCTGGCGCGGCGCGTATTTAGCAGGTTTTGCACCGCTTTCACTGCACCAGCCAGCAGGCTCGGACTGGAAAGGCCAGCCTCTTTGAGCAAACGGGCCTGCTCAATCGCGTGATCGACCTCCTGCATTTCATGTTTCACCATCTGTTCGTCATGCCAGTGATAAAGATTATTATTCATCGGAACTATCCTTTTCATGAATTTCCATCTGCGCATCCGGTTGATAAAGAAGGGGATAATATATAGGAAACAAGATTGAATGTCATTGGGGAAAACTCTACGATGCACCCCTACAATTTTTAAATCAAATCTATATGTTGAAAAGGTGGCATTTTCATGGGACCAAGAGGATCGGTTATGCTGCGAAATTATGGGAAGCAAACTTTGTCCAAAAGTCATTTTGGAGGGCACGCGCCTGACGTTCAAAACTGAAATTGCATTGGAGTTGAATGAGCACCCCCGCGTGGTGGGTCCCCGTAAATACCGCCATACCATGCGGTGCACGGCTGCTTTTCGTATCATACAATGGATTAGAAGGGGTCCCCCTTGGGTGCCGAACCCATATCGGTAACGCTAATTGCGTTGTAAATTACTTTTCGCCGATGGACGGCGCCGCAAGCGCTTCCTGGTGAAGATCATTGGAGAATAAAACGTCTCCCTCGTTTCATGCCGGAGAGACTAAGTGGATAAGCTTGAAGAGTTTTACACTCTTTTCCTTTCGGTATTTAAAGAGCAATCACCGATCATGCCAGGGATTCATGTGACAATTGTCAAGGATTGAACGCTAATCAATATTGGAGAAGATCATCTGCGCAACAATGATAAGCGAAGTTCCTTGTTTTTAAGATTTACTTAATGCGTTCATAAGGGTCGAATAAAGACAAGCAAGACTTCCAGGGAATACACTTAAAGAGTAAGTGGTACAAACTAATAAGGAAAAGGAAGAATCTTATGGATATCCCTATTAATGTTGATGTTTTGTGCGCCGGCGAGTTGTGCGGGCGCTCTACGTGTTTGATCATCAATCCAATTAATACACGTGTTACGCACCTGGTTGTCATTGAGAAAGACTTTCCATACATTGAACGCCTGGTTTCAGTGGAGACCATCCTGGACTCCTCACCGAATTCGATTCAACTTCGCTGTGACAAAGCCAAGCTGGCCGATATGGAGCCTTTCAAGGAGGCTGATTTCATAAGCGCGGGTCAACTTGAATCGGGCCTACCCTACGGCGCGCCCTATCTAATTTGGCCATACAGCATATACGAAGCAGCGCCCATGTTGTTCGAGCACGAACACATTCCAGCGGGCGAGGTTGTCATTCGCCGCGGTACGCGCGTAAAAGCTACGGACGGTCAGGTAGGAAAAGTGGATGAATTCCTAGTTGACCCCAAATACGACATCATTACTCACTTAGTTTTACGTGAAGGTCACCTATGGGGCAAGAAGGAAGTAACCATTCCCGTGTCTGAAATAGATAGGATCGCTGGCGATGCGGTCTATCTCAGATTGGGGAAGGAGGTCGTCGCGACTTTACCCACTGTTCCTGTGCGGCGTAACTGGAAATAAGAATTGTATCAGGTGTTATGAGGAGTATATAAAATGAAAAACAAACAAGATATACCTGCCTCTTCAAATGGAATGTTGATCACAGATCCGCCCTTCGCACAAGCTTTATTCGCAAGTGTAAATTGGGCCTGGTTGTGGTTGATCGTTCGCCTTTACGTTGGCTGGACCTGGCTGAAAGCTGGCTGGGCAAAAGTGACCAATCCTGCCTGGGTGGGAAACAGGGCTGGCACAGCCCTGACCGGATTTGTTAACAATGCACTAACCAAAGCATCTGGTGAACATCCTGATGTTCAGAGCTGGTATGCCACTTTCTTACACAATATGGTGCTTCCACATGCTGGCGCGTGGAGTTATCTGGTCGCCTTCGGAGAAACCCTGGTAGGAATTGGGTTGATCCTGGGTGCTTTTGCGGGCATAGCTGCTTTCTTTGGGATTCTGATGAATCTCAACTACCTGATGGCCGGAGCCGTCAGTGTCAACCCAATCTTGTTGATGCTCTCCATTTTCCTGGTTCTGGCGTGGAAAATAGTGGGCTGGTGGGGGCTGGATCGCTGGCTATTACCAACTCTGGGAACACCCTGGCGCCCCGGTCGAATTTTCCAAAGCAAAAAACAAAGCGAATATTTGACCACATCGGCCCAGCACTAAAACGGGGGCTGAAAGGTTTCAGTATTCTGACCATCCACCATATCAGTTGCCAAGCTGCTCATCGGGCACTGGATGAACATGGATCGTAAGTGAATAGGAAGAAAATTTAACAAACATATCCAAATTGTCTTCTACAGCACTGGTTATCTTTGGCGCGGCCGGAGAGTAATCTGACGCAAATTGATTACTGCGCTTTATGATTTATATATGGATAGCCTGCTGCTAACACAGTTGGTTGTGGTGTTTCTCCATAACCAAAATTCAAAGGAAGCTGAACATGATCCGTGTTTTCAATGATTATGAAGCGCTCAGCCAGGGGGCGGCCGAAGTATTTGTAGAACATGCCCATCAAGCTATTGCATCCAATGGAAGCTTCAATGTTGTACTATCCGGTGGAGACACTTCACTTCGCATGTACGAAGTCCTGGCCATAGAACCTTTCCGCCAGAAAGTCCATTGGGAGTCCGTTCATATCTTTTGGGGTGACGAGCGCTGCGTTCCGGCTGGCGATCCGCGCAGCAACGCCTGGATGGCGCAGCAGACATTGCTCAACCACGTTCCCATACCAGCAAGGCACGTCCATATGATCCATAGCCACTTATCGGCAGGACTGGCCGCTTTCCAATACGAAACCGATCTCCGAATTTTTTTCAGCGGACGGCCCCCCACTTTTGACTTAATCCTGCTGGGCCTGGACGAAAACACATACACAGCTTCGCTCTTTCCGAATATGCCTGTGTTAGACGAAGGAGACCAATGGGTGGAGGATGTGTATGTGGCAGACCAGGGTCTATATCGCGTTAGATTGACTGCGCGCCTCATCAATCAAGCCCACCAAGTCATTTTTCTAGTCAGCGGTGCAAAAAGGGCCTCAGCGTTACGAGATGTGCTCGCAGGTATGCATCGACCGTACGAACTGTCATCACAACTCATTCACTCCAAAGGTGCACATCCGATTTGGCTGGTGGATAAAGCCGCCGCGCATAAACTTGTTGCCGACACTGTAGAACCTGCATGAATTTCATTCTAAATTTAGAAGATTAGGGAGCGTGATTGGAAACTCAGGAACTACCTGTTAACTCTCGACGTGCACGTGTATAGGCATCCAGTGTGACAGCGATCAGCAATACACCGCCTGTGACTATGAAGCGAATGGAGGAAGCCAGCGCCAACAGATCCATCCCGTTGGCAATCGAGCCGATTACCAGCGCACCCAGCAGGGCCGACCAGATGTTACCACGCCCGCCAAACAAGCTTGTCCCGCCAATGACGGCCGCAGCGATCGCATTCAAGAGTACATCGCCGCTGCCCGAAGATTGGTTGACAGCATACAAACGCGAGCCCGCCAGGATACCTCCGCAGGCGGCCATCACCGAACTTAATATAAAGACGATGATCTTGATCCGGTCTACGTTGATGCCCGCGCGCCGGGCAGCCTCAGCATTGCCGCCGACTGCATAGATATAACGTCCGAATTTTGTCCGTTGTGTGGTGTAGTCGAAGATGAGGATGAAACCGATCAGGAAAATTACAGCAGAAGGAACACCCACGATCGGGACGGTATGACTGGGATTGCGATCCACACTCATCACCCCAACCACCACCAATATAGCAATCGAGATCAATGCAGCCCGCCCGATCAAAATGGCCCTAGTCTGGTTTGGCACGCCGATCCGTACACGTCTCGTTTGCTCGCGTACCTGGAAGAACGTAAATCCAGCGATGAAAAATATACTGATGATCCAGCCAGCCAACACCGGCAGGCGGCTGTTTGAAATACCGACGATCAATGGGTCGGATAGGTTCACTGTCCCAGTACTGCCCAACACGTATAACAACGCGCCCTGCCAGCCTAAAAAACCGGCCAGGGTTACCACGAAAGATGGCACATGAAGCTTGGCAATCCACCAGCCCTGGATAAGACCAATCAAGGCGCCCGAGAGGATGCAGGCCACGATGGCCATCCAGCCTGGCATATCGGCCTTGACCGAGATCACCGCCATAATGGCTGCCGTCAACCCGCTCACGGAGCCAATCGAAAGATCGATTTCGCCGATCAAAAGGACGAGCACCACGCCAACAGCAATCGTACCCACGGCGGTGATCTGGACCAACAGGTTCGTCAGATTTAAGGGAGTGAGAAAATTGGGGTTAGCAATTTGAAAAACAAGGGCGATTAAGATCAGTCCCAACAAGACCGGCAGGGAACCGATATCCCCGTGAAGTAATCGTTGGGCTAGACTGCCAAAGAATGACATTTCTTCTGCTCTATGATCTTTTCGGATTTCACTGTTCATTTTTTTCGTCCCCCCTTTCTTTTTTGATCTCTGTATCACTCTCAACTGGTCCAAAGACCGCACCTGTGATCGCTGCTACTACCTGTCCGGGATTCGACACATGGGTATTGAATGTGGCAACCCTCATGCCAAGACGCAAGACAATGATCCGGTCGGATACATCGAAAATATCAGCCAGGTTGTGGCTGATGACAACAATGCCGAGACCCTGGTTCCGCAACCGTAGGATCAAATCCTTGACCTGGTGAGTTTGTTCCACGCCCAGAGCAGCGGTGGGTTCGTCCAGCAGTACAATTTTCGAGTTCCACATCACTGCCCTGGCGACAGCTACGGATTGTCGTTGTCCACCGGAGAGTGTGGCAATTCGCGAGCGGACCGTTGGAATGTTGACGTGTAAATCCCTGATGAAGCGCAGCGCTCTTTGCTCCATGGTAATTTCATCCAAGGAATCAAAAAGACCAGGGATCACGGGTTGCGTCTCTTCCCGGCCCAGATACAAATTGGCGACAACATCCAGGTTGTCGCACAGCGCCAGGTCCTGATAGACGGTTTGAATCCCAAGATTCGCGGCCTGGCGAGGACTACTCACAGAAGCTTCTTCACCCTCAAAAATGTACCGTCCAGAATCGGGTTGGTAAGTTCCAGCGATGATCTTGACCAGTGTGGATTTGCCTGCTCCGTTATCGCCTACGAGTCCCACAACTTCCCCCTGAAATACTTCGAAGTCAACTCCGGAAAGGGCCTGCACCGCTCCAAATCGCTTGCTAATACCCCTCATTTCCAGAACTGGCGGACTTTCTTGGTTATCCATATATTGGTCTCACTTTAGAGCAACCGAGCGTAACTGCCCGGTTGCTCCTGGTTATGCTTGCTTATCCTAGGCCGGCCGTCTTGCATGCGTCGGCGTAATCAGTTGTACAGATTTGTTGGGACGTCCAGAAATTATCTTTAACCACGGTATCTTTGATATTGCCTTTAGTTACAGCCACTGGGGTCAAAAGCACAGAAGGCACATCGATCTTGCCATTATTAACAGTCTTTCCAGCAGTCATATCGGCTGGGACCTTGGCATCGCTAAACAGATCGTAAGCCAGTTGGGCAGCCGCTTCGGCCTCAGGCTTGATAGCTTTATAAACGGTCATGTATTGCTCGCCCGCCAGAATACGCTGGATGCCTGCCAGTTCGGCATCTTGACCCGTCACGGGCGGCAACGGATTGAGACCAGCCGTCTTCATAGCCGCAATAGCACCGCTGGCCGTTCCATCGTTTGCCGCATAGACCCCATCTACCTTGTTGGCCAGGGCGGTCAGGGACTGCTGCATTTCGGTCTGGGCCTGATCCGGACTCCAGTCAGGCGTATCGTATTCCTTGGCAATGGCCAACTTTCCGGCCTTGACTAACGGATCGAACACGCTGTGCGCGCCTTGCTTGAACAACCCGGCGTTGTTGTCCGTTGGTGAGCCATTTATCATAACAATAGCCGGCTTCGAGATGCCATTTTTATTCATCTCATCCACCAGACTTTGGGCCTGGAGCTTCCCTACTTCCTCATTATCGAATGAGATGTAATAGTTGACGCCCTCCGAATTCAGGATCAGTCGATCATAAGCAATGACCGGTACATTCTGCGCCTTGGCCTTATCAGCGATCGCGGCCGCGGCTGCCGAGTCAACCGGATCAAGGACCAGCACCTGTGCTCCGTTGGTTAATGCAGCCTCAGCCTGCGAGAGTTGCAGGGTGGCGTCCTGATTGGCATTGCTGTAAACGATTTCGCAAATCGGGCAAAGCTCTTTCATTTTTGCTTCGAAATCAGGCTTGTCTGCTGTTTCATAACGCGTAGTCTTGGTTTCAGGCAGCAATAAGGCAATCTTGCCTGTCTTCGAGGTTTGAGTCGTTGGGGCTTTGGTCGCCCCTGCGGCTGGTGCTTTCGTTGGTTCTGTTGTTGGTGCTGTTGTTGGCGGCGGAGCCTTTGTCGAAGGCAAACTGGTAGGGGTCGCAGCACGGGTGCCACAAGCCGTAAGTACCAGAGCCAGAACAATACTGGCAATAAAAAGTTTGGACCTTAACATTTTTCTTAAACTCCTTTTTTTTATTTCAGCCTTTTCGAAATCGGGCTGCTACAAAGATATGGTTTTGGAAATTGAGTTTGCTCATCGAACCAAATTATTCTCTCGGCCTCCTTGCATTTTGAATTTCGTGCACAGTCATTATCTTCAAATGAGCATCCGGAATCCTTAAGCGTTGTTTATGTGCAGCTTAAGAATAGCTATGATGTTGAATATTGGCTTGCTTTGTTGTTGTCAACTGGATATACTCGAGTCAAAGGTTGGCATGTGGGGACTGTATTTTTTTTCATAATTGACACCGTCGGCCCGCTCCAATCTTGAGGTACAGTCACTCTGTCCAACCCTATGATGATCCATTCCAAATATCGAATTGAAAGAAATTATGCAAAAACACATTCTGGTTGTAGATGACGATGCCCTGATGCGACGCAGCGTGGCCTTTAATCTGGAGCAGGCTGGTTATCGCGCGAGCAATGCTGCCAATGCCGAAGACGCGCTGGCGATGTCGCAGCGTGACCGGCCGGATCTAGTGCTGCTCGATATTGGCTTGCCCGGTATGGATGGGCTGGATGCATTACGGAGTTTCAAGGATCTGATCAAAGTTCCAGTTATCTTCGTCACTGCCCGGCGGCGCCAGTTGGATGAAGTCCTGGGGCTAGAGCTCGGGGCCGAGGACTATATCACCAAGCCTTTTGAAATGAGTATTCTGTTGGCGCATGTCAAGGTTGTACTTCGACGAGCAGGGACCAGTGAGCCCGCTAGAGCTGATAGGGAACCGGTCACGGCCGGGGACATAACCCTAGATCCATTAGCCCACGCTGCTATCGTGGCAGGCCGGCCTCTAAAACTTACGCGCCGCGAGTTTGACCTTCTACACACACTTCTGATACACGCTGGGCAGGTGCTTTCCACGCAGGACTTGCTCACGAACGTATGGGGCGCAGAATACATCAGTGAACCGCAGGTGGTTTACGTGCATATCCGTTGGTTGCGCGAAAAAATCGAGAGTGTGCCTGAGGAACCAGAACGGATTGTTACTGTGCATGGCATTGGATATAAGCTGGTTCCAATAGAGGCCTGATGCTCAAGACCCTGCGCGGGCGTTTCATCCTCAGCCATATACTGCCTTTACTGATCGTCATTCCGTTGCTGGGGATTGCGGCGATTTACCTGATTGAAGAAAAAATCCTGATCCCATCACTTTTGGCTGAACTTAAAGGGAATGCCCTGGCGCTCAGCCGGATCGCTGCTCGTGACAAGGAAATATGGGATGACCCAGCCTATGCCCGTCAGTTACTGAACCAGACTGCCATCCGCAGCGGCGGACAACTGATATTGCTGGATCCCAAAGGGATAATACTCGCATCTAGCAATCCCTCAGATGCTGACCTTTTGGGCACACAGGTCGAACATCCTGGCTATGGTTTGGCCCAACAAGGACAGGTTGTCACTCGACTTCGTTCCAGCCAAGCCTTTGGCGAGGATATCGCAGATGCGCTGGCCCCCGTGATCGGCCCGGATGGTGAGTTGCTAGGCTTCATTCGCCTCTCCTTCCGTTACGATTCCTTCATCGAAGAGCTATACCAACTCCGCTACTTGTTGACCAGCATCCTAATTTTGGCTTTGTTGTTAGGCACTGGACTGGGGATTATTCTGGCAATTAATGTTGGCAAACCGGTCGAGCAGGTGACACATGCCGTGTATTCATTGGCCAATGGGGAACGCAGTGAGTCCCTGCCAGAACTGGGAGCAGAAGAGACCCGACGTCTTTCGCGTGGGGTCAACGTGTTGTTCAAACGGCTCCGCAGTCTGGAAGCAGCTCGCAAGCGGCTCCTGGCTAATCTTATTCACGAAATCGGACGCCCGCTGGGAGCTCTGCGCATGGGGATCGAAGCGCTATCGCATGGGGCAGACCGCGACCCGCGGTTCTACGCCGAATTACTGGAGGGCATGGATCTGGAAACCGCACGCCTGCAACGCCTGCTGGAAGATCTATCGCACCTGCACGAGCAAGCCTTAGGTATCCTGGAATTAGATCATCAAAACCTAGACCTGGCTACCTGGTTGCCAGGAATGCTTACCCCATGGAAGCAGGCTGCTTCAAAAAAGCGCTTGAACTGGGAATTAAATATTCCTCCATCCCTGCCAGTAGTAAGAGCAGACCCCTTACGGCTGGATCAGGTGATCGGAAACCTAGTCAGCAATGCGATCAAGTTTACTCCGAGTGGAGGCGCGGTTAAGATTGAAGCGGGTGAAAGCGACGCACGTATTTGGGTCCGGATCAGCGATACCGGTCCTGGCATCCCGCCCGACTCCCAGGAGAAGATGTTCGAGCCTTTTGTCCGTGGCGGGCAGGGACGGCGCTTTCCGCAAGGAATGGGTTTGGGACTCGGTATCGCGCGAGAACTGGTCGAGGCTCATGGGGGCAGACTTGAGTTGGAAAGCGAAGCAGGGTCAGGGTCCAAGTTTACTGTTTGGTTGCCCCGCGATCCGATGGAGCCATCTTAAAGCTTTCTTAAGGCCCATATAATCTGTTCTTAGAGACACAGGGCCCGGGGGGTGATATTCTAGTGTTACTTCTCATCATTCGATTCCGAAGATTGGCGATGTCCTCCTGGACCATATCTCGTATTGCAGGTTTGCTGCTGACTGTGGCGATTATCGGCGGGCTTCTTCTCCTCCCTCGCGATGAGCGCCTCCCAGTTTTCAAAGCACAAAAGCTCGCTGGGGATACTTTCATCCTATACCTGCTTTTGTCGCTGGCATCCCTCAGCATGCTGGCATACATCGCCTTTGCCTTTGGTAAACGATAAGAAAAGAAGTAGCACGTGAATGAGGCGGGCTCTGACCTGCCTCATTCGCCTTAAGGTTCTCTTAGGGTTCTTTTCAAACTTTTATAAAGACACCGGTCCAAATCTGGCGTAAGCTGTAAATATTGTGTTTGCAAGGAGATTTGATATGAATAACAAGAATTTTCTCAAAGGGAAAAAAGCCCGGTACTGGGGCATTGGCCTGGCAGCGATTCTCATTGCCGCTTTCGTATTTCTGAGATCTAACTCTGCCCAGGCGAGCAATGCAGCCACCAGACAAACTGGAGTCGTGACCACACTGAATGTTGCACAAACTGTTGAAACCTCAGGCTCTCTCGCAGCTCAACCTTCTGCGGGCCTCACCTGGAATACTAGCGGCGTTGTAGAAAAAGTAAATGCCAAGGCAGGCGACAAGGTAAAGGCCGGGGATGTATTGATGAAGCTAAAGACCACCAGCGTTTCATCCAGCATTATCTCGGCCCAATCAGATTTGGTCACTGCTCAAGAAAGTCTACAGACTGCCCAGTCTAGCACTAGTCTGGCGCAAGCAGCGATCGATTTAAAGAGCGCGCAGGATGCATATGATAAGGCGGCTAATTATTTGAAGTACCTGCAAACTTCCCAGAAGGTCCCTCAAAGCGCGACGCGTTTGTTTCTGGAAGCAAAGCGAAACAGCTGGATGTATCTTTACAAGACGAAAACGTTCAAGGGTCCGGCCCCCCAGGATTGGATTGTCAACGCACAGAATGATCTTGCTTTGAAGGAAGGTCAATTGGCAGATGCTCAACACACCTATGATCGTTTGAAAGCTGGCCTAACCAGTCAGGATGTGGTTGCAGCCCAGGCCAAAGTGGATGCTGCACAAGCAACGGTCGACTCTATGAGCATTATCGCGCCTTTCGATGGCGAAGTGCTTTATGTGGACAATCAGCCAGGCGACCTGGTTAGTACGGGCGCAGCGGCAGCCAATATAGCCAACCTCGACCATCTCTACGTGGAGGCGCAGGTGGATGAATCAGATGTTGCCAACGTCAAAGTAGGGGATCAGGTAACGTCCACAATGGATGCTGTTCCTGGGGTAACACTCACAGGTAAGGTGACGGCGATCAATCCCGTTGGGGCAGTGGTCTCGGGTTTGGTGAAATATACTGTCCGCGTGGATCTGGATAAGGCGGATACGAGCCTTTCCCTGCCTTTGGGTGCAACTGTAAATACATCCATTCAGGTAAAGGAACCTACTGCGACCCAGGCTGTGCCGGTCACAGCGATCCAGAACGATAGCAGAGGGGAATATGTTTGGGTGATCCGCAATGGTGCACCCGTGCGCGTGAATGTGGTTGGCGGTCAGATCGTTGGTAATCTAGTGGCTGTGACGGGTAATTTGAAGGCGGGCGAGGTTGTGCAAGTAGGTCAAGGAAATAATAGCAACACCGGTCGGGGCGCTTTTAGGATTTTCGGCGGCGGAAGAGGAGGGTAATATGATCCATGTAGAGAGCCTCACGAAAACGTTTCCAATGGGTGATGGTGAGGTATATGCCTTGAATGGTACGACTTTCACGATCGATCAAGGCGAGATGGTTGCAATTATGGGTCCCTCGGGTTCAGGGAAAAGTACTCTAATGTCCATCATTGGCTGCCTGGATGTACCCAGCAGCGGCACATATTCACTGGATGGGGTGGCGATTGAAAATATGGATGATACACAACTCGCCGAGATTCGCGGCCGGAAGATCGGGTTTGTTTTTCAGCAGTTCAATTTGCTATCTCGCACCAGCGCCCTGGAAAATGTGATGTTGCCTTTGACATATGCAGGTGCCAGAGGGGCGGAAAGACACGAACGTGCCTTGAAAGTGCTGGAGCGGGTCGGTTTATCGGATCGAACGCATCATACGCCAAGCGAACTCTCAGGCGGTCAGCAACAGCGTGTTGCGATTGCCCGCGCGCTTGTCAACGAACCAGCCATCCTTCTGGCCGATGAACCCACCGGGGCATTGGACAGTAAAACAGGTGTCGAGATCATGGATCTGTTCCAAAGGCTGCATAGCGAAAACGGGCAGACAGTGATCCTGGTTACCCATGATCCTTATATTGCGCGCCACACGGATCGGATCATCCAGCTTTCGGATGGGAAGATCCTGTCGGATGAAGTCAATCATCATAAGATCCTAGCCGGCACCCCGCGCGCTGAAGAAGTGGTGTAGAGGAGTTAAAGATGTTACTTTCAGAAAATTTCAGAGTTGCTTTGCGCGCCCTGCTCGCCAACAAACTTCGCTCTGTTCTGACGATTTTGGGAATTGTGATCGGCGTAGCAACGGTGGTGGCGCTGCTTTCCATTGGGCAAGGGGCGACAGCCAGCATTACAAGTCAGATCAGAAGTGGCGGCTCCAATCTTCTCAACATCTCTCCGGGGCGGCAGCAGGGTGTTCCCGGTGGGGGTGAATCGCGCCAATCGAGTCACCTGTATTATGCGGATTATGAACTACTGCAGCGTACCCTAACTGATAATATTTCTGTCATCGTACCGATGTCTCAATCGTCCTACACGATCAAGTTTGGTGATCAAAGTTTTACTGACAATGTTTCAGGCACCGCTGCCGCTGAACAGAATGTGCGCTCTCTGGTAGTCACAAATGGGCGCTTTCTTACAGATGGAGATAACAAATCGGACGCTTTGGTGGCAGTGCTGGGGAGTCAGGTTGCAAGTGATCTTTTTGGCTCTGTCCGGCCAGTCGGAAATGCCATCTCCATTAATGGTGTGAAATTTATGGTTGTGGGAATATTGCAAAGCAAGGGTGCTTCCTTCGGTTCTCCAGATGATATTGTATTCATCCCTATTCAAACTGGCTATAACAAATTGTTCGGAGAGACATCAACGTTTGATGGCAAACAAACTATTAATAATATTGTCATATCCGTAAAGACTACTGACGCGATGGATACAGTTTCTGCTGAAGCAACGTACCTGCTTCGACACTCGCATAATCTGAAGCCTTCAGACGCTGCCGACTTCAATATTATGAACCAGACAGACCTATTGAACACGCTGAATTCGGTGACCCAGACGCTTACGATCTTTCTGGGTGCAATTGCAGGGATTTCCCTGCTCGTGGGTGGCATTGGAATCATGAATATCATGCTGGTCTCAGTCACGGAACGCACGCGGGAGATCGGTTTGCGGAAGGCAGTAGGCGCAACGCGGAATCAGATTCTCGTGCAATTCCTGATCGAGACTGTGACGCTGAGTCTGCTGGGTGGGATCATTGGGATCTTGCTCGGGGTTCTGACTGCGACTATTTTCAAAGCAACGGGCCTGATCGCCTCCGTCGTCACAATCAGTTCGATCTTAATGGCGTTTGGCTTTGCGCTGGCCATCGGTATCTTCTTTGGGTTATATCCCGCCTTCCGTGCCGCGAATCTGCACCCCATGGAAGCGTTGCGATATGAATGACGCCTGTCGGAGATGTAGGGGCGAGCTATCCAAGTATAACTAGAACTGTCGATAAGCTTGACGGGTTGCCCCTACTTCATGTCATATCGACTCACCCATACGGTCCCATTAGGGACAGGCGCAAGTTTCGCTCCATACAAGCCTTTGTGCTAAGAGGGTTTTATGTCCAGGAAAATCCTACTTGTTGATGATGAACCCCAAGTCCTTGCCATCTGCCATGATTATCTCAAGGTTTCTGGATATGATGTGGTCATAGCCACGGATGGTTTACAGGGACTGGCCGCAGCCCGGCGCGAAAGACCAGATCTGATCGTGCTTGATCTTATCCTCCCTGAAATGGATGGATTGGATGTCTGTCGTGTGATTCGACGTAAGAGCAACGTACCTGTCATTATGCTCACCGGACGCGCCGAGGACACGGATAAAGTCATTGGACTCGAGGTGGGTGCAGATGATTACATAACCAAGCCATTCAGTCCGCGCGAATTAGTGGCGCGTGTCGGCGTGGTGCTGCGCCGAGTCAATGACGATTCAACCGCAGAAGTCATTCAGGTGGGGAATGTTTTATTGGATAGAACCAGGTACGAGATCCATATAGAAGAGCGAGCGGTCAGACTAACGCCCATGGAATTTGAGATTATGGCCGCATTGATGAGTCAGCCTGGATATATCCTTTCACGAGATCAGTTGTTAAGAGCCGCGCATAGTATCGCTTTTGAGGGTGATGGGCGTGCGATAGACTCCCATATCCGCACCTTGCGGCACAAACTGGAGCCCGATGAGTTAATCTTCACCGTGCAGGGCGTTGGTTATCAATTCGGGAGTTAAACAGGAACCCAGAGCTTGTAAGCCAGCAGTATTGTTGCCATTCCCGAATTGACTGACAGATACGAGAGATCCCCGCGACCTTCACAGCGGGGATTTTTGTTTTATTGATTTGTTACAAGTCTTATTCTTCAGACTCTCTTATCAATCCCCGCTGGAGTGATCTCGATCGTTCTTTATGTTACGATTCCCCGAGTTTTGCTCTTAAGCCGCGTATCATATGCAAGTACATCGCCAGTTCTTGCTGAGCAGTCAGACTCCTCTCGTAGCGGTTGTTGACCTTTACAGTTGAAGTTGAACTGGGGCTGCCTTGACGGACAATTGCCTCTGCCTGGCCCAAAGCAAAAGCATATTGAGCAAGGTACTGCTGGGTTTCGGCCGGTTTAGAAGAATTCCTAATCTCAGCAGAATGTGATTTGATGTTGTTGTAAATGGCCCTGTCAGCCTGCAACTCGCGAAATTGGCTTCCCCAAATCGCTGATACATTATGGTTCGCGAGGTTTGGGGCCGTGGCAGACGCAGCGAAAACACTGGTCACTGAGGTGGTGGCCAGTAAGACTGCAAGCACGGTTGAGAAGACAGCAATCTTTGATATTAATTTTACAGGTATTTTTAACATAGCAACCTCCTTTTTTTGTTGCTTACCCGATCATAGTACTGAGAGATTAAGCCCGCCATAGCAAATGTATAAAGTGCTGGTTAGAGATCGTTTCTCTTGCACTAATTGATTTGCTTTTTTGGAGGAGTGCACACAATTTCAACACAATCATCAGAAGGAACAACCCACCAAGCTCACACCCCATTGTACAGCGTGGTGTAGGATCGTTTCTTTGAAAATTGAACCTGGAACAAAAATGTAGCGCCTTGCTTATCAAAGCAGACTGACTTCGCCCATCGTCATTGCGCGTGTGTTCTTATCTCAAACTCAAGATAAGCCTAAGAGCCTTCCGACAGCTTTTAGTGGATCATTCCTAACAGAGGAAGTAACACAATAACCGTAAAATCCTGGAGGAAGTGCATCACCATCGGGGCAACCAGACTCCCCCGCCACTTAAAGACCAGGGCAAATATTAATCCCATAAAACCTACAGTAACCAGTCCTGCTGTTCCTTCGTAGTCATGACCAAGGGAGAAGACTACTGCAGAAAGGAGCACAGCCGCCAGATTGTTGATCATCGCCCTGAATCGCAGAATCAAATAACCGCGGAAGATGGTTTCTTCCGCTATGGCAACCACCACAACCAGAAAGAAAGCTAACAGGATCTCCACAGATCCTCTGGGAGACAGGAAAGCCGGCAGGGGCGTCGAGGAGACGGAAAGCCCGGCTGCCTGAAGCGCGTTTTCCAGCTTCCCTGATGCGTAGAAGAAGGGAAAAAACAGGATCACCCCCAGGATAAACTCTTGCCAGAAATTCGTGAAATTCCAACCGATCGAACGCAGCGGTTCACGGTTGCGCCAGAGGAAGAACAAGATCAGGCTAACCAGCGACAGATCGCGCAGGATCGTGGCAACCGCCGACAGACTGAAGCTCAAACTGCCCTGTTTAATCGCGAAGAAGGAGAGCGCCATGGATGGGACAATGAGAAAAAGAAAGACGCCGATTTCTAAGACCTGTTCCTTGCGGTCAGGCTGTGGCGAATTTTCACGCCCAACTCTTACAGTCTCAAACACATCAGTTTTCATCAGGATCTCCTCTTCTTAAAGCGACGAGGCTTCCTTGTGCATAAATAGTGTCGCATCCTCCAAGATCATATCCAGCAGTAAAGTTTCGTGGGCTTTTGGCACTTTGCTTTGAAAAGCCTCCTGACTGCCAATCAGAAAAATCTCTGGAAAATGAAGATATGGTGCTAGAAGCCAGGGAAGTTCAGCAAGCTCCATCCGCCCCGCCATTCCCCGGCACGAGAAAGGATGTAGGCCCCCCGCAATCGCTGGGAGCATCCCTCCTTGCTCATATTTGCATGGTCGATTCCGATGATCGCAAGCGGTGAGAGTAAAAGGTAAGCAAGATAAATATAATGGGATTTTTTCACGGTCTCGGCCCTATGATTTTTTCCATTTCTGCCTCGGTAACCGTCTCATGCTCCATCAATGCACTGACCAGCTTGTCCAGCGCAGCCCTTCTCTCTATCAGACACTTTCGGGTACAGTCATATCTTTCCTTCAGAATCCGCTGCACTTGCTCATCCACCCTCGCAGCGGAAGTCTCACTGTACCCGCGTCCTTGAGAGATCTCGTAACCCAGGAATGGTTGTTCTTCGTCCACATTCAGAGTCATCAGGCCAAAATCGGTCATCGCCCAGCGGGTGACCATTTTCCGAGCCAGTCGGGTAGCTTCTTTCAAATCATTTTCCGCTCCGGTTGTGATCTCTCCGATGGCTAATTCTTCAGCCGCGCGCCCACCCATCATGACTGCCAGCCGCGCCAGCAAATAATTGCGGCTGTAGTTGTATTTATCTTCGGCCAACACCTGTTCAGTCACGCCCAATGCCATGCCGTGAGGGATTATCGTCACTTTATGGACAGGATCTGCCTCGCAGGTAAACCATGCAGTTATGGCATGCCCGGCTTCGTGATAGGCGATCACACGGCGGTCTTTTTCATTCATGACCAGAGGATGAGCCTCTCCCAGAATGATTTTATCCAGAGCCGTTTCAAAATCTTTCATCTGGATGGTAACGTGCCCTAATCGGGCCGCCAGCAGCGCTGCTTCATTACATAGGTTTGCCAGGTCCGCTCCACTCATTCCGGCGGTAATCCCGGCCAGTACCTCGAGTTTTACATCCCCAGCCAGACGCAACTCGCGGGTATGAATCTTCAAAATGCCCAACCTGCCTTTGCGGTCGGGAGGTCCAACAACCACCTGCCGGTCGAAGCGTCCGGGACGTAATAGTGCCGGGTCGAGCACATCGGGACGGTTGGTCGCTGCCAACACAATGACTTCATGGCGGTCGTCGAAGCCATCCATTTCCCCCAGCAACTGGTTGAGAGTTTGTTCACGCTCATCGTTGACTGCACCCAGCCCGGCGCCCCGGCGGCGGCCAACTGCGTCCAACTCGTCAATGAAAATGATCGCCGGAGAAGATAGTTTAGCTTGCTTAAAGAGGTCACGCACCCGGCTGGCACCAACGCCAACGAACATCTCCACAAACTCAGAGGCGCTGAGGCTGAAGAAAGGGGCCTCTGCCTCCCCAGCCGCAGCACGCGCCAACAGCGTTTTCCCTGTGCCTGGAGGACCAACCAGCAACACTCCACGCGGGATGCGCGCCCCAATATCATGGTATTTCTGCGGGTGACGCAGGAACTCTACAACCTCCTTTAGATCCTGCTTGGCCTCATCCGCTCCCGCCACATCCTCAAATGTAACCTTGGGCCGGTCAGGAAGAACCCGGCGGGCGCGGGTCTGACCGAAAGAGAAAATACCTTGTTGGGATCTCATTGCTTGTCTGCTCATCCACCCCGCTGCCAGGAACAAAAGGAGTAGTGGCATACCATCCGTAAGGAGGGTGATAAACCAGGGAGTGGATGCGTTTTCCACCTGGATTTCGATGTTTTTCTCTTCCAGCAGCGCGAGCAGGTTCGGATCTCCAACCGAATCCGGGAAGAGCGTCACAAATTCGGAGTAGCTTTGTGGTGTAACTGCCTCAGACCCGTTAGTGGGAGTAGGACCTGGCGTGACTTGAGGCCAGCTAAGGGAGTTTATGAATGTACCTGTGATTTCATTCCCTGTAATAGTGACCGTGGAAATATTGCCAGCCTTCACCTGGTCAATGAACGTACTGTAAGGGATTTCCGCTTGCTGAGGCGCGGCTCTAAAGTAGGTGATGACATTCCAAATCGTCAAACCGACCAAGAGGACCCACCAAAACCACGGTATGCGCGGCTGAGGAGATTGCGGTTGTTGGTTAGGTTGTTGGTTAGGTTGGTGGCTGGGCGATCGCATATTTTATTTATTCCCTATCTATAATTCATAGTGGAGTCATGGGGAAATGCCGCTTTACAGGGATGACGGGTAACTTTTCGATATCCTGTTTACTTAATTTCAGGTAGATAAGGTCTGTTTCGATTCGGTCAATTTCCGATACCGGGATGGTGACAAGCTTTTGTCCCCAGAAATGCCCTTCTTTCAAGACGAGGTGGGATATCCTGTCATCTTTGGCTGATATCAAGAACTCGTCAACCTGTCCAACTATGCCGTCTCTGGCATAGACCTCCGCCCCGCGATGAATTCCCAATTCGTCCTGCGGAATACACTCGGTCTCNACGAACCATGGTTCATACTCGAACGTTTCACCAAATTCAGAAGTGCTAAATGGAAAATAGTGATAATGCTCGACCTGATAATCGGGGAATTCCGCATCACTACTGATGTAATGAGATTCTCTGAAAGACTCGAATTTGGAGAGCGCATCTGGAGAGCAGCGCAAAGTAATCTGATCACTCTGGCTCTCGAGGATTTCGTCCACAGGGATCAACCGTTCGATGCCGATAAACCCTTTTTCTTGAACGACAATATGTGTAACCAATTTGCTTATAGGATCGATAATGACGCAACTTATCTTTCCACATACTTTATTCTGACATTTCACATTTGCATTTACTGGAATATCCATATTGTTTTTCCTTTCACTCGGTCCGTTGGGAACCGGAAGCAATTTGGTTCGTCCATCAAGTTGATGAGGCAACCGTGCATAAATTCTGGCTTGGCAGTCGAGTTAGGTAGTCGATCAGGGTACCTGTGTCCAGGCGGATGCGGCTTTTTATCGCCGCCGTCCGCCCAGTCGCAGGATGAACAGGAACAGGTTAATAAAGTCCAGATAGAGGCTCAACGCTCCCAATATACCCATGCGTGCCTGGACATTTTCATCACCCTGCTGGAGGGCCGTTGCGGTCATGCGCTTGATGCGCTGGGTGTCGAAGAAGGTTAATCCGAGGAAGATGAGAATGCCCGCAAAAGTGACGATCCAACCCAGAACGGTGTTCGTCCAAAATATATTAACCAGCATGGCAACGAGCAAGCCAATCAGTCCCATGAATAGAAACGAACCCATCCTGCTCAAATCCAATTTGGTGGTGTAGCCGAGGATGCTCATCACACCGAATAAGGCGGCTGTCGCCAGGAAGGTGGACGCCACGCTGCCCAGTGTGTAAACGACGAATAGCACTGAGAACGTCAGTCCGTTGAGGATGGCATACAGAAAGAACAATAGCATGGCTGTCGCTGGCGAGAGGCGGTTGATGCCCCAGGAGAGGCCAACCACCAGGCCAAGTTCGGCGATCATGAGCACAAAGAAAATCAGCGGCTGACCGGCCAACACCTGAAATAAGGGCGAGACACTGA
>Ga0065707_10082005_pt1 | contig 25368 bp, 24 predicted proteins | sample SwiRhicommuniRL3_FD_59094 | JGI IMG/M metagenome (GOLD analysis project Ga0065707, IMG submission 59094) | Switchgrass rhizosphere bacterial communities from Rose Lake, Michigan, USA - RL3 v2 (version 2) | ecosystem: Host-associated > Plants > Roots > Rhizosphere > Soil | place: East Lansing...
GTCGGGCAGCAAAATGGCGCTGCCCGACGCGGGATCCATGACGGCGTCGACCTGGCCTGCCTCCAACGCGTGAAGCTCCGCGGTTCCTTTGACGAGTCGGCGAAGCCAGTCTTTGAACTCGGCCTCTGCCTGCAAGTCGGCTGGGCTCCGTTTGGCGAGTACGGCGCCGGAATTCATTGCATGGTTTCCGCGTTCAATCCAAGCGCCGCCAACACACTGCCCGTGTCGCTGAGATTGCCGATGAGGTTTGCGCTTGGCGCGGGCGACACTTTGGCGAGGCTCGGCGTGACAACGACGCCGGCAGCCAACGCGCGCCGCGGATGTTCGCAGACGTCGACGATCTCGAGCTTATAGCCGTCTTTCATATATCGCCGGCAGATGGCTTTCAGATTAGCGATGGCTTTGACGGAGTTGGGCGCCTTGCCTGCGACATACAGACACATCACCACGACAGTAGTGATCGGCACTTCGGCCGTAACTGCCTTCTTTCGCTTACGGGTCATGTCGCCGTTCCTGGCCGCCGCCATTTTTGCGGGAATTTGCGGAGACATGGCCGGCTCGACGCTTCCCGGGCGTGGGCGCCGCCGTAGTCGCCGCGTCCGCGCTGCGCAATCTGCGCACCTCATTCTTCAATTCGCCCGACGACACGTGTTGCGCCTCACTGTCACGGGTGTACAGCGCAAGCTCAGCCCGCTGCCGCTCGAGATCGAGTTGCAAGGCCGCTATGCGCGCCGCGATGTCCGCTTCCGCAAACTCGAGCTCACGGCGCTTATGCGTGAATTCCGCGCGCCGTTGTAGCTTTCGGGCGCTTTCCTCAGCCTCCTTTTCCCAGCGCAGAGTGCCCATCAGCACTTCGCCGCCCGAGGAGTAGACGTCCGCCAGCTTGGGCCCCGCTGCGCTCAGCATCAGCTCGCGCACCTGGTTCGAATGCTGCGTACCGCGTGACTTGACGATAGTTAGCGCCCGATTGCGCTCGCCACCCCGGACTAGATAGGACAGATGGATCCAGGTATCCGCAATCGTCGAGATCTGCAGCGCGGTCGCTTCAGCCTGAGGGTCCTCGCCGTCGACGAGCGAGGTAATGAATGAGGTGATGCGCTGATCCTGCACTTTGTAGATGAGGCGGTTGCCGATGGCGCCAGCCGCGCTGAGCGCACCGGTCCTCCCGATGGCCGACAGTGGATCGATCACCATGCAACTGGGTTTATGCTCGAGAAGCAGCGCTGCGATTCGGATCAGGTGCTCTTCAGGATTGGTGACATCCGTGCGGCCGGAATACATGTGCAACAGGCCGGATCTCACGTGCGGCTCGAGATGAATTCCAACCGAAGTGAGATTGCGCCGGATCCGCTCGCCGCCTTCGTCGAAACTCACGAACAGCGTTCGCTCGCCGCGCAGACAGGCGCTCTGCGCAAATTGCCCCGCCAGCGTCGTCTTGGAAGTGCCGGGCGCACCTGTAACCAGAGTGCTGCTGCCGCGGAACAAGCCGCCGCCCAGCATCGAGTCGAGTCCCTCGAAGCCGCAAGATACCCTTTCGGTCGAAGCCTCGTGGCGGATTTCCGTTCCCGGCGCCGCCACTTCCATGCCGTTAGGGCCGAAGCTCAGCGGAAACTCTCCCGCCGCGAAATCCGAGCCGCGATACTTGGTGATCTCGAGTCGGCGGACCGGGATTTCCTGCTCCAGGCGCCGGTCGAAGCGGATCACGCAGTCGACCATGAATTGCATGAAACCGTAGCTCAGGGGCTTGGAAGAATCGCCATCGGCTTTCGCCGTGATGATGGCGGTCAGATCGTTGTGCGCCAGCCAGTCGCGAATCCGGTAGATTTCACGCATTTCGCCGGCTGGATTTTGCAACAGTCGCAGCAGCACATCGATTCCATCAAACACGATCCAGCCTGCGCGGAGCTCCCTTTTCTTGGCCTCGAGAACCGCCAGCATGCCGGTGAGATCGAAGTCCCCGGACTGCACGACCGAAGGTGAAAGTTGGGCATCGAAGAAGAACAGTGTCTTCCTGGAGAGAGCAGGCAGGCCCCAGCCGAACGTGGCCGCGTTCGCGAAGATTTCCTCGGCCGCTTCCTCGAACGCGACGAAAATACCAGACTGCTTTTGCGCCGATGCGGCGTTGACGAGCGTCTGCAGGGCGAATACGGTTTTGCCAGTGCCCGGGCCGCCCATGACCAGACTCGTGCGGTTCCTGGGCAATCCGCCGCGGCTCAACTGGTCAAAGCCACGGACGCCCGTCGTTACTTTGGACAGGAATCGCGTGGGCACACGCTTTTTCGCAGTCAAAACGGACACCTTGATTTATACAAGTTGCAGACTGCACGGGATCCGGCGTTTTGTTCAGTGCGGTAGCGCTCATAGCAGTGGGCGCCAAATCCGGCGCCCACCATAGGAAATTCAGGGAATCACCTAACCCCACGAAAAAAGAATCATCGGTCGGCGGCGTGACTATAATTCCGCCCCACTATCGAAATCGGCCCGCCCCCGTGTCGCCCAAGAGCTTCACAGTGCGTCTCGCTGCAGCCATCACGTTTGCTTTGGTCATGCCGTGTGGTGAGCTCGATTGCCTTGCGGCGCAAGCGTCCATAAGCCCGCTGCCTCAGCGGCTCAGCGAAACCGGACTGTTCGTCGAAGGCTCCACTACCGAGATTCGGCCGGGCTTGCTGGCGTTCTCGCCCCAGTATCCGCTCTGGTCCGATGGCGCAATCAAACGGCGATGGATTTACCTGCCGCCGGGTTCATTCATCGATGCGAGCCAGCCGAACGCATGGGAGTTTCCGCGTGGCACGCGCCTATGGAAGGAATTCTCACTCGGGCGCCGCGTAGAGACGCGATTTATCGAGCGCCTTTCAGACGGGTCGTGGCGATTTGCCGCTTATGAATGGAATGAAGCCGGGAGCGAAGCGGTCCTCGCGTCCTCCGAGGTCGGCGCTTCCGTGCAGTTGAGCCATACGCCCGAGAGACGCTATGCCATTCCGTCCGAGTCCGATTGCCGCGCATGTCATGAAGGCGCCGCCGTTCCGGTGCTGGGCTTCAGCGCTCTTCAGCTCTCGCCGGACCGTGATCTGCTTGCCCCACATGCCGAACCGAGGGTCGCAGGTCAGGCTGACCTGCGTGCCTTGGTCGCGCAGGGTTGGCTGCGGAACCTGCCACAGAAAATCCTCGAGAATCCGCCTCGTATAGCGGCTGCCTCCCCGGCTGAACGCGCGGCTCTGGGTTACATGCATGGCAATTGCGGCCACTGCCACGGCAAACCGGGCGACTCCGGCGCATCCGTTCCGGTTGGCGTACTTCTGGCGCAGGACGTCACCGACCCTGAAAGCGCCGACAAGGTTTTGCGCACGCTTATTGGAGCATCGAGCCGGTTTCGTCTGTCGAGCGCCGACGATGCGAAGCAGATCGTTGCACCGGGCGAATCGCATATGAGCATGCTGCCGTTGCGCATGCGTTCGCGCGACACGCGCGTGCAGATGCCGCCCTTGGGGACACAGATTTCCGACACTGAAGCGCTGGCGCTCATCGAGCGCTGGATCGACCACGACTTGCAACCCGCCAGGAATTCACAGCCATGAAGCCTTTCCATTTGAAAGTCTCTTTACTCACGGGTCTTGCGCTGATTGGCGCCGCAGCCGTTTACGCGGCGAATCCGTCCGCGGCGCCGGCGCCAGGCGCCGAACCGGCGAGCGCTACCGACAAGGTTGCAAGAGGGAAGTACCTTGTCACGATTGCCGGCTGCAACGATTGCCACACACCATTGAAGATGGGTCCGAACGGCCCCGAGCCGGACATGAGCCGAATGCTGTCCGGCCATCCCGAGAGTTTGAAGATGCCGCCTGCGCCGAAACTTCCCGAAGGACCGTGGCTGATGACGGCCGCTGCGACGAATACGGCCTGGGCGGGCCCCTGGGGAGTGAGCTTCACGGCCAACCTGACACCTGACAAGGAGACGGGCCTTGGCCAATGGACGCTACGCAATTTCAAAGACACCATTCGAAGCGGGCGGCATCACGGCCGTGGCCGGCTCATCCTGCCGCCAATGCCTATCCCCATGTACAAACACATGATGGATGAGGATCTGGAGGCGGTATTCAGCTATCTCCAATCGATTCCGGCGCTCAGCAATCGAGTTCCCGAGCCGCTGCCGCCGCCCGTTAGTTCGCAGTAGACGAACGAACCGGCCAAATACCCGACCTGACTTTCAGCTCGGGTTAAATTCACCGCCACGTGATCCCCGTCACGGCGCCATGCCCCATTATGTCGCCGGAATGCCAATTCCATCGCAAAACCATAGCGGTCGCAGCAGCCACACAAATATTTACGTTCACTGTGACGTCGCAAGCGTGGCACGAAACATATTTCTTGGAGAATCCGCCGCGACATGAAGCTGCGCCCCAAAGTCATCACGCTGATCGTCTGCCTCTTTGCCGTGCTGAGCCTCGCTCAATTGCTGGTCCAAAGGGGGATTCTGCTACCGAGCTTCGCCGAACTCGAGCGCCAGGCCGCGACGACGGACATGGAACGCGTCAGTCACGCCCTCGAGGGCGATATGGAGCAGCTGGCCATTTCCGCGCGCGACTGGGGCAACTGGATCGACACGTACACCTTCATGAGCGATCGGAATGCGGGCTACATCGCGGCCAATCTCAACGCCGACAGCATCTCCACGCTCCATCTCGACGCATTGGCGTTCATCGACCTGAAGGGCGGCGTCATATGGCCCAGGGCTGGCGAGGGCGACTCGATCGGCGCCGATTTCATCTCCCGCCCCCAGCTGCCTGCCGCACGTGCGTGGACGGATGCATTGCGCTATGGGCGCCCCGTCTCCGGCTTGCTGCGCACGAGCAAAGGGCCTTTGCTCGCTACGATGTCGCCGGTGCTCGATGGAAGCGGTACAGGCGCCCACCGCGGCATGGTGCTGATGGGTCGCTTGCTCACGCCGGAAGTGATTGCGCGCATCGGAAGGCAAGCTCAAGCATCGCTCAATATGACCGCTGCGGGTGCGGCGACATTCGCGGCCTCTGAGAAAGTCCGGACGTTTGAGGTGGCGCGGGACACGTGGCTTGCCGAGCGGCACGACACCACTGTCGTATTCAAGGACTTTTTCGATGTGACCGGAGCGCCATTGTTTACGATGCGAATCGAATCGCCGCGAACCATCAGTGCGCGCGGCCGAGATACGGTTGCTTACGCGTCGGTGTTTCTAGTCTTCGCTGGAGCGGCGGCGCTGGCCCTGCTCATCGTCATGCTCAAACGGGCCGTGCTCGATCCGGTGACCACCCTAACTCGTCATGCGCGGCAAATTGGAGCAACAGGCGATTTCACCTCTACTCTCGATTTAAATCGTCCGGATGAGCTCGGCGAGCTGGCGCGGGAATTCGATCGCATGGTGCGCCATCTTGCGGGTGCGAAAGCGCAGGCGGAAACGGAGGCGAAGCGCGCGCAGGCTGCCTCACAGGCCAAGACCGACTTCCTCGCGACGATGAGTCACGAGATCCGCACTCCAATGAACGGGGTGCTCGGCTGCGTCTCGCTGCTCCTCGAGACCCCGCTGCGCCCGGAGCAGGAGGAATTCGCGCAAATCATCCGTCGCTCGGCCGATAGTCTTCTGACCATTCTCAACGATATCCTCGACTACTCGAAGGTCGAGGCCGGACACCTCACCCTTGAAGAGATCGCCTTCGATCTGCGCGCCAGCTGCGATGACATCCACCGTCTGCTGCAACAGTCGGCGCTGCAACGCGGCCTTATGCTGCAACTCCATTATTCCCCGCAGGCGCCGCAATTCATCCGCGGGGACGCGGTTCGCATGCGCCAGATCCTGCTGAATCTCACGAGCAATGCAATCAAATTCACCGAGCGCGGCAGCGTGCGCATCGAAGTTTCGCGGCCCGATGGTGCGCACCTCGAGATTGCCGTGCAGGACACGGGCATCGGCATATCGCCGGAACAGCTGCCGAAGCTGTTCGAACGCTTTACCCAGGCGGACTCTTCGATCACGCGTCGCTACGGCGGCACGGGCCTCGGACTTGCCATCTGCAAACGGCTCGTCGAGCTCATGGGTGGCCAAATTGGGGCTACCAGCACTCCGGGGCAAGGCTCGAGGTTCTTCTTCATAGTGCCCCTTGTCGTTGCGCCGTCCGTCAGCGAACCGCTCCCTGCCTCGCCGCCGCTTCGCCATTACAGACCGGGCCGCCGAATACTCGTGGTTGAAGACAACCCCATCAACCAGCGGATTGCCGAGCACATGCTGCGCAAGCTTGGGCATACAATGGATCTCGCCCAACATGGCCGCGAAGCGCTCGAGCTCCTGTCCGCGCATCGTTACGATCTCGTGCTGATGGACTGCCAGATGCCTGAAATGGATGGCATCGAAGCCACCGCTCACATTCGCAACCCCGCATCCTCCGTCTTAGATCACGACATTCCCGTGATCGCCATGACTGCAAACGCCTTTGCCGAGGATCGTGAACGCTGCCTCGCGGTGGGCATGAACGATTTTTTGGCCAAGCCCGTAGACCGCGAAATACTCGCGCAGCTGATCGATCAATGGACGGCCGCAGCTTCGTCGGCAGCGCTGCCTGAACAGCGAAAGTCGGGCTAAATTTTAGCTCCGCCGCGGTCAGCAACAGTGGCGCGCGGGCCGGATTTTTCCAATTAATCCGGGTGCCGATGTCGAGCGCGCCGTCAAAATAGACGCGCTCCGTCACCTAGGCGTCTTGAAGCTGAAATAATAGCTTAACATTAAGCATTGAGACTGATAGGTGAATGATTCTTCGCGCGATGCTGTTTTCCCTTTGTGCTTGTGTCATGGCCTTGCCGATCTATGGCGGATGCACGCTGCCGCCTGCGCCGAGCAAGATTCCGGACGGCGCCACGGCGAGCGACGAAGTGATGCGTGTGACGATGATAGCGATGTCGGACTTTGAAACGGATGTGAACAACTACATCAAGTGCCTCGAGTTCGAGACGACTCAGGGACGCTTGACGACGGAGGCCCAGGTGCGCCTGCGCGATGCGGCGCTGAGTAGTCATCAAGCTGTGCTCACACGCTTTAACGCGCAGATGCGGTTGTACATGGCGCGGTGAAGCCGCGCACGGCTCTCGGCCGCTGAGACACAGCGCTCAGTTACGGTCCCCTCTCAGGGGCGACAATCGCCGCCGCGGAATGGACCGCACAGGACGCGGGCAGACGAATATGAACGCCTTTCGCAGCTCAGCCTTGACGCTAAGCATGCTGTTGATTTTGACCCCCGTCGCCTTTGCCGGCGAAGCCTCTAACGGCCCAAAGGAGCTTGGCACGCTAGAAGAGCTCGACTTCAGCAACATGATGCAGCACATGGAGGTGACGACCGCCAGCAAGCAGGCGCAGTCCATTTCGGACATCGCCGCACCCATCTACGTCATTACGGCAGAGGATATGCGCCGCGCCGGCGCGAACTCCATTCCCGAAGCGATACGCCTCGCGCCCGGCGTCGTGGTCGGGCAGATCGATCAGGGCAAATGGGTGGTTGGCGTGCGCGGATTCGCTTGGCAATATGCCAGCAAAGCGCTGGTCTTGCTCGATGGGCGGGCGGTGTACTCCCCGATCGCTTCCGACGTGTACTGGGATAGCCTCGATGTGCCCATCGAAGATATCGAGCGCATCGAAGTGATCCGCGGTCCCGGCGATGCTCGCTGGGGATCGCATGCCGTCAACGGCATCATCAATATCATCACCAAACCTGCGGGCGATGTGCGAGGAGTGTCGCTCTCAGCCATGCTGGATAGCGATGGCAGTGAGATCTTCACCGCCCGCGGTGGCGGCGCGCTCTCTTCCAACTTCGATTATCGCGCTTACGCCAAATACCTCTCGCAAGGGGATTTCCCCATGGCCGCCGGCGTTCCCCGTCTGGGCAATCGCGATGCGGTGCGCGCGGGGCTACGGGTCGATGGCGTCAGCCGCGGCGGCGACCGGCTCATTTTTATCGGCGATGTGCAAGACGGCAGCGACGCCACTTTGCTGACGGCGGTTCCCGGGGCGGTCGACCGGTACGACGCCAAAGAGTGGAGCGCGCTCGCGCGTTGGGAACGAGGCTCATCGGGGCGGCTCAATCAGCAGGCGCAGCTCTCATTCGATCACCTGGAACAGGAGATCTACGAAGAGCGGGACACGTTCGACTTCGCTTACCAGGCGCAACTGCCCGAATGGCGCGCGCAAACCTGGACCGTCGGCGGCGTGTTCAAGAGCTCCGCGGATGTGCTGTCGCCCACTCTCGGCATTTTTCCCAGCCGGATGACGGAAAACACTTACGGCGTCTTCGTTCACGACCACGTGGCGCTCAACGACAAGGTGCGTTTCCTGTTCGGCTCCCAGTTCGAGCACAATCCGTTCACCGGCTGGGAAGCGCAACCTAATCTCCAATTTCTGTATGCGCCCGATAAGCGGCGCAGTTTCTGGGCGTCGGTCTCGCGCGCGGTGCGCACTCCGCTGCGTACCGAGGAGGGCTTCCTGCTCGATAATCCAATCTTTCCCGGCACTGTATTGCGGTTTATAGGCGATCACGGCCTGAAGTCGGAAAGCGTCCTCGCCTGGCAAGCCGGGGTGCGCATGACGCTTCAGGACAACCTGTTCCTCGACCTTGCCGCCTTCTACAGCCAGTACGAGGATCTCGTGATCGTGCAGGGAGGGGCGCCGTTTTTCGAGCCCCTGCCACCGCCCGGACAGGCAGTCCTTCCCGCGACCTTCGCCAACTCGGACTCGGGCGCTACAAAAGGCGTCGAGGCGGTGCTGAAGGCGCGTCCCTTCGCGCGCTGGAATCTCGTCGCGAGTTATTCGCTGTATTCCCAGCCGTCGTGGAGAAACCCGCTGTGGTTCGAGTCCGTCGGGGCGGCGGTCGAGCATCAATTCCAGATTCATTCCAGCGCGAGGCTCGGCGCCGATCTGGAATGGAATGCGGATCTCTATTACACGGGCGAGCTGACGGTAGGCAGCGTTCCCGACTATTACAAGCTCGACACGCAACTCGCGTGGGCGCCCTGGAAGGGCAGCCTTCAGCTGGCGGTCGGCGTCAAGAACGCGCTCGATTCGCGGCATCGCGAGGCGGGGATCAATAGCGCCGATACGCCCGCGGAGATTCCCCGCACCGGGTATTTGAAAGTGCTCCATCATTTCTGAGAGCCGCTTGATCGCCGCAAGCTAGTTGCCCACACTGCGCGCCTCAAGAAACAAGAAAGAGGAGAGCGCTCTCATGGCAAAAGTACTCTGCGTGCTATACGACGATCCTGTCGGCGGATATCCCAAATCCTACGCTCGTGACGATATTCCCCGGATCGGAAGCTACCCCGGCGGCCAGACTGCGCCAACGCCCAAGAAGATCGATTTCCGCCCTGGAGAGCTGCTCGGCTGCGTCTCCGGCGCGTTGGGCTTGCGCAAATACTTGGAGTCCCAAGGCCATACCCTCGTCGTCACCTCCGACAAAGACGGCCCGGCCTCGGTGTTCGAGCGTGAATTGCCCGACGCGGACGTCGTCATCTCACAGCCCTTCTGGCCGGCATATCTCACGGCCGAGCGCATCGAAAAGGCCAAGCAGCTAAAACTTGCGCTCACCGCCGGCATCGGCTCGGACCATGTGGACCTGCAAGCCGCCATCAAACGCGGCATCACCGTCGCCGAGGTCACCTATTGCAACAGCATCAGCGTGTCCGAGCACGTGGTGATGATGATTCTGTCCCTGGTGCGCAATTACATTCCGTCCTATCAATGGGTGGTGAAAGGCGGCTGGAACATCGCCGACTGCGTATCGCGCGCCTACGATGTCGAAGGCATGAACGTCGGGACGGTGGCGGCGGGCCGCATCGGCCTTGCGGTGCTGCGCCGTTTGCAGCCCTTTGACGTCAAGCTCCATTACACCGACCGTCATCGCCTGCCGGAAAGCGTCGAGCGCGAGCTCAACGTCACCTATCATGCCAACGTCGAATCGATGATCGAGGTGTGCGATGTGGTCACGATCAATGCGCCGCTGCATCCGGAGACCGAAAATCTGTTCGACGAAAAGTTGATCGCCAAAATGAAGCGCGGCGCTTACCTCGTCAACACGGCGCGCGGCAAGATCTGCAACCGTGACGCCATCGCCAATGCATTGAAGAGCGGCCAGCTCGCAGGTTACGCGGGCGACGTCTGGTTTCCCCAGCCCGCGCCGCAGGATCACCCGTGGCGCAGCATGCCTCACCACGGCATGACCCCGCATACCTCGGGCACAACGCTTTCGGCGCAGGCGCGCTATGCCGCGGGCACCCGCGAGATTCTCGAATGCTTCTTCGAGAAGCGGCCGATTCGTGAGGAGTATCTGATCGTGGACGGCGGCAAGCTTGCCGGCGCAGGTGCGCATTCCTACAGCGCCGGCAATACCACGGGCGGTTCGGATGAGGCTGCGCGCTACAAGCGATGACCACCGACCCGGTGGCGGCGCTTGAAGCTGCGGGATTACACGGCGCGCGCCTTTACGCAGGCTCCTGGAGCGAATGGATCCGCGACCCTGAGCGACCGGTCGAGACGTGAACTTCGATGCAACCGATCCTCAATATCGCTGCCTATAAATTCCTGCCGCTCTTAAATCTCCGCAAATTACGTGGCGACCTGCAGGAGCTTTGCAGGGCCGGGCAGCTCAAGGGCACTATTCTGCTGAGTCCGGAAGGTATCAATCTGTTCGTAGCGGGGGCGCGATTGCAGATCGGGCGCTTATTGGACGAATTGAGAAGCTGGCCTGGGCTTGAAGATCTGCAGCCTAAGATTAGCGAGACGGATCGTCAGCCGTTTCGGCGCATGCTGGTGCGGCTGAAGAAAGAGATCATCGCGTTCGGAGTGGCTGGGATCGACCCCGCGCGCCGGACGTCGCCGAAGTTGTCGGCCCACGAGCTCAAACAATGGCTGGACGAAGGGCGCCCCATCACGTTGCTGGATACACGCAACGATTACGAGGTGAAGCTCGGCACCTTCAAGAATGCATTGCCCATCGGCATCGATCATTTCCGGGAATTCCCCGAGGCCGTGGCCAAGCTGCCAGTGCAAATGAAAGAGCAGCCCATCGTAATGTTTTGCACAGGCGGGATTCGCTGCGAGAAAGCCGGGCCTTTCATGGAGCGCGAAGGGTTCCGGAATATTTTCCAGCTGGAGGGCGGCATCTTGAAGTATTTCGAAGAGTGCGGCGCTGCGCACTACGACGGCGAATGTTTCGTTTTCGATCAACGCGTGGGCGTCGACCCGAATTTGCAGGAAACGGAGTCTTCTCAGTGTTTCAGCTGCCAGACTCCACTCAGCGAGGCTGATCAAAGGCATGAGCACTATGTGCCTGGGGCATCGTGTCCCTATTGCTTTAAGACGCCCGTGGAGCAAATGGCGCAAAAGATCGGGGAGCGCCACGAGGCCATTCGTCGTGTTACTACGCCGTTGCCTGGCAGCCAACCTTACGATCACTTTAAGCCTCTTAATGTGCCGGCCCAGTGCGATGGCCAGCCTTTGTTGGAAACGTTGTGTCACGTCGTCAAACACATTCCCCCCGAAACGTGGGAACAGCGCTGCGCACAAGGGTCCGTGTTGAACATGGAACGGCAACCCGTGTCGGCCGCTCAAGTGGTGCGGGCGGGAGAACGCTTCCTGCACAAGTTCCCAGCAGTGATCGAGCCTGCCGTCAATATGCAGATCGAAATATTGCATGAAGATGAAGCATTGATCGTGCTGAATAAACCCGCGCCGCTGCCCATGCACGCGGGCGGCCGGTTCTATCGCAATACTTTGCAGCATGTGCTCGACAAGGTGTATTACCCGCAGAAACCCAGACCTTCACATCGTCTCGACGCCAACACCGCGGGTGTGGTCGTGATCGCCCGTACTCGTTATTTTGCCGGGCAGATCCAGCCGCAATTTGCCGAGGGCCAGGTGGGAAAGATCTATCTGGTACGTGTGCAGGGGCATCCTGAACAGGACCGATTTACTTGCGACGCACCGATCGGGAAGGAACCTGAGAAGCTAGGATTGCGTGTCGTAGATAAAGCCATGGGCTTGCCGGCCAGGACGGAATTCCAAGTTGTACGGCGCGATGCAGACAGCACGTTGTTGGAAGCCCGCCCTCTGACAGGCCGCACGAACCAGATCCGGATCCATCTGTGGCATTTGGGCTGGCCAGTGTGCGGCGATCCGGTTTACCTGCGGGAAAATCGCCTCGGAGAAGTTCAAACTCTGGGGATTCAGGCGCCACCATTGTGCCTGCATGCGCAGGCGATCAAACTTACTCATCCGTTGACAGGAAAACCCGTGACATTCACAGCGCCACCGCCGGCTTGGGCCCGGTAACCCATGAGCTCATCGTTGCGTGATCAATTGATCAAAGCCGGCCTGGCGAGTGAAAAGCAGGCGAAGCAGGTCAACCATGAACATCGTCAGCGGGGCAGAAGCCAGGGCCGGCCCGAATCGATGACCAGTGAAAAGCTGGCTGTTCAGCGGGCACAGGCGGCCAAGGCTTCGCGCGATCAGGAGCTCAACCTGCAGCAGCGGATGAAGGCCGAGAGGAAGGCGCGGATCGCCGAGATCAGGCAATTGATCGAACAGAACCGCTTGCCGAAAATCGAAAGCGAGGATCGCTTCAATTTTGTCGATGAAAACAAAATTCATTCGGTGTCGGTCGATGCAACCCTGCGCGAGAGATTGAATCGCGGCGAGGTGACGATCGCGCGCTACGGACGACACTATGAAATCGTCCCTGCGGCCACCGCCGCGCGTATTCGAGAGCGTGATGAGCGGTTCGTGGTCGCACTCAACCTTGCGCCGCCAAGCACTGACGAGAACGACCCATACAAAGATTTCGTGGTGCCGGACGACCTCACATGGTGAGGCCCACAGGGTCAGGTCCCGTTCTTCCCCACATCGTGCGCGGCATCGAGTTGAGCTCGCAGGATTCCGGATCCTGCTCTCGATCGATGATGCGGGCGAGGAGGGCGCCGCTCGGCGAATCGCGCAATTCCGCCGCAAGCGTCATTTCACCGACCAGGCCTTCTGCGTCTGCCGCCGTAGCGGCGTTCTGTGAGAAAGATAGCGAAGCGCTCATCACGGCAAATGCCGCTGAAAGGACAATACAAGCGAGTTTCATGATCTGCTCCTGCGCGATGCTGCCACTACAGAGAGGGGACTGCTGTCCAGCCAGGCCGTTCCACAGTGGCGCCAACTCCCGCAAAATTCAGTTGCCGCCAAGCTTCAAAAACGACCACTGCTGCCGCATTGGACAGGTTGAGGCTTCGGTTGCCGGCTACCATAGGAATTCGCAGACGTTGCTCTATCGGGCAGGATCCCAGGATATCCGCGGGCAAGCCGCGAGTTTCGGGGCCGAATACAAACGCGTCGCCGGCGGCGAAGCGGGAAGTATCATAGCGGGTAACCCCTCGCGTTGAGATTGCGAACCAGCGTGGCGAGCCGAGCGCCTGCATGCATTCCGCCAGTGAATCCCACTCCTTGACATCAGCGAGCTCGGCGTAATCCATCCCCGAACGGCGCACCGACTTTTCGCTGAGGTCGAATCCGAGGGGCCGGATCAGATGCAGATGCGCGCCGCTGTTGGCGCACATACGGATGATATTGCCGGTGTTCGGTGGGATTTCCGGTTGATAGAGAATGACGTTGAACAAGTGGCGTACAGCTACTTCGATTCCAATATCGCCGCAACCGCCTTCTTCTGTTGCAAGACCTGATCCCTTTTCTCGCCGGCTGGAATCACCTTTGCAGCGCGTTCGAACAACGTGATCGCCTTTCGCGTATCCTGATCGACGCCCAAGCCCATCACGTACAATCTTGCGAGCTGAACCAGGGCATCCGGCTGATTGTGCGCCGCAGCTTGCTCGTACCACTTTGCCGCTTCCCGATAATCGGGCTTCGTGCCCTCGCCATTGGCGTACATCAGCCCGGTGTAGTACTGGGCATTCACGTTTCCTTGCTCTGCTGCGGCGCTGAAATGCTCGAGTGCGAAGACGACGCGGCCCGCAACATATGCATCGAGCCCCGCACGATATTCCGCGGCACGCGAGGCCGGAGTTGGCGCGGAGCGGGCATCGCGATCGCCGCAGCCCGCGACCAAAAGGGCCGCCCCAATCAGAAGGGGTATCGAAGAGATTTTTGTGTTCATATGTGCGAACGTACCACCGTTAGTCGCTTCCTTCCAACCCGATCGCGATCCGGACAATGAAAAAAATCAAGCTGGCTCATTTAATTGCTGCATTGCTGTTGACGGCCTGTTCACGCGGTGGCGGGGAATTAAACGCCGCAGCGATGGCCAGCGAGCTGCAGCAATCTGGGCGAATAGCGGAGGCGAAGCCAACGAGCAAGTCCGTCGGCAAGCCCCGTGGCCTTCCATCCGGCGCGATGCGCGCGCAGATGGTGCAGATCATGGACATGAATGGCTTCGAGCGCCCGCTGCCCGCCGTATTCGGTTTCATTCCGGTGGGCTGGAAAACGCAGGGCGGCATCCACTGGGGCCAGCAGTACATGTGCACCAATGGTTATAACTTCAATTGGACGGCAAAATCGCCAGACGGCGCGCAGACAGTGGCCATTCTCCCGCAGGCCAAGTGGGAGACCAATAATTACGGCGCGGCGCCTGGCACGCCGGGTTGCGGCAGCGCGCCGATCACCTCGGTGCAGCAGTATTTGCAGCAGGTCGTTGGGAGTATGCGGCAGGGCGCACGTGTCACAGGCTACCGTCCGCGTCCGGACCTGGCCGCCAAGTTCCAACATCTCAATATGGCGACGCCCTCTGCGATGGGCGAGATGCGCACGTGGGTTGAGGCGGGCGAGGCACAGTTTGCCTTCAACGATCAGGGCCGCGACATGCGCGGCGTAGTTGCGGCCACCGCGGTGTTTTCGCTGATGCGCACCACGGCCATGGGGCCTGGGCAAACCATGGATGCGCTTACCGGCTACGCGTTCCCCGGATTCGCCGCTACCGCGCCCAGCGGTCAATTCAACATGCAGTTTGCCGAGATTATTCGCCAGTCCTTCCTGCCCAATCCCGCTTGGGAAGCGCAGATTTCCCGTCACAACTCCGCCATTTCCAGAGTCGCAGCACAGGAGATCGGCAAGCGCGCCAAGATCATCGCGGAAACCAACGATTACATCGGCCTGCTGCGCCAGCAAACCACCGATATGCGCGCCAAAAGCGATGAGCGCCGCCAGCGCGAATTCGGGGAGGTCATTAAAGGCGTAGAAACCTACAGCGACGACAATGCCGCTGGCGGCCAGGTTGAGCTTTCCAGCATGTATGACCATGCCTGGCGTTTGAATGACGGCAGCTATGTGCTTTCAAACGACGCTAATTTCGAGTCCTATCGGGATCTTGGGGTGGAAGGCAAGCCGCTCGAGCGTACGCAATAGACTGTTTAGTGAGAAGCTGCAGGGGTCAGGCGCAGCAGCAGCGCCTTAGATGACAAGCCGCCCATCAGCATTGCGCCGCGCCACCCGGGAAAGCGATCGCCGGTATAGAGCGGCAGCATGTTTCATGCCTTGATACGCATCAGCTGCGCACGAATCCTGCTAAGGGACAGAGCATGCCAGAAGGCCCATCCATTGTGATTCTCAGGGAAGAGGTACAGACCTTTACGGGCCAGAAAATTCTGCGTGCCGAGGGCAACAGCACCAAGATCGACAAGGCGCGCCTAGTCGGCCAGCGTATCGTCGCGTTTCGCAGCTGGGGGAAGCACTTTCTCATCGAGCTCGATGGCTTCGCGTTGCGCATCCACTTCCTGTTGTTTGGCAGCTATCGCGTCAATGAGCGCAAAGATAGGCCTGCGCGTTTGAGTCTCTCGTTCGCCAAAGGCGAGCTCAACTTCTACAGCTGTTCAGTTCGCTACATTGAAGGCGAGCTTGATGACATATACGACTGGCGTACCGACGTGATGTCGGACCAATGGGACGCGGCTCGCGCTCGCAAGAAGGTGCGCGCGGCGCCTGAGACGCCGGTCTGCGATGCGCTGCTCGACCAGAACGTATTCGCGGGTGTCGGCAACATCATAAAAAACGAAGTGCTGTTCAGGCTGCGCGTTCATCCGCTTTCAACTGTCGGCGCGCTGCCTGCCGGCAAGCTGCGCGAGCTGGTCGAGCAGGCGCGCAAATACAGTTTCGAGTTCCTCGAATGGAAGAAGGCCTACGTGCTCAGAAAGCACTGGCTGGCGCATACGAAAAGCACTTGCCCGCGCTGCAAAATCCCGCTGATCCGCGCTAAATTGGGCAAGACCAGCCGGCGCAGTTTCTTCTGCGAGCGATGCCAGAAGCGTTATGGGGCGCCAGTTGTGGCCAAGCGGGCATCCAGCAAGCAATCTCGGCTTAAAGGTAAGGTTTCGGTGTGGTAGGATCGCGGCCCCGCACCGGCAGGCCGCCTTTTGAGCTCCTGCCAACAAGAGTTTCTCGCGGCGCGCCCGTAGCTCAGCTGGATAGAGTACAACGCTACGAACGTTGGGGTCGGCGGTTCGAATCCGTCCGGGCGCGCCAATTTGGTACGGAGCTGGGCACTTGATCCGCCCTGGGTTTCTGCGCTGCCAGTTCCATCAGACGGGCGTGGCTCCCGCGGATCGTCGCGGTAGTCTCGCGGACCCGGATTTCATCCACGACCGCGTGCAAGTAATGCTTCGCAAAGCCTGACGAGCGATCTAGCAGCTTCGCCCGCATCAGCTTCGATAGGCTCTGCACTTGGCTGGGCACAATCCGCTCCACCGGGAGTATTTGTCGCCGCCGCAATCCCGCTATCTCGATGAGCAATCCTTCCCTTGCGGCTTTTGCCTGTTGTACGCGCCGTTGCAAGGTTTCATCCAGTGGCAGTACTCCGCCTTCGACGATCTCGTAAAGGCGATCCAGCCGCGTGTCCGCTTGCCGCAGCTCGTTTTGCAAGTGTGCAAGCTGGTGCCTGTCGATACTCCCTCGCTCATGCAGGGCACGCCGCGCTTCGTTCAGGATCGTTAAAAGTCGGTCCGCAGAAAAGACTCGTTCAGCAAGGTGGTTTAGCACCAGTGCATCGAGCTTGTCCGTTGGCAGGTTCCGGCTTGCGCATTGAGCATTGCCTTTGCTCACGCGAGTCGTGCATTTGTAATAACGGTACCTGCCGCTTTTCCCCGTCACTAACGTCATGCTTGCATCACAGTGATCGCATTTCAGCAATCCCGTAAGTAGCGTAGGCGAGGCGAGTCTGCGCGGCGGCACCGCGGAGGGCCTGCGGCCCTCTCGCCGTTGCCGCACGCGCTCGAATGTTTCCGCATCGACTATCGGGTTGATCGCAACAGGAATCCATTCCGAAGGTGGGCGTTTCTTGCGGTTGTGCGAGTCAATGACATTGTAGTGATGCTCGCCACGATAGGTCTCACTCGAGAGAATGCTATGAATCTTCTGAATCCCCCATGGACGGCCGCGCATGAGCTGCCCGCGTGAATTGAGACATTTGGCGATTTCCTTGAAACCCATGCTGCGGCCTTCATGCCCAGACAAATACAGCTCATAAATCCGCCGCACAATTGTGGCTTCAGCTTCGTCAATTGCGAGTTTGCGCTTTCGCCGACCACGATTTCCAAGTGCCTCGGTAGCCACTGTGCGATAACCGAACGGTGCGCCCGAGCCATTAAAGAAGCCTTGGCGCGCGTTCTCACGCATGGCGCGAGCGGTGTGCTTGGCATTTTCTTTGCTTTGATATTCATCAAACGCTGAGAAGATACGTCGCGCCAACTCACCGGAAGAGTCTTCTGCGGTTTGCTGCGTAATGGAAATGACCTTGACACCATGCTTGCGAAGGCGTCGCTCGTAGAGGCCGAATGAAATGACATCGCGAAAAAAGCGCGACAGGCTGTGTATGACGATGGCCTCGAAAGGAGGCGGGAACAGCGTGGCATCGGCGATCATCTTCTGAAAGAAGGGTCGGCGGTCATCAGTTGCCGATGCGCCTGGTTCAACGTACTCCTGAGCGATCAGGTGTTGGTTTTTCTCGCACCACTGCCGCATTTGACGTAGTTGATCGGGAATCGATAAGTCCTGCTCGGCCTGTCGAGTGGTGGAAACACGGGCATATAGCGCGACTGCCATAGGGTTACTCCGGGCTATCCTCTGTCGAGCTCATCTGAAGCAATTGCGACACCAGTTCAGGAAGCACCGAGCCGACGATGTCCATTTCGCGCTCGCTGATTTGGGTGTCTGAGAAGTCACGTCGAAACTTTAACTCAACCCTAAACTCTGTCGGGGAATCGGCGGGGGAAGGCAGGGCTTGCGAAAGAGTATCCATACTGCGCCATTGCCTACCTGCCGAGTCTGACCTGCTCGCGCTTGGCCGCCACATCGACACGCCAGCTCACAGGTTCATGCAGGCGCACTACAAGCGTACGGAGCCTTTCAAGAGATTCTTCCACAGAAATGATCTCGCGATCCTGCTGAAGGCTCATCAGCGCAGCGAGGCGCTTGAGATAACCGTAAACGCTGATCGCCAGCCGCTGCTGGCGCTCGCTCAAGACCGCTTGCTCATCGACCTCGCGGTAGAGCCCTTGACCGGAAAAAGTCTCAATTTGCTCCAGCAAATCGAGCCAAAGTGGATGTAGCGCCCAGCGTGAGCGATTGCTATCGGCACTGGGAATACGTAGCGAATCGTGTTCATGAGCCAAGTAGCGCAGCACGTCTCCGCTGTTCGCAAAAAGGTCCTCGAAGGTACGAATGCCAAAGCGCCGCAAGACATCCTTGCGCACCTGCCATTCAATGCGCCAGACGTTCTCGCTCTCCCCCCAGAGCTGGAAGAGCCAGACCTTCTCGCTCTGTTGCGCAATCTCAGTGACCTTATCGTAAAGACGCAGCACCACATCGCCCTTGCCGTATTGCAGCGTCTGCACTCGGCCGTCTTCACGGTAGCGAGCCTCTTTTGCCGACATCGACACGACGCTATTTTCGGCAAAGGCACCAGTCGGTAAGAAGTAGTCAAACGTAAAATCGACTCGCGAGAGCGTTTCGGTTTGCAAGGCGCGCAATCCAAGGACATGCGTCCAAGCCGAAAACCGCTCGTGTAATGTGGCTGCACCTTCGCGCCAAAGCGCCTCGCTGCGGAACGTCACGAAAAAGGATGGCGAGTTAAATTCGCCGCATTCCACCGTGTAATGCGGATGTTTTAGAACCAGCGGGTAGCCCGATGCCGAACCGTAGGGCTGCAACTGGAATAACCAGCCGCCGAGTTCCACGGGACAGCCCAAGCGCGCTTTGGCGGCTCTGAGATGTTCTTTCTGTGTCAGCAGTGGCCCGAATGCGAAAGCGCAGTTTGCGCCCGGCAACAAAAAGTACGCGGCCTGCACGGTATCGAGCCCGGTAAGCAGACGGCGAAAGTGAAAACATGAAGGGGATACCATATCCCCTAAAGTACAACTGAGTAAGAGGGAACGTCAAGTCCCTTTCGGCGCGTCCTTCGCAAAATGCCGCCGATCTTCGATAGAAACATCCCCACTGACCGCTTTCCAGAAGTTCGCCAGTTTCTTCGCCACCTTGTAACCCACCGAACGAGTCGCGCTTGGACCTTCCGGCGGGAATATCTCTCGCAGCTTGATGTCTAGAATCTCTTCATACTTGGCGATGGTGCGTTTGCTGTGAATGAGCAGCAATGGCTTCCAGCCCACGTGATGCCCCAAGCGTAGAATCCCGAGGGCCTTTTCAAGCTCGTCGAAAGGCCCCTCATAGTTCACAAATGCCTCCCGTTCGATCCGGTTGAGTTCCGCGTGCTGGTCCTCGCTGAGCGTGGCCACAGGAATGGCGGACGGCTTTTGCTTTCGTGGCATGGCTAGGTCTCCTTGCAGGCACCATACCTCACCAAGGGGACGCCAGCAACCCTCCGCATGGGGCGTCATTTGAGTGCGCACCAGAGCGCCACCGATCCCGGCTCATGGTTCGATGCGAAAGCAATCCAGCACAAAAGCTCGATGACGAAGAGCAGCATCGCGCCGAACCAGACCCCAAACCACCAGTGCCGGCTCATAGTGTTTTCCTGCTCGCAATCTTTAGGCCAAAAGTCGACAGCTTGGGAGAAATCTAGGCCGGTGCGGAGGGCTAGGGTGATGTCAGCCTGCTGCTTTACGGCATCTCACCGTATCAAGGGCGGTATAGGCATCAGAAATTATCTTGATGCCAATTTCGAGTGTCTCGGCCTCGGCTCCGAGCTTTTCACTGGCCAAGATGGCTGCGGTGGCCGTCCTAATCACCGAAAGGCCATTCCCCAGCAGGCTGAAGGGGACATCAAGAGCTGCCTGGGTTGAGGCAATGTGCTTCGCTCTGTGGGTGGATTGTGCCATGCGATGCCTCCTCAAGTCCCATTGGTGCTACGAGATCGTAGCGGGAGGGAATAGTACAACTGCTGCCATTTCCGAGGCAAGGTCCATGTTCCGGTATCTGAGGCGCTTCCAAAACAGAGGCGCTACGGAAATGAAGCATCTACGCAGTCCCCGGCATCGAGCTTTGATCGCCGCCATCATCGAGGCGCGTAACGCAGCTGGGATGAGTCAGCGGGAATTCGCCGCAAAACTGAAGCGCACCAATAACTTCGTTTGGCGGATCGAAGCCGGTGAGCGGCGCGTGGATGTCTTGGAGTTCGTCGAGATCGCTCGGGCGGCCAAGATCGACCCCCAAGAACTCCTCGGAAGGGTTCTTCGAGGCGGCATGTAGCCGTAACCCCCCGTGTTACTTAAACGGGGGCAAGCCCAAAGGCTAGCGAGGCCGTTGATCGAAGCATTCCGCGAAGCGGCGAGCGGGTAGGGGCGGCAAGGGTAAAGGGCCTCGAAGCGCTACTAATCCTTCTTCTGCCCGATCTTTAGACCGAATGGCTCGCGGCCATACCTCCATGACGAAATGGGATAATCCTGTTACGGGATTATGAAGTCGGCTCTCGTCATTTGAGGGTCGGTCTTGAAGTCACTGCGAAGTCCTGCGCACCGGGCGTTGCTTGGAATGCTCGTAACAGCCCGTACCAGAGCCGGGCTCACACAACAGGGGTTAGCGACGCGTCTCAAGCGCCATCAGTCATTTGTGGCGAAATACGAAACCGGCGAGCGGCGTCTGGAAGTCCTGGAGTTTGTTCAGATTTGCCGCATGATCGGGACACGGCCTGACCAGATTATCCGACGATTACCTTAGATACGCCTTTCTCCTCCCCACGGATTTAGCTGCACCCCTGATGCTGCGATGCAGCAGTGCCGTAATGGCAGCTGATCCTATTTCGGGCTTGCAAGCGCTTTGGGAACCAAGCGATGATATGCCGCACAATCACGGACGATCCGCCAGACCTCCAAGGAGCTTCAGGCACCGTCCGGGAAAAATACGGGGAGGTCCAATGTTTTGCGCCAGCGACAATTCACGCTCATTACACCTTGCAAAGGTTTTTCAGCTCATTGCGGTATTGCTCTTTGCGATGGAACCGCTTCATGCCGTCGAGTACTGCCCCGTGTGGATGTGGACCGCCGCATCGCAGTTTTTTTACGGCCCAACGCCGCCGATACCGCCCTCTGCAGGGTACGCTTGGATGCATTCGACTAATCCTGGAAATTACTCTACTACGGTGACGGGTTGTACCGTGAGTGGATCATGGCCCTCTCAGTCGGCGACTTGCGATACTTTTAACTTCTGTGGCCCACCGACCTGTTCCAGTAACCAAACCTGGAACGGGTCCACTAGCGTGACACAACTTGCCAACCCGTACACCTGCCCGCCTGGATGGACACCTGATCCAAACGTACCCTGTGCTTGTCTTCCGCCGCCGCAGATCGATCCGCTCAAGGCGGCCGGAAGTTGCGATAAAAATGCGACCGTAAAGGGTGATCCGTGCGATGTGTCCAATGGCAATGTATACGAGACTGAGCCCGACTACCTCGGCGCTGGCACCAATCCCCTGCGATTCATTCGTCGCTATAACAGCCTTGCGGCTCGGAACAGCTCTTTCAATCCTGCGACAACTGGAAATTTCCGAGGAGCCCAGCAGATCGGCGTGGGCTGGATGGCAACATATTTTCAACGGCTCTTCATCTCGGCCTACACCACTAGTGCAGCGCCATCATTGGTGTATGCACTCCGTCCCAGTGGGCAATTGCTTAAGTTCCGTTTAACCAACGGTGTTTTGCTTCCAGACAGTGATATCAGTGATGTTCTTACCGTTACGGCTAACGGTTTTCAATACAAGACCGCGGATAACACTATTGAGACTTATAATAGCAATGGCCTATTGCTGACGGTTGCGGCACATGGCCAGCCCGTAGTAACCGTGACGCTGGATGTCTCGGGGCTTTACCCGTCTGCCGTGGCAGACCCGTTTGGGCACTCATTGCAGTTTGAATACTTCGTCAATTCGTCGGGTAACAAATTACTGCAGAAGGTCAAAGACCCGGCAACAAATGCAGTGATCTATGGGTATGATGGACAAGACAATCTGACCTCGGTTCAGTATCAAAATAACACCACTCGCATCTACGGGTACACGAATTACACGGTACCGTTGCTGACACAGATTACGGACGAGGCAAGCATTGCGTTTGCGAACTGGACATACCAGCCAGATGGCAATCGAGTCGCAAGCTCGAGCAATGCGGGCAACGTGAACAATTACACCTACTCCGGGTCGGGTACTTCGACCACCGTGATCGACCCACTGGGGACGACGCGAAACTATGGGCAGCAGTTAATCTCAGGGGTCTATCGCAATACGGGATCGAATCAATTGTGCCCGGGCTGCGGAGAGGATAAATCGCGTACGTTTGATGCGAATGGCAATGTGATATCGCGGATAGATTTCAACGACAATCTGACTTGTTACGCCTATGACCTCACGCGCAACCTTGAGACCGTACGCGTGGAAGGCTTTGCACCGGGAAGCACCTGCCCTGCACCGCTCGCTTCGTATACACCGGCCCCAAATACGCGGCAGCGCAAAATCGCCACTACCTGGCATTCGACCTTCAGGTTACCCGACATCATCACGGAGCCTAACCGCACGATTGATCTTGACTACTATGCGAACGGTGACGTCTTTACTCGAACGATCACGGATACGACGGTAGTTCCCAACGTTTCCCGCACCTGGACTTACACGTATGACAGCTACGGTCGCGTATTGACCGAGGACGAACCGCGTACCGATGTCTCGGATATCACGACCTATACCTATTACACCTGCACGACGGGTTACCAATGCGGCCAAGTACAAACCGTCACGAATACGCTCAACCAAACTACAACGTACAACACGTATAACGCACACGGGCAGCCCCTCACGATCACCGATCCCAATGGGGTGGCGACAACGTTGGCTTACGATGAGCGTCAACGCTTGCTCACACGCACCGTGGGCGCTGAGACGACGACCTTTGAGTACTGGCCGACAAGTTTGCTAAAAAAAGTGACGTTGCCCGATACGAGCTATCTGCTCTACACCTACGATAATGCCCATCGGCTCTTTAAGATCGAGGATGGCCAAGGCAACCGCATCCAATATACCCTCGATGCGATGGGCAACCGCACGGCCGAGAACACCTACGATCCCTCAAGTGTGCTCTCACGCACCCGCACGCGAATCTTCAATAGCCTGAACCAGCTGTGGAAAGACATCGGTGCGGCGGGCACGGCGGCGGTGACAACGCAGATCGCTTACGACAACAACGGCAATCAAACAGCTATCAATGCCCCACTCAGTCGCAATACCGTCAATGCGTACGATGAGCTCAATCGCTTAAAGCAGATCACTGACCCGGCGCTCGGGAATACGTATTTTGGTTACGACGGTAACGACAATCTGACTTCGGTGCAGGACCCGAAAGGGCTCACGACAAGTTATGCCTACACGGGATTTGGGGAGTTAAAGACTCAAGCGAGCCCTGATACCGCCTCGACCACGAACACCTACGACTCGGGCGGAAACTTGAAGACCTCCACCGATGCGCGTAACGCCATTACGACCTACACCTACGATGTCTTGAACCGCGTCACCTCGGCGGCCTTTAAGATTGGCACGACCACCGATCAGACGATTACCTATACGTACGACACCGGCACGAACGGCAAAGGCCGTTTGACGGGTGCCTCCGATGCCAGCCATTCGATGTCCTGGACTTACGATGCGCAGGGGCGAGTGACCGGCAAGGGCCAAACGGTGGGTGCCGTGACAAAATCCGTGGGATATGGCTATAGCAACGGCAATCAGACCTCGCTCGTGATGCCTTCTGGCCAGATGATCCTGTACGGCTACACGAATGGGCAGGTTACCTCGATCAGCGTCAACGGGACGTCGCTTTTAAGCGGCGTGCTCTACGAGCCGTTTGGTCCGATACGTCAGTGGAGTTGGGGCAATGGCACTCTCGCGGCGCGTACTTACGATCAGGATGGGCGGGTGAGCCAGATCGACAGCAAAGAGTTCTACACTTTCGCCTATGATGATGCCAGCCATATTACCGGCATCACCAATACGGCCAATGCCAACCTGTCCTGGACCTACGGCTATGACAGCCTCGACCGGCTCACGAGTGCCGTGAGCCCACCCGAGACTTCCGGGTGGAGCTACGATGCCAATGGCAATCGCCTCACCCAGACCGGCCTTACGCCGTCAACGTTCACCATCGATGCCGCCAGCAATCGACTCAATACTATAGCTGGCTACGCTAATCGAACGTACAGCTACAGTGCGGCGGGCAATGCCACCGGCCATAGTAATATCGTCTTTGCCTATAACAACCGGGGACGTATGAAAACTGCCACGGTTTCGGGCACTACATTCACCTATGTCTACAACGCCTTGGGGCAGCTGGCGAGGAAGTCCGGCACTGGCATCGTTACGACGCTGTTCGTGTATGACGAGGCGGGACATTTGCTCGGTGAGTACGATGGTAGCGGGACCCTCATCCAAGAGACCGTTTGGCTCGGAGACACTCCGGTAGCGACATTACGACCGGCCACCAGCGGTGTGGATATCTACTATGTTCATGCCGACCAGCTGAACACTCCGCGAAAAGTCACTCGGCCGAGTGACAATAAACTGCGTTGGCGGTGGGACCCGGATGCATTCGGGAACGGGGGGGCGAAAACGAATCCGCAGAGCCTGGGGACTTTTATCTACAACCTCCGATTCCCGGGGCAGATATTCCTCAGTGAGACGAGTCTTCACTACAACTACTTCAGAGACTACGATCCTAGGGCGGGTCGATACGTCGAAAGCGATCCCGCGGGCTTGCGCGGCGGTTTGAACACGTATGCATACGTTCAGAATAATCCTATTGAATTGATCGATCCAAAAGGACTGGAGAGCGTTGGCACCAGCTACGGATACAGCTGGCTTGAGTGGCTTCAGGATATTCAAGATGTTTCTCATCCTT
>Ga0065707_10082004_pt1 | contig 25365 bp, 26 predicted proteins | sample SwiRhicommuniRL3_FD_59094 | JGI IMG/M metagenome (GOLD analysis project Ga0065707, IMG submission 59094) | Switchgrass rhizosphere bacterial communities from Rose Lake, Michigan, USA - RL3 v2 (version 2) | ecosystem: Host-associated > Plants > Roots > Rhizosphere > Soil | place: East Lansing...
TAAATTCCTCTTCGTCCTTCTCAATCCCACAGTGATTGCAGATTTTAGTTGCCATTTCATTTCTCCTGTAAGGTGGACATAAGGTGGTGTAAAAGTAAAGTGGACATGATTTTAAAATCTAAACGCCCAGGCTTTTTTTAAACCTAAGCGTCTAGACTGGCAAAAGTGCCTTATTTTGTGGGCCCAGTAGGATTCGAACCTACGATCAAAGAGTTATGAGCTCCCTGCTCTAACCACTGAGCTATGGGCCCCAGAGTATTACCAATTGATTATGAGTCTCCTGCGCTAACCACTGCGCTACGGGCCCGTTTTAGTAAGCAATAACCAGTAATCAGTGAGCCAGTACTTATTCACTGGATCCTGATTACTGGTCACAGAACGAGAGCGGGAGACGGGATTCGAACCCGCGGATATCAGCTTGGAAGGCTGATGCCTTACCACTTGGCGACTCCCGCGTGCGAACGACATTTTACCACAAGGAAGTATCAACGTCACACCGGCCCAGGAGAGCAAGGCTGTTCGCAGAAACCAGGTTTTGTTGATTGTGGGATCGATTGGCTAACAGCAGTATGCCAGGTTCCTCGTCGAGGAAAGCAATGGAAAGAGATCAGTCAAATGAGGAGGCTCGACGAAACCACTGCTCCGTTCAGTGAGGAACTTCTGGACATAGAGCCAGCGAACCCAGGTATGGATCACAGCGTAATGGTTGATCACCGTGCGGGTGTGCTCATCTCCTTCATTGGGCCCATCGGATAAATTGCCAATATACAGGAGGACATGATCCGGCATCAATTCCTTCACCAAAAGATCACCCGTGAAGTGGATGAACGAAGTCAGCACATCCCGATAGGCACCCAGGGTTGGGGAATCCAGGCCAGCCACCCGGCTGTCAAACAGGAAAATATCCTTCGCTTTGGCCAAGGATACCTCTTTCAAAGATTCGAGTTTCATGGTAACCTCCAGAAGAATTTTAGCACAAATGTTCTAATTTTTGTAGGACACCTATTAGCGAAGTTTACGTGGCTGGGAGCCACGGAAGAGGAAATATGACTGTCTACATATGGAAGTTCAATACAATCCCTGACGCAAAGGACGTTGAGTGTTTTATTGATGCGCAGATGCCTTTGTTTTCGCGCAATGCAAAGGTTCTGACCGGTGGAGATGGGGAACCAATTGTTGACCTTATGAAGGTCGAACACAACTGCGGTGCCATTAATCTGGAATTTCAACTGAATGGGGTGGAAGGGCAGAGTGGAGATGTCTTCTGTTTTCCTGGATATTACCCAGGCGACATGGATGATGATGGCAATCCCCTCTTCAACCAGTGTGATACCCACGGGCATTTCTACGAAAAGATTGTATCGAAGATCTTAGATCGTGCTCAGCAAGTATTTGATATAGAGGTACTAATTCATGTCAAAAAACAAAAGCAACTTTATCCGTCCTGGTGAACACGGCTCGCAGGTGGTGCTCGATCCGGAGTTTCTATTGTGCCATGCGCTTTATATGCCGAACGGCGAAACCGTCGTAAAGTCCAATATGACTCTGGGACAGGCGATTGAAGCGATTGCGTTCGCGCACATCAAGGCAAGAATGCCGCATCTGGCAGATAAGTGCAACGCGGCAAAAATCGAATTCAGGGATGGCAGGTTCGTTGTCTGTTTCGCGGATAGCATTGATAATCTGAGTTTCTAACATCGAAACCAACACGGACTTCTCAGCAAATTGTCGCAGATTAGTAGGGCAATCGTATATTCCGCGTCAAGCATGCTGGGGGCCATTGTGCTACATTTGACAGCGTAAGTGGTAAGGTGATTTCTCTTCTCCTCCTTTGCAAGAGAACCGCGGACGGCAGCCGCGGTTCTCGCGCTTAATGGCAGTGCCGAATCACGATAGACGGTGACTAGAAATTTCTTCGTCAGATTCCAACCGAATCTTCCTCAAAATAAATAGGCTCAGGAAGATCATCACAGCGCCGAAAATAAACAGCCCTTTGTAACCGATCCATGCGCCGGGCCAGGCCGCGTTCAACCCATCCAGGGCAGGACCCTCGAGCCGCGCCAATGCGCCAGAACCGGCCGTGGCTAAATTTGTCAGCCCGAGATATTTGCCGGCTTCCGCTTCGGGCGCGAGGGAATTTGCCATTGCCCAATTCGACGTGAGGAAGAGTCCGATCCCGGCGCCGAGGATACTGCCAAAGATCATCAGCCCGCGCATATCCGTCGCGAGAAGCATCAGAAACATCCCGCCAGAAGCAATCAAAGTGCCGATCGAAAGGATCCGTTTCGCGCCATACTTATCTGTCAACCAGCCACCCACCAGGACGAGAAGCACAAGCGTGATCGTTAACACGGCCAGCAAGTCACCGGTTTGTTTAGGAGGGTCAGGGACACGCAGAACATCCTGCAGATAATATTGAGCAAAGGCCTGCACACCATACACACCAAGAATAAATAATGCACGTTCCGCGATCAACCACCAATAGGAGGAATTCTCGCGGAAATTGATCCTGAATTGACCTGACAGGGATTTCCAATCAGTGCGTTCATGCTCCTGGGCTGGCTCTTCCTTAACACCAAAGATCGTGATCGCCGCGGAAATCGCAAGCAGTCCCATCACGACCAGCATCAGGTTCGTAGGGTTGCGGGTTGCAGGATCCAGCATACGTCCCGCGAGGAGCGAAGCGAGGATCAACGACAGCATATCCATGAAGGTCTTCAGGGAAGAAGCGACTCCCAATTGAGCCTTCGGGACGCGGTCCGGCAGGAGTCCCTGCATCGGTCCATGAGCAATATTCGAAGTAAATTGCAGACCGATATATCCGACGAAGAGCCATGCGAAACCACCCGCCCAGGCAAGAACCGAAAGAAAAAGGAAATCAAATAACGTCCCCAAAAATGCCAGCGGACGCCGGCGCCCAAAGCGCGATTTCCATCCGTCAGAAAGCGCACCCGTAATCGGTTGAACGATCATCGCAATGATCAGACCTACAAAAGTAAGCAAGCCAAGATAAGTATTCTTTTTCGCGTCAGGAACGTAATTGAGCAAGACTGCCGGCAGGAGGATGGGATGAATTGCATTCCACATGAAGGAGAGTCCAACCCAATAAGCATTGAGGACGAGCAGTGGCACAAGGTTTAGTTTTTTCAAGCGAATTCTCCTCGTAGATGCACAGGCAAAAGCCTTGCGATGTTTTCCATAATGATCTGCGATGCTTGATCATCTTTTTGCTCAACAGATAAATCGTTCCTTACATGTAACTCATAGCGTTCACCAAAATGGATATGGAAGCCTCCATCCGCTTCATAGACACCTGTGGGAACAAAGCTTAAACCTGCTTTGGACAGCAGCAGTCCAAATCTCCCCAAGCCGCTCGCGGGTCGCGTTAAAATCCCTTCGGCCCCCGGTGGGTCATATCCCTCGGGCGCGAGACCGAAAATTGGATCCTTTGTATGTCGCGCAAATTCCAACACCGCGCGCACCGCTGCAGCCCGCGCTTCTACATCTCTGTCACGCGGCGGCATCGGAGGCATTGTTGTAAAACCATAAATGTGTGCAATACGCTTCAAGAGGATTTGGGATCCGATTGATCCAATCCTTTCATACCACTGGTCCGGATACGTAAACTCAGCGGTCATGACCCAATGCATGTTGACGGGAACCCGCGCGGCGATCGCAAGTGCAATCCACTGAGCGCCGAAGCCAGGGCGATGATAATGATTGACCGTAACGACGCATGGTCCATGCTGGGGGATATTTTCTTTTCCCAAAATTTGTAGGGATGGTTTCAAATTTTCGATACAGGCTTTTGCATCTTTATGAAAATTCCGGTGACGCAAGAGCACGATATCCCGAGCGACTCTTGAGAACAAACCTGGCGGATATGAATAATCAGGATCATTCATAAAAGGACATCCCGCAGATTGTTATCGATGATTGATTAACCTGCGGGACGTTTTGATTGTAAAACAAACTGCATCAATTCTCTGAGCGGTCTTTGGGAGCCTGTGATTCTTCGATCAGCTCAGGCGGTGTTGACGCACCACAGGCGGGACAGGCATAGTTCTGATCGGCTGGCACATAGGACCGCCCACAATACGGGCAATCGATGGACCGGGGCGCGACCGGCACTTCCACTTCCTTGACGACCTCACGCGTCACTTCACGCGTCCGGCCCGGTCCACCCAGGACGACCAGCGGGCCCAGATTTGGAATCCCAGAACCACCTGAGGAAGTGGGTCTCGCCTGAGCATTTGGTTTGCCGGAGGATTTCTTTTTTGACGAGGATTCAGGAAGACCCTTTCCAGACCCAAGCACAAAGAACAACACTGCTACAATCACCACAGCCGCGAATGTCAAAAACACAATGATGGCAGTCAGGCGTAGCGCCCGCGGGACGTTATACAACTCGTATCCATAACTGAACAGGAACACTCCGCCTACATAGAATGGAGCCAGCAGTGCGATCAATACCAGCCCGGTGCTTTGAGCGAGCTCACCTTTGAACCAGGTCTGGTAACCAACCACGATAATAACTGCCAGAGCCGCCAGCGCCACCAATCCACCCGGAATCAGAATGTGCAGCGGCTTGCCCGGCAAGGCCTCATCATGGTCATAATTAATCACTTCCTGTGTCTTTGCGCCAACCTGTCTGGCGCGATATTGTGATTCGGGCATATGGGTTTACCTTTATATTTCGTTGGTCGAGTAGCTCCACTGCTTTTGCAGAGCATACACCTCGGTGATTTACCATGAAATGCTAAAGCATTTCAAAAATCACACGCAGGTACAAGTGTTGAGACAAATCTGATTCAAACTTTAAATTGATTTGCTCACCGGTGGTTGAGTAGCCCTGAGTGTTTGTTACGAAGAGCGTATCGAAACCACCGATATATCTATTCTACGCAGATCACCATGCAAAAGCCTCAGGCGCTTCCCCGCCGGGGCCGCGCCAGATTTCGTCGAGTTTTTCCAGATCAGCTTTGCTAAATTTAATCTTGGGCGCACGTAGACTTCCGGTCAATTGTTCTATGGTGCGTGGACCGATGATGGGCGCTGTCACCACCGGGTTTGCCAGCAGCCAGGCAAGCGCCACATCCGCAGGCTTCTCTCCCTTTTGCTTGCAGAATTTTTCGTATTGGCTCAGTTGGGGTGCAAACTTCTTTGCATCCTGTTTTACATCTTTTTCAGTGCGGCGACCCGTTTTATCTGCATCGAGTGAGCCGCCGAGCAGTCCACTCGCCAATGGACTCCACGGGATCAGTCCCAAGCCATAGTCCCGGCAGGCAGGGATCACTTCCATTTCGATCATGCGGTCCTTGAGGTTATAGAGGCCCTGTTCACTCACTAATCCCAAAAAATGACGTGATTTCGCAACTTCATTGGCTTTGGCAATGTGCCAGCCTGCAAAGTTGGATGAGCCTACATAGAGAACTTTTCCCTGCTGAACAAGAGTCTCCATTGCCTGCCAGATCTCCTCCCAGGGTGTACTGCGGTCTACATGATGCATTTGATAGAGATCAATGTGATCAGTCTGCAGTCGCCGCAGCGAGCCTTCGACTGCCTGACGAATGTTCAGAGCGGAGAGGCGCGACTGATTCGGCCAATCGCCCATTCGCCCATAGACTTTGGTCGCGAGGACTGTTTTCTCGCGGCGTTCCCCACCTTGAGCAAACCAGCGACCGACAATCTGTTCCGTGACCCCCTCTCCAAGTTTCCAGCCATAGACATTGGCAGTGTCGAAGAAATTGATGCCAAGGTCAAGTGCTTTGTCCATGATGGCGAATGAATCTTCTTCGGTGGTCTTCGGACCAAAATTCATCGTGCCCAAACATAAACGCGATACTTTCAGGCCGGTGCGGCCAAGTTGAGTGTATTCCATGTTTTCATCCTTTTTCGTTATTGTAAGGAGTGTTAGTCCCCGGCACTGCCCGTCAGGGAGTGCAGGTGTGACATTATTGATTCAAATCTTCTGCTGTGTTATCCATTTGCTTCAGGATCAGCGGGACCTGCCCATCGGTGAGATCCGGGTGACGGATCGTATCGAACATATCACTGAAACCATCTTCCAGCATGATTTTTACCAATCGCCAGGAGGCAAGTTGCGGAGTGTTCTTGCCTTGCGGGAGGAGTTTTACGGCCTCAGCCCATTGGGGATGACTCGCTGAGTACTCTGCGAGTAAGTTCATCGTTGAGTCGCGCAATGGGAAGAGACCAGTGCTTTGTACCCAGCGTGCTTGATTCTCGGCTGAAAGGATCCAGCGGATAAAAAGCCATGAGGCAAGTTGCTTCACATCGTCCGATTGAAACACAATGAACGAGGAGCCATAAACGACGAGCGCATCATGTTCATCGCCGGGAAATTTCAAGACAGTCCATTCATCCCGGCTGTTCGCGGCAGCCAAGGCGCGGGCCTGGTCAGGAAAATCTTCCAGGCTGGCGGTTGCAAAGAGAGCCTGACGTGAGGCAAAACGATCAAACGGTGAAAGATCAGCCGAAGCCACCCAGGCACAATTTTTTTGTTGTAAAACCTTCAAGTACCGAAACGTAGCGATATTCCCTGGCGTAAGAAAGCGATAATTTTTTTCCTCCTGAATGCCACCCCCAAAAGCGAGCATCCATGAAAGTGGCGTCATTGCGTTCGTGTCGATCAGCCAGCCGCCTAACGCGTCGTTATTCGGGTCGTCATCTGAACCCAACGCTTTATGCGCGGCGCAGGCCTGTTGTTCGAATTCAGCGGAAGTCGCGGGCGGAGAGTCAAACCCAAGTTCGCGCGCCCAGCTTTGATTGTAGAGAATGAATCGAGCTGTCCGCTGGGCAGGCATGCCAAAGCGTTTGCCATCCACCTCATCCTGATCCCAGATCACGGTTGGAAAATCCGAAATCTCGGAGGGATTGAAACCGTATAAAGGATCGTTCACATACGGAGTCATATCCAGGACATGATCCTGCCATTCCAGTGCATGCTCAGGGAAACCAATGACCATTTGGGGATAAGTTGAATCCTGGAGGGCCGCCTCGGTTTGTGTAAATAACTCACTGTAATTTCCCTTGCTCTCTGCGCTGACCACAATGCCCCATTCATTCTCTGTATTGAATTTTGCGACCTGCGACTCAATCAGACTTGCCTCCGCGCCAAACCACGGATGCCAGAGCTTCACCTGGACTCCGCGCAACGCCTCTTTGTCGACGTTCAAGCTGCTCACTGCGGGAGCTGGCGTATTCGCTTCTGAGGCGTTCGCCGCAGACGTCGCGTTCGGAGGCGGGGTACGCGTACTCGTTTCAGAGGGGAGGGAAGGTGTGCATGTAGAAAAAATGAATGGAAGTGAAAAGAGTGCGATGCAGGCTTTGCGGAAAAGGGGCATTAGTAGATTACCATGGGAATAGGAGTGAACAGCAGTATAAAGGCCAATAACATGAAGAAGCCAAGCGCACGGCGCCTTCCATCCAGAGGGGTGATGTCATCCAAAGGCTGGGTGCGGACATTGCCCAGCCAGAACAAAATGAATATCCACAGCAACCAGCTAAAGTTGAACGCGCTAAACGAGAGAGTGAATAATACTGGCAAAAAGCTAAGGACAATCAGCGCTCCCATGGCAATCGGAAAGATCCTGCGCGCCTTTTCGCCAAACAAACCGTAGACAACGTGTCCGCCATCCAGCGTGCCCACCGGAACAAGGTTGAGCGCTGTGACCAGTAAGCCTGCCCAGCCAGCCAACGCGACATTGTGAAGCATGACATCCGTCCCATTGAATGGGATGGGGTGAGCAGTCAAAAAATATTGCAGCCAATAGACGATGGGAGATAATCCATTCATGCTCACGGGTTCGGGCAGTAATTTGCCGAAGACCACATATTTCGAAAACAAATAAAAGATTGAATTCCCTTCCAGAAAACCGGAAGTGCCCTGTGCAGCATGGCCAATCGGGCCAAGATGCGAAAGCGATAATCCGAGAAACAGAACCGGGACAGCAATGACCAATCCGGCAATCGGGCCGGCGACACCCACATCAAACAATACCCGCTTATTCTTTGGGATGCCGCGCATCATAATGAATGCCCCAAAGGTTCCCAATGGACTTAGCAATGGGGCTGGTAAGAAGTATGGCAACGTTGCAGGGACTTTGTAATATTGACACATAATGTAATGTCCCATTTCGTGCGCGAACAAAATGCCCATCATGCTCAACGCAAAGGGCCAGCCCGATAGGATATGCAGAAAGAGGTACGAGATGGAGGCTGTGCCATCCGGAGAAATTGCCGCGGGTGGGATATCCACGCCCATCAACATGATGCTCAGTACTGTCAGAACGAAAAGAATTATATTTATATAGATCCTGGAGCCAATTTTAGGAATGACTGGGCTCGGCACCAGGAAGATGACGTGCTTGTCACCCGGCTCTTTTCTGAAGAGCGGCGTGATATTGTAGGGACGCAAAGACTCGGCCAATTGATCATACGCGGCAACGGTGTCTTCACTGAGCAGGTGACCGCGATACCGCACGATCCATTCCTTGGGCTCACCGGCCGTGACATCTTCCACGCGAAAGATTCGGGAAACAAAATTATTAAGAATTTCAAGCTCGGGGACAGGCATAAGACTCCTAATGAAGACCATAGACCATGGACGATAGACTATGGTCCATCGTCCATGGTCTATGGTCAATAACAGGCGAGAGTGGATGGGAGTCGAACCCACCGCGGCCCGCAACGCGACCCGCCACAGGTTTTGAAGACCAGGAAGCCCACCGGGACCTAACCACTCCCACATTCATAACAGGTCAAGGATAATCGAATGAGAAACGCTTTGCAAGCCAGTTTATCAGAGAGTCTTAAGGTCATCCCTGATCGGTTACGATAATAATAGGGTTGGAGGTTTTACTAACTTTGTGGAACTTCATTAAAGCTGATGATTTCCCCTTGTCTACCTTCATTTCTCGTAATCCAAAATTAGGATTACAGGCCTAACTCTGCAATTATTTTTGGGAGTTAGAGCACCACCATGATCCACCACGCGTAGACGAGCACTAGCAGGCTAAACAAACCTACATACAAACGATCCCGTCCACTTGCTTGCTTATAACTGATGCGCCAATATTTTACAGTTCTCTTGAATTTTTCTTCTATCTGTTTCATAAAATAATCGCCTTTCCCATAATTTATAACGAATATAAAGACAAAACAGCACCACCCATTAGGGTTAATCCCACCACTAATGTGGGAGAAATGCTGCGAAAACTGCTTTTACCTTTCATCATAAATCTCATTTCTAACATGACCGCAAAAGGCAGTAAAAGATACATTGCTAAAACATTTCTTCTGATCCCGCTTTTTAGATGGGTTTTAGCTTTGCTTGGAACTAGATCAAGGTTAGGTTGTTGCAATAACCATACCAACCACAAAAACTACTAAGGCTACTACAAACAGAATAAATATAATTTTAGAGTAGTTTGTTGCTGGTTTTGGCCTAAGTGCAGTAATAATAGAAATAAAAAAAGGCATAGGATTTCCTCTAGTTGGGTCTATGCCTAAATTATCTCGCGAATGGATTTGCCGCTTGTTTGCTGCTTCTTTACAGTTTCTATTACCCCAACCTCAATCCAAGATGGTAATGCGAAGCGATCTTGTGGAGGTACAGGGTTAAGGATTCGTCTTACGTGGGACGTTCGTGAAGCGGCGATTTTTCGCTTTTGCTTTCTTCTTCTTCAGCCGTGTCCCAGCCATGCCACCAACTTACTGTAAGTGTTAGGTTACTGGCTGTATATGGGTTGTAATCACGGCGCTTGTGTTCGTCAAAGGCTAGTTTGCCCTCAGCATACACATTTTCTCTTTCTACGTGAGTGATTTTTTTATAGCTCATGTCATCCTGCCTTTTGTGTCTTATATGGCACGTGTAATAACTCGGCTGCTTTTCGTCTTGCTTCCTCGGGTCGTCTGTCATAGCGTGCCGTTGTTTGAATGTTTGAATGTCCTGCCATCTTTGAAACCGTCGCAATATCCGCGCCTGCATCGAGTAAGTGAGATATAAACGTTCGGCGCATATCATGAGGCGAGAAGTTCTTAATGCCTGCTTCCACGGCACGCTTGAATAGCATGTTATAGATTGCCTGTGAGGTCATAGCCCCTCCTCTGTAAATCATTTGCCCTGCTTTCTTGTTTGGCACTTCCACGCCGCGAATTTTCCTGAATGGCTTTACTATCATTGATTCACGTTTGGTTAGTATCTTCCCACTTTTATCCACTTCCACGAATAGCGCGCCTGGCTCATTCCCTCGGACGCTAAACCAATCGCTTAAGGCATCCGCTGCGCCGTTCGTAATATATGCCACCCGTTGTTTGTTGCGCTTGCCTGTGATTACCAGCTTTCCTGTTTCAGGATCGTAACTATCAACATCCAAATTGACAACTTCATCACGACGTAAGCCACCTGCATACATCATGCCGATAATAGCCGCGTCGCGTGTGCCTGCATTTTGGTTCTTGTCTTTTTGGCATATCGTCATAAGTGCGAGGATTTCACCAGTAGATAACTCACGTCCAGCCGGGAGGGTTTCACCTGTGACAGGTTCCAGTTCAATAGCGCGGCTGTATTCCTCAGCTGTCATCTGTCCAAGTAGCCACGCCTGCTTAAGTGTTTGACGGAGAGCGGAGAGTATCTTGTTGGCCGTAGCTGGGCTGTAGACTTGCGCGATCCTGACGCGTATGGCCGCTGTGTGTTGGTATCGTAGCGCGCCCCAATTCAAATAGTCAATATTGGTATCAAGTATCCTGGCAATGACGCGTAAGGCTTGCGCCTGGGTTCTCTTGCCAGTCTCAGCAGGCAATGAGGCAACGTATACCGCGGCCGCGTTCTGCTCCAATGGCTGGGGTTGGCTGAGCATCAATTCGCCTTGGCTGATTGCGTTCACAGTTGGCCCGCCTGTTTATTCAAGAAATCGTGTATCTGAGCAAATTTATCAAGTACCTGCTTATCATACAGGGTGGGATTACCTCTGTTTGTGCCTTGCCTCACTACGACAAAGGCGTGTGGGTACTTGCCTTTCAGATCGTCGAAAGCGAAGCGGGATGTTAACCCCAGCCTGTCCGTTGCCTGTTTGCGGGTGTAGGTTTGGTTCATGTCAATTATCCTTTTCTTGCTCAACCATTTCACGGAGCTTCTTTAGTTCCTCTCGCGCATTCCATAGCTCCATTTCTGTAATGGGGCGGTCGTCTTGGGCTACTGCTCGTTGCAAGCCTCTGAGGGCTTTTAGTGTTGCTTCAATGTTAAGCGCCTGTTGTCTATCCATGTTATCTCCTGTAAATTGCAAACGTTCTCATTCGGGATGTCACTTCCCCCAGCTTGCGCCGATCTGCGCGACCTAGCATATACTATATTTGTTTTGAGAATTAACATTCTCATAAGTTATTATAGGATATCAACAGGGACAGGTCAAGGCTCTAAAGTTTACAATTTTGAGAGATAAAACAACTAAGGGTTTGTAATGAGAATCGCACTACGTAGATTTTGTGCCGTTCCTGGCTATCCCTTGCGGAAGCATTGACGGCTAGCGGACAAGCTGGAGGAGTCTATCAGTTCCCAGCATGAGATGCCTCATCCAACTTTTGTAATCGCTCGTTCTCACCGCCTGGCGCGCTCTCTGGCGCAACCGGCATCATCATGGTTTCAGCCTCATAAAACGGGTTCGGTTCTGTTGTCACTTCTCCCACGTGTGCCTGTCATCCTATTGCTCCCCACCATGACATTCACAAAGCTACCGCGCCATCAATCTTTAATGATATTTTTCTTTAAACCGCGCAGCGTTTCAACAGCCACAGCATTATTGATATATTCGGTTAATATTAGGTAGCCATAGTGAGGAACGGCGCAGGCAAGATGACAAGCAAGAAATAATCCTGCATGCCAGGCAGAAACAAAATAGGACATTGATATTGCAGAAAGCAGTATCAATGTCCTATATCTTTGTCGGGGCGAGAGGATTTGAACCTCCGACCTCTTGCACCCCATGCAAGCGCGCTAGCCGGGCTGCGCCACGCCCCGATTGGCAAGAGAAGATTATAGTCGCGTTTGAATATTCTTGCAACCAAATGACATTCATCTCTGATTATGCTACAATACTAAGGCAGGTTAATATCAAGATGAGAGTTTTGATTCTCGCCAACGAAACCAAAGATTAAGCTTAGAATTAAACAAAGCTGGTAACCTCCTGGAGTTCCTATGCCTGAGATGATCGAAGTACAAATCGACAGCGTCCGTGTCCATCTGATGACGCCCCAACGTCTGGTCGTGCTAAAACAAATGGGTTCCGAACGCTATCTTCCCATCTGGGTGGGACCCTATGAAGCCGAAGCGATTACCGTTGCTTTGCAGGAAGTCGAAATGATCCGCCCGTTGACGCATGATCTGCTCAAGAATGTTTTTGGAGCATTCAATGCGCGCATCAAACGGATTGAGATCGTCAAACTGCAAAATGAAATTTTTTATGGAAACATTGTTGCAGAAGTGGATGGGAGAGAAATAGAAGTGGATTCCCGTCCTTCCGATGCGATTGCATTATCGGTACGGGCTCACGTACCGATCCTTGTCCACTACAGTGTGATGGAAGAGGCGGGCATTGTCCCTGAACAGGATATGCCGGAAGAGGAAGAAACGCCCGAGCAGGCGGAACCGACTCCATTAACCCAGGAAGGGACCGAGCGTTTGTCCGTCTTCGAAGATTTCCTTGAGAAACTTGAATTCGATAAACCGGACGATAAATCAGAAGATGACGATGACGCCCCACCGTCAGACAAACCGAAAAAGCCAAAGAAGAAATGACCGACGCTTACAGCAGCTTGCCACCTGAAAACACCACCGCCCCCGCAACATCCACGGCCGTCCCTCACAGCCGAGAAGCCGAAGAAGCCGTCGTTGGGGCGGTATTCATTAATCCCGAAGTCTATTATGATGTCGCGCAGTTTTTATCTGCGGATGATTTTTACATCCACCGTCACAAATGGATCTGGGATGCATTCACCAGCCTGCACGAACAGCGCATCCCGATTGACCTGCTGACTGTTTCCGATGAATTGGATCGGCGCGGCCAGCTCAGCGAAGTGGGCGGGCCGGCCTATCTGACCTCGCTGGTCAATCAAGTGCCGTCTTCGCTCAACGCAGAATCGTATGGACGCATCGTGGAGGGGCATTCTATCCGCCGCAAGATGATCAATGCGGCGAATCAAATCGCCTCGGTTGCCTACAACGAGCGGACCAATGTTGACGATGTGATGAACGAGGCGGAAAAAGCCGTTTTCAATGTGAGTGAACGGCGCCTCAAACATGACCTTCAGCCGATCTCGTCCGTATTGAGTGAATACTACGACCGCATCGATGACCTCGCCAAACGCCCTGAAGAGTTTTATGGTGTGCCGACCGGCTTCATCGACCTCGACAAAATGCTGACCGGCTTGCAGCCCTCTGATTTGTTGATCATCGCGGGCCGCCCGGGTCAGGGCAAGACAGGTTTCCTGCTTTCCATCGCAAAGAACGCCGGGTTAACTCACAAGAAACACGTGGCGATCTTCTCTCTGGAGATGTCCAATGAGCAGGTCGTGCAACGGTTGATCGCCCAGGAAACAGGCATCGACTCACAACGTTTGCGCACCGGCAAGCTTTATGAAAACGAATGGCCACTGTTTACACATTCCATCGAAGTGTTTGGAGATACGCACATCTATCTCGATGACACCCCCGCGATCACACCCTTGCAATTACGGACAAAATGCCGCCGACTCCACATGGAATTCGGCCTGGACTTGGTCATCGTAGATTATCTGCAACTGATGGGTGGCGATACGCGTAACGATAACCGTGTACAGGAAGTTTCAAATATCTCACGAAATTTGAAAGTGTTGGCTCGGGAACTGAACGTGCCTGTCCTGGCCGCGGCGCAGTTATCGCGTGCAGTGGAGCAACGCTCCGATAAACGGCCCGTCCTTTCGGACTTGCGTGAATCTGGCTCGCTCGAACAGGACGCTGATATCGTGATGTTTATCTATCGCCCCGATCAGTATGAGAAAGATACTGTGAAGCAAAATGTTGCGGAGATTATTATCGCCAAACATCGTAATGGACCGGTAGGTAGCGTGGAATTGGTCTTCCGCAATGAACTGGCGAAATTCGAGAACGCGGCAACGAGAGTCTTTCGACCGAATGAATAGACGACCTGTCATTGCGAAAAGCCGCTGGTTGAGTAGGCGCTGCTTTTCGGCCGTATCGAAACCGAGCCAATGACCTAATTGACACATGAAAAAATTCAAAGGCTTTACCGATTCAGAATCATTTACCCAGCTACCGGATACCTTCTTTTATCAATTGTTGAACCAAATTGATGACACAGCGGAGTTGAAGGTCACCTTGTATTGCGTGTGGCGCGTCGAGCATCTGGATGGCCCGTTTCGTGCATTGCAGGAAGCTGATTTCAACAGGAAAGAGTTGGGACTGTTGGTAGATGAGATTCGTTCAGGGCTGGAAAAGGCCGTCAAGCGTGGGAGTTTGTTGAATGTCAAAAAAGAGAAAGCGGATTATTTCCTGCTGAATTCTCCAAGAGGCAGAGCCGTCGTCCAGGCGATAGAAAGCGGAAACTGGAATCCAGCAGGGACAGGCTCAAACCTGGCATTTGAACGCCCAAATATTTTTCGGTTGTATGAGGAGAATATTGGACCTCTTACACCGTTAATTGCAGATGCGTTGAAAGATGCAGAAGACACATATTCAGCAGAATGGATTGCGGATACCATTGATCTGGCCGTCCGAAATAACAAGCGCAGCTGGAAATATTGTGAAGCCATTCTGAAACGTTGGAAGGAAGAAGGACGTGGCGAAAAGCAAGATAGACGAGACGCTGAAAAAGATCGCGACAAGTACATCAAAGGCGAATACGCCGACTACATCGAGCACTAGCCTCGGTGACCCGAACTGTCCCCATTGCGGCGGCGCAGGTTATTTACGGTCTGATGTTCCCGTAGGCCACCCAAATTTTGGGCGGCTCGAAATTTGCGTATGCCGGCAACGGGATGTCAGTCAGCAGGTGCGCGAACGTCTCTATTCGCTCAGCCGCCTCGATGAATTAAAAGGATTGACGTTTGATACATTTCAACCGCGCGGGCAAACGGGCCTTGGCGAAAAACAGGCAGCTTCGCTCGAGTCAGCTTTCAATCAGGGGCAGCATTATGGAAGAAGTCTGAATGGCTGGTTGTTGCTTCAAGGCGGTTATGGTTGTGGAAAAACACATCTGGCGGCGGCAATTGCTAACTTTGCCGTTGGGATGGGAGTGCCTACCCTGTTTCTAACCGTACCTGATTTGCTTGATATGCTGCGTTTTTCATACGACAGTGAGGATATAACGTTCGAAGAACGCTTCAATGAAATCCGCAACGCGTCTCTTCTCGTGCTGGACGATTTTGGGACTCAGAACGCCACAGCCTGGGCACAGGAAAAACTTTTTCAGATCATCAATTACAGGTACATTAACAAACTTCCATTGGTTGTAACGACGAACCTTAGTTTGGATGAGATCGACGCACGGATCCGTTCGCGTGTCACTGATCCGCAGCTTGTTTCCATTGTTCGAATTAATGCGCCGGATTACCGCCACCCCATGGATGATACTGGTCATCCCGAACTTTCATCCCTTGACATGATGGCGAACAAAACCTTCGGCTCCTTCGAGGATCGCACGAGCGAGGGCCTGCCATCAGACGAACTAAAATCTCTCCAAAAAACATTGAAAGCCGCCCATAGCTATGCAGAGAAACCAAAAGGCTGGTTGGTATTAATGGGAGGCTATGGCTCGGGGAAAACTCACCTTGCCGCAGCAATTGCCAATTATCGTGCAGGCCTTGGCGACCCACCACTCTTTGTCATGGTTCCTGATCTGCTCGATCATTTGCGGGCAACTTTCAGCCCAAATAGCACTACAACTTTCGACCGACGTTTTGACGAGATCCGCACGGCTCCCCTGCTTGTCCTCGATGACCTTGGAACACAATCCATGACGCCCTGGGTGCGCGAGAAGTTGTATCAACTCTTTAATTATCGTTACAACGCTGAGTTGCCAACGGTGATCACAACCGCTGATTCAATGAATGAAATGGATGCCCGAATCCGCTCGCGATTATTGGATGGCAAATTATGTACAGTTTACGTCTTGAACATCCCAGGTTATCACGGCAGTAGAGGCAGGAAAATAAAGAAATAAATTTGGAAACGTCCCTTCAGTAGCTAAATAGAAGGGATGTTTTCTTATCTCAAAACAAGATAATTTTCATGACAATTGACACCTTTTTTGAGTGATGAATATCTATCAATTTTTTGATAAATATCTTGGCAAATGACCGGTTCGCGAGTAGAATGCCGTTATAAATCAGGCTAATTTGGTCTGATTTTTATTACACCACTCCAAGAGGTATTCCATGCTCCCAACCTATCTGCTGTCCCTGCGCGAGGGACTTGAAGCCGCCCTCATCATTGGCATCGTGCTTGGCGCATTAAGCAAAATTCGCCGCAATGATCTCTCCCCTGCTGTGTGGCTCGGTACACTGAGCGCAGTCGGTATCAGCATTTTGACCGCGGTCGTATTGACCAGTTTCGGCATGTCTCTTGAAGATCCTGCAGAAGCGATCTTCGAAGGCATTACTATGCTCATCGCCGCAGGCATCCTTACCTGGATGATCTTCTGGATGAGCAAACAGGCTCGTTTTCTCAAGAGTGAACTTGAAGCAGGCGTCAATAAAGCCGCTGCCTCCGCCGGGAAAAGCGGCGTCTTCTGGCTCGCTTTTATCGCAGTCGTACGTGAAGGCGTCGAACTGGCGCTCTTTATCACTGCCGCGTTTTTCGCTGGCAATCAAAGCGGAATGACGAGCGATATCATTCAAACATTGGTCGGTACCATCCTTGGCGTAGGCACAGCTGCTCTGCTTAGCTGGACGCTTTTTGCCACCGCTGTCCGACTTGATTTGCGCCGTTTCTTCCAGGTGACAGGGCTATTGCTCATTTTGTTTGCTGCTGGGCTGATTGCACACGGCGTGCATGAGTTCAATGAGGTCGGTTGGATTCCCTCTGTGATCGAGCATGTCTGGAATCTGGATTCTGTCATCAGTGAGACCTCCCTCCTGGGACAATTGTTAAAGACTTTGTTCGGGTATAGTAGCGCACCTTCACTTACTGAAATGATCGCCTACTTTGTTTATATTGCAGTTGTAACAATTCTTTGGAGACGAGATACAGCTCCCGTGAAAGCAACGGCAACCTCTCAAGCATAGAATATCTCATTAAACAGAAACAGGCTTCGGATCTGAAAAGAACGAAGCCTGTTTTTTATTTCACTTCATAGCCAAATACTTCACGAAAGGCAGTAATGACTTCCCTCTTTACTTGTTCCATAGATGGTGGTTCTGGAAATAAATCTGCAAGCGAAACGATCGGTTCATCTTGTAAACCGCAGGCTATGATCCCCTCCCAATACTCCATATCAGGATTCACGTTCAACGCGAACCCATGACGCGAAACCCCGCGCACATCCACTTTGACGCCGATCGCCGCGATCTTCGCAGGCTTTTTGCGGTCTTCCGGCTTGCAACGCGGACACCTTGAATGGACATCGGCCTGGATCCATACCCCGGTCAGACCGGACCTCTGCCCGGCCGCGAGCCCAAGACGCGCTAATGCGATGATCAGTGTTTCCTCCAACTTGCGCACATAGCCAACGTAATCAGCTTGTAGAATGTGCATGGAGTCCGCAGTCTCCTGACTTCGGTTTGGCAAAGTCGGGAGACTTTGGACTCCCAAGGGGAGTAACGGATACCCAACCAATTGACCCGGACCATGATAGGTTACATCCCCTCCCCGATCCACCCAATGGATGGCAATTCCTTTTTCTTTCAATTGAGATTCGCCCCACAATAAGTTTTCCTGCTTCCCGCGTCGACCAAATGTGTAAACATGAGGATGTTCAAGCAACAACAGAGTGGGTGGGCGTTTCCCCTCTGCAATCTCACGCGCGTACTCATCCTGTAGTTTCCATGCGGTTTCGTATTCGATCAACCCCAGGTCAAGAACGTCACAAAACATTATTTGTTTGACTCAAGCCACTTTGCATGCTTATCCAGTCCATCATAAGCTGCGTATTGATAGGAGTCGGACAAGGTGGGGTAGTTATAAACGGCATCGATAAACGCGTCGATGGCTCCGCCTGTTAGCATCACATGAGAAGCGATATGAATTAATTCAGATGCCTGTTCCCCAATAAGATGCGCGCCCAAAAGTTTTTTATCGGTGGGTGAAAAGACAAGTTTGATCATCCCGCTCATATCGCCGATGATCTGTCCCCGCGCGTTCTCTTCATAATACGCCCGTCCGACCAGGTAAGGAATATTCTTTTCCTTACACTCATCTTCTGTCACGCCAATCGTGGAGATCTCAGGTATGGCATAAACGGCTAGCGGGAGAAACGGAGCCAAATGTTCCTTGTATGGCAAATCGAATGCCTGCACTACCGCGACCCGCGCCTGTTCCATTGAGGTGGAAGCCAGGGCCGGGAAACCGATCACATCGCCAACCGCATAAACACGTGGGATATTCGTCCTGAAATTCTCATCCACAAGGATTAAACCGCGTTCGCCTAGTTTTACACCCACCTTTTCCAGCCCCAGTCCCTGCACATTGCTCTGCCGGCCAGCCGCGATCAGGGCAACGTCAAAATCCTGTGAGCCGCCTTTTTCCAGTGTCAAATGGACATGATTCCCACGCGGCTCAATCGCACTCATGCGATCATTGAAAATAAAATTGAGTCCCAATTGCAAAAGCTGATTTGTTAATCGGTTGGCGATCTCCGAATCCACAAAAGAGACGATTCGTCCGCGCGGCTCGATCAAGGTCACATGGATTCCAAGCGCCGTGAAAATCGACGCATATTCGGTGCCGATGACACCTCCGCCAACGACCACCATCGTCTTGGGAATCTGCTTCATATTCAGGATGGTATCTGAATCAAAAATCAGGTTGTCATCAAAGGGGATTTCAGGGGGATGATGCGGAGAGGAACCCGTGGCGATCAGAATGATTTCGCCGGAGATTTCTTTTTCACTCGTTGAGGCTCTGACCCGCACGGTATGTTCATCTTTGAGCGAGGCTTCCCCATGCATCAGCACGATCTTTTCATAGCGTATGTGCTGTGCGATCATCTCCCGTTCTTTTTCAACAACGGTCCGCTCGCGATACATGAAATCTTTAATCGTCAGGTTTTCTTTAAGAGAATAATCAATTCCAAACAGACCGCGCTGCTGCAAGCCTGAAAAATATAACGCAGACTCGCGGAGGGTTTTAGATGGGACTGTTCCCGTATTGATTCCGGCGCCGCCCAGATAAGGCTCGCGCTCGATCAACGCAACTCGTTTCCCATATTGAGCGGCTTTCGTGGCACCTGTTTCCCCAGCTGGGCCACCACCGACAACAATCAAGTCATAGTTTTCTGTCAAATCCTTTTATCCAAACACTCTTCTAAATAAATCGGATTCCAATAAATTATTCGGATCGCATTTCTTCTTGAGTTCTTTGAATTTTGCTATTGTATCTTCCCCTAAAAATGCTCTTGCGGCCTCCGCAGAGGTCTCGCTGTTTTTGGCAAAATAGAACCGGCCGCCTGCGTCCAGCACAATGCGATCAAAGTCTTTCAACATTTGGCTTAACGTGGCGCGGTTTCCATCTGTCACTTTGAAATCCAGGGCCAGAGAGAAGCCGTCCACGGCATGAGTCAGCAGGAATTTGTCCGGGCGGTGACGTTTGGTCACGCCCAGATAGGAAGGTATGCCGCGATTTAAAGACATGGTCAACATCTCGCGCCAGGCTGCCTCCGCTGTTTCTTTGGGAAGGAAGGATTGATGTTGGATCATCCCACCGCGTCCATAGGATAATTCCCAATTTGGGACATAATCGAGCAGGAAATGGAATGCTGCATGAGACTGACGGAACGTGTGCTTGCGAAGCGAGGCAATATACTTCGCCGTGTTGACTCCCCACCAGCCCAGATTGTTCGCGAATGGGCGCATAAACAGATACAAGATCGACTTGGGGAAAACACCAAAGATACGCGGGGGCAGAATCTGGTTATTCAACTGCATGGTCGCTTGCGGGTTCGGGTCTTCCTTGCCATGTAAATAATGGGCAGCATGGATCTGACCGCGGCCAAGGCTCTTTCCGCCTGTCATCGTATCCATCCAGCCAACAGTGTAATCATGGTTGGGCGCTTTATCCAACAGGAAGGCCAGATGTTCGTGAAGATCATGTACAGGCCAGGCATCGACTTCCAACAGCCCGGATTCAATCTGCTTCATCTGCAGGGTAATGGACGTAAAGACACCCAGCATACCAAGCCCACTGATCATGCCGTAGAAAAGGTCAATATTCGTTTTGGGCGTGCAGGTGATCTCCTCTCCTGTCGGTAGGAGAGCGGTGAATTCAAGGACGTGCTCCCCGATGGGACCCATCCTGAAATTATTCTTGCCGTGGATATTCGCAGCGAGACATCCGCCCAGAGTCGTCTTCATCGTACCTGAAACAACGGGAGGCCACCAGCCATTGGGCTCGACGTACTGCCAGAGTTGCTCAAGCGTGACTCCCGGCTCGCATCGCACGATACCGGAAGCCGCATCCCAGCCGAGGATCTGATTTATGGCTGACATATCCAGCAGGATGCCGCCCCCGTTCAGCGACGCATCGTTATAACTTTTCCCTGCGCCGCGGGCTGTGACCGTTAAGCCTGATTCCCTGGCAAGACGAAAGACCTCTTCAATCTCTTTGACAGAGGTGGGACGGAAACGATACGAGGACGCACGCAGAGAGTGGCCAAAGTTTTCAAGTTGTGTGAAGTTTTTTAGTGAGAGAGAAATGTTTGCTTCCATGGGAGTGAACCTTTTTTATTCCAACAATGCGTGGTTGGATTTTGAAATTAGAATGACAATCTTCTGAATATGAAGGAGGGAGTATGCTGAATGGCAAGCATAATCCAGCGCCAAATCGAGGCTGTGTAAATTACCTGCTTGCGTTTCTGCATTGCCTTCCAAATATCCTCAACCGCTTTTTCGGGCGGGACCGTGAACGGAGTCGCTCCCTGCGCCGCTTTAAGCATTTCCGTTTGCACAAAACCGGGTTTGACCGTCAGCACGTTAACACCATGACGAGTAAGGCGATTCCGCAGCGCTTCGAGATAGGTAGTCAAGGCGGCTTTCGAGGTGTTGTAGCCCGGGTTGCCTACACGCCCACGATCCCCGGCCACTGAAGAAATACCAACCATTTGTCCAGCTTTTGCAGATTGAAACATCTCAGCGACTGGATTCAACCAAGCCAGCGCCCCGATGAGATTAACCTCGATCATCTTGCGGTCATTTTCAAAGTTATATTTATCGATCCCACCGGGCGGATAATTAACTCCCGCGACAAAGACCATTAGATCCAACCCGCCCAGGTCCGCCACGATTTTACGAAGGAGGTCCGGCACCTTTTCGTATTCCGTCACATCATGGACGTAGACGTGAGCGCGCAATTCTCGGGAGGTTTGATTGATCTCATTGCAAAGCGATTCCAGCTTGTCCTGGCTGCGCGCCAGCAATGCAAGCGTATATCCTTCGTGGGCAAGGCGACGAGCCAGCGCCGCGCCAATTCCATCAGAAGCGCCAATGATGATCCCGCGTCGGCGTGGATTCAATGGGGTAGCAGCAGCAGGTTTGGGGTAGTTTGACACGTTGTCCTCCGATTACTGGCGAATCGATTCTAACATATCCGCTTCCCTATTCAATCTTGCTCATCTATTTTGTCAAATGGCGTATAATTCTGAAGACGTTAGGGCTGTAAGGCATGTGTAATCTATTCATTCCACTCGACTCGTTATAATCTTGCTGATATGTTATAGGCCATAGGACAAAAGAGCCAATTAAAGTTTTTTCAAATCATGATTAAATGCCCCACTAAACGACACCAAGCATGGGCGATCACAGACTAAAAATCCTGACCGAGGCCCGCAATATCCTGGAAAAAGAGGGCGGATCCCAGAGTGAAAGAGAAGCTATTCTTAAGTTGCTTGATATTCTGGCCGCCTCCCTGGAAAAATTTTCCCCTGAAGACAACGAACCCATCGAAAATTTGGCCCGCGAGCTGATCAACAATCGTTCGTTGCTGGCCATGCTCAAACAGCAAACTGATGAACTGGATGCGCTCAAGAAATTGAGCATCAATCTGACGTCCAGTCTTGATCTACCGGATGTACTGGACGCGGTAGTCTCTGAAGCCATGCGGCTGATCGAGAATGCGCGGGATGTGAATATCTTTCTCTATAAGAATCACAAACTTTCCTTTGGGGCTGCGCTGGATGCAGATGGAACGCGCAACCGGCCCTGGTCAAAACCGAGATCGAATGGCCTCACCTATTCTGTGGCTCGCGAAGGTGAAATGATCCTTGTCGAAAACATGAGGGATCATCCACTGTTTCGAAACGTGCCTAGCCATTGGATCGGTTCGATCATCGGGATTCCTCTCAAAGTGGGTCAAACAGTGGTGGGCGTGATGAACCTTTCTCGCTCCACCCTTGGAGGCTTTTCCGCCTCGGAACTTCGATTACTCAGCCTGCTTTCAGACCAGGCGGCTGTAGCCATTTCGAACGCCAGCCTGCACCAGATGATCAGCCGGCAGGCTTACAGCGACACATTGACCGGGCTTCCCAATCGTCGCGCCCTGGATGAACGGCTGGAAGAGGAAGTTTCCTCCGCGCGTCGAAATAACTATTCCTTCGCGGTCATCATGATGGACCTGGATGGATTCAAATTGGTGAATGACACCTATGGGCACTCGGTGGGCGACGATGTCTTGCGCCTCGTCTTCAGTCAAATGTCACGCGGAGTCCGCACCACGGACTTTCTGGCACGTTATGGTGGCGATGAATTGACATTGATCCTCAGCCAGACAGAAATGTCTTCGGCTATGATCGTCTCCGAAAAAATTACCGAAGGAATGAAAAAACTCAAATATAAACTGCCGGATGGCAAGAGACTCAAACTTGGCATCTCGGGTGGTATTGCTTTATATCCCGTCCATGCGCGCAGTGGACCAGACCTTCTGCGTGCTGCTGATGCTGCGCTATATCATGCCAAGAAATTTCAGCGCGGAACGTTTGAGGTCGCGCGCGGCATTACAGGTCCGCTGGCAACCCATCAGATCGGACGCCAATAAAGCATCTGATTGATTTTGCGGGGGTTATAATTTATACAGCAACTTACAGACTCTAAAGGTTTCTCGTCCTAGAACCTTGCTCAACCCAGCAGGAAAACCTTTAGGGTCTTTTCTAATGGAGTCCTAATTATGCATCGCAAAGTAAAAATTATCCTGAACCCCATGGCAGATATGGGAAACGCATGGCGGGTGGCACGCGACCTGCGTTCGATCACAGAACAACACGGTGGCGTGGATTGGAGCGGGACAGTCTATCCAGGTCATGCCATCGAGTTGGCAAAACAGGCCGGTGAACAAGGTTACGATATGGTCATTGCCATGGGAGGCGATGGAACCGTCCATGAAGTGATTAATGGGTTGATGAAAGTTCCCGAGGAGAAACGCCCTGTCCTTGGTGTTGTGCCGGTGGGTTCGGGAAATGACTTTGCACATGGTCTCAATGCCTCCCAAGCACCAACCGAGGCTCTCACTTGTGCGTTGGATGGCGAAGCCTCCCCAGTTGACCTTGGATTAATGACCGATGAACATGGACGGAATGAATATTTTGACAATACCCTGGGCATTGGGTTTGGGGCGGTCGTTACCATTCGCTCCCACAAACTTCCCATTTTGCGTGGTTTTCTCATGTATCTGACAGCAGTCATTCAAACCATCATTTTGGATCACAATCCTATGGCAATGCAGATCGAAACGGATGACCAAAAGTGGGAACAAAGCGTGATCTATCTTGTGATCTGCAATGGGCCGCGTGAAGGCGGTGGTTTTCTCATTGCCCCTGAAGCAAAAATTGATGATGGGCTGTTCCACTACGCGATGATTACAAACGTGAGCCGCGCCATGATGTTCCGCATAGTGCCGGAAGTGATGAAGGGTACGCATGGCCGCTTTAAACAGGTCCGCATGGGTACATGCAAAAAGTTCACACTTTCAGCAGATCGTCCGCTCTATATCCACGCGGATGGAGAGATCTTTACAGGGCCAGGCACAGACCTGCGCAAAGTCAGCTTTGAAATATTGCCAAATGCACTTAAAGTAGTACGCGGGTAAATAGATAAGTAGCCACGTAAACAGCTAGATGTCGCCATGTCGCCACGGCGCCACGCGACGCAGGTACAATACATATGTACTTCTTTACCTGTTTACTTTTATACTTCATCCATGCCTGATTTATTTCACTCCCTCCTCAAACAGGATCTCGGACATCTGCGTATAATTGCAGAATTATGGGGACTCGAACTGAATTCTGCAGATAGCGACGCGGCATTGGAGAAGCTGTCCGTTTGTCTGCTCGAACCAGGCCCGCTTGCCGAGTTAATCGACACGCTCTCCCCGGAAGCGAATTCTGCCATCGATGCCCTCGTCAGTTCAGGCGGCCGAATCCCCTGGCCCATGTTCACACGCAAATATGGTGACATCCGCGAGGCTGGCGCGGGAAAACGCGATCGGGAGAAACTCTACCTGCAACCTGAGTCAGCCACGGAGGTCCTGTTTTATCGCGGACTTCTCGCACGCGCATTTTTTGATACAAAAAAAGGACCCCAGGAATTTGCTTACATTCCTGATGATCTGTTAAAACTGATCAGCCACACACTTAACCCAGACGAGGCCGGTGAGGACACAGAAAACGTAGAGGAAGGTAACATAGACTCAAAAACCACTGCAGCCCCTCCATTAGGCCGCTCTGCCTCTCCGGGGGAACGTGGCCAGGATGTACCTGCAAATGACTCTATTTTGGATGATGCAACAACGTTGCTGGCAGCTTTACGTTTAGGTATCGGACTTCCCGAAACAAAGATACGAGTAAACGTCTTACAAGCCCTGCTGCAATCTGCCAACTTAATTAAGGACTCGACACCCCAGCCAGAACCTGTAAAGGCGTTTCTTGAATCATCCCGTGCAGATGCCCTGGCTTTGCTTCAAAATTCATGGATCGAAAGTGAAACCTTCAACGAGTTGCACCTGATACCCGGGATTGTTTGTGAGGGCGAATGGAAAAACCAGCCTCAGGAAACTCGTGAATTTTTATTGAATTTGGTGGACGCCATTCCGGAAGGGAAATGGTGGAGCCTCACTGCCTTCATTCGCGACATTAAACAGAAATACGCTGACTT
>Ga0065707_10000604_pt1 | contig 25275 bp, 24 predicted proteins | sample SwiRhicommuniRL3_FD_59094 | JGI IMG/M metagenome (GOLD analysis project Ga0065707, IMG submission 59094) | Switchgrass rhizosphere bacterial communities from Rose Lake, Michigan, USA - RL3 v2 (version 2) | ecosystem: Host-associated > Plants > Roots > Rhizosphere > Soil | place: East Lansing...
TGCCTGCCGGCCACCGTTGGAGCAGGAACTGAAGTACGCGTGCGTCACCGCGTGGCCGTAGTGCGCGTGGATGATGTCTTTGGAGCGGGCCGCCTGCAGGTGCTTTCCGCGCCAACCAAAATCGATCACCTTCTGCGGATGCCCGGGCGCGAAGTCTGCTGTGCCGCCGACGTGCCCCGTATCGGTAGAGCCGCCGGCATAGCCGCGCCGCAGCGCATCGGCGATGCCGCCGTAGTTGATGGAGCCGGCATAGCCGCCTTCGCCGGCCGACAGGAACTTGCCGTTCCAGCCGCTCGTTGGCATCCAGACCTCGAAAGCGATGCTCGAGTCGCCGGTCGCTTTGATCGTGCCGGCGACGCGGCAAGCCGCGGTGTCGATGGCTTGCGTCGCGCCAGGTGGGGTGAAGGCGCCGGCAGCAACGACGGCTGCGACCGTGATCGTCGTGTCCGGCAACTTCAACGACGCCAGACTTTCGCAGTTCAGTGGTGCGGCCAGCGCGCCGGAGCAGGTGAGCAGCGCTGCGATGGATGCGCCTGCGTGGAAATATGTCTCCTTCATGCGTACTCCTCTTTGTAGGAGTCTTAGTCTTTCATCGACGTGAAGGCACGACTGTCCGCGGCCGGACAATTGCGGCGCGAGGAAACCCTGGCGCTTTGCCCGGTGTGCCCCTCATCCCCGCGAGGGGACAGACGCTGCCACGGTTCGCTACTCTGCAGTGCGACTACAGCAAGTCGTCGGACACGAACGGCCACACCAGCCATAGCTTCAGTCGCAGCCAGGGGTTGTTGTCGGTTCGTCCGTGTGCACGACTTCGTGGCCGTCGGCGTCGACCTCGACCCACGCGATGCGTTGGCCATCTGCGGACAAGCGCAACTTGTACGCACCGCCGGCTAGCGCATCACGCGCCAAGCCGCGCACGGTCTGCGCGTGGTGGTGGCATCGAAGGGCCAAGTCACTGGACCGGAAGCAACCCCAGCAGGCGTTGCTGGCAATTGGCGAGCAATTCCTCGTGCTGACGCGCCAACCCCGCTCGGTGCACAGCGCCGATGGGGCGCGCCTAAGGCGTGCCGCGCGTTCTACCGACAAGCGGCCGATCGGCTGATCGGGGGGCGATCTGGCTACCTATCTACGACGAGCGCACGCAGCGGGCGTGCTCAACATCTGGCATCCGCGTCACATGCCGCGGACTTGTTCCTGTCGATGTTCCTCGGCGGTGGGCATATCCGCGGCTGCTGATGCTCGCGAGAAGTTGATTTCAGAGATCACCAATCGAGGCGCTGCGACCGGCCGGTACACCTTCGTGTATGACCGCTTCCAGAAGCGCTGTTCTATGACGGCTTTTGGCCGATTGCCGGTACCACGACCGGCGGCTTCCGCTCGGGATTTCGACCCGGATCGCCCAGGATTCAACTGGTTTGCCGGCGAAATATTAGACAGTGCGAGCGGCCTGGATGGCTGCCGCGGTCGGTCGCATCAGATGTGTGTCAATACAGAAATCTGTATACTCAATGCATGAAGACCACGCTCGACATCAACGATCAATTGCTCGCCAGTGCCAAGGCGCTCGCGGCGCAACAACGCACGAGCCTGACCCGGCTGATCGAGGAAGGGCTTGCGCTTCGCCTGCGCGCGCAGGTTGCTGCCGCGCCACGTGGCAAGCTGCGTCTTCCTGTATTCAAGGGCCGCGGCGGCTTGGTGGCGGGAATCAACCCGCTCAGCAACAAGGCGCTGCTGGACGCGCTGGGCGATGACACCTGACGTGAACGTGTTGGTCGCAGCGTCGCGCAGCGACCATCCACAGCACGCAGTGGCGCGCTCCTGGCTCGAGCAAGCTCTCGGGGCTGCCACTTCCGGCACGTCATTCACGCTGATGCCGATGGTGCTGGCCAGTTTCCTGCGACTGGTGAACAGTCCGAAAATCTTCCACCTCCCGACACCGATAGACGAGGCCGTCGGATTCGTCGATGCCTTGTTGGCGGTTCCTGGCGCGCAACTGGCGCCTCTGGGTCCCGAGTGGCCGCGGTTACGCCAGCTCTGCCTCGACAAGCAACTGAGCGGAAACGATCTGCCCGATGCTTGGCTGGCTGCGGCCACGCTGCACCTGGGCGAGCACCTGGTGAGCTTCGATCGGGACTTCAGAAAGCTCGTGGGTCGCTCCCAGTTCACGCTGCTCGAACCGGCAGCTGTGTAGGCCGGATTCGCCTCCCGAGCCGATAGAAATCTCGCCGATGTTGTCGCCGCCCAGCTGTCGGAGTTGCGCAACGACGATCATTGGGTGTGACCGGTGTCGCGCAAACGGGCTAGTCGTTCCGGTAGTCGACATACCGGGTGGCTAGACTTGCAGGTAGAGGGGGTGCAAGCGTGTCGGAGAGCCGATGGCGATGCACTTGGGCGACTGCATGGGGCGGAAGATCAAGATCGAGACCGCTCAACGTGATGATGGCAAGTACTACTTCCGGTCCGTCCAGGTCGAGTCGCGCGCGGACGACGAGGTGGTGATCGATGAGATGCCATACCTAGGAATGGCTCACGTCGATGAGGGCGAGGTGGTAGCCGTGGCGACCATCGACGTCGCTGAGTACGTCAAGAGTCGCTTCTGACGGAGCGGCAGCGAAGCACTGCCACGACGGCAGCCATTCTCGCTACGCGTTCGGGCTTCATCTCTTGCTCCTGCACCACCCCTCGCCGTGCGCCAGGCCCGCGTCAATTGCGGCTTGCGACGAGGCATTGCCGTGCAGCACCTTGTGATTCAACGTCGGCCCCTCTAGCCCCATTTCAGGATCCTGCGAGTCGGCTCGCGCGATCTCTACTACGCAGTCCCAGGTGCGCTTTGCGTCGACAAAACGCGCGTTCACTTCTATCCAGTACTCGCACTCGAAAAGATGTCGCTCGGTGTCGTTCTTGGGTTGACAGAGCATGCTGATTCAGTTCGATCGCTTGCTGGCCGGCGGTGTCGCCGGTGGTCGCAGGCTCTTCAAGGCGCGTTAGCGGTCCCGCGCCCCTTCAGGGCGCCCACTCAACGAGGCGCCTTACCGTTGGCGGCGGCATCCTTGGGGTGAGCCGATCGCTGTGCATCTATGGACCGATGTGCCTCTCGGAGGGCGTAGGCGACCGCGGTGTCGGGTGTGTGAAAAAACAGCGCGTGGAAATGACGCCACGGGCTTTGCTTGCCATCCTCCGACGTGAGCATATAGCTTCCGGTATATACGCAACCGTGCGACGACTCCGACTTCGATTCCGCCCAGCGAACGGTAACCTTCTGGCCTCGATACTCCGAATGACGATCGCGTGACATCATCGCCACACATAGGCACGCGGCGCAGCGTGGTGTGCAGCGCGATCAGCAGGCAAACAGCAAGGCCCAAAGAGGGCACTGGCTGGGCGAACGCTCGGGCAGCTACGCGGGTAGCGGCCAGGGAACGGCAGGGGCACCAGCGAAGCGTGGCGGGGCCCTGGTGGGCTCGGGGAGGCGCGCCCAAACCGTCACCCTAGTCTTCCTCGGAGCGGGTCATAAACACCCTCCCTTGCTAAATAGGTCAGCAGGCGTGATCCGAGGCTGATGCGCACCGCGACCTGTCCCCAACTGGGATCGAACACGAGCTCACGATCGAAGATCACGCCAGCTGTGGCCTGCGTGCCGATGAAGCCGACAGTGCCCGCACAGAAGATCTGTACCACTTGCAGCCGATGACGGAACGCGAGCACGCCGAATGCCGCGAACAGCGATACAGCGGCCAGTGTGATCGTCAACCAGAAGTCGGCGGGCAGGGCTCGAACGGGACGCGACGGCTCGACATCTATCGCAACGCGCTCACCGCGATCAAGCAGCAACCACACCGTTCCTTGCTGCGCGGCATCGAACATCGCGCGGTGATCAGCCAGGAACCGATGGACCGAAGCAAAGGTGGTGAACAGATGACCCGAGCGAGCGACCGTAACCGCATTGATTGGCATCACGTTGCCCGCGCGCGACGCGAGGCCGGTCACCACGTCACCAGGGTGCAGGCGATTCGCCGCCGGGCCTTGCGCGTCGACCGAGATGACCTGAACACGGTCTTCCCCAGGGATGGCACGCAGTTCTGCGCCGAGCCACGGCGCTCGCGTGGCGATCCAGATCATGCACAAGACAAGCGCAGCGGCGGCCAGCGCTCCGGCTGCGATGACGCGCGCAGGCGGCGCCGGCGACATACCACGCCGAGCCGGTGCAAGGCTCAATGACATTGTCTGCTTACGCGGCTCACCTCACCCCCAACGCGAACCCGCCTGATGGCTTGACACCTCTGCCAACTTGCCTGGTGACCCTTGCCCAAGGGATCCGAGCCCCGACCGTGTCAAATCCGAGTGCTGCGTCACCCTCGCCAGCAAGCCGTGCCTAGGCCCACTCTAGCCGAATTGGAAGAGGCTGCAGCTCTTGCTTCGCGTCTGAGGTGGATCCTAGAGCCCATATCGCTACGAATGGACGCTGTTGCAGCGTCCGTCTTTCCGCGGTCTGAAAGTCAGCCATGGGTGGCGGGTTCAACCGGTCGATGCAACGGTCTGGCTGAACATTTCAGCCGCAGCCGTGGCTGCACCAGGGGCTCGCATCCGCGCCAGGTTCGTGGGCCTGGGCGACATTCAATTGCCGATCGAGGTTACTCGAACCGGTGCGCGCGTCGCCCGCCCTCAGTGAACCGGTGTTGACATCAACACGTACAAAGGCAATCAATTCAAGCTTGATGCATCGTGGTCCGCGTAATAGTGGAGTAACGTCGTGGGCCTGGCAGTCGGCTGGTTCACCTGTTCGACAAAGGTTGGAGGCGACTCATGAAGACCGAACTTCTCTATCTCTTGTTGACTGCCATACTCACTGGGGTTCTTTGGATTCCGGTCGTGGTCGGATACGTGTCATCGGGCCGGAAGCTGACGCCGGTCACCTACAAGGTGCCACCGACATCGCCGCTGCCAGCCTGGGTTAATCGCGCTAACCGGGCGCACTTGAATGCGGTCGAGAACATTGCTCCATTCGCAGCGGTGGTACTGATCGCTCAGACAATGGGGGTGTCCACTGCGCTTACCGAGATTTGCGCCGAGGTCTACTTCTACGCACGCCTCGCTCATGCGGTGGTTCACATCAGCGGCTTTGGCCAGTTCAAGGCGCGAACCGCTCTTTTCACTTTGGCTTGGCTTGCTTTCATCACCTACGCGGTCGTGCTGTTGTTGCGCGCCATGTGAAGACGGCATGGGTTCGGCTATCAGCCGCCCCACGAGAGATGAAGCAGGTGCGCCGGATCGGCGTCGCCGCCGAATCGGTGCAACGACGTGGCTCAGGAAGCAGATCCTTGGATCGGCGTTCTTAGCAGGCACTAAAGACAACTCGCCCGGCGCGACGGCCTATTAGCCAGCGGCGCAAAGCCAACCGCCAAACGAATCGTCGACAAGGCAGTCCGCCACGCCCGTTTCCGTAAACGTGGATTCCCCGCTCTTTCGGACGATTGGCCCTCCAGGTGACCGCCGGCGCCGAGGAGCAGACCTGAAAAAGCAGCGCGCGTAGCCGTCCAGCTCGACCCTTGATGACGTCCTTGATCCTAGCTTGCCTGAGTGAACTGATCGTGCGCCCGCATCCTCTTGCGAACGACCCGTCGCTGTGGCTCAATCCGTCTTGGCGCTACTTCTCCGAGCGCAGGAATTGCTAGCTGGCTGCGCAGGTTGAATGCGTCACGTGAACCTTCGAAACGAACGAGGAGGTGAATGCTATGAAGCCATTGAAGCATTGGCAGGACGTCGTCAATGTGGCGCTCGGTGCGTGGTTGCTTCTTTCGCCCTGGGTCCTGGACTTTGCCGCCGAAACAGCCGCGATGACCAGCATGGTGGTTATGGGTGCGGCGTTGATCGCTGCGGCGCTTGGTGCGATCCTCGTGCCGCGTGCCTGGGAGGAATGGATTGAGTGTGTGCTCGGACTTTGCGTGATCGTGTCACCTTGGGTGCTCGGATTTGAGTCGCTTGAGGCACGCAGCAGTGCGGTGCTTACCGGCGTCGCTGTGGTCGTACTTGCTCTGTGGACCATCTTCGTCGACGAGGACTACAGTACCTGGCGGCGCAAGGAACGGCCCGCCCAGTAGGAGCCACCATGGGCGTCCTGCCGCAATAGCGAGGGGACGGCGTCGCTCGCGGCAGGCCGCGCTCAGGCAAGAGGTAGGTCACTGGGTCACACGCCCTGCGGGGCGTGGTCTCCGAGTGCCCGATGCTGATTGCCTCGGGCGGTACGATCTGGGGCTTTCGTGCCGCCCGTCGCTCAGGCTTGGACTCGAACGTCTGTCTATGCGCATCCGCGAGGCGCATGGCAGCCCCAGTCGCTATTGCAGAGCACACGCAAGAGAGGCAGCTGCAGCCCGCGACGAGGAACGCTGTCGACCGGTATTCTGTGGATGGAGGACCTCAGGTGAGGCGACGTCATTGCCATGTGCGATGTGCCAGATCGTGAAGTCGCGCGCGGGGTCTGGCAAGCAGCACCATCTCGCAAGCGCGAGGGGTCTAGCGCGGCTCAACGCCGAACTGTTGGCTGACCGCAGAATTGCTGGAGACAGGCTGGTCGTCGCCAGCCGGTGAACGGCCTGCAGTCGCGCCCCCTTCAATTCCCCCGGTGCCTTGCACAGTGTCGAGCAATGCAAGCAAGGCTTTAAGCAATGTGATCGGCGAGGGTGGGCAGCCGGAAATATGCAGGTCAACGGGTAGAACGGCAGAGACTCCGCCCACGCAAGCATAGCTACCCGCAAAGACACCTCCATCGCGAGCACAGTCCCCTACTGCGATGACCCACTTCGGGCCCGGGGTGGCTTGGTATGTGCGCAGCAGCGCTTCGCGCATGTTCGCGGTGACTGGACCCGTCACCATGAGCACGTCGGCATGGCGTGGTGATGCAACAAACCGCAAGCCAAATCGCTCGAGATCGTAGAGCACGTTATTCAGAGCATGAATCTCCAGTTCGCAGGCATTGCAAGAACCGGCGTCGACTTCCCGGATTGACAACGTCCGGCCAAGCCGCTGTCGAGAGACGCGTTTGACTTGCGCGCAGAGCTCAGCCACTGCGGCATCGTCCGCCTTCGGCGCCACTTCGGTCAGTGGACCGTGCGCCAAACTCTTGAAAAGCATCCTACGCACAGCCGTCCGTGCAGTCCCGATGCCGGGAAGACTCAATACCTAACAAGTGCCTAGAGGTCATGACCCGAGTAAGAGCAGTTGAAGGACTTGTTGCACAGTGGGAAGTCGGCCACGATGTTGCCCTCGATCGCCGACTCGAGTACTGGCCATTGAAACCACGAGGGATCACGCAAGTGGCAGCGCTCGATCAGGCCGTCCGGTCCCGTTCTCACCCAAACCAGTACGTCGCCACGAAAGCCCTCGACGAGTGCCACCCCTTCGTGCCCACTGGTCGACGGCAGGGCGGCCGAAGTCGTACCAATGGCCCCGGAGGGCAGTCGTTCCAGGATTTGATCGATCAACGCCATGCTTTGCTCGATCTCACGAATGCGCACCCAGATTCGGCCATCCACATCACCGTCGCCAAGGACTGGTATTTCGAACTGCAGCGCGTCGTAAGGTGGATAGCCCGGCGTGCGTCGCGCGTCGAAGTTGCGGCCGGAGGCGCGTCCGACATAACCGCCGCAACCGAACTGCCGCGCCAGCGTGGCCGACAGAATACCCGTGCCGACGGTCCGGTCCTGCAACGAAGCAGTGTTGTCATAGAGCTCGACCAACTCCGGAAAGCGCCTCCGAACGTCGAACAAGAGGGCGCGAATGAACGCCGTCCCTTCCTCGGCGAGATCCGTTCGCACTCCGCCGGGTATCACCCGGTCCATCATCAACCGGTGCTCGAAGCAGTTGTCCGCAACGCGCAGTACCTGTTCGCGCAGATGCCCACAGTGGGCGTGCATCATGGCGAACGCGGCATCGTTGCAGATTGCGCCGATGTCGCCGAAATGATTGGCTAGCCTTTCGAGTTCGCTCATCAAAGCACGCAACCAGACGGCGCGTGCAGGAACTTCGATGTCATTGGCTGCCTCGATCGCTAGGGCGAAGGCGAGGGCATAGGCCACTGTGCTGTCGCCGGAGACCCGCCCCGCAAGCACCGAGGCGCGATCGATCGGCATGCCCTCCATAAGCCACTCGGTTCCTTTGTGCACATAGCCAAGGCGTTGTTCGAGCCGCACCACGGCCTCACCATTCGCCGTGAACCGGAAGTGACCGGGTTCGATGATGCCTGCATGCACGGGGCCTACGGCGATTTGGTGCAGGCTTTCACCCTCGGCGGCCAGGAACGCGTAGCTGTTCTCGACCTGTGAGCTAGTGCGCGCCGCATGGGGATCACGCGGTGGATTCCACTTGCCATGGTTGAGCCAAGGGCGAAGGTCGGCGAGCCCTTCCGGATTCAGCCCCCAAAGATCTCGGATGGCTCGTTCAAGGCGAATGGCGGGTGGATGCGACTGTCCGACCGACGGAAAGCTTCGGTCTTCGCATGCGACGCTGAGTACGCCAAAATCCCTTTCCCCTTCTTCAGTCACCGCCATGTGGACATGCTCCCGATCAGCCCAAAGCCCGAGCAAAGTCCAATCTCCGGCGCAAAGGAGACTCGTCGCCTGTCGCCAGGATTCACGGCTCACGAGCGCGCGCGGCCAGGGTCGATGTTCCGCAATGGTCCGACCCGCCCGGATGACATCGCGGAGCCTGGTCTGAACTTGCGTCTCGCTACCCATCAGCGCAGCAACCCCGCGACGTTCTGAAACCAAGAGACCAATGGCGCCGGAAGGAAGATTCCTGCAGCCAGGACCAGAGCTAGATGAGTGAACATCGGCATGAACGACGCCTGAGCGGGAGCCTCACTGCCTTGAGCATCGCCGAATGCCAGGCCGTTCAGGTGCCGAAGCAGCGCTCCTAAGGCAACTAGCAGTCCCAATGCCAGCACCACGGCGAGTGTGGGCTGCCGCGAGAAAGTAGAGCTCAGGATCAGAAACTCGCTCATGAAGAGTCCCATCGGGGGCAGGCCCATGATCGCGATCACACCAACCACCAGACCCCAGCCCAGCGTCGGGTGCGAATGCGTGAGGCCCCGGATGTCGGCCATCTTCTGCGTACCCTTGACTTGCGCGATATGTCCAACCGCAAAAAAGATCGCTGACTTGGTCAGGGAGTGCATGATCATGTGCAGCAGTCCCGCGAAGTTCGCGAGCGGACCGCCCATGCCAAAGGCAAAGCTGATGATCCCCATGTGTTCGATGGAGGAGTAGGCGAACATCCGCTTGATGTCGTGGCGGCGATACAGCATGAACGACGCGAACACGACCGAGACCAGTCCCAGGGTGACCATCAAAGGGCCAGGCGCCAACGCGCGTTCATTGGCCGACATCACCATCTTGAATCGCAGCACCGCGAACAGTGCGACGTTGAGCAGCAAGCCCGAGAGCACCGCTGAGATGGGGGTCGGGCCCTCCGCGTGCGCATCCGGGAGCCAGGCGTGCAGCGGCACCAGACCCACCTTTGTGCCATAGCCCAACAGCAGGAACACAAACGCCAGATTGAGCAACGCTGGATCGAATGCAGAGGCGCGTTTGACCAAGACGCTCCATGCCATGGCTTCCAGACCCTCGCCGAGGACTGCGCTGGAACCCAGATAGACGAGGATCGTCCCGAACAGCGCCAACGCGATACCGACACTTCCCAGGATGAAGTACTTCCAGGCGGCCTCGAGCGCCTGGGGAGTGCGATAAATCCCCACCATCAGCACCGTGGTGAGCGTTGCCAGTTCAACAGCCACCCACATCAGGCCGACATTGTTCGCGAGCAGCGCAAGATTCATGGCGAACATCAGCGTCTGGTACATCGCGTGATAGAAGCGCAGGTAGACGGGAGTCAGGTGACCCGTTTCCAGCTCGTGTGCGATGTAAGTCGCGCTGAACACGCTGGTGGTGAAGCCCACAAACGTGTTCAGAACGATGAACACGACATTCACGTCGTCGACGATCAGAAAAAGGCTTGGCTCGGGTCGCACGAAGAAGAGTGCGACCGCGCAGAGCAGCGTGAGCAGGGTGCCCAGCACATTCAGCCGAGCCGTCGTTCGATCATCCGGCAGAAGAGCCAGCAGCGCCGCCGCCGCCGCCGGCACGATCAGGATCGCCTTGACGATGAACGAGCCGAGATCGATCACGGCTGTTCCCCACGGAATCGATCGAGCGCATAGATGTCGACCGAGTCGAAGCGCTCGCGGATCCGGAACAGGAAGATCCCGATCACGATCAGTGCGACAAGAATCGAAAAGGCGACGCTGATCTCCACGACGAGCGGCATGCCCTTGGCACCGGTCGCGGCGAGAATGAGTCCGTTCTCGATCGACATGAAGCCGATCACCTGGCCCACCGCATTGCGCCGCGACACCATCATCAGCAGACCGAGCAGAATCACGGAAAGTGCGAACGCGAGGTCCTCCCTAACGAGCGTGCCTTCGGCGGCTGTGATCGGCAGCATGACCAGGATAGAGAGCGCCACCAGCCCGATTCCGCCCATCATGATCTGCCCGATGCCGACCACGGTCTCGATGTTGCGGTGGATACCCAGCCGCACGATGATGCGGTGAAGGACGATCGGGATCACGAGCGCCTTGACGATGAGTGCGATGGCTGCAGTGACGTAAAGATGAGGCGCATTCTGAATATGCGCTTGCCAAGCGACCGACAGCGAAACGACGAATGCATGCAGTGCAAAGATGTTGATCAGGCTGAACATGCGATCTTGGTACAGCAGCATGAAGCTGACGAGCACGAGGCCGCCTGCAAACATGTGTGCAATATCGAGCGCCAAGCGGTCCATCACACGCCTCGCGAAACGAAGAGCAGCAATGCAGCGAGCAGGCCGAGCATGAGAGACACGCCCAGGAAGTCGGATACGCGAAAGACCCGCATCTTGGCGACGGCCGTCTCGAAGACAGCCAACAGGAAACCGCCAACTACCAGCTTGATGACATAGATCACCAGAGCCAATGCGTAGGAAGACATGTCCTGCCCGGCAATGGCCACGCCCCAAGGGACGAACAGACAGAGAATGAGCGAGAGATACAGCAGCAGCTTCAGCGAAGCGGCAGCTTCGATCACCGCGAGGTGACGCCCGGAGTACTCAAGGATCATGGCCTCGTGCACCATGGTGAGTTCGAGGTGGGTCGCAGGGTTGTCGATGGGAATTCGTGCGTTCTCGGCAATGGCCACCATGATCAAACCGACCAGCGACAGCGCCAGCGATACCCGCAGTCCCACGTCACTGCCCTGCATGTAGGTCGACACAGTTGAGAGCTGGGTCGAGCCAGCGAGCAGCGAAAGCGTGAATGCAACCATCAGCATTGCGGGCTCGGCGAGAGAGGCAATCATCATTTCCCGGCTGGAACCGATCCCGCCAAAACTCGTTCCTACGTCGAGTCCCGCCAGCGCCAGCATGAAACGCGCGCTGCCCAACAAGGCAACGATTGCGATCAAGTCAACGGCAGGGCTGAACGCGAGGCCCGTCGCAAAGGTCGGTACCAGTGCCGCTGCCACCCATGTCGTTGCGAAGATCACATAGGGTGCCACGCGGAAGAGCCAGGAGGCGTTCTCCGCCAGCACGACCTCCTTGCGCAGCAGCTTGAGCAGATCGCGATAGGGCTGGACGATCTGGGGGCCCTCGCGACGCAGCAAACGCGACTTGACCTTGCGCACGTAGCCGGTGAGTAGCGGTGCCAGCAGCAGCACCAGCAAAAGCTGGCCGAGCTGAACCAATGCGTCGAGCATCACTGCCATAGCGCCAGAATGGATAGAAGCGCCACCAAGGCACCCGATACCAGGGTCAGGTAGCCACGCAGGGTCAGGAATTGCAGCCTGTTGAGCCCGGTGGCCGTGACGCCGACAACCCAGGCGACGGGCGCATAGAAGGCATCCAACACGCGATCCCGCAGATGAACCTGCATTTGTGCCGGCCGCAGATCTCCGGGGGCCGGCATGTGGATCTCTTCGCGAGCGTGGAACACCAGGGTGCCGAACACGCGTCGAATGGGCTGCGCAAAGCTGCCGGCCGTGTACTGCGTGGCCGGACTTGCATCCGGGAATCCGCAGTCCCAGGGCGCGGACCGGCGGATTCCGTGGGCCGCCCAACGATGAATGACGTATGACGCAAGCGATGCGGCGACCGCAATCAGCACGAACAACAACAGGCCGTTGTAAGAGCTTCGACCTTCAGAAATCGGGACGATCGTGAGCCACTGGAGTGTCCCTTGTTGCGGCAAATGTTCACCGACCGCGAGTTGGACAACCGGAGCCAGTGCATCGATGAAATAACCCGGCAGGATTCCCGCGGCGAGGCACAGAACGACCAACGCGAACATTGCGCTGAGCGAAAAGGCATCCACTTCGCCCGCGTTCTGTGCGGCACTGCTTCTGGGCCGGCCGAGAAAGGTGATGCCGAAAGCCTTGACGAAGCAGGCTGCAGCCAGCGCGGCCGACAGCGCCAGCGCGGCTCCGATTGCCGGAACCAGGAACTTGAGTACCCACTGTGGCAGCTGGGGACTCAACAGAATCGCCTGGAATGTCAGCCATTCGGAGACAAATCCATTGAACGGTGGAAGTGCGGAGATTGCCGCCGAACCGATGAGGAAGGCAAAGGCGGTCAGTGGCATCGAATGGATGAGCCCACCCAGGTGTTCCATGTCGCGGTGACCCGTGGCGCTGAGGACCGCTCCGGAGCCAAAGAAGAGCAGGCTCTTGAAGACCGAGTGATTGAATACGTGAAACAGGGCCGCCGTGGTCGCAAGTGCAGCGGGGCCTGGCATGTCATTGGCACGAAACGCTAGGCCCAGCCCCAGTCCTATGAAGATGATGCCGATGTTTTCGACCGTGTGATAAGCCAGCAGGCGCTTGAGGTCGTGTTCCATCAAAGCGTGCAGCACGCCCAGCACGGCACTGGCGCCGCCGAACAGTAGGACCACCGCGCCCCACCACCAGACGGACGGCCCCATCAGGTCGAATACGATTCGCACGAAGCCGTACACCGCGACCTTGGTCATAACACCGCTCATCAGGGCGGACACGTGGCTTGGTGCGGCCGGATGGGCCAACGGCAACCACACATGCAGCGGTACAAGCCCCGCCTTTGAGCCGGCGCCAAGCAATGTCAGCGCGAGAACTGCCGCGGCAATGTTGGAGGCAGGGCGGGCACTGCGGATCGCATCGAATGCATACCCACCCTCAGGGCCGGCCAAGAGACCAAAACCAAGCAGCAGTGAAAGCGTACCGAGACTCGCCATCAACAGATAGATGTATCCAGCTTGCGCGTTGCCGCGCTGCCGGTGGTGCGCCATCACAAGCGCCCACGACGTCAGTGACATGAATTCCCACGTAAACAGGAATGTGAATGCGTCGTCGGCCAGTACGACCAGATTCATGCCGGCGAGAAATGCCGGAAAGAACGGCAGCACGCGACCCGGCTCGCGTTCGTGCCCTCCGTCCCCGCAGCCGTACAGACTAGCCGTCGCGCCGCCCAAATTGACGACGGTGAGAAAGGCTGCCGCGAGCGCGTCGAGCCTGAAATGGGCACCGAGCCAGGGCAACCCGATGGGCAAGTGCAATGCTTGTGCCGATCCCGCGTCGGTCACCAGAATCCACCCAGCGGTTCCCAACGCAAGCGTTGAGGCCAGCGCCGAGACCGCGTAGACGAGCTTCGCCGTCTTGGTCCATCGCACGCCTGCCACCGCCGCGACGGCGGTTCCCAGGAGTGCCGCGATGCACCACAGCAAGCCCTCTATCGCCATGGCGCACCGCCCCTTCTACGTATTCGACGACTCAGACCAGGACATCTGTTGCCCGGCCCCGCGCAGCCGGCTTCGCCGCGCCGCGTCTCGAGCTGATGGTGGTCGGTCGCTGACATGACTACCGATCGCTGGGTTGCGCCTTTCGATGCCTGACTGCACTGAGAATCGCGCGCAGGATCTCCAATGGCGGGGGTGGGCAGCCTGGTATTGCGACGTCCACCGGGATCACGTTCGAAACCTGCCCGCAACTGGCGTAGCTCTGGCCGAAGATGCCACCGGTGCAGGCGCAGTCGCCCACCGCGACCACCAGTTTCGGTTCCGGCGTCGCATCGTAGGTGCGACGCAAGGCCTCCTCCATGTGGCGCGACACCGGGCCGGTCACCAGCAGCATGTCGGCGTGGCGCGGGCTGGCGACGAATTTGATGCCCAGCCCCTCGATGTTGTAGTAGGGGTTGTTGAGCGCATGTATCTCCAACTCGCAGCCGTTGCACGAGCCGGCATCGACTTGGCGGATGGTCAAAGCCTGACCGACGATTTCGAGAATGTCCTGGTGGATGCGCTGGACCGCTGCGCTGTCGACATCGCTCACCTGCGGCGCCGGCTCAGTGACGATGCCGACGCGAACGATCTGCTTGAGGACGTGCCACATCAGAGGTCGTGCCCCGAGTAACTCAGGTTGAATGACTTGTTGATGAGCGGGAAGTCCGGAACGATGTTGCCGATCACTGCGTGCTCCAGCACCGGCCAGTTCTGCCACGACGGGTCGTGGCAATGGCAGCGCACGATGCGACTATCGGCCGCGATCTCCAGCACGACCAGGATCTCGCCGCGCCAGCCTTCGACCCAGCCAGCACCCCTCGACGTTGTGGCCTTGGGCTGCAGTTCGGCGCGCGTTCCGTCGCCTGGCAGACCATCGCAAAGCGCGCGTATGAGTCGCAATGACTCGAACGTCTCTTCGAATCGGACTGCGACGCGCGCAGCGACATCGCCGCTGTGATGTGTGGCCATCGCAACGTCGAAGCGCTCGTACGGCATCCACGGGTGATCGCAGCGCAGGTCAAACGCCTGTGCGCTGGCCCGCCCGGCCAGTCCCGTGAGGCCCAGTCTCGCTGCGAGCTCGGGGGCGACCAGCCCGGTAGTGAGGAATCGATCCTGCAAGCCAGCGTGCTCGTCGTACACGATCTTCATGCCCCGAACGTCACGCTCGATGTCCTCGCATTGGCGGCGAATTTGATCCAGTGCTGCCGGCGGCGTGTCTGCCGCGACGCCGCCCGGAACGATGGCGTCCATCATGAACCGGTGCCCGAAGGCAACCTTGGACAGGCGCTGCCAGTCCTCGCGCAAGCGAGAGAACTGGCTGAACCCGAAGGACAGGGCTGCATCGTTGCCGAGTGCTCCAAGGTCGCCAAGATGATTGGCCACGCGTTCGCGTTCCAGCATCAGCGCACGAAGCCAAGCCGCACGGGCGGGAATCTCGCAGCCCCAGGCCGACTCGAGCGCCATGCAATAGGCCCAGGCGTATCCGACGGTCGAGTCGCCCGACACGCGCCCGGCGAGCCGGTAGGCGTCGGACGGCGCCAGTTCGGTGAAGCGCCGCTCGATGCCCTTGTGCACGTAGCCCAGGTGCTCCTCCAATCGCAGCACCTTCTCGCCGACAACCGAAAAGCGGAAATGCCCCGGCTCGATGATGCCCGCATGCACCGGGCCGACTGCAATCTCATGCACGCCATCGCCCTCGACGCGCACGAAGGGGTAGTCGGCAGGCAAGGTGGCGACAGTCACTGGTGCGCGGGCTGCATCGCGTTGCAGAGGCGCCCGCGCGGCCCATTTGCCGTGGTCGAGCCATGGTCGCTGGTCGCGCACGCCCTGGGCACTCAGGCCCGACAGGTCGGACATGGCGCGTTGCATGCGAGCGGCGCATGGGAACGCGGGTGAGAGGTCCGGGAAGCCGGTGGCCTGACCGTCGATCGGCAATTCGAGCCAGACCAGGCCCTCTGGCAGGGCATAGGCCGCGCACGCTGCAATCCCACCCGCCGCGACGGGACGGTCGATGCCCCACGCGGAGACCAAACGTCCGCGCTGCTCAGCAACGGCGCGTGCAATGGAGCTCCACGCATCCCGATTCACCTGGCCGCGCCAGATCGGCAGCGGCGCCGGCATGCGTTGCAGGTCGAGTCCGAGGTCCGCCAACGCCATGGTGTCAGTTCCCCAGCATCGCCGCAGCCTGGCGATACCAGGCGTCAAGGTACGGCGGGACGTACAGGCCAAGCATCAACCCGAAAGTCAAGTGCACAAACACCGGGATCAGCGCAGGCGGATGCGCCAGCGGCTTGACGTTGGTGTCGCCAAACACCATCGGCTGAACGCGGCTGAAGACCGATGCAAACGCCAAGCCCAGTGCAATCAGCAGGAGCGGCGTCGCCCAAGGCTGCTCGCGCATGGCGGTCGTCACGATCAGGAACTCGCTGGCGAAGACACCGAACGGCGGCGTGCCCAAGATGGCCAGCGTGCCGAGCATCAGTCCCCACGCGACCGTAGGGCTGACTTTGATCAACCCTCGGATGTTTTCCATGATCTGTGTGCCGGCCTTTTGTGTCGCATGGCCGACGGCGAAGAAGATCGCAGACTTGATCAGCGAGTGCACGGTCATGTGCAGCAGTCCCGCATAGTTGGCGATCACGCCGCCCATACCGAAGGCGAAAGTGATCATGCCCATGTGCTCGATGGACGAATACGCGAACATGCGCTTCGCGTCCTTCTGGCGGAACAGGAAGAACACCGCGACCACCACCGACAGCAGGCCGAAACCCATCATCAGGCGCCCTGACAGCGCACTGTTGTGCAGTGCGCCGTCGGTCAGCACCTTGCAGCGCAGGACCGCATACAGCGCCACGTTCAGCAGCAGGCCCGACAACACCGCCGACACCGGCGTCGGGCCTTCCGCATGGGCGTCGGGCAGCCAGTTGTGCACGGGCACCAGACCGACCTTGGTGCCGTAACCAATGAACAGAAAGGCGAAGGCCAGCGTGATGATGTTCGGGTCGAGTTGACCTTTCACCGCATCCAAGTTGGTCCAGAGCAGGGCGCCGCCCTCGGGGCCGATCACCTTCTCGGCGGCCATGAACAGCATCACGGTGCCGAACAGCGCCTGGGCAATGCCCACGCCGCACAGAATGAAGTACTTCCAGGCGGCCTCCAGACTTGCAGCCGTGCGATAGACGCTAACCAGCAGGACGGTGGTCAGCGTGGCCGCTTCCATGGCGACCCAGACGATGCCCATGTTGTTGGTCGTCAGCGCCAACAGCATCGTAAAGCTGAAGAGCTGGTACATGCTGTGGTAGAGGCGCAACCGCGGCGGTGTCATCTTGCCGAGGTCACGCTCCACGCGCATATACGGGCGCGAGAAGATTGAAGTGGTCAGGCCGACAAAGGCCGTCAGCGTGACGAGGAAGACGTTCAGCGCGTCGATGTAGAACTCGTTGTCCCAAACCAGCATCGACCCGCCTCGGATGATTTGCGCGGTCAGCGCACAGGCCGCGACGAAAGTGCCGAGACTGAATGCGACGTTGATGTCGCGCGCGTTGTCGCGGTGCCCGAACAGCGCAAGCACCGCCGCGCCGGTCAAGGGGCACGCAAGCAGGAAAGCCAGGGCATTCAGCTCGACGTGCAATTCAATCTTCCTTCAGCTTTTCCAAGTGCCGGATGTCGAGGCTGTCGAACTGTTCGCGAATCTGGAACATGAACACACCCAGGATCAAGACGCCCACCAGCACATCGAGTGCGATGCCCAGTTCCACCACCATCGGCATGCCGTAGGTCGCGGACGTAGCCGCAAAGAACAGGCCGTTTTCCATTGCCAGAAACCCGATGACCTGCGGCACCGCCTTGGCGCGCGTGATCATCATCAGGAACGACAGCAGCACGCAGGCGAGCGCTATGCCCAGCGTGCCGCTGACCACCGCCGACGACAGTTGCGAGATGGGGATCGCGAGGTTGAACGAGAAGATCACGACCCCGATGCCGATCAGCATCGTCGTCGGGATGTTGATCAGCGTCTCGATGTCCCAGCGAATGCCCAGGCGGTCAATCACCCGGTGCAGCAAGTACGGGATCAGCAGCACCTTCAGCAAGACGGTGAGGCCGGCCGACAGGTACAGGTGGTGTTGGTCCGTCACATAGCCGACCACGGCGGTGGCCAGCGCCAGCGTTGCACCCTGCATCGTGAACAGGTGGATCAACGACAGGATGCGCCGCTGTGAAATCATCGCGAACGCAAGCATCAGCAGCACCGCGCCGAGCAGGTTGACGAACTGGGTCAGCAGCGTGCTCATCGGCCGTCGTGTCAGCGGTCCAGGAGCAAATGCACCAGCATGCCGATCACCGCCAGCAGGAAGGCGGTGGCCAGGAATTCAGGCACGCGAAAGATGCGCATCTTGGCGCTCACGGTTTCGAACACGGCAAGAAGAAAGCCACCGATGGCGAGCTTAAACGCCAGCGCGGGCAGCGCCAGTAGCATCGCAAGGGGTGCCTGCGCCTCGGCGACTCCCCAGGGGAAGAACAACGCCAAGCCGATGCAGGAGTACGCGAACAACTTCAGGCTCGCCGCCCATTCGATGAGAGCCAGGTGCCGGCCGGAATACTCCAGAATCAGCGCCTCGTGAATCATCGTGAGCTCCAAGTGCGTCGCGGGGTTGTCCACGGGAACACGGGCGTTCTCGGCCAGAGACACCATCGTGAAGGCAACGCCCGCAAACGCGAGGCCGGGGTAGATCGCCAAGTCGCGGTGAGCGAGCGTCTCGACGATGGTGGTGAGCGAGGTCGACTTGGAGATCAACGAGGCTGAGAAGAGCACCATCAACAGCGCCGGCTCGGCCAGGAAGCCAATCAGCATCTCGCGCCGGGCACCTAGCGTGCCGAAGGCGGTGCCGATGTCCATGGCAGCCAGCGAGATGAACACGCGGGCCAGTGCGAACAGGCCGACCAGCGCGATCGCGTCGGCTGCGGGCGCCAGCGGCAAGTCGGTCGACAGCGTGGGGATGATGGCGCAGGCCAGCACCATGCAGCCGAACATCACATAGGGTGCGGTGCGGAACAGGCGCGACGCGTTGTCGGCGACCATCGACTCCTTGTTGAACAGCTTGTGCAGCATGCGGTAGGGCTGCCACAGGCTCGGTGCCGACTTGTTCTGCAGCCAGGATCGCCACTGGTTCACCCAGCCGGTCAACAGCGGCGCCATCGCGATCGCAATCACGATTTCCAGTACCTGCGACAAGACGCCCGTGAAGCTCATCGCATCACCGCCAGCAACGTCGCTGCGAGGGTCAGGAAGCTGTACAGGAGGTACACGGAAATGCGCCCCTGCTGCATCAGCCCGATCAGGCGCGCCAGGTAGTTGGCCAAGTCTGCAATGGGAACGTAGAGCCAGCCCCACCAGTGATCCTCGACGACGACGCGGTAGCGCGGACGTTCATCGAAGGGTGTCGGAAGTTCCCGCCTCATCACGAAGAAGGGCTCGAAGATCTGCCGGATCGGTTGACCGAATCCTTCGGCTGTGTCCTGCATGCGCGCCGTTCCCCACGGGAACCCGCAGGCCCAGGGCAGCCCCCGGCGCACGCGGCCGTGGTAGAGCCGACGCACCATCAGGAAGGCAAGTGCAAAGCAACCCAGGATGCCCAGCAGGAAGATGACAGGGCCGTAGCTCGCTTGCTCCATGCTGTTCGGCGCCAGCAGCCAGCCGCTGTTGGCCACCTGGGCCCCCAAGCCCGCATGGACGAGTCGCTGCGTCACGGGATCGATCAACTGAATGAATTGTGTCGGCAGCAGGCCAAGTACGACGCAGCCGAGCGCTAGCCACGCCATCCCCGCCCGCTCCCAGGACCCTGCATCGTGGGCGTGCGCGAGTTTGTCTTCACGAGGCTGACCGAGGAAGATCACGCCGAAGAACTTGACCATGGTGTAGCCGGCCAGCGCAGCCACCAGCGCGATGAGCGCCGCCACGACCGGGATCAGCATGGTCAGCAAGGGCACGGGAAGCCCCGGAGTGAACAAGAAGCTCTGCAGCAGCAACCACTCGGAGACGAAACCACCCAGCGGCGGAAGGCCAGCACTGGTCAGCACTCCGAGCAGCGTGAGCCAGCCGACCCACGGCATGCTGCGGATCAGGCCGCCCAGTTTGCCCAGGTTGCGCTCAGCGGTGGCATGCAGCACGCTGCCGGTGCCCAGGAACAGCAGGCTCTTGAAGCAGGCGTGGCTGGCCACGTGGTACAGCGTCGCCGTCAGAGCCAATGCGGCCGTCGGCTTCATGTCATAGCCTGCAAAGATCATGGTCAGCCCCATGCCGACGAACAGCAGGCCCATGTTCTCAATCGACGAGTAGGCCAGCAGACGCTTCATGTCGGTCTGCACCGACGCGAACACCACGCCGAACAAGGCGGTGGCCAAACCAATAGCCAACAGCAATCCGCCCCACCACCAAAGCCGCACGTGCAAGAGGTCGAGCGACACACGCAGGATGCCGTAGATGGCGGTGTTGAGCATGACTCCGCTCATCAGCGCCGACACGGGTGACGGCGCTGCCGGGTGCGCCTCCGGCAGCCAGATGTGCAGCGGAAGAATCCCCGCCTTGGCGCCGAACCCCAGCACCGCCAACAGGAAACCGATGGAAGACCAGAACGGGCTCAGGATCTGAGCCCGCATGTTGGAGAACGTGTAGTCGCCGGTGTTGGCCTGCAGGACGCCGAAACAAAGCAGGATCGCGATCGCGCCGATGCGCGCCATCGTGATGTAAAGGTAACCCGCTCTGCGGACTTCCGGAATGCGGTGATTGGCCGTGACGAGGAAGAACGACGACAAGGCCATCGTCTCCCACATCACCATGAACGAATAGGCATCGTCGGCCAAGATGACGCCGACCATCGCGGCCAGGAAGACGTGGTACTCCAAGCACAACAGGCCTGGCGGCGTGCCTTCACCCCTGCGGAAATATCCGGCAGCGAAGCTCGAGATGCCGGCGGATGCGGCGCCGATCACCATCAGGAAATAGGCGGAAAGGCTGTCCAGCCGGAGGTGAAAAGGCAATGCGGGCAGGCCGACGGGCAGTACCGCGACCTCGGGGGTTGCCAACAGGGCACTCAGGGCCAGGCCGAACAGCGTCAGTCCGAGCGCACCACCGACAGGGAATAGCACGTGGGACACGAACGCAAATCGGTGCAGCGCAAACACGCCGGCGATCCCCACCACGATCCATGCGGCCATGATTAGCAGCGCCCAATCGATGTGGAGCCACTGAGCAACGGCGCTCATGGCTCACGCCTTGCGGTGGGTCGGGCGAGTTGTGGCGCGGGGCGCCGTCTTCGGTTTCGGGCCCCGCTTCGACCGTGATGCTGGAGGGATACCGCCGGAGTCACCGTCGGCAGTCACGGCGCCGCTGGCGACGAACTGGACCCCGTGTTGGACGAGGTAGTCGCGGATCAATTGGCGCACCACCTGCGAGGCCGTCCGATCCTGCTGCGCACACAGACGCTCGAAGGCGGTCTTCTTGTTCGGATCAATCAGCAGCGTCAGTCGTGCGGTCTTGAGCTCCATAGATCCTCGGCATTGGAGACCAGTCCGAATTACATCGCATGCACATCGTACACGAATATCATGCGATTCTCGACAAATCAGCGCTGGTGATCCCTCAGCGCCGCGACGATCAGCGCAAACGCGGCCAGCAGCTGCTTTGCGGCGGTGTTGTCAAGGTTGCGCGCGGGGCGCACGACGCCCGGCCGAATCTGCTTGAAGTTGAGTCCCTTGCACGCGAAGACGATGACATTGCTGAGTTCACCGTCGTCCACGACCAGCACCGAGTCGTTGAAGCTGCGACGGATGCGATCGAAGTGGATGTCGTAGCGGGCGTCGCCATGATGCAGGTTGACCACCATGATCCCGTCCGGCTGCAGCATCTCGAAGCAGTCATCGTAGAAGCGCTGGGAGCAAAGCCTCGACGGCAGACCCTGGTTGTCGAAGGCATCGACCATCAGCACATCGCAGCGGGTCGATCGGTAGCGCACGTACTGCGCGCCGTCAGCCCGCACGACGCGGAACCGATCATCATCGGGCGGCACGTGGAACTGCTTGCGCAATGCGATGACATGCGGGTTGATCTCGGCAACTTGGATGCGCGCTCGCGGCAGGTATCTGTAGCAGAACTTGGCAAGCGAACCCCCTCCCAAACCGATCATCACGATGTTCTGCGGCTCCGGCCTGAAGAGCAGGAAACCCATCATCGTGCGCGTGTACTCCAGGTCCAGCGCATGCGGATCCCCGATTTGCATGCGGCTCTGGATCTCGCTGATCGAGAAGTGCAGAGCCTTGCAGGTCAGGCTTTCGTAGACAAAGGGCTTGACGTGTCGTGCGGTGTCCTGGGTGTCGGGCATGTGAGTCGGGTATCGGCAGCTTGAAATGGGGATGAACGTCTATGCGGGGCGCTGATCGCCGAGTCCGCTGGTGGTGCCATCGGTAACCAATGCAATTAGGCTGGCACGCGACGCTTTTAGCCGAGGGCGTTGGCCGGATCAGCAACAATCACTGGCCGCTCATCGATTGGCCATGTGCACCAGTGAGGCGCGCATGTGATCGGGGTCCATGCTGCTGATCGCAACGCGTGATGTCACGAAGATCGGTTGTTCGATGTCGAGATGAGGCAGCACCAGCATGCACTGAGTCCACCCGCTTTGTTTGTCCATCATTCGGTGATGTGCCCATAGCCCCTCGCGCAGCAAGTCGGCAGCTTTTGTATTCGAGAGCAGCGTCACCAGCACCTGCCGGTCGAACCCCAAGTCCAAGCTCGCCACGTCATCGCCGTCGTGAAACGTCTTGTCGATCTGCGCGCCGGCGAGGGCGGGATCGTTCCTGATGATCTGCTTGATGAGTTCCAACAAGCAGTCGCGCAGGCTCGACTCCGGTAGCGGGCCCACTCTCTCGGCGGCCCGGATGAGGCCCGCCAGTCCCAATAGCGCGATGTCGCCTCCGTCGTACCGCATGCAGCGCAACTGCCACTCGGGGTGCTGCTGGCAGGCGGTCTCGACCTCGCGCGGATCGGTTGCGGCGTAGCACGCGGCCTCCAGCCAAGTCATCGCGTTTTCGAAGGCGTTGATCGACGCGAGGTCATTAGGGAACTGACGGACGTAGGACCGCGGATCCCGCACACCTCGCTGTGTTCGAAGCAGCGGCGCCGCGAGTCGCACGTGGTCACCGTCACGCCAAACGGCCGCGCACACGTGAGGTTCCCCTCGCGGAGGCTGATACTGGACGAGTTTGAGGTGATGGCCGGATGGGCGCTGATGGCTCCGGTCGGCCTTGTGGCCTTGGGATTGCTGCATGAATCTACTCTGGTGCTGAACCCCGGACATTCAAGCTGGGCGAGCTTTCAGCAGTCACGTCAATCCCCGGGCAGATGGTGGGATCACGAAGCTCGCAGAACTAGACAAGGAGCGTGGGCGCTGCTGCGGCCTCGGCCACCGCGTTTCGTCGGTGCCCGTGTCGAACCGCCTCGTCCGTGCCCATTGCTCCCAATTTCGGCAAGGGGCACACCCCAGCAGCGTCAGTGACTTGGGCACGGCCTCGGCACACCGTTGGTCGAGAGCTTGGGAGTTCCCTTTTGCCACGCGTTCATAGTCGCGCAAGAAGGTGAGGGTGCGCTGGCCGTTCGCATCGATGCTGGCGCCGCCGTCTCCGGATACGACGACTGCGACCAAGAGATTGCGCGCCAAGACCTCGGTGCGGAATACCCAAACCGGGTCCACGGCACCAGGTAGAAACGTACTGACGATGCGCAAGGTCACCTCCTGTGCGACAACACTGCGGGCCTACGCCGATGTCTGTTGCTCGCATTTGACCACTGTCACACGATGGTGGACAGGCCCGGTGTTGTGGCGTCGTCGAAGTCTCTTTGCTCGCGGCCTTCGACCGCTACATGGCTACCATCACCGTCATGCGCACCACCAAACCCGACACAGCCGCGAAGGTGCTCGCCGAGGTGCTGCGCGAGCGCCTAAGCAAGAGCCCCGAGCTGGCCGCGAAGCAGCGGCGCCTGTTGGAAAAGCTGAACCCGCCGCCTGACAAGCTGGAGAGGGATCACCAGCGGCGGATGGCTGACGCGGTCGCGGTCAAGCTGTGGCCCAAGCAGGGTGAGGCCTGACGAGCCGGCGCTACCAAGGGCACTCCCCCGCGTACCCAGAGTCGAGCCAGTCGCACGCCTGGTCGGCCAAGTCGCCCGAGCGCCCCTCGTCCTTGCCATCGGCGATGGCCTTCTCGTACACGCGTTCCCAGAGCGAGGAGTTGCTTTCCCACTCGATCTAGACGATCGCAAGTCGCCAGGCCCGCAGGATTGTGTGATCCTTCGCTGATGGATCGAAGGACTTTCATCGGCGGTATCGCGAGCAGTTTCGCAGTGGCGCCGGTGACCGTCGGCGCACAGCCGACAGGTAGGGTCTACCGAATAGGCTATCTCTCTATCGGCTCTGCCTCGACGACCCATACCCGTCCGCTTGAGGCGTTCCGCCAAGGGCTGCACGAGCTCGGGTGGGACGAGGGCCGAAACCTGGTCATCGAGTATCGATTTGCGGAGGGCCGAACGGATCGCCTGCCAGCTCTCGCGGACGAGCTTGTCCGGCTCAAGGTGGACATCATCGTGGCGCACCCCACCCCGTCAGCCCAGGCAGCCAAGGATGCCACGCGAACGATCCCGATCGTCGGGATGAGTCTTACCGAGCCTGTTGCGGTCGGGCTCGTGCCGAGCCTCGCACGGCCAGGGGGAAACGTCACGGGGCTTACATACGGCGTCGACCGGGAGATCTTCGGCAAGCAGCTGCAACTGCTCAAGGAAGCGATCCCCGAGGTCCGCCGAGTGGCCGTCCTTACGAATCCGACGAGCGGCGGTCCTTCCCATCCGATCAGGATGGCGAGCGTAAGGAGCGCGGCCCGGTCGCTCTACCTGCCGCTTCAGATATTCGAGGTCAACGAACCTGGGGAATTCGAGGCCGCGTTCGCGGCGATGCTCAAGGAGCGCGCAGACGCGTTGCTTGTCTCGGGAGATGCGATGTTCTTCGTCCATCGAGCACGGCTCGCCGAACTCGCGCTGAAGAGCCGGTTGCCGTCAATGTCCACGCAGTGGCAATGGGTGGATGCCGGGGGACTCATGTCGTACGCCCCAAGCTTCCCTGATCAGTGGCGGCGTGCCGCGACCTACGTCGACAAGATTCTCCGGGGTGCCAAGCCCGCCGATCTGCCGATCGAGCAGCCGACGAAGTTCGAGCTGGTCGTCAATTTGAGGACGGCGAAGGCGCTCGGGCTGACCATTCCGCAACGCGTCTTAGTACGGGCGGACGAGACTATTCAGTAATGGCAGACGACGGATCGCTCGCATCGCCGGCTTCGGGTCGTTCCGCCTAATCTCCGACGGACCGCTTTCAACGAACGCGAAGGACAGCAACGGGTCG
>Ga0065707_10000646_pt1 | contig 25221 bp, 21 predicted proteins | sample SwiRhicommuniRL3_FD_59094 | JGI IMG/M metagenome (GOLD analysis project Ga0065707, IMG submission 59094) | Switchgrass rhizosphere bacterial communities from Rose Lake, Michigan, USA - RL3 v2 (version 2) | ecosystem: Host-associated > Plants > Roots > Rhizosphere > Soil | place: East Lansing...
CACGGTTGCCGCGTTGCCATCGGTGGCAGCCGGCCTCCTGCCGCGGGCCATCAAGAAGCTGACGGAGGAGTATCCGGGCATCACCGTACGTGTTTACGACGGCGTGGCCTCGACCGTGGCCGCGATGGTGAGGTCCGGGCAGGTGGACTTCGGCATCAGCAGCCAGACCTACGGCGACCGTGAGTTGACGAGCCACGTCCTCATGATGGATCGGCTGTGCGCGGTCGTGGCCTCGAATCATCCACTGGCCCGGAAGCGCAGCATGACGCTTCACGAGCTCGCGAAGCACCCGCTGATTCTCATGGTCAAGGACAGCAGCAGCCGGCAAATCGTCGACCTCGCGTTCGATCGTGAGGGTCTCGTCGGCAACGTGGCGTACGAAACAACCTACGGCACATCCGTCGCGGGGTTTACACAGGCCGGGCTGGGGATCGGGATTCTGCCTGAATCGATGGCCGCGCCCAGCCGTCTGCACCAGCTCCGCATCCGCGGCGAGAAACTGACTCGGCGCATCGGGATAGTCATGCGCGCCGGACGCTCCCTGTCGCCCACCGCCGACAGGCTCAAACGGACGCTCGAATCGGTCGTGGGCGCGCGGGTGGGCACGCCACTAGCTGGCAATCCGGTTGCGAAAACCTCCATGACAAAGGGGCGAGGGCGGGACTAGTATAGAAATCAGCTCCACATGACCGCTGGTTTCCGCGTGCTACTGGCGCCCGTTCTGCTGATCGCCACCGCGGCGCCGGTCCGCGCCCAGCAGCGTCCGGTTCCACCTCCGCCGGCACCGCCGGTGTCCCTCAGCGTACCGGACCCGTTCGCGGGGATGCATCCGGCGGGCCCGGACTTGTATCAATCGCCAGATGGATCGGATCGATTTGGGGCCGGTAGCCGGTATCCGGTCGTTACTCCACCGATCGTCGTGCCACCGATCTACGTTCCGGGACCATACGGGCCGTACTACTCGTACCATCCCTATTGGCGTCCGGGCGACTACGTGAGCTACTACCCGTATCCTCCACACCCCATCCAGCATGGCGGTCTCGTCCTGGAAACGATTCCGGATGGCGTCGAGGTCTTCGTTGACGGCTTTTACGAGGGGCTTGCGGAGGACTTCGGCCTGCGAGGCAGGCCCATGATCATCCCGACAGGGGTGCACCGCATCGAGCTGCGCGCGGCCGGTTATGAAACGTCGATGTTCAGCGTGGTGATCGACGCGGACGAAATTCTGCGCTATCGCGGCAACATGCAGCTGGTCTCCACCAGGCCGGCGTTCATCGTCCTGCCCGCCCTGGGAGCGGCCGCAAAACCGTTGTACGTCATTCCGAAGTGCTACGCCGGCGACAAGCCGCCCACGGTTGCGTTACCAGCTGGCTGCAATCGGAAAGATCTCCAGACCTACAAATAACCGCGAAAAATTTCTAGTCCTTCTCGGCGGCTCGGCGTCGATCTCGGTATCTACTCGCGCAGCTTGAACACGAACAACCCGCTGCCCGACGTCACCGCGACGTGCTGCTTGCCGTTCACGGCATAGCTCATCGGGCCTGAACGGATCGTCGCACCCAGTTGCGACTTCCACAGAAGCGCGCCCGTGCGCGCATCGAGCGCGAAGAAATAACCTTCGCCGCTGCCACTGAACAGCACGTTTGACGCGGTCGTCAGCACGCCGGCCCAGGTGAGATCGCTCATCTTGTATTCCCAGCGCAGCGCGCCGGTGGTCGGGTCGATGGCGCGCACCGCACCGTAGCCCTCTTCCGGTTTGGCCCAACTGTAGCCGCCTTGTCCCGTCCGGATGCCGGGAACCGGCGCGCGCCCGCCACCTCCCGCAAACCTCCGGCCTTCGACGTACTCGACTTTGTCTCTCACATAGAGGCTGCTGTAGTTCGCCCAGGTGGGAATGTAGAAGAGGCCCGTGCGCGGGCTGTACGACGGCGAATACCAGTTGGTGCCGCCCTGATTCCCGGGAAAGATCAACGTTCCGGGTGGCGCGCTCGGCGCTCTGCCGGCGATGCGGATCGGACGGCCGGTATTCGGATCGAGGCCCGAGGCCCAGTTCACCTCGACGAACGGCTTCCCCGAGAGAAACTGGCCGGTGACGCGATCGAGCACGTAGAAGTACCCGTTGCGATTGGCGAAGTACATCAGCTTGCGCGGCTTCCCCTGCCATTGCGCGTCGGCGAGCACGGGAATCTGCACGGCGTCGTAATCGAACTCGTCGTGCGGTGAGAACTGGAAGTGCCATTTCAGTTTTCCGGTGTCGGCGTCGAGCGCGACCACGCTGTTGCTGTAGAGGTTGTCGCCCTCGCGATTGTCGCCGTTCCAGTCGGGCCCGGGATTTCCCACGCCCCAGTACGTGAGATTCAATTCGGGGTCATACGATCCCGTCAGCCAGATCGAGGCCCCGCCGGTCTTCCACGAATCGCCCTGCCATGTATCGAAGCCGGGCTCCCCTGGACCGGGCACGAGATTGAACCTCCAGGCTTCCTTTCCCGTCGCGACGTCGAACGCGGCAAGAAACCCGCGAATACCGTATTCGCCGCCCGCGGGCCCGATGATGACCTTGTCCTTGATGACGAGCGGCGCCGAGGCGAACGCATAGCCCGCTTCCGGGCGCACGACGGTGGTATCCCACAGCAGCGCTCCGGTTTTCGCGTCGATCGCGATCATGTGGCCGTCGATCGTGCCCATGAAGAGCCGGTCCTCATGGATCGCCACGCCGCGATTCAATCGGCCGCAGCACGGCCGCGCCTGCTGCGACGGGTTGTACGCGTAGGTCCAGAACGGACGGCCCGTGACCGCGTCGAGCGCAATGATGTCGTTCGGCGGCTGCACGATGTACATGATGCCGTCGGCGACGACCGGCGTGACTTCGAAGCGCGTGCTCGTCGGCTCGCGCGAGTTCAACTGGTAGATCCACGCCGGCTCGAGGTTCTTCACGTTCTCGGGCGTGATCTGCACGAGCTCGCTGTGCCGCTGGCTGAAATAGGTGCCGGAATACGTCAACCAGTTCTGCGGCTCCCTGGCCGCGTGCAGCAGCCGATCGAAGGTCACTTGCGCCTGCAACGGCGCGCCGACGAGCCACGCGACAACCATCAACCACAAACCACCAGCCACCAACCGCTTCATTGCACACCTCCGCCCTGGAGCGAGACGAGATAACTGACGAGGTCGGCGATTTCACTCGCAGAGAGCTTTCCGCGATACGAGGGCATGGGCGACCTTTCGAGGAACGCGAACTCCTTGAGGTCGGCTCGCATCAGCGACCGGAGCTGCTCTTTCGAGTCGATGAGCTGCACCGTGAACATGTCCTGATTCAGCATCCGTCCGGTAATGGTGGCGCCGTCGCGTGTCACGATCCTGACAAAGCGGTTGCTCGGCAGGACCGCGAAATCGGGTTCCAGCATCGCGCGTTCGATATCGGTCGAGTTGCGCAGCCGCCCGACGTCGCTCAAGTCGGGACCGGTGCGCGCACCCGAGCCGTTCACGCGGTGACAGGTCGTGCAGGTCCCTTTTCCCGTGAACAGTGCCCGCCCGTTCGCGGCATTGCCCGCGCTTGCGGCCGCCCGGCTGGCCCTGGCCCGAAGGTACTGAACGATGGCCGATGCCTGCGCCTCTGAAAAGTTGTTCGGCGGCATCGCGGTATTCGGAATGCCGCGCAACACGATGCCGATGAGCTCTGGGTCGGTCGTGGCGCGCCGGAAGCGCCCGCGGCCGAGATCGACATCGGGTACCTCGTTGCCTTCCGGCCCATGGCACTCGATGCAGTTCTGCTTGTAAAGCTGCTCGCCGTTAGGTGGCGGCGGCCCGCCAGCCTGTGCCGGTGCCTGTGCAGGTGCCCGCGCCAGGGCCATCGACGTTGCCGCGGTGACTATCAGAAACGACAGCATGGGCCTGCCCCTTTTTGTGAGGATTGGACGACACATCTTACGCGATAATCCTCGCGGAGGCGTTCTATGTCTGGCCTGAGAATCCTTGCGGTGGTCGGCGTTCTTCTGTGGGCCGGCTCGGCCGTGCATGCCAGTGTCGTACGGCTGGAAATCACGAAGGTCGAGCCTGCCGGTCCCGGTCACGAGAAAATATCCGGCAAGGCCTACGGCGAGCTCGATCCCGCCGATCCGAAGAATGCCGTCATCACCGACATCCAGCTCGCGCCACGCAACGAGCGCGGTAAGGTGGAATACGTCGCCACGTTCTCGCTGGTGAAGCCGAAGGACATGGCGATGGCGAGCGGCGTCCTCGTCTACACCGTCGTCAACCGTGGCAACGGCAACGCCGCACCGCATCCCGATGGCCACGTCACGCTCGTCAGCGGCTGGCAGGGCGACGTCGTGCCAACCGCCGAGAATCAGACCATCCGCGTCCCGGTGGCAAGAAATCGCGACGGCTCGAGTATCACCGGCCCGTTGCTGCTGCGCTTCACGAACCTCAAAAGCAATACGACGGCGCTGATGATCCCGCGCGGTCAGCCGTCCCCGTATCCGCCCGCGTCGCTCGACACCGCCAAGGCGAGTCTCGTCTCGGCGATATCGGAATCCGAAGCAACCGGGACGAAGACCGGCCTGGTGAAGATTCCGAGCGCCGATTGGGCGTTTGCGGATTGCACGACGACGCCATTTCCGGGCAAACCCGACCCGTCCCGCATTTGCATGAAGAACGGTTTCGACCCGGCTCTGCTCTACGAGCTTCAGTACACGGTGAAGGATCCCCTCGTGCTCGGGATCGGTCTCGCGGCGACGCGCGACCTGGGTTCGTTCTTCCGGTATGAAAAACAGGACGCGTCAGGCACCGCGAATCCTGTGGCCGGACGCATCACCCACGCGATATCGGAAGGCAGCTCGCAGTCGGGCACGTTTCTCAAACTGTCCCTGCTGCTCGGCTTCAACCAGGACGAGCGGGGCCGCATCGTATGGGATGGCATGAACCCCCACATCTCCGCGCGGTTCACCGATCTGAATCGCCGTTTTGCGTTCCCGGGTGGGCTCGTGTGGCCGTACGAGCTCGGACACGAAGGACCTGTGTGGTGGACGAAGTGGGAAGACACCGCGCGTCAGCGTCCTGCCGCGAGCCTGCTCGACCGATGCCTCGCCACCAATACCTGCCCGAAAATCGCCGAGACATTCGGGGCCGCCGAAGTGTGGGGCCTGCGCCAGTCGTTCACGCTCGTCGGGACGACAGCCAAGGCCGACATTCCCATTCCAGCCAACGTCAGGCGCTACTATTTCGCGGGCGTGTCGCACGGCGGCGGGCCCGGCGGTTTCGCCGTAGCCACCAACCCGGTGCCATCGTGCGCGCTGTCGTCAAATCCTGCGCCTGTCGGCCCGATGCGCACGGCGCTCCTGAAGGGGCTGGCCGCATGGGTCACGAAGGACACGCCGATGCCGGCAAGCAAATACCCGAGCATCGCGGACGGCACGCTGGTAGCGAACACGACTGCCGCGATGGGCTTTCCAACCATCCCCGGCAAACCCTCGCCGGAAGGACTGCAGCACGCGCTCATCAACTACGATCTCGGGCCACATTTCCGCTACAACGATCAGTCTGGCGTCGTCGCGAAGCTCCCCGTGGTGAAGAGCACGTTGCCGCAGCTCGTGGTACGCGTCGATGCCGATGGCAACGAACTCGCGGGCATCCGATCGCCGCTGCTGATGGCCCCGCTCGGCACCTACACCGGCTGGAACGTGACGACTTCGGGCGTCTACAAAGGCCAGTTGTGCATCGGCGGGTCGCCCATCGGCGGGTTCATCCCGTTTGCGAAAACCAAAGCCGATCGCGTGGCGAGCGGCGATCCGCGCCTGTCGCTCGAGGAGCGCTACACCGATCACGACGGCTACGTGAAGGCCGTGAAGACCGCATCCGACCAACTGGTGCGCGACGGCTATCTGCTGCGAGACGATGCGGCAGCGATGGTGGCGCAGGCGGAGCACAGCGACGTACTGAAATAACGTGTCTTGACAGATGGCACATGGCAGATGGCAGAACCCGTCAGCAGCCTTACCAACTTCCCATTTGCTATTGCCATTTCCCACCTGCCATTTGCCATTTGCCATGACTGACATACATGCATAAGGGCTTTCTACTCATCGGGGCGATTCTTGGATTTCTCGGCGTGGCGTTCGGAGCGTTCGGCGCACACGGATTGCGTAACCGGCTGGCGCCAGAGATGCTGGCGGTCTTCGAAATCGGCGTGCGGTACCAGATGTATCACGTCTTCGCGCTGCTCATCACCGCAGCGGCCATCGGACACTTCGGACCGCTCCGGCTGTTGATGATCGCCGGTTGGTCGTTCATCGCCGGCACGCTCATCTTCTCGGGAAGCCTCTACGCGCTCGCGCTGACGGGCACCGGCATGTTCGGGGCGATTACGCCCATTGGCGGACTGGGTTTCCTTATCGGCTGGGCCTGCCTGGCGTTCTTCGCGGCGGCGCGCTGATCTCCATGCCTCAACGCATGACCGTTTTCTCTCGGGCAGCGCTGATTGTGGCCCTGTCGTCCATCCTGTTCGCGCAAACCACGGCGCGAATGCCGGCCGGACAGAAGTGGGTCGCCACCTGGGCGGCCTCCGTCCATGGACCGTATCCCTCAGGCAATGCGTCTGCACAGCCCGATCTGAAATTCGCGTTTCCTGTGCCTGCCGAAGGCGCCGTCGATCAGTCCTTCAGGCTCATCGTGAAACCCGACTTGTGGGGCGAGCGCTTCCGCATCCGGCTGGCTAATACGTTTGGCACGCAGCCTGTCGCCTTCGATGCCGTTCATATCGGCGTCGCGGCGAGCGGCGGGAACATCGTCAAGAGCACCAATCGACCCGTGCACTTCAATGGCTCGCCACGCGTCGATGTCGCACCCGGCGCATCCGCCTACAGCGACGCGATCGATCTCAAATTGCCGGCCGGCGCGTTGACCGAAGGACGCAAGCTCGCCATTTCGTTCCATCTCACCGGCCCTACTGGCCCGATGACCTGGCACGCCAAGGCCCTGCAGACGTCGTATCTCAGCGGACATCGTTCCGGCGTGCACAGCGCCGACGAAACCGACGAGGCGTTTCCATACACGACCACGTCCTGGTTTTTTCTCGATGCCGTGGATGTCATGGCCCCCGCAGCCACCGTGGTCGTCTGCGCGCTTGGCGATTCGATTACTGACGGCACCCTGTCGACGCTGAACGGCGACGACCGCTGGCCCGACGTGCTCTCGCGCCGGCTTCACTCGGCATACGGCAACCGGGTATCAGTCGTCAACGCAGGGATCGGCGGGAATCGCATTCTCACACCCGACACGTATCCACCTCCGCAGCCGTTCCCCGGCGGGCCGTCCGCGTTGCAGCGGATCGATCGCGACGTCCTCGCCCTGTCCGGGCTATCGGCGGTCGTGCTGCTGGAAGGGATCAACGACATCAGCGCCGGCGCCACACCCGACGCGATCATCGCGGGGATGCGCGAGCTGGTTTCGCGCGTCAAAGCGAAGGGCATCAAGATCGTGGGCGCGACAATCACCCCGTCGCTAACGGCGAACGGCAACTCGGGCACCGCCGACGCCAACCAGCGGCGTCAGGCCGTCAACGGCCTCATCCGCACCGGCGGCCTCTTCGACGCCGTTGCCGACTTCGACGCAGCAACCGTGGATCCGAAAACAGGCGCCCTTCGCGAGGAGTTCGTGCCAAACAGCACCATCGGCGGTGCGGGGGATCGACTGCATCCCAACCGGGCGGGCTATCAGGCGATGGGATCGGCCGTCGATATCAGACTGTTTGCGCCGCCACGATGACGATAAGATCGTCTTCATGCGTATCGTCCGATGGTTCTTCGTTCTCGTCGTTCTCCTGGCACTCGGCGCGGGTCTCGCGTACTTCCTCGCTGGCCGTGCCGACGGACCCGCCATTGCCATCAATCAGCCATCGGTCATCGGCCAGGCGGGTACGCTCGACGTCACCATTGAGGCGCCAGGCGCCGACCTCAGCGCCTTGACGATCGAGCTGGCGCAGAAGGGGCGCTCGTTTCCGATTCTCGATCTCGCATCGGCTCCGGAAGGGTCGGTCGTCAAGGAAGGCGAGCGGCTGCGCATCAAGCAGCCGATCGGTAAAAGCACCATCCCGGATCTCGCCAGCGGCCCGGCGACGGTGCGCGTGCGTGCGTCGCGGCCCGTGCTGCGCGGTTTGAGGCAAGTGGCGTCCGAAGCGTCGCGCGACGTCGAGGTCCGGCTCACGCCTCCGCGCATCGCCGTCGTGTCGACGCATCACTACATCAACGTCGGCGGATCGGAAATGATCGTCTATCGCGTCTCGCCGCCAGATGTCGAGTCCGGCGTACTCGTTGGCGACGTCACCTACCCGGGCTTCCCCGGATCGAATGCCGGCCTCAAGGATCCCGAGCTCAAGGTCGCGTTCTTTGCGCTGCTCTACGACCAGAAGCCGGGGACGCTGCTGGAAGTCTTCGCGCGCGACACGGCCGGCAACACGGCGCGCGCGCAATTCGACCACCGCATCTTTCCGAAGACGTTCCGCAACAGCCGGATTCCGCTGGATGACAAGTTTCTCGGCCGGGTCGTGCCGGCGATTCTGCAGGGCTCGCCGCAACTGAAGGTGCCGGCCGACGACGTGTTGCCGGCCTTCCTCAAGATCAACAACGACCTTCGACGGATGAACAACGAGACGATTGCCTCGCTGGCGCAGAAGACGGCGCCCGCCATCCTCTGGCAGGATGCGTTTCAACCGCTCGGTGGATCGCAAATCGAATCGTCCTTTGCCGATTTCCGAACCTATCTCTACGACGGCAAAGAGGTGGACCGTCAGGTGCATCTCGGCTTCGACCTCGCCAAGACCGCCAACTCGCCTGTGACGGTGGGCAATCGCGGCAAGGTGCTCTTCGCTGCCGAGCTCGGCATCTACGGCAACGCGGTCATCGTCGATCACGGCATGGGCGTGCAGTCGTTGTACGCGCATCTGTCCTCGCTTGCGGTCAAGGAAGGCGACGAGGTGCAGAAGGGACAGACGCTCGGCGCCAGCGGCCAGACGGGCCTGGCCGGCGGCGATCACCTGCACTTCAGCATGCTGGTGAACGGACACTTCGTGAACGCCACGGAGTGGTGGGATCCGCACTGGATCGAAGACCGCGTGACGCGCAAGCTGCGCGACGCCGGCCAGGCGCAGCCATGACGGAGCGGCAGCTGACCGACGCAGAAAAGCTGACCTCGGTCCTGAAACTCGCCTTCAACAACGACCGTTCGATGTACGACCAGTTCTGCGAAACGGTGCAGCAGACCGTTCCGGAAGCCCACGCCGCGGTGCTTCGCGGCAGCGCCATCACCGGCCTCCGCTACGTCGACGGCGCGCCGTTCGACGCGGACGGCCCCGGCACGAGCGACCTCGATCTAACGCTGGTCGGCGCCGAAGTGCTCCGCTACTACTCGGCGTTCTGGATCCCGGGCATGCACTCGAAGCCGCTGAGCGACAAGGACCCGGATATCGCGCCCGAGCTCTCCCCGCTGCGGTCGCGCCTGATGGAAATGGTGCACCGGCCGGTAAACATTCAGGGGACGCGCGACTGGGTCCAGCATTTTCGCGGCGACATCATGCACCAGCCGTACCTGACGCTTTTCGGGACGATCCAGGAACTGTGACGCGGCTTCGGATTCTCAGCTACAACATTCTCAAAGGCGGCAGCGGGCGCGAGTCGCTGCTGGCCGCCATCATCTCGGCCCAGGAACCCGATCTCGTCATTCTTCAGGAAGCCTATCGGCCGGAGGTCGTCGAGCACCTGGCGGCCACGTGCGGCTTCGAGCACTTCGCNTCGTCGCCGGGACACTCGGTCGCGTACCTGAGCAATCTCGCGATTGCGGAGCATGCGTGGCGCCGCACGCGCTGGGCCAAGCGGGCATATCTGGAAATCGTCACGGCCGCGGGCGTGCGCATCTACGGCGTCCATCTGAGCGCGGTGCACAGCAATCTGACCGAACAGCGCCGCGCGCACGAACTGCGCATGCTGCTTCGCAGCGTCGAACGCCATCAGCAGGGCCTGCACGTCGTCACCGGCGACTTCAATACGCTGGCGCCCGGCGAACGGCTCGACCTCGACAGGCTGCCACCCCGCCTGCGCGCGCTCGCCTGGGTGACCGGCAAGTCCATTCGCTGGATCACGATTCGCATGATGCTCGAAGCGGGCTACGTGGACGGCTACCGGAAATTCCACGGCGATGAAGGCTTCACGTTCACCACCTGGGATCCTCACGTGCGCCTCGACTATGCCTTTCTCCCCGAACCGTTCAAAGGCCGCCTGCAGCGCTGCGAAGTGATTCGCGATCATCCGGCGGTGAAACAAGCGTCGGATCACTTTCCGTTGGTGTGTGAGATCGCACTCTGATCAGACTTCTAAACTTCTTCTGATCTTTTGATCTTCGGCTTGTGTTCGCGACAGGGCTAAAGCCCTGTGCCACCGCTATGTATCTNNGTNTCTTCGTGGTTTCGTGGTCTCATGATTGCTGATCGAGGATCCTCGACAGCGTCTCGAACAACTTCTGCATCGGGTTTCTGCGCCGCCACTCGTCGAGCGAGACGGGTTGTGACGACTCGAGATCGGCGAGGAACGTAGCGGCCAATCTGGCGCCGAACGTCGGGTCGTACACACCGAGCGCATTTTCCTCGTCCAGCTGCCGCGAACGCGAATTGAGGTTCGGCGAACCGATGATGGCCCACGTGGCGTCGATGACGGCGTACTTGGCGTGCATGAACGTCGGCTGATACTCGTACACCTTCACGCCGGCTTCGAGCAATTGCTGATAACGCGCCTGAGCGCTCGCCCGGACAATCCAGTTGTCCGTGTGCGCACCTGGCAGCATCAGGCGGACGTCCACGCCGGCCCGCGCTTTTTCCACCAATGCCGCCTGGAGGTGCACGTCAGGGATGTAGTACGGCGCAGCGAGGAAGATGCTCTTGCGCGCGGCCAGAATCGGCAGCAGATAAAAATACGACATCGACTGATCGTCGTCGGCCGGAGAACTGGCGAGATGCACGAACCGCTCGACACCGGGCGCCACCGCCGGTGCCACCAGCGGATAGTGCTTCGGATCGAGAAGCAGCTCGCCCGAAGAGCTCACCCACAGATCGACGAACGCCGACTGCAGGCTCCTGGCCATGGGGCCCGTGACCCGGAACATCATGTCGCGCCAGTGCTCTTTGTCCTGCGCATGGCCGAGCCACACGTCCGAAACAGCCATACCGCCCGTGAACCCGACGTCGCCGTCGATGACGATCGATCGGCGATGGTTGCGCCGGTGGAAGCGCGTGAGCTTGCCGAATTTCGGCGTCCGGAACTTCTCCACTTTCCCGCCCGCCGCCTCGAGCGCTTCGAAGTCTTTGTCCGGCACCTTGATGCTGCCGAACCCGTCGAGCAGGATTCGCACGCTGACGCCTTCGCGCTGCTTCTTCTCGAGCGCGGCAATCAACCGATCGCTGAACTCGCCCTCGGACCAGATATAGACGGCGAAGTTGATGGTCCGCCGCGCCCGGCCGACCGCATCGAGCAACGCGGGGACGAACTCGTCGCCGTTGTTGAGCATCGCGATCGCGCCGCCGTCCTCGACCGGCGCACCAACGATGGCGGCAAGAGCCGTGGCGAAATGGGGCGACTCAACCGGCGGAGGGGTGACGTCGGTATAGACCCGTGTGGGCTCGTTTCCGACCGCGAAGAACAGGGCACCCAGGACCGAGAGCGCGGCGATCACACCAATAGCGAACAGCGTGAGCTGCCACCACTTGTATCGGCGCCGGATGGTGTGCCAGCGCGCGCCGATGCCGTGCGTCAACCGGTGTGCCTCTACCGCCATCTCGAGTGCAGCAAATCCGTACGCATCCAGACTCCCGGAATACCGGATGCAAAAACTGCGCACACGAATGAGGACTGCCGGAAGGTCTATTCTGTCTTGTGGAACGTCACTTCGCCGGTGAAGCCCGGCTGCGCGGGCAGCGCGTGGAGGAACTCGTATAGCGCGCCCACGTCTTCCGGGCTCATCTTCGCGTACGCCTCCCACGGCATGGGCGTGCCCGGATGCTGACGGCCGCCAACCTTGAAGCGCGCGACGAACGTCGCGCGATCCGGGAACTTCATCAGCGCGCTGCCCTTCATCGGGGTGATGTTCGGCGTGCGGAACCACGTCTTCATGTCGGCGCCCGGCATCGGCATCGGTTCGAACTCTTCGCCGCCAGAGAATTCCGGTCCCGACGGCTGGAACGTGGTGTCGTCGAGCGGAGTGTGGCAGCCCACGCAGTTGGCCACGTATCGCGCGAGGTACTCTCCACGCTGTACGGTCGGCTTCTCGTCTGGAGCGGTCTTCGGCGGGTTCACCGCTTCGCGCGGTTTGAACGTCGACGACAGGCTCTTGATCACCTTGCCCGCCACCGTCCATTCATTCTCGGGCACCTCGTTGCGCACCGGAGGCTGCGCCCGCAGGAACGAGATGATCGCGATCATGTCCTCGTCGCTCATATTGTGGAACGGCATCATCAGGGCGATCGACGCTCGCCCGTTGGGACGAACGTTGTAGCGCATCATGCGAGCGATCTGTCTGTCGGTGTAGCGGCCGATGCCCGTTTCCTTGTCGGGTGTGAGGTTCTTCGAATAGACCGACCCGAGCGGCGGCGCGGTAAACTTCGTCCCGCCCTGCAGCGAAACCTTCTCGTTGTTAGCGACCTTTTGGAATTCCTCGAACGATTTCGCGTGGCATTCCACGCAGTGCGCAGGTCCGTAGACGAGGTACTCGCCTCGTGCGATGACGGCCGGATCGGTGCTGGCCTGCGCCTCGGGGAGCATGACCTCGTCGTAGGAACGATCCCAGGTCTGCCATGTGTAAAACGCCAGAACCGACAGCAACACGAACACGACCAGGAAGAAGAGTTGAAGGGCGCGGACGATGATTGTTCGTCTCATTTTGTCGGCTGTGTGATGAAGACGATGCGATCTTTTTTCGCTTCGATCTTCTTGAAGATGACAGGGTCGAGTTCCTTGAGGTCGTCAAGCGACGCGAACTGCCCGTGCTTTGTTCGGTACTCCAGAACGGCTCGACTTTCGCGCCGCAGCAACTGCAGCACGCTTTCCAGATCGATCGATTCGGCCGAGTTCATGTCGAGGGGCCGCACCGTCTCACCCTTGAAGTTCGTGGCCAGATATTCAAGGATCGCCACGAACTCGGCGTCCGATCCCGAGGCCCCGAAGGCTTTCATGCGATCGAGCGTCTCGGTCCAGCCCTCGCGGGTCAGCTTCACGGACGTCGCTTTCGCCGCCTCGTGACAGGCCGAGCACACCTGTAGCGTCTCTTTCTTCCCGGGCGCGTCGGGCAGTGTGTCCTGAGCGGCGGCCGGCACCGCTATCGCGGCGAGAACCAGCACGATGCCCACCCGGGCCTTCGCACTCATCGCACCTAGCGCACCCCGCGCACCTAGCGCACCCCGCGCACCTAACGCACCTAACGCACCTAATGCACCCATCGCACCTAGCGCACCCCCCGCACCTATCGCACCTATCGCACCTATCGCACCTGTCGCACTTAATTGATGGCGAGCGGAATGCCGAACGACCACACCGTGTTGTCCGAGGTCACGACGTACACCTGGCCGGTTCCGGCAGACAACCCGGCGCTGGCAACCCCGGTAATCGTACTTCCACTGGTCCAGAGATCCTTACCTGTCGAAGGATCGAGCGCGTAGAGTGTCGCGTTCGCATTCGCGTTGCCGCCGGCGAGCGCGAACACCACGCCGTTGACGATGATGGGCGCGCGCGGAGATACCATCGTGCGCGATGTCCACGCGCGCTCGATCGACGGTGTGCCGCCCTTGTCCACGACCTTGAAGCCGGCGATGGCGTCGCCGAGGGCGGCAAGAATCCAGCGCGTACCCGACTCGTCGTGCCACGTCGCGAGAACGTCAGGTGCGAAGCGCAGGCCGGCATCGGCCGTCATGGCCAGCGGCGCGCGGTGATTGGCGCCGCCCAGCGAGGCGGCATCGAAGACATAGAGCCGGCCGTCCGACGTGGCCGTCACGTACGACTTCTGCCCTTCGGTGAACACGACCGGCGCCGACGTGAACCCCGACTCGCGCGTGACCCAGTCGCGCACGGTCAGCGTCGCGCCGTCCAATGCCACGATCGAGTTGGCGTATTGAGACGTGCCGCTTCCGGTGGCAGTGTACACCGCACCCTCGGGGCCGACGGCGATGCCCGCCACCGGCGCGCCACCGGTTTCCCACGAAACCACTGGCTTGGCGTCCGACGCGAAATCCATGGCCCACACGGCTTCCGACGCGCCGCCGCACGTGTTTGTCGTGGCGGCATAGACGAAGCCCTCGGTCCAGATGAGCCCGGTCGCTGTCGCGTTCGCCGGAAGAAACCGTGCCGGTGCGAGCGCGAGATCGCCCGTATCGGGAATGAGTCCGCGCAACAAACCGTCGGCGGCCACGCTGAAGACGGCGTTGGTTGGACGAACCACTCGCGGACTGGATGTGCTGGGTACGATGGGTGCGGCGGGTGCGTTGGGTGCAACAGGTGCGCTGGGCGCGGCGGCGCCGCGCGCCGGTGCGGTCCCTCGCGCCGGTGAGGCGGTCGCCGGGGTATCTGCACCGCGTCCGCTGTTGCCGCGGGCCGCCAGGCGCGCCGCGATCTCGGCCAATTGGGGTGCGCCTTTTCCAGGCTCACCGATGTCCCCCTTGGCCGGACGTGGTGGGCGCGCGAACCCGAAGAAAGCCAGCTGCGCCGGCGGCACCAGCGGCGTCGCGCGCGTCAGCGGCACCGTCATGCCGCCCGGACACGCGGGCGATCCGGCGAACTCGCGCGCGCCGGCCGCGTAGTTGTGATGGGTCCGCCAGAAAACGGTACCGAAGTCGTAGTCGATGGCGTAGACGTTGTTGGAACTGCCGCCGACGAACACGAGCGACTTGAATCCGCGAAACGTCATCAGGTTGCCGAGCGCGACGGGCGCGGTCAGCGAGTTCGCGAACCGCGATTCGTTGTCGACCTTCAATTTCCAGATGAACTGGAACTTCGTCAGATTCGGAATTGAAATGTACGGGTCCGCGCGCACCCACGACGATCGCTGCGCATCGAACCCGCTCGTCGTCCAGTCGGGTGCGCTGCGCGCCTGGCCGGAGACGAGAACAGACGCCACAGCCAACATGAGAAGACAAAGCAGGGTGGGTCTTGCAATCCGCGAATCTGCGGATCTGCGAATCCGCGAATACATGCGACGTGCGACGCGTGCCATCACCGTAGCTGCTCCGCCTCCGGCAGTCCGAAACAGTACACCACGCCGTCGTAGGTTCCGATGTACACGCGGCCGTTCGCGACGGAAATGCCGCTGTAGTGGTTCCACGAGGTGATCTCGTTGCCGCTCGACCAGAGCACGTCGCCGGTCTGTCCATTCAGCGCATAGAGCACCGCGTGGGTTGACCGCGAGATGCGCCCGGGCGTTCCACCGTTGGCCGGTTCGCCGCCGTACGGCATCGGGGGCGACCGCAGCACCACATCCTCGCCGCTCGCGAATCCAAAGACGACGTCGTTGGCGACGACCGGCGGATCGGCGTGCTTCATGTCGCGCGAAATCCAGGCGGGAGCAAGGCGATAGTGTGCCGTCGCCGGATCTTTTTCCATCCGGAACGCCGCTACGGCGCCATTGAACACTTCGCCGTGCTCGATCGGCGCCTGGAACTTCGGATGTTTCGGACCCCAGAACGGCACGAGCACCCAGCGCGTGCCCTTCGAATCGAGATACGAGGCCATCGCGCCGTAGATGCCGGCGGCCTGATAGTCCTGATCCTCGTTGCAGATGAGCGCGGAACGATGCTCGGCGGTCGAGTGATCCTCGCCACCCAGCGCGCTCGTATCGAGCAGCCACGTGCGGCATTCCTTGCTGCCCTGGACGAGCCACTCGCGGCCATCGTGATCGAACACCGGCCCCGTGACCTGCAAGTCGATGTCGCGCTTCAGGAGATACTCGGCGTTGGGCGGACCGAAGTAGTCCTTCAGCTTCAGCGCGCCCGTCTTCGGGTCGATCTTCACGCCGATAATCGCGGTGCCGTACGACCGGAGCTCCGGATTGTAGGAGCCGTCGCCGGTGCCCGTGTAAATCGTCCCGTCCTTGCCGATCGAAGGACCGCTGCGGCCCCACATGCCGCCGCTGCCCGGATCGAACGTCGCGGTTCTGCGCGTCGCGAGATCGAAGGCAAACACGTAATTCGGATTGCCGCCGCACCCCTGCGCGCTCGTCGTGTAGACGACGTTGTTGAACAAGTTCAAGCCGTACGGTTTGCCGTTGGGCGGCATGAACAGCTCGGATGGCGCGACGGCTTTGCCTGTGGCCACGTCCAGCTGATGCAGGCGGCCGTCCCACGCGGCTGCATAGATGATGTAGCTGCCGGGAGCCTTCCCCGGTCCGATGACCGGCGTTGCCAGTTGCCCGCCCGGACACAGGGTGCCGAAGTTCACGCTGGGCGATGGGGAAAACGTCGTATCGAAATGATGTTTCCAGAGCAGCCCGCCGGTCGCCACGTCGATCGCATAAAGGTTGTCCGAGATACCGGCGACGATCGCGACCTGTTTCGGTCCCGCCGCGGTGAGGACGCGCCCGACGATGAGCGGCGGGAAGAGTGCGTGCATCTCGCGGGGCACGTTGTCGGTCTTGTACTTCCACAAGAGCCGCATCCCCTTGACGCTCGAGACACTCAGGAGTCGCTCGCTTTTCTGCCAGGCCGTGCGTTGCGGATCGCCGCCGTCGGTCAGCCAGTCCGCGAGGGGTGGTGACGCTGGCGATTGGGCGGACGGGCGGACCGGCGCGAAGGAGCAGATCGCGAGAGCTGCCAGCGCCATGTTCCGCGTCACCTTTGACATCGCGTTCACCTTTCGGCCGTTGACGGGCGATGCTCGACGAGCGAGGTCCGGCGTGCGCTTACTGTGGCAGCGCGAACACCCAGACCGCCCCGCCTTCCGGCACTTCCGGGTACTCTCCGGGAAACGCGCGGTTGAGAAGCGCCTGCATGCCGCGCGAGTCGATGCCGAAGCCCGACTGCACGGCGACATACTGTCGGCCGTCGACCGAAAACGACATCGGCACGCCGATGATGCCGGAATTGGTCGGCGTCTCCCAGAGAACCTTGCCGTCCTTTGCGTCGAACGCCCGGAACATACGGTCGTTCGTACCACCCGAAAACACCAGGCCTCCGCCCGTCGTCAGAATCGGGCCCCAGTTGGCCGACTTCTCAAACGTGTGCGTCCACACCCGCTTGCCGGTATCGACGTTCCACGCCTGCACTTCGCCGAAGTGCTTCGCGCCCGGGTAGGGATAGAGCCTGGTCTGAGCGCCCGTGTAGGTACGCCCCGGGACATATTCAACCTGACGGCCGGTGATGGTCGAACAAAGATTCTCGTTGGCCGGAATGTAGAGCAGCCGCGTCTTCGGGTTGAACGCCACGGGCGGCCAGTTTTTTCCACCCCACCAGGACGGGCAGAAGTCGGCCGTTTTGTCGGTACCGGGTTTCTTATCGGGATCGACGTCGGGCCTGCCCGTCTTGGGGTCGAGGCTGCGATAGGCGGTCTGCCTGACGAACGGTGTGCCGTCGACGAAGTTGATCGGACCGTCCGTGCGCTCGAGGAAATACAGATAGCCGTTTCGCGCAACGTTGATCAAGCCCTTGACCGTACGCCCGTTGCGCTGGAAGTCGACGAGGATCGGCGGCGAGACTTCGTCCCAGTCCCACGACTCGTTGGGGTTGTACTGCATGTGGCCCTTGATGCGTCCAGTGGCCACGTCGAGGGCAATCGTCGAACCGATGTACAGGTTGTCGCCCGGGCGCTGATCGCCCATCCACGGTCCGCCGTTGCCCGTACCCCAGAAGGAAAGATTGGTCGCCGGATCGTAGTTCGCCGTCACCCACACCGATCCGCCGCCGGTCTTCCATTCGTCGCCTTTGGGCCACGTCTCGCTGCCAGGCTGCCCAGGTTCGGGAACCGTGTAGGTTCTCCAGATCTGCTTCCCCGTTTCCGCATCGAATGCAGCGACGTACCCCCGGATGCCGAGCTCTCCGCCCGACGTGCCAATCAGCACCTTGCCGTCGGCGACGAGCGGCGCCAGTGACATGTAATAGCCGCTGGCGTTGTCGGCGACCTGCGCCGTCCACACCTCATCGCCCGTCTTCGCATTGAGCGCGACGAGCACGGCTTCGCCGGCGGCGAAGTACACCTTGTCGTTGTAGACCGCGACGCCCCGGCTCGTGGGATGCAGGAGCACAACCGGATTCGGCAACGGACGCCGATATCGCCACAGGAGCGTGCCGGTCTTCGCGTTGATGGCAATGACCTGGTTACCCGGTGTCGACACGAACATGACCCCGTTCACGACAACCGGCGGCGCCTCGTGGCCGTTCTGGGCGCCGGTCGAAAAGACCCATACCGGCTGCAGGCGTCTGACATTCCCCGGGTTGATCTGCGCGAGCGGGCTGAACCCCCATCCGTCGTACGTCCGCCGGACCATGGGCCAGTCGCCGTCCGGTGGCGCCTTCAGCCGGTCGGCGGTAATCGGTTGGTACTGCTTGAGAATCTCCGGCATCGGGAGCGGCTCGAGGATCGGAGCGGCCGGGCCGGGCGCGGGGGCCGGTTTCTGCGTCGCAGGGGCGGGAGCCTGCTCGGCACCTACCGACATCGTGACCGCGGCTGCAAGCGCGCACGCCGCGACAGTCCCGCACGTATAACGACGTTTCGCTGTCAATGCGACCCTCCTGACACCATCGAATGGGATGGGGAATCTTACTACTTCGCCCACTCCCCTTTCCGCATTAATGGCTCGGTCGAGCCACCCGGCAGCACCCCGTCGACGTCGAGCTCGCCCGATCCGATCATGAAGTCGACATGCACGCCGCTGCGGTTGCCGCCCGCCTGCTCGAACTCCGCATCGCTCATGTCGTTGCCACGCTTCAACGTGAACTTGTAGGCGTTGCCGAGCGCGACGTGGCTGGCCGCGTTCTCGTCGAACAGGGTGTTGTAGTAGAGGAGGCCCGACTGCGAGATCGGCGAGCTGTTGGGGACGAGCGCGACTTCGCCGAGACGCCGCGCCCCTTCGTCGGTATCGAGCAGCCGCTGCAGCGTGTCGGCGTTCTTCTCCGCGGTCATCTTCACGATGCGGCCGCGCTCAAACGTCACGCTGAAGCCGTCGATGAGCGTGCTGCCGTAGCTGAGCGGTTTCGAGGCGCGCACCGTCCCGTCGACGCGATCTTTGTCGGCGATGGTGAAGACTTCTTCGGTCGGCAGGTTCGCGGTGAACGGAATGCCGCCGCGGCTCACGCTTCGCCCGCTGACCCAGATATGCCCCTCGGGAAGGCCGAGCGTGAGGTTGGTGCCGGGCCCCGTGTATTTGAGCGCCGAATAGCGCTTGTTGTTCAGATACTCGCTGCGCGCCGCCAGGTTGCCGAGGTGCGTCTCCCATGCAGCCAGAGGATCCGCGGTGTCGAGCCGGCACATGCGGGCGATGGCGTCCCACAGCTTCGAAACCGCCGTGCTCGTGGGGATCCCCGGAAAGATCTTCGCCGCCCACCCGGCGCTCGCGGCCGCCACGACCGCCCAGTTGGTGTCGTTGCGCGAGACCTGCTCGCGAAACGGCCGCATTTCCCGGGCCGTCGACTGAAGCAGCGTGCCGACGAGATCGGGCGACTCCCCCTGCAGCAGATCCGGATCGTTCGCGCTGATGGAGAGGACGGCGTGCCCGGCTCGCACGTGCTCGGAGAGCGCGGCGGGCAGCCACGATGAAAAGCTGCCGAACGATTCGCGGGGCGCGTGCTTGAATCGAAGCGACTGCTGCGCCTCGTCGCCGTAAATCGTCTCGACCAGCGGCGATCCGGCGCGGTAGGCCGCCGCCGCGATCTGCCTGGCGAGTGGCGCCGATTCAAGAGAGGCGCCACCGTTGGCGAGCGGCCCGATGATCATCACCCGCTGCCCGGGCTGCACGTTCAGCGCAACCCTTACCGCGAGCTCCGCATATACCTGTAGTTTTCGCTCGAGATCCATCCGGCGATTCTACTCAAAACGGTTCCGGGATCCTTTTTTAGGGCCCCGACCATGTTTGTGCTACCGGTTATACACGAGGCGGCCGGCGACGTAGGTCTGCTTGACGTGGAAGTCGCGATCGAGGACGACGAGATCGGCGATTGCGCCTTTGGTGATGGTGCCGAGATCCGTGAGGCTCAGTTCCGCGGCAGGCGTGGTCGAGCACAGGTGCGCCGCGTCGACGAGTGAGAGGCCGACGTCCCGGACGAGAAACCTGAACACGCGGTCCATCGTCGCCACGCTTCCGGCGAGCGTGCCGTCTTCGAGATACGCCGCGGACTTGTTGACGCGAATCTGACGTCCACCAAGCAGCGCCGTCGAGCCTTCCGGCATGCCGGCGACCGCGACTCCGTCGGTGATCGCCATCATCCTGGCCGTTCCCTTGGTGGAGACCGCCATGCGCACGACCTCGCTGTGCACGTGCACGCCGTCGCAAATCACCTCGGCGGCAACCCGTTCGCTCGACAGGATCGCGCCCACCAGTCCCGGCTCGCGATGCCCGAACGGCGGCATCCTGTTGAAGAGATGCGTCGCCTGAGTCGCACCGGCCTCGATCGCGGCGCGTCCCTGCTCCATGTCAGCGCCCGAATGCCCGAGCGACACCCGTCGTCCTTTCGCCACGAGATGCCGGATGAGGTCGAGCGCGCCGTCAAGTTCGGGCGCCAGGGTCACAATGCCGACGGCGCCGCCCGCGCGGTCGATTTCGGCAAGGATGTCGCCGGCATCGAAGTCCTCCGCACCCGCCTTCGCGGCTGCGCCGCTTCGGCGCCGCAGGCCCAACGCGTCCAGAGGAGTTCTCAAACACTCAAACGGTTGCGCTCCTCTGTAGTCGGGATTGATGAAGTTGCTTTCCAGATGGGCGGGCAGCACGCGAGCCGCAGCATCGATCGCGCCACGCAGTCTGGCCACGCTCTCGAGCACGTCGCGCAGGCGGGCGGGTCCGCACGCGACCGTGGTCGGGCAAAACGCCGTCACACCGAACTTCGGCAGGCGGCGGGCAATCGCCGCCGTCGAATCGGACCCATCGAGCGCGTCGATGCCCTCGACGCCGTGCACGTGCACATCGATGAAACCGGGCACGATGATGTGTCCGTCGAGCGGCGTGGAGGACGCCGGCGAGGCCGTCGCGCTGCTCACATCGGCAACCCGTTCTCCATCAATAACCAGCGTGGCACGCGATTGCACACCGCCTGGTAGAACGAGATCGGCGCCGGAGAGGACGATCATCCACGTAATATATCCAGAATGTTCGTTCTTGGCATCGACGTCGGCGGCTCGAAAACCACCTGCCTGCTGGCGGATCAGGACGCGCGCATCATCGCGGAGGGTCGCGAAGAGGGCGCGAATCTGCAGGGCGTCGGCGAGCTGGCGCTGGAGAAGGTGGTGCACTCGGTGATGGAGAAGACGCTCGAGGGAACGGGCATCGTGCCATCGGCCATCTGCCTTGGTATCGCGGGCGTCGATCGCGCGTCTGACGAGAACGTCGTGCGCAGCATCATGAGCCGGATCGGCTACAAAGCCAGGATTCTCGTCGTCAACGACGCGTTGATCGCGCTGCGGGCCGGCGTCGGCGACAATCCCGGCATCGTCATCATCTCGGGTACGGGATCCATTGCGTACGGGCAGAACGAGCGGGGCGAATCGGCGCGCGCCGGCGGCTGGGGGTACGTGCTGGGTGACGAAGGCAGCGGCTACTGGATTGGCCGTCTCGCGCTGCGTGCCGTCGTGCGTCATGCAGACGGGCGTGGACGCATAACGAGCCTTACACAGCGGCTTCTCAACCACTTCGGCGTCGAGCGTGCCTCGGAATTGATCTATCAGGTGTATCACGAGGAGTTGAGCCCTCGCTCGATTGCGGCCGTGGCGAAGTACGTGCAGCAGGCGCGCGACGAAGGCGATACGGTCGCGACGAGCATTCTGAAAAGTGCGGCCGACGAGCTCATCACGGCGGCGTCGGCCGTGATGGCGCGCCTCGAACTGACCGGCACGTCGTTCACCTTCGTGTTATCGGGCGGCATGTTCCAGGCGGTGCCCTGGCTCGGTGAACAGCTGCAGCTTCAGCTCCCGTCTCTCGCCAGCCGGAGCACGGTGATGCGCCTCGATGTTCCGCCGGCGCTCGGCGCAGTACGCCTCGCGCTCGCCGAGTTGCGCGGCGACGCGCGGCTACCGGTCTATCGTCCCAACCTCACATGAACGTTCGCGTATTTCGATCGGCTGAGGAAGCCGGCCGTGCCGCTGCAACCGCTGTCGCGGCCCAGCTCTCGCGCAAGCACTCCTCGGTGTTCGGCCTTCCGACCGGTCGCACGTCGCTCGCCATCTACGACGCGCTGGCCGCGCTGCACGACGCCGGCACCGCCGATTTTTCGCAGGCGCACACCTTCAACATCGACGAGTTCGTCGGACTTCAGGCAACCGACAAGCGGAGCTTCTGCGCGTTCATGCAGAAGCACCTTTTCTCGCGCATCAATCTCCCTGCCGCCCACGTTCATTTTCTCAAAGGCACCGCCACCGACCACCAGGCCGAGTGCGAACGGTTCGAGCGCGAGATCGCATCGCTCGGCGGGATTGACCTCCTGCTGCTCGGCATCGGCCGCAACGGACACATCGGCTTCAACGAGCCCGCGCGGGTCCTGCGGGCCCGCAGCCACCGCACCGCACTGGCGATCGAAACCCGCCGTGCGAATGCGGCCATGTTTGGCGGGCGGCTCGACCGGGTGCCACGCGAGGCGCTGACGATGGGCGTGGGAACGATGCTGGAAGCTCGCGCGATCGTGCTCGTCGCCACGGGCCGCCCGAAAGCACGCGCGGTCGCTGCCATGGTGAACGGACAGATCTCGACCGCGCTGCCGGCATCCCTGCTGCAACTGCATCCGAACGTCGAGGTGATTCTGGATTTACCGTCCGCCGAGAAGCTTCCGAAGTCGAGGCTCGGCACCGAGACGTAACAGCGCGGTCCGGCGCGTCATGCCCCGCTGCTGCATGAGAATGGCGGCCTTGACGTTCCATCCCGATCGCCGGAGCCATGCGTCGGCCGCCTCGTAGTCGAGGCCGGTCACGCGCGCCACAATGCGGCGCGCCCGATCGCGCAGCTTTTCCGAATTCGACTTCACGTCCACCATCAGATTCCCATAGGTCTTCCCCGCCCGCACCATGGCCGTCGTCGTCAGCATGTTCAGCACCACCTTGGTGGCCGTCCCGGCCTTCAGCCGCGTCGACCCCGCGATGACCTCGGGCCCCACGTTCAGCACAATGGTGACCTCCGCGAGTTTCCTTAGCGCAGAACGTGGATCGCACGTAATGCCGATGACGTGCGCGCCCGCGGCACGTCCACGCTCGACAGCGCCGTGTACGAACGGTGTGATGCCGCTCGCCGAGATGCCGATCACTACATCTTTGCGGCGGGGTCGAAGAGCGCGCATGGCGCGAGCACCTTCGCGGTGGTCGTCTTCCACGCCTTCTTTCGCGCGGTGCACGGCGGCCGGACCTCCAGCCATGATCGCCGTGGCCGAAGCAGGTTCGATGCCGAACGTCGGCGGCAACTCCGCCGCTTCGAGCACGCCGAGACGGCCGCTGGTGCCAGCCCCGACGAAGATCAATCGTCCGCCATCGAGTAAGGCAGCGGCGATGATGTCGGCGCCCCTGGCGATGCGTGGCTTCTCGCGCCGCACGGCGGCAAGAACGGCACGACCATCGACAACCATCACCTCGATCATGTCGACTGACGACAATGCGTCGATGGCGCGGCTGCGCGGGTTCACCGCCTCTGTCGGGAGCTGCTGCCATTTCGAACGGGTGGCCATCATTTGACCTTAACCTGAAAGCCGTTTTCTCGGCTAGATTTAGGAGATGTTCCTCGCCGGCCTGGGCACCGCGGCGCCACCCCGACGCTGGACGCAGAGCGAGTGCTGGGAGGCGCTCGTCGCGTCACAGTATTTGTCGAAACTGAATACCCGCTCGCAGGCGATTCTCAGGAAGGTGCTGCGCGGCAACAACGGCATCTGCAGCCGCTACCTCGCGTTCGAACACCTCAGCGAAGCATTTGCGTTCGACCCCGACGTGCTCGACGCGCGGTTCGCGGCTTACGCGCCTGCCATCGCCGCGCGGGCGGCCGAGCGCGCGCTCGACGCCGCCGTGCGGACGCCGGCCGAGATGGACGCGGTCGTCATCAGCACGTGCACGGGCTACCTCTGTCCAGGACTGACGAGCTACGTCAGCGAGCGGCTTGGCCTGCGCACGAATATTCTGGCGCTCGATCTCGTCGGACAGGGGTGTGGTGCCGCGATACCGAACATGCGCGCGGGCGAGGCGCTCATCGCGTCGGGCCGCGCGCGCCATGTGCTCTCGATTTGCGTCGAGGTCTGCAGCGCCGCCATGTACCTGGACGACGATCCGGGTGTGCTCATCAGCGCGTGCCTCTTCGGCGACGGCGCCGGCGCCGCCGTCCTGACCTCCGAGCCCGTGCCGGGCCGGCGGCGGATCGAGTGGAAGTCTGCGGGCACATTGCTGAACGCAGTCGATCGTGACGAGCTGCGCTTCGAGCGGCGGCGAGGCATGCTGCGCAACATCCTCACGACCGCTGTGCCGGCGTTGGCCGCCAGGCATGTCGACGAGGTGCTGGCAGAGGGGCTCGAGCGCGAGCAGATCGCGCGCGAGGACATTACCGGGTGGATTCTCCATGCCGGCGGGCGTGAGATTCTCGCGGCGATCCGGCAGCGCGTGGGGCTGACCGAGGACCAGACGCGATGGAGCGCGTCGGTGTTGCGCGATTACGGCAATGTCAGCAGCCCGTGTGTGTATTTCGTGCTCGAGACCGCGCTCAACGAGGAGGCGCCCGGCGGCCACTGGTGGATGTCGTCGTTCGGGGCGGGCTTCAGTTGTCACGGAGTCCTTCTTGCGGTCGAGTGACGGCCGGCCGTAAGCCACCGCGGCCATGCGACGACAACTCCAGCCGGAAATTCTCGATCACCTTGCCCCGGACGATCGCCGGGCGATCCAGGCGCGTCGCGATCTTCGCAAGGTCAACGCGTTCATGGGTCACGCCGGGCTGATCACGCGCGCCTTGCGCGCCCAGCGGCCGATGCCCCGTCGCATCGTCGAGCTCGGCGCCGGTGACGGATCGCTACTCCTGAGGGTCGCCACACGCCTGGGCCGGGCGCAGGCC
>Ga0065707_10000530_pt1 | contig 25167 bp, 18 predicted proteins | sample SwiRhicommuniRL3_FD_59094 | JGI IMG/M metagenome (GOLD analysis project Ga0065707, IMG submission 59094) | Switchgrass rhizosphere bacterial communities from Rose Lake, Michigan, USA - RL3 v2 (version 2) | ecosystem: Host-associated > Plants > Roots > Rhizosphere > Soil | place: East Lansing...
CTGTCGGGACGGGAGACCGACGCATATGAAAGTCGGAAAGTTGATTACGGCAGCGGGACTGGTCTGGCTGTCTTCTCTTGGCCTGGTGGTCCACGCCAATAACAACGACGATCGCGATCGCGACCAGAACCTCGACGCGAAGCTGACGCGCGTGCTGCGCGACCATCGCTTCAGCGGCCGCATCGAATCGGAGCTCGAGGATCGGCTGGGACGTCGCATCGACAACGACCTCGCCAATCTGGGGCGCTTGCTCTTCTTCGACAACTCGCACTCGCTGCATCAGGACAACACGTGCGCCGGATGTCATTCGCCGTCCACCGGGATGGGCGACACGCAGTCGATCGCGATTGGCGTCGACAGCAACAAACTGGTGGGACCGAACCGGCAGGGACCTCGCAATCAGCGGCGGACTCCGACGGTCGTCAACACTGCGTTCTATCCTAAGCTGATGTGGAATGGACGGTTCTTCGCGAACGCGCTCACCCCGAACGGGCTCGGCGATCCATTCCGCAACAATTTCGGATTTACATTCCCGTATCCTGAGGCGGAATCACTGAGCTATCAGGATCACCTGCTGCAGGCGCAGGCGTTCATTCCGCCGACCGAGACCGTGGAGGTTGCGGGATTCACGGGGTTGAACGATCCGTCCAGCCCTTTCAGCATCTTCGATGACGGCCACGGTCTGCCGCTTCCGGCGCCTGATGAGACCGGCACCAGGAATGCGCCGATCCGACAGATCGGGATGCGGATTCTCAACGCGACGCCGGGGTACAGGCTCGCGTTCGGCAAAGTGTTCCCGTCGATTCGGGGTGGTGCGCCAATTACCATCGATCACTTCGCCCGCGCGATTGCGGAGTTCGAATTCACACTCATCTTTGCCAACGCCCCCATCGATCAGTTCGCGCGCGGCCGCGAGAACGCGATGACCAACGCCGAAAAGCGCGGCGCGCTCGTGTTCTTCGGCGAGGGCAAGTGCGTCACGTGCCACGCCGTGAAGGGCAAAGCGAACGAGATGTTCAGCGACTTCCAGAACTACGTGGCCGGCATCCCCCAGCTCGCCCCTGAGTTTGGCGTCGGCAAGAGCAACATGATCTACGACGGACCGGGTGCGGACGAAGACTTCGGCGCGATGCAGATCTCGGGCAGCGAGGCCGACAAGTATCGTTTCCGCGCCTCGCCGCTCAGAAACATCGCGCTCTCGCCGGCCTTCTTTCACAACGGTGCGTTTGCCAGGCTGGAGGATGCGGTCCGGTTCCACGTGAATCCGACGCAGCCGTACAACCCGGCACGGGCCGGCATCGACCGCGACCTCTACGCGCGCATGGGCCCGCGAGTTCCCGTGGAACTGCTGGATCCGGTGTTCCAGAAGGGCGGCATCAAGCTGTCCGAGCAGGANCTCCGCGACGTGACGCAGTTTGTCCGGACGGGGCTGCTCGANGATCGCGCGAAGAAAGAAAACCTGTGCAGGCTGATTCCGAAATTCGTGCCCAGCCAGCTTCCTGTGCTGACCTTTGAAGACTGTGAGAAGGACAGAGACAGGGATCGCGACAGAGATTAGGCAAGATTTTCGCGGCTCCCCCGGGATGGGGGATTCGAGCGTCTTGACGTTCGAATTCCCCATCCTCCCCCTTTCCGCACCACTCCAGTTTCCTAGTCCAGAGCTTGCGACTGGCCGATAACCGGTGCAGTACCAGTGCGCTCGCGGTCGACGTGTGCGGCTGTGCAAATTTGTGAAGGAGCGATTGATGACACGCATCTTTTTTCTGGTGCCGGTGATGGCTCTTGCCGCCGGCGTCGGGCCCGCGTGGGCGCAGGGCAACGAGATGGCCACGCTGCGCGCGGAGATCGCGAAGCAGGAAGTCGTTATCTCGCAGCTGCTCAGGCGCATCGAAGCGCTCGAGAAACAGCAGCCACCCTCCACCACCGCTGCGGTTCAGGACTTGCAGGGCGACATCAAGGCACAGGAGGACTCGATCAACTCGCTGCGCGAGGTCGTCAATAGCAAGGTGAACCTGAACGGGTACTACAACTTCAGATTCTCCGCCGACGGATCGGAAGAGCCCGCGGCGTTCCAGCAGCATCACCTGGGCGTGATCATGGCGAAGCAGCTGGGCAAGTTCAATTTCCTGATGGAGCTCGAGCTGCAGAACGTGCCGCACCATCCCGAGATCGCGCCGGAAGGCGGCGAAGAGGGTGAAGGCGAAGCAGGACACGAAGACACCGATCTCAGCGGCGAAGGCCAGGTAGCGGTCGAGAACGCGTGGATGGAATACAACCACAATGGCTACGTCGGGCTTCGCGTGGGCAAGCAGTTGTCGCCTCAATACTGGTGGCAGAACCACTACCCGAACCTCACGCTGTCGACGACGATACCGATCTATCTCCGCGAGTTGTTTCCGGCGGAGCTCGTCGGCGTAATGTTCCAGGGGAATGCGGCGCGGCCGGTCGGCAACTCCGAGCTCGGCTTCGGCTACAAGTTCTACGTCGCCAACAACAACTTCGAGGGCAACAGCCAGTCAGATCTCAGCGACGCCAAATCGTGGGGCGCGCGCGGCCAGGTGCGCTTTCCGGCATCGGGCGCCGTGCGCCGGATCGACGTCGCGGCCGACATCTATCGCGGCAAGGTCGGGCTGACTGACAACACGCTGGCCGAAGACAACGTCTTCGGCTTCGAGTCGCAGATCGAAATCTCGAGCTTTCTCTTCCAGACCGAATGGGCGCGGGGCAAGTCGCTCGAGCAGACGCGCACGGGCTTCTACCTGCAGCCCGCGTGGCGCATCGACGAAGACTGGATCACGTTCTACCGCGCGGAACAGCTCGAGAGCCCGCGGATCCAGCGCGCGGAGCGCCGCCACATCGTGGGGTTGAACTACCGTCCGTATCCGCAGATTGCCTTGAAGGGGGAGCTCTACCGGTCGCAGCCTCTGGAGCGTGACTTCCTCCACTCCGAGGAGGGAGGCGCCGAAGCCAAACCTTTCAATGGGTTTGCGACGGCGGCGGTGTTCTTTTTCTGACGATCTGACGTGACGCGTCGAGTTCTGCTGGCGGGGCTGCTGGTCTTTCTGTGGATGGAGGCTCCGTCCACGCAGAGCCCGTACCTCGTCGTCATCGTCAACAAGGAGAATCCGGTGAAAACGCTGCCGGTGGCAGAGGTGCGGCGCATCTTCATGAAGCAGTCGCGGATGTGGTCGAACGCCGAGCCGATGGTGCCCGTCGATTGGGACAGCACCGCCGCGATCCGGGATGTCTTTTCGAGACAGGTGCTGAATCGGTCGGTGCGCGAGATGGCCGAGTACTGGGTGCAGCAATCGATGACCCAGGGCCTGTCGCCGCCGTCGACGCAACGGTCGGCGCGGGCAGTACTGCGGTTCGTGGCAAGTGTTCCGGGCGCGATTTCGTACGTGTCGCCGGGTGATGTGGACGAGACGGTCGCCGTGATCAAAATCACTGGGCTCAAGTGATGGCGTTGAAACTGAACATCCGGTGGCAGCTCGCGCTCGTGTCCGTTGCGCTGTCGCTCTTGCCTATCGCGGTCGTCGGCGTGCTGGCGTACGTGATCGCGCGCGACGCGCTGGAAGAGCGCATCCGCTTCAATCTCGAGACGCTCGCCTCTCAGAGCGACGAGAAGCTCGAGCGCCTGCTGCTCGATCAACAGCAGAATCTGGCCGTCTGGTCGCATCTCGGGTTCATCCGCGACGACACCGTCACCAGCGATGCCGACGGGCGCATTCTGCAGTTCCTCCAGGAAGCCAAACGCAATTCCGACATTGCGCAGGAATTCTGGGTTGCGAATGCGGCCGGCACCGTCATCGCGTCGACGATGCCGTCGCTGCGCGGGCGCGATGTGGGCGCGAGCGAATTCCTGCAGGCCGCGCGGCGTGGTGAGTCGTGGGTCGGCTCGCCGGCGCACCAGGATCTGACCGGACGTGTCGGCATGCCGCTCGCGTTTCCGCTGCAGGCGAGCTTCGATCGATCGAAGTCGGTGGGCGTGATCGTGGCCGTGCTCGACTGGCCGAAGATCTCGTCGATTCTGCAGGCGGTGCGCGTGCTGCCTGAAGGGCAGGACGAGCGCGGGTATCTCGTGCTGGCGAATTCGCAGAACGCGATTCTGACGGCGCCGCCGTTTCTTGCGGGATGGGAGCCGGGCCGCACGCGTCTGTCGACGCTCGGCCTCGAAGAATTCAGCTCGATCGTCACCGACCAGGCGGGCAGCGGCGAGCTCAAGGTGCGCGACTCGACGTATCTCGTGGGCTATGCCACGACCGAACGCCGGCCGTACCTTCCCGACACCTGGCGCACCATCCTGCTGATGCGCACCGATGTGGCCTTTGCGCCGCTNGGCAGCCTGCTNTGGGCNATCATGGTCCTTTCGATCGTCCTTGCCGCGCTGGCCGCGGCCGGNTCGCTCTACTGGGCCACGCAGTTCTCGCGGCCCATCATGTCGCTGGTGCCGTTTCTCAAATCGGTGGCCNCCGGCGATCTGTCGAACGGCATTTCCGTCGATCGCAAGGACGAGCTGGGCATGCTCGCCAACGCCGCGAACGACATGGCCGACCAGCTTCGAAAGCTGCTGCGCGATCTGCAGCAGGCCTCCATTCAGATCACGGGCGCCTCCACACAGGTGCTGACGGCGGCCGAAGAGCACGCATCGGGATCGGTGGAGCAGGCGGCGTCGATCGCGGAGGTGACCGCGACGATGGAGGAGCTGACCAACACAGCCAAGCAGATTGCGTTGAGCGCGACCGCGGTGGAGAAGATCGCCGACGACAGCGCGCAGGCGGCGCACACGGGCTACGACTCGGTGGGCGAAGCGCTCGAGGCGATGGAAAAGATTCGCCGCCGGGTCGCTGATATCTCTGGAAAGACGCTGCTGCTCGGCGAGCGCTCGCAGCGCATCTCCGAAGTGCTCAATCTGATCAAGGACATCGCCGGCGAAATCCATCTGCTCGCGGTGAACGCCGCCATCGAGTCGGCGGCGGCCGGCGAGCATGGCAAACGGTTTGCCGTCGTGGCGAGCGAGGTGCGGCGGCTGGCCGAGCGTACCCGCGAGTCGGCGGAAGAAATCAAAGGGATCGTCGGCGAAATTCAGTCCGCCACCAACACATCCGTGCTCGCGACCGAACAGGGCGTGAAGGAGGTCGAGAGCGGCGTCTCCCTGGCCACGCGGGCGCGCGGCAGTCTCGAAGAGATCATCCAGATGGTCGATCGCACGACGCAGGCCATCCGTCAGATAACGTTCGCGACGCAGCAGCAGCAGAGCGCGAGCGAGCAGATCGTCCAGACGATGCGCGAGGTGGCCGAGGTGACGCGGCAGGCGGCGTCGGGCATGAAGCAGTCGGCGAGCTCGGTCGGCGAGCTGAACCTGCTCGCGGATCAGTTCAAGACGCGGATCAGAGAGTTCAAGTTGTAGGACATGGATCCCGAAGCGATTCTTGCCGCGATCGAGCAGCAGCGCGACGGCGAGGCGGAGCAGCCGGCCGAACAGGAACGGGTGTCGTACCTCGCGTTCTTCCTCGGGGAAGAAGTGTACGGATTGCCGCTCGAACAGCTCCGCGAAGTCGCGCACGTGACGCACCTGCGTCGCGTGCCCGGCGCACCGCACGGCGTGGCGGGGCTGGTTAATCTGCGCGGGGAGATTCTGTGCGCGCTCGATGTTCGCGCGATGCTCGGCCTGCCGGCTCAGGCGTCCACCGAGGCGCCGTTCATCGTAGCGTTGCGGGGATTCGGCGATCCGCTCGGCCTCATCGTCGATTCGATTGCCGACATCTACTCGGTGACGGCCGGCGAGATTGAGGCGCCGCCGGCGACATGGTCTGCCGAGCGTGCGGCGTGTTTCGTCGGGACCGTGCGCGTGTCGGCGGGCCTGATGGGGCTGATCGATCTGGCCCGGGTGATCAGGTTATGACGTCGCCGGACACTGTCGTGCCGCTTCTCGTTTTTGAGGCCGCCGATTGCCTGATGGCGATCGTCGCGTCCGAAGTGGGTCATCTGGAGAAAGGGCTTCGGGAGCCATTTTCGAGAGAGGCCGGCGAAAAAAGCCCCGGGAGCCTTTTTTTCGATTTGGATGACTACTTCAGCGGAGCCGAGTCGGACGGGCCGTGGCTGCACTGGACGCGCGGCACTCGGGGTGCCTGGCTGCGTGTGCGGCGGGTGATCGATGTGGTGCCCGTGTCGCTCGGCGGCCTGACGCCGATGCCGGCCGTGCTGCGCGGACAGACGCGCACGCGTGCGTTCCTCGCGGCCGGTTTACGGAACGACGAAGTGTTCTTGTTGCTGGATCCAGGGCGACTGACGGCGTGATGAAACCACTCGACACCTCGGCCTTCGTCGGGAAATTCGTCGAAGAGGCCCGCGATCGTCTCAAGGCGCTGGGTGCGGCACTGCTGCGCCTCGAACAGACGCCGGGCGCGGTCGATGCGATCGCCGAGGCGATGCGCGAGGCACACAGCATCAAGGGATCCGCGCTGATGCTCGGCTTCACCGACATCGCGCAGATCGCCCACAAGCTGGAAGACCTGTTTGTCGCGGCCAAGCAGGTGCCCACGGTGCTCAACGGCGACGCCTTCGACCTGGTCTTCGGATCGGTCGACCTCATGGGGCTGCGGGTCGATGCGCTCGCGCGCGGCCAGTTGAATCCAGTTGAGGTCGGCGAGATCTGCGCCAAGCTCTCCGCCGTCCTCGACGTCGACCCGGGGTCTGACCCCCGTACAGTAGCGGCAACAGTAGCTGCAAAACTCAGTAATGACGGGACTTACAAGGAATTGGCGCCCGAAATGGGGTCTGACCCCCGTACTGTACCGGGGTCAGACCCCAGGGAGCACAAGGAGCCGAAGGAGGCGGCGAGGGAGGCGGTGCCGGAAATGCGGGAGTCGCTGCGCGTGCCGATCGACAAGCTCGAGCGGCTGGCGCACCTGGCCCCTGAAATGGTGGTACAAAGCCTCAAGGCGTTCGAGCGGCACACCGAGCTGCGGCGGCTCGAGCGCGTGCTCAGCCGGCTTCGCGATCGCGTCCGCGAAGCACGCCTGACCCCGCAGACGGCCGACACCGACCGGGGCTCGCAGCTCTCCGAGTACGCCGACGCGCTCGACTCTGTCACGCGCCGCATGCGCGAGTTCCTGGTCAACTTCAGCGACGACCGCGTGCGCCTGAATCTCATCAGCGAAGAGCTGCGGCAGAACGTCATCGAGATGACGATGCTCCCTGTCGCGTCCGTCTTCGACAGCTTCCCGCGCGCCGTGCGCGATCTCGCCCGCACGTTCGGCAAAGACATCGACCTGACGATTCGCGGCCGCGAGACCGAGCTCGACAAGAAAATCATCGAACAGATCGCCGAGCCGCTGATTCATCTCGTTCGCAACGCCGTCGATCACGGCATCGAGACGCCGGCCGATCGCGAGCGCGTCGGCAAACCGCCGGCTGGCCAGCTCGTGCTGTCGGCCGAGCAGCAGGGCAATCGCATCCTGATCACGCTGAAAGATGACGGCTGCGGTATCGACCTGCGCATGCTCCGGGCGGTCGCCATTCAGCGAAGCATCGCGCCTGCAGTCGAAATCGAGCGATGGACCGCGGAACAGCTGCTCGACCTCATTTTCCAGCCAGGATTCAGCACGCGATCCTCGGCCACCGACGTCTCGGGTCGCGGCGTTGGCATGGACGTAGTGAAGATCGTCGTCGAGCGGCTGGGCGGCAACGTTCGCGTACAGTCGGAGCTCGACCGGGGCACGACCATCACGCTGAACCTGCCGCTCTCGCTTGCACTGCTGCGCGTCGTGCTGCTCGAGGCGGGCGAAGAGCTGTTCGCGATGCCGACGGCCGCGATCAGACGCATTCTGCAGGTGAAACCGGGGGATATCGGACAGCTTCAGCAGGGTCCCGTGGCAGAGGTCGACGGCGAAACCGTCCCGTTGACGCCGCTCTCGACGATGCTGCAGGTACCGGCCGCGCCCACGGCCAGTCATCAGACGCTGCTCGTCGCGGAAGGCAGCGAAGGCCGGTTCGGCATCCTGGTCGAGGCCGTCCACGAAGAACAGGAGCTCGTCTTCAAGGAACTGCGCGGGCCGCTGCGCCACCAGCGGACGTTCACCGGCGCCGCGCTGCTCGGTAACGGCGACATCGTGCCGATCCTCGACGTCAACGCGTTGTTCGAGCTTGCCTCGCGCGCGCCGTCAACGGGCACCGCGCCGGCGCTGTCTCGCCGGCCCGCGCCGCGCGTCAGCCGGGTGCTGGTGGTCGATGACTCGCTGGTTGCGGGCGAGCTGCAGAAGAACATTCTGGTTGCCGCCGGATACCAATCGGAAATTGCGAGCGATGGCATCGAGGCGCTCGACGCGCTGCGGCACAAGGAATGGGATCTTGTCGTCGCCGACGTGGACATGCCGCGCATGACCGGCTTCGAGCTGACCGAGCGGATCCGCGCCGACGAGGAGTTCCGCGATATCCCCGTCATCATCGTCACCTCGCGCGACACCGTCGACGATCGCCGCCGCGGATTCGAAGTGGGCGCCGACGCCTACGTGTTGAAGCGCGAGTTCGACCAGACGCAGCTGCTCGACACGGTGAGACGTCTAATCGGACGCGCAAGAAAGCAGGACGTGCATGTCTGAGAACCAGCAGACAGCAACGTCCAGCGGACGTTCGCCGGCCGTCCGCGTCCTGATCGTGGACGACTCCGCGGTGACGCGCGAAGTCTTGACGGCGCTGCTCAATTCCGATCCCGAGATTCGCGTCATCGGCCAGGCCGCGACCGGCGCCGAAGCCGTCGAGCTGACGGCCACGCTCCGTCCCGATCTCGTCACGATGGACCTCATGATGCCCGGGATGGACGGGATGGAAGCCACCCGCCGCATCATGGCGCGTCATCCGACGCCGGTGCTGTTCCTCAGCTCGTTCTTCGACAAGGAAGGCACGTATTCGCGCGCCGACGCGATTGCCGCGGGCGCACTCGACGTCGTCGAGAAGCCCGCGCTGATGCCCGACTGGCGCTTCCACAACGCCGCCGGCAAGCTCGTGCAGAAGGTGAAGTCGCTGTCGAAGGTGCCGGTGATCGCCCACATCCACGGCGCGCGCAAGCTGCTCGCGCAGGAATCGTCGCAACTCGATTCGTTCGTCGGTCCGGCCGCCGACGTCGTGGTCATCGGTGCGTCGTCGGGTGGCCCGCGTGTCATCGAAGTCCTGTTGTCGAGTCTGCCGTCCACCTATGCGCTCGGCATCGTGGTCGTTCAGCACATGACAGACGGCTTCACGACGAGCATGTTGCGTTGGATGCAGGAACGGTGCGCGATGCCGATCAAACTTGCCGAGGAAGGGGACGCCATCGTGCCGCGCCGCGTGCTGTTCACCCCCGAGAACTCGCATCTCGTGGCGGGGATCGGTGGACGCGTGCACCTGACCGACTCGGATCCGGTCAACGGCCATCGGCCGTCGATTGACGTCACGTTCCTGTCGGTGGCGAGAGTCTACGGCCCGCGTTCGGCCGGTGTGCTGCTGACCGGCATGGGATCGGACGGCGCCCAGGGTCTGTTCGCCATCCGCCAGGCCGGCGGGGTCACGATCGCGCAGGACGAAGAGACCAGCGCGATCTTCGGGATGCCGCGCTCGGCAATTGAGCTGAGCGCCGCGCAGCAGGTGCTGCCGCCGGCGGGCATCGCCCGGTGCTTGAATGCTCTCCACGTGGAGCGTGTGCGATCGCTGATTTGACGTCATTCATCGCCGTCCGTGACCTCATCGAAGAACGCTGCGGGCTCCGCTTCGACAACAGCCAGCGCGGGTCGCTGTCGGCGTCCGTCTCGCTCCGCATGCAGCAGTTGGGGCTCGACAGCGAAGCTGAGTATGTCGAGCGGCTTCGCGGCGAGGCGCCGCGGATGGTCGAGACCGAGCTGCGCAACCTGCTCAACCTCGTCACGGTCACCGAGACCTGCTTCTTTCGCGATGCCTCGCAGTTCCGACTGCTTCGCGATCACATCATCCCGGGGCTGATTGCCGAACGCCTGGCGAAGGGCGACGGAAACCGGACGATTCGCATCTGGAGCGCCGGCTGTTCGAGCGGTGAAGAGGCGTACTCGATCGCGCTGACGCTCGAAGACATGGGCATCTACAGGGCGTGTCCCGACTGGACGATCGACATCATCGGGACGGACCTCAACACGAAGGTCCTGGAAAAGGCGCGGGCCGGGGTCTACACCGCGCGCGCGATGCGAAATGTCGAGGGGCGGCTGCGCGATCTCTACTTCGTGCGCGAGGAGAAGACCTTCTCGCTCGCCGACACGATCAAGAAGCGCGTCAAGTTCGAGTTCGGCAATCTCACGCAGACACCCATGCCCTCGACGGGACAACAGGACATCGTGTTCTGCAAGAACGTCGCTATCTATTTCCGTGCCGACGTGACGCGAAAGTTGATCAAGGGCGTTTACGACACGCTGGCCGACGAGGGATATCTGCTACTCGGCCATGCCGAATCGCTCTGGCAGATGTCCGATGGATTTGCGCTCGTCGAACAGGAGAAGGCCTTCTGTTACCGGAAGAGTCCACTTGTTCCGGAGAAGGCCTCGACCAGGTCTTCGGCGCGCAGGTCATCGCCGCGCCGGGTCGGCCGGAGATCGGCCGCGTCCGGCCGGCCAGTCGCAGTGCCCGGCTTCAGCCCCGCCGCTGGGCTCAACCCCGTCGTGGCGGGTCTCAGCCGGACCCCATCGGCGCCGCTCCCTCTGATACCAGGCACCCCCGAAGATGTGACCGGCCGCTACGACGTGTGTCTTACGGCGTTTCGCGCCGGCGAGTGGGAGGGCGCCGAGGCGGCGCTCTCGTCGCTGGTCGAATCGTGCCCGACATTCGTTCCCGCGCTCCTGCTGCTCGGCGGGCTTTACGCCAATCGCGGGCGCTTCGACGACGCGCTGCGGCAGGCCGAAATGGTACTGAAGGTCAGCGACCTCGAACCGCGCGCGCACCTGCTGGTGGGGATGGTCGCGTCGCGCCAGCAGCGTCTCGATGAAGCGCAGCAGTCGCTGCGGCGGGCTCTCTACCTGGACGACTCTCTCGCGCTCGCGCATTTCTGGCTCGGCAATCTCTACCGCGATCGCGGCGACCTCGTGCGCGCGTGTCACGAGTACGAGAACGTGGTGCGCGACTGGGAGCGGCACACGCTGGAGCTGACCGAGGAGTTCGCGTCCGATCTCAGCGCCGAACAGCTCGTCGGATTCTGCAGCGACAGCCTCGAGCGGCTGCAAACGGTGAGCGCCAAACGGTAAAGCGGCCAACGTGCATCCATCAGATCCCGCCGGAGAAGTCACACGCCATCTGCGCAGCCTCGAGGCTCGCGGCTCGCAGACGCTCGTGGCGCAGCTCATCGACTCGCTGATGAGCGACAGTTCCTCTCAGATGGAAGCGATGCGGCGGGCGGCGACCTCCGGCGATCGCGAGGGCCTCTATCGTTCGGCCCATTCACTGCAGGGCAGCGTCGCGATTGTCGGCGGCGAGTCTGTCGCGGGTGTCTGCGCCGAGCTGGTGAAAACCGCGCGCGATGGTTCGTTCGAGCAGATCGGCCCGCTGGTCGATCAGATCGAATCCGGCGTCGAAGGCATTCGTAAGGCACTCGTCGGATGGGAGAGGGGAAACCCGGAGAAAGGGTTCCGGGATCCCTTTCCGGCGGGCGTTGACGAAAAAGGATCCCGGAACCGTTTCTCCGCGAAGCGCGTGCTCGTCATCGACGATGACGATGGCATCCGGCGGATTACCCAGATGCTGGTCGAAGGACTCGGCCATCAGGTGGACGCGGCGCGCGACGGCATCGAAGGGCTGGCCAAGCTGCAGCTCGGCGTCGACCTCATCCTGCTCGACGTCGTCATGCCCGGGCTCGATGGCTTCGACGTGTGCCGCCGCATCCGGCAGGATCCGGCCGGCCGTGACGTGCCCGTCATCATGGTCACGACCCTCGAGACCAAGGAGCACCGGCTGCATGCGGTCGAGGCCGGCGCCAACGACTTCATCGCGAAGCCGGTCGACGTCACCGAGCTGCGCGTGCGTGCGACGTCGCTGCTGAGGATGAAGGAAGCGCAGGACGAGGTGAAGCGCTATCAGGCGCACCTCGAAGAGATGGTGCAGGAGCGCACCGCCAGCCTGCGGAGAGCGCTCGAGCAGACCGCCGAAGCGCAGCGCATGGCCTACCAGGCGCAACTGGAGACCGTCGAGCGACTCGCGATCCTTGCAGAGTACAAGGACAAGGTGACCGCCCGGCACATCCAGCGCATGAGCGAGTACAGCGCGGTCATCGCGAGGGGACTCAAGCTGCCTCCCGCCGAGGTCGAACTGATTCTGCACGCCAGCCGCATGCACGATGTGGGCAAAATCGCCATGCCCGAGTCGATTCTCCGGAAGCCCTCGTCGCTCGATCCGCACGAGTGGACGGTCATGCGGCAGCATTCGGCGATCGGCAGCCGGATTCTCGACAACTCGACTTCCCAGATCCTGCAGGCCGGGCGCGTCATCGCGCTGCACCATCACGAGCGATGGGACGGCGCGGGCTATCCCAACGGTCTGGCTGGCAGCGACATCCCCCTCTGGGGCCGCATCTGCGCGGTCGCCGACGTCTTCGACGCCGTGACGAGCGAGCGCCCCTACAAACCTGCCTTTCCGAACGAAGAAGCGTTACAGTTATTGCGCGACGGACGCGGGAAGCACTTCGATCCGCGCGTCGTGGACGTCTTCTTTGAATGCCTGGAAGAAATCCTGGCAGTTCAAGACAAGCACAAAGACGACGACTAAAAGACAAACAGGAGACTAGGAGAATAGGAGGGCCAGGAGAAACCTTTTTCTGAAGAAAAGGAAGACTCCTGTCCCTCTCATTCTCTTAATCTCTTGTTTTTTCAGGAGGGGACATGATCTCGCGTCGTGAAGCTCTCACCAGAATCAGCACTGCGGCTGGCATTGCGGCATTTACGCCCCGCATGGCGAGTGCCCAGGCTCAGGCGGCCCAGAAGGTCGATCCCCCCAGCGTCATCTCGAACCCGCCGCGCGACTTTTCGCAGCCGGTTTCGTATCCCGATCCCGACATCATCACGATCGATCCGTCGTTCAACGCGCTGCGCGTGGGGAACACGCCCATCCAGCGCCTCTGGACCGGCGCGATGTGGTGCGAGGGACCAGCCTGGAATGGTCAGGGCCGGTATCTCATCTGGAGCGACATCCCGAACAACCGCCAGATGCGATGGATCGAGGAAGACGGCCGCGTCACGGTGTTCCGTCAGCCCTCCGGCAACAGCAACGGCAACACGTTCGATCAGCAGGGCCGCCAGCTCTCATGCGAGCACTCGGGCCGCCGGGTGGTGCGCTACGAGCATGACGGGTCGGTGACCGTCATCGCCGATTCGTTCCAGGGCAAGCGCTTGAACTCGCCGAACGACATCGCCTGTCACCCCGACGGCAGTTACTGGTTTACCGATCCGCCGTACGGGGGATCGATTTATGAGGGCATGCCCGATGCCGCGGGCGGCCCGAGCAATAAACAGGGAGAGTTGAACGCGAAAGTCGGGCAGCCGGCCGGGTCGGGCGTACTGAAACGCGAGCTCAGTTGCAATGTGTACCGCGTCGATCCGAGCGGACGCATCGACATGGCGATCAGCGAGGAAGCCCTCGGCGGCATTCCCAACGGCATCACGTTCGCCCCCGACTACAAGCGCGTCTACATCGTGAATCGCGGCATCGTCTCGGTGTTCGACCTGGGAACGAGCCCTCAGCTCGGCAAGCCACGACAGTTCGCCGACTTCACCGTCGACGGCATCCGCTGCGGCACGGATGGCATTCGCACCGACGTGTTTGGCAACGTGTGGGCCAGCAGCAATGCCGGCTCGAACATCGGCTACAGCGGCGTGACGGTGTGGAATGCCGACGGGAAGTTACTTGGGCGGATTCGTCTGCCGGAAGTGTGCGCGAACGTCGCGTTCGGCGGACCGAAGCGCAACCGCCTGTTCATGGCAGCGGGGCAGTCACTCTACGCCGTCTACACGAACACGCAGGGGAGCTCGCCGGGATAAGTCGGCAATCGGCGGTCAACGTGGAGCTTGAGAATGATCCGCCACCGGTTGGTCAGTGTGACCGACGTCAACGATGGGAGGGCGCGTGGCAGGCGGGAGAGATCGGGACTACAAGTTGGTCGCCCTGGGCTTTGCCGAGGCCCTCGCCCGTCGCGACTATTCCACGGCCTGGGCGATGACCTCGAAGCAATACCAGGCCGTGACCACCATGGAGGCCATGCAGGCATTGTTCGAGGCGATCGTTCCGACCGACTGGAAGTCCGTTGGCCCGATCGAGATTGGAACGACCATGGAGAGCTGGCCTGGTCAGGAGTCCGATGACCTGGGTTGGGTATACGTCAGCATCGGCGGTGACGTGTACAGCGAAGCCGTCACGGTTGTCGTCGCGCTCGAAGATGGTGAGTCCAGGATTCGAAGCGTCGAGTTCGGCCGGCCTTGAGCCGTGACAGTCGGGAAATCGGAATTTGGGCGCGACTGAAGTCGCGCCCTACCGAAACTCACTGAAGCCCGAAGCCTGGAGCCCGGAGTCCGCTACTGCGGGAACCGTCCCAGCGCCGTCAGCAGATCCAGTTGCGCGCGCATCAGCGTGTTCTGCGCGACCGCGGCGGACGAATCGGCGTCGCGCGCCTGGCGCTGCGCATCGATCACCTCGAGGTTCGTGGTGGCGCCCGCCTGAAACGCGAAGTTCGTGATGTTCAGTACTTCCTGAGCCTGCTCGGCAGCCAGCCGCAGGCTGTTGAAGGCGCGCTCGCTCGTGCGGACGAGGTCCTCGGCCAGCCGCACTTCCGATCGCGCGCGAATCTGCAAATCGGTCAGCGCCAGCCGCGCGTTGTTGAGATTCGTTTCGCGCACAAGCTTCACCGCCTTCCGCTGACCGCTGTCCCAAATCGGCTGCGAGAAGTTGACGACCAGCCGCCAGCTGCGCGCCGAGGTGAAGATGCTCGCCGGCACGAGCGCCTGCGGATCGAACGAAAGGACACCGGTTGGAAACCAGTCCTTCGAACTGTCCCGCCACACGCGATCGGCCGCGCGTTCCTCGGCCGTGAAGAGCCGCAGATCGGGGCGCAGGGCCATCCAGCCCGCTTCATCCGCGGCGGCGGGCACGTTGAACGCCGGCTCGCTTGCCGCGTCGACGGGTCCGTTTGACGCCATCAAGACCCCGAGCGCTTCCTGTCCCACGCGGACGGCGTACTGCGTCACCTCGAGTCTCGCCTCATCGCTCGACACTTCCTGGGCGGCGCGCAGCTCGTTCAGCCGCGTGCCGGCCCCCGCTTCGAGGCGACGTCGCGCGTAATCGAGATGGGCGAGCGCGCTCTCGCGCGCGCGAAGGCTGACGTCAACCTGACGTCTCGCCGCGATAATCGCGAGGTACGCCTGCCCGGTGGCGACGGCGATGTTCGTGCGCACATCCGCACTCGAGAGGTTCGCCACCTCCACCTGATCCTTCGCCTGATTTCTCCTCGCCCAGTCCGCCGCGGCGAGCACGGGCATCGAGGCGCTCGCGGCGATCGTGCCCTGCATCCGCGGGCTCGTCACCACGTCGTCAAATTTCCGTTCGGTGCTGTTGACGACCCCCGTGAAGCTGGCATTCACCTGGGGCAGCGTGACCGCACGCGCCTGCTGCAGAAGCGCCTCGGCCCGGAGAATTCCCTGGATCGCCTGTCCGACGGTGGGGTTGTTCTTCAACGCGCGCTCGACGGCCTGATCGAGCGTGACCGATTCCACGGGCGGAGTGGTCTGTGCGGACAGCGCTGCAGGAGACAGTAGAACGAGCGATGCCAGTGCGGCCGCAGCTAGCTTATGCATGGGCCACACCCGCCGCGCGTTTCGCCACGCGCTTCTTGGTTCCGGGCGCGATCGTTCGAATGATCACGTACAGGACCGGAATGAAGAGGATCGACAGGAAGGTCGAAGCCAGCATGCCGCCCGCGACCGCCGTGCCGACCGAGTTTCGCGCGCCGGCGCCCGCGCCTGTCGCATATGCCAGAGGAAGCACGCCGAGAATGAATGCAAATGAGGTCATAAGAATGGGCCGCAGCCGGATGCGCGCGGCCTCCACCGCAGAGTCGACGATGGATCGCCCCTGCGTACGAAGCTGTTCTGCGAACTCGACGATCAAAATCGAATTCTTGGCGGCCAGGCCGATGAGCATGACCAGGCCCACCTGGCAGAACACGTCGTTGGAGAAGCCGCGGAGGAGTTGAGCGCTCAGCGCACCGAAGACGGCGAGCGGGACGCCGAGCAGAATGATGAAGGGCAGAACCCAGCTCTCGTACTGCGCCGCCAGCACGAGATAGACCAGCACGATCGACAACAGGAACAGATAAGCGGCCTGCCGGCCGAGCTTCGTTTCTTCGAGCGACAACCCCGCCCAGGCGAAATCGTAGCCCTGCGGCAGCACCTGGCGTGCGATGCGCTCCATTTCCTGCAACGCCTGCCCCGAGCTGACGCCCGGAAGCGCCGAACCCGTGATTTCCGTCGAGCGGAACAGGTTGAAGTGATTGATGACCGACGGCGCAGTCGATTCGCGCGTGCGCACGACCGCCGACAGCGGCACCATGTCGCCGTTCGACGCGCGGGCGTAATACTGGCTCAGATCGCCCGGCTCGGCCCGGAATTGCTGATCGCCCTGCACGTACACGCGATAGGCGCGGTTGTTGAAATCGAAATCGTTCACATACTGAGAGCCCAGCAAAACCGCGAGGGCATCGGTCACTTCACGAATCGGAATACCGAGCGATCGCGCCTTGTCGCGATCGATCGTGACGACCAGCTGCGGATCGTTGGCCGTAAAGGCCGAGAACAATCCCGCGACGCGACCCGATTGATTCCCGGCGCCAGCCACCTGTTGCGTCACGTCGGCCAGCTGGGTGATATCGGCGCTCGAGAGATCGAGGATTTCCATCTGGAAGCCGCCAAACGATGAGACACCCTGAATCGGCGGAGGGGCGACAGGAATCACGAGGGCCCCGGGAATGCCGAACACCTGACCGCGGATGCGATTCAGCACGGTTCCGAGCGAGTGTTCCTCGCCTTTGCGCTCCTCGAACGACTTGAGCCGCGAGAACATCAGCCCGTTGTTCGACGCGGCGCCGCTGAAACTGAAGCCGGCGACCGAAAAGACACCGGCGATTTCCGGCTGCTTGAAGTAGATCTGCTCGACCTCCTTCATGATGTTCGTGGTGTACTCGATCGACGCGCCCGATGGCGCCTGCACGATGGTGATGAAATAGCCCTCGTCTTCGGCCGGGACGAACGCGCCCGGCACCGCGCGATACACCCACCAGGTGGCGCCCAGCGAAAGCACGAACAGGACCGCCATCGCCCACTTCCAGCGCAGCGCACCTCCGATCACGCGGACGTACAAGTCGGTGCTGGCGTCGATGACGCGGTTGACGCCGGTGAAGAACCTGCCGTGCGCGTGGGTCTCTTCGTCGAGCAACAGCGCGGACAGCGCCGGCGTAAACGTGACGGCGTTGAACACCGACAGGATGACGGAGAAGGTAATCGTCATCGCGAACTGCTGATACATGCGGCCCGTCGTGCCGGGGAAAAACGCGACCGGCAGGAACACCGCGACGAGCACGATGCCGATAACGACGACCGCCGAGAAGACCTCGCGCATGGCGTCGACCGCCGCGTCGTGCGCGCTCTTCTTGAACTCGCGCATGTGCCGCTCGATGTTCTCGATGACCACGATCGCATCGTCGACGACGATGCCGGTGGCGAGCACGATGCCGAAGAGCGTCAGCGTGTTGATCGAGTAGCCGAACAGCTTGACGAACGCGAACGTGCCCACCAGCGACACGGGAATCGTGATGGCCGGAATCAGCGTGCTGCGCCAGTTCTGCAAAAAGAGGAACATGACGAGGATGACGAGCGCGATGGCTTCGGCCAGCGTCTTGAGCACCTCGATGATCGACTCCTGCACGACGATCACGTTGTCGAATGCGAGCTGCCACTTCAGTCCGGGCGGGAACTGGTCGTCGAGCCGATCCATTGCCGCCGCCACGCCGCGAAACGTCTCCAGCGCATTGGCGGTGGGGAGGAGCATGATGCCGACGCCCGACGCTTCGACCCCCGCGAATCGTAACCGCGACGAGTAGTCTTCGGCGCCCAGCTCAACTCGTCCGATATCGCGCACGCGCACCAGCGCGCCGTCCTCGCCCGCCTTGATGACGATGTCCTCGAATTCGCTCGCCTCGGTCAGTCGTCCGGCGGCGCGCACGCTGAGCTGGAACATCTGATCTTCGGCAGACGGCTCGGCGCCGACCGATCCGGCGGCCACCTGCACGTTCTGCTCGCGCAGCGCGTTGGTGACGTCGGTGGCCGTCAGCCCGCGGCCCGCGAGCCGGTTGGGGTCGAGCCACAAGCGCATCGCGAAGCGGCGCTCGCCGAAGATGATGACGTTGGCCACGCCGGGCACGCGCTTCAAGTCGTCGCGCACGTAGCGGTCGACGTAGTTGCTGATGAAGAGCGAGCTGTACTGGTTCTTGTCGGAGTAGAACCCGAGACCGGCGAGAAATCCGGCCGATCCCTTCGTGACGGTGATGCCGTTGGTGCGCACTTCGAGCGGCATGCGGCCGAGCGCCGAGTTGATGCGGTTCTGCACGTCGACAGCGGCGAGATCGGGACTACGCCCCACTTCGAAGGTGACCGTGATGGTGCACAGGCCGTTGTTGGTCGACGCCGACGTCATGTAGAGCATGCCCTCGACGCCGTTGATGACCGATTCGAGCGGGGTCGTCACCGCGCTTTCGACGGCCTGCGCGTTTGCGCCGGTGTAGAACGCACTGACCGCGACGGTCGGCGGCGCGAGCTCGGGATAGCGCCCGATGGGCAGCGTTGGGATGGAGATCGCGCCGGCAAGCGTAATGAGGATGGAGCAGACCGTCGCGAGGACGGGCCGCCGGATGAAGACGTCCGTGAACATTACGCCCCTCCGCCCTTGTTCGCCGCGGGCGCCTGTTGCACGGGGGAGCCGTCACGGATCTTCTGGATGCCGGCCGCGACCAACCGCTCGCCGGCTTTCACACCCTTCTGCACCGTGTAGAAGTTTCCAACCACCGGGCCGAGCTCGACGGAACGCTGCCTGGCGACCAGCCCCTTGCCACCTTCACCGGCTTCGGCGACGAACGCAAACCACTGGCCGTTGATGCGTGTGACGGCGGTAACGGGAACAAGGAGGCCCGGCTCGGTTGACCAGATCACGAAGGAGCGGACGTATTGAGCCGTTCGCAGCGTGCCAGGTACAGAAACCTGTGTCTTGACGAGCACCGTCTGCGTTTTTTCGTCGACCGACGGCGCGACGAAATTGATCTTCTCTTCCGCGACGGTGACGCCTGCGTCGTCGACGATGCGCACGGGAAGACCAAGGCGCAGCTTCGTCGCTTGCTGCACTGGCACGTTGATGTACACCTCGAGCCCTGCGTTGGCGTCGATCGAGGTCAACACGGTCGCTTTTGTCACCCGATCGCCTTCGCGCACGGGGATGTCGCCGACGACGCCGGTCGTCGGAGCGGTTACGCGGTAATAACCGAGATCGGTGCGCGCCGTGCGAATCTGCTCCTGCACGGTTCGCAACTGCGCCTCGGCGGCTTTCAGGTCGTTGGCCGCGCGATCGGCGTCCATCTGGCTCGAGGCGCCGGCGGCGAGCAGCTTGTTGGCGCGATCGGACTCCTGTCGGGCGTACGCGACATCGTTTTCACGTTGCGCCCTGACCGAGTCGAGGCTCGCCAGCTGGCCCTGCTGCACGCGCGAGTCGATTTCCATCAGCAGGTCGCCGCTCGAGACGCGTTGCCCGGGCCTGGCCGCGATCCGCGTAATGAAGCCCTCGACCTGCGGCTGGATTTCGGTCGATCGACGCGATTTCACGGTGCCCACGAACTCGGTCGTCTGCTCGACCGGCTTCGCCTCGAGCGTCACGATGTCGACGGGCATGGGGGGCATGCCGCCGCCCCCGCCACCACCGGCCGCCGCGCCCTCGCCGCCCCCGCACGCCGCGACGCTAAACGACAGCAGGAAAAAGAGAAAGATGTGATTTGCTGGCTTATTCATAGGTTCCGAAGGACAGACTGTGGGAAGACTCCCCGTATCGACCCAGATCGAGTGCCGAAAATGGTCATTATAATCTGCGCATGCCTACGACCTCCGATCGCGGACTGTTTGTCTGGCACGAGCTCAATACCACCGATACGACTGGGGCCGACGCCTTCTACTCGCGGCTGATTGGCTGGAAGAGCAAGCCGTGGGAGCCGAACCCCTCCTACCAGGTCTGGACGATGGGCCGGGAAGGGCGAGCTGGGTTGTATCAGATACATGAAATTCCCAACGTCTTAACGCCGCCGCCCCACTGGCTCAACTACATCGGCACACCGGACGTGGATGCCACCGTGCGGCAGGCTGTCGAGCTGGGCGGCAAGGTCGTGACGTCGGCCGCCGACGTGCCGCGTGTGGGGCGGATGGCCGTGCTCCAAGACCCGCAGGGCGCCATGTTTGCCGTCTCGGCGCGCATCGAGCGGGCGCGCTGGAAAGAGCCGCAGATCGGCGATTTCTCGTGGCACGAGCTGCTGACCAGCAACTATCAGACCGCTTTTGATTTTTACTCGAAGCTGTTCGGCTGGGAAAAGATGCTGGCCATGGAGCTGGGGCCGCAGGGGATCTACCAGATCTTCGGCACGGGAGGCCATCAGCTTGGGGGCATGTTCACGCCAGGTCCCGGTGCGATGCCGCCCGGGGGCCCGCAATGGCTGCCCTACATCTTCGTTCGGGATGCGCGGAAGACGGCCGAGGTCACCAAAGGGCTTGGGGCGCTGATCGCCCACGAGCCAACGGAAGTGCCTGGCGGCGACATGGTATTCACCGGTGTGGATCGTCAGGGCGCGATGTTCGCGGCGCAATCGAAGAAACGGGAAGCGCCGGCCCCGGCCTCGACGAAGCGCGCGAAGGCCACGAAAATCGCCACGAAGGTCACGAAGGTCACAAAGACGTCGAAGACTTCCACGATCGCGAAGAAAGCCGTGAAAAAGGCCGCGCCGACGAAGAAAGCCGCAAGGAAGCCGTCGCGGCGGCGGTAGATATCTGGATACAATTTCCCACTTCTGGAGGAAACAATGAAGCGTCTGTCACTCATCGCGCTTGCAGTCTTCGGCCTTGCCGCCCAGGGGCTCACAGCCCAGACGAAGGATGGCTGGGTCACGTTATTCAACGGCAAGGACCTGAACAGCTTCAACGTCATCGGAACCGCCAACTGGGAGATCGTCGGCGGTGCGGTCCAGGCCAACATGGGTACGGGATACCTCGTGTCGAAGGAGACCTACACCGACTTCGAAATCAAGGTCGAGTTCTGGACGTCGAACAACGGCAACAGCGGCGTGTACATGCGCTGCATGGACGGGGCGAAGATTACCGACAAGACCTGCTACGAAGCGAACATCTTCGACAAGCGGAAGGATCAGTCGGGGCGCACGGGCGGCATCCCGAACTATGCGGCGCCGATCGCGATTGTCGACGCCGAAGGCAAGTGGAACACGTACGAAATTACGCTCCGCGGTCCGCACATCGTCGTCGTGCTGAACGGAACGAAGACGGTCGACGCGATGGACAGCACGCTCAAGAGCGGCCCGATCGCGCTTCAGTACACCGCGGGCGACATCAAGATCCGCAACGTGCAGATTCGACGGCTGTAGTTATAGGTGGTGGCTGGTAGGTAGTGGGTGGTAGCAATAACTCTTCCTACCACCTACCACCTACCGCCTACCACCTACTCCCCACCGCCCAGGCGCTCATCCCTCCCGTCATTTCCGCCACACGCGAGAACCCTTCACGCAGCAGCAGGCTGCTCGCCATCGACGACCGATAACCCGCGGCGCAGAACACCACGATCTCACGATTGCGGGGCACCTCGTCGAGGTGGCTCGCCAGCCGGCTGAGCGGAATATTGACGCTGCCTTCGATGTGCTGCTGCTGCCACTCGCTGGGAGTCCTGACGTCGAGGAGATACGGCGCGTCCGCAGCGCCTACCCAGCCGTGGACGGCATCCGCGGAGGCTTGCGGCGTAACCGCCAGCAGGTCGTCGCGATCCCGCAGCGTGAGCATCCCTCCGTCGAGATAGCCCGTCACGTTGTCGAACCCGATCCGCCCCAGCCTCAGGGCCGCTTCGGCCTCGCGGCCCGGCGACGCGATGATGACGATCGGCCGTTCGCGGGCGAGCAGCGTGCCTGCCCAGGTGGCATATTGTCCGCCGAGGCCAATGTTGATGCTTCCAGCCACATGCCCGGCCGCAAACTCGCTGGCATCGCGGACGTCGAGGGCCTGGGCGCCGCTCTTCATCGCCGCAATCAACGCCTCGGGGGAAAGCGGCCGAAGCTCGTTTTCCAGGACACGCTCGAGCGTGGGCCGCTCTTTCGAGTTAAGGACGGCGTCGTAAGAGAAGTACGACGGTGCGTCCGGCTGATCGGCCGTGACAATCGCGATGAAGTCGGCCTCGCTCATCGGCTGCAGCGCGTAGTTGGTCTTCCGCTGTTCGCCGAGGGTCGACACCGTCTCTTTGCTGATCTTCTTGCCGCACAGCGATCCCGCGCCATGCGCGGGATACACGAGCGTCGCGTCGGGCAGCGGCAGCAACTGCTCGTGAATCGAGTGGTAGAGCAGTTGCCCGAGGTCGGTGGCCGACCAGCCGAGCGACGCTCTCAAATCGGGCCGGCCGACGTCGCCGATGAACAACGTATCCCCCGTCAGCACCGCATGCGCCTTGGTGGGATCGGTTGCGAGGTCGTAGACGAGGATCGAGATCGATTCGGGCGTGTGTCCGGGTGTTTCGAGCGCCTGGAGGCGAACGTCGCCCAGTTCGAGCGTGCTGCCGGTCGCCATCGGCGTGAAGGCGTATTCGGCCTGCGCCCTGGCCCCGAGGTAGATCCGGGCGCCGGTCCTGTCGCGAAGCTCGAGATGGCCCGCGATGAAGTCGGCGTGAAGGTGGGTGAGAAAGACGTGGCGGATCGTCAGACCATGGCGATCCGCCTCATCCAGGTATTCCTGCACATCGCGCTTTGGATCGACGATCGCGGCCTCATGCGTCTTCTCGTCGCCGATCAGGTACGACGCGTGGGCAAGGCAGTTCAGATAAAACTGTTTAAAGATCATTGTTCACCGGGGGTTCGTGGGGTTCGTCGAGTTCGTGAGGTTCGGGTTCGAACCTACGAACCTACGAACCTACGAACCTACGAACCTTACGAACCTTACGAACTATACGAACTTTTACGAACCGACGATCTTTACGAACTTTACGAATCTCGTCGAGTGCCTTTCAAAAGGCAGGCGTATTCGCCCGTCGGCCCAAAAGTACGCGTCCGGCTTCCTCCCACACGTGGGGCGCGACCGTGAAGTGATGCGTCATCGCTTCGGCATCGCGCGCAAAGCGCTGCATCGACGATTTGGTGTAGATCGCGCTGCCCCCGGCGAGCGTGTTGGCGGTTCTCGTGACGCTGGTGCCCGTCTCTACGGCGTGCGCCGCGGCGGCGCGTGCGAGCGCGAGCTGACGGTCCGTCACGGGCTTGCCGGCGAGCACCGTCTCCCACATCTTGTGCGCGGTGTCGTACAGGAACGCACGCGCCCCACCCAGCGCTGCCTCCGCACGCGCGAGCCCGATCTGCGTCGCCGGCCGATCGGCGAGCGGCGCCTGATACATCGTCGGCACTTTCGCCTGCGCCATCTCTGTCAGCTCGTCGAGCGCGCTGCGGGCGATGCCGAGGCTGACCGATGCCAGCTTGAACACGAAGAGCTGGACTGGAGGCATGCGATACAGGGATTCCGCGCGATGGCCCGATGGATCGAGCAGCTTGAAGATCCGGTGCTCCGGGATGAAGACGTCGGTTGCGCTGAAGTCGTTGCTGCCCGTGCCGCACAGGCCGCTGACGTGCCACGTGTCGTGAATCGCGACGTCGGTCACCGGCATGCAGACGTGGATAATCTCGGGGCCCATCGGCGTCATGCGCGGCTTGCCGTTGTCCATCACCATGCAACCGGCCCACAGCCAGTCGCAGTGCGTGATGCCGCTCGCGAAAGCCCACCGGCCGCCGACGCGCACTCCCTTGTCTTCGCGTACCGCGGCGCCGGCCGGGGCTGCGATGCCGGCCGTGGGTGTCGAGGGGTTGGCCCAGACTTCTTTCGCCCCTCGCTCGTTGATGTACCCGGCGGCGATGTTGCCGCTGCTGCCGATCATGGCGCACCAGCCGGCCGAGCCGTCGGCGGTGGCCACCTCTTCAATCGCCTGCATGATCTCGAGGGGCGTGCCCTCCTGGCCGCCGATGGCCCGCGGCACCGAGAGAGTGAAGATTCCTGTGTCGCGAAGGCCCTTCGCCAGGTCTGGCGGCAGACGGCGGGCCTGTTCGATGTCCTGACGCCGTGCACGCAGGGTCGGGAGAAGGCTGCGAACGCTGTCGATGACGGTGGTCGTGATCATGACACCCTCCTGCAAGTGGACATTGGCTTATACGTTGGCATTTTCCTCCTGGTTACATCCCTGGTTGTGCTAATTTCTCGCGCATGACCACACGCATTCTTCTTCTTATGGCGCTTCTGGCGATGGCGGCTCCGGGCGCGGCCCACGCCCAGGGAGCGGACAGCAAGTACCAGGTCGTCGAGAACTGGGCGCACTTTCCTCCGGGCGTCGAGAAGTGGGGAGGCGCGACCGGCGTCGACGTCGACGCCAAAGGCAACGTTTACGTGTTCCACCGCATCGAGTCTATGCCGATCATGGCGTTCGACAAGAACGGCAAGTTCCTGCGGGGCTGGGGCCAGGGGATGTTCAAGACGACCCACTTCCTGCGGACCGATCGGGATGGGAACGTCTGGGTGACCGACCGTGGCGATCATCAGGTCTTCAAGTTCAACGCTGAAGGCAAGCTGCTGATGACATTGGGCAGGAAGGGCGTCGTCGGGGAAAACGAATCGACGGATGCCTTCAACGGCGTAGCCGACCTCGTCATTGCGAAAAATGGCGACATCTTCATCGCCGACGGCGAGAGCACGAACACGCGCGTGGTGAAGTACTCGAAAGACGGCAAGTTCGTCATGTGGTGGGGCGGCAAGGGCACCGAGCCGGGCAAGTTCGACGAGCCGCACAGCATCGCGATCGATTCGCGCGGCC
>Ga0065707_10000585_pt1 | contig 25152 bp, 24 predicted proteins | sample SwiRhicommuniRL3_FD_59094 | JGI IMG/M metagenome (GOLD analysis project Ga0065707, IMG submission 59094) | Switchgrass rhizosphere bacterial communities from Rose Lake, Michigan, USA - RL3 v2 (version 2) | ecosystem: Host-associated > Plants > Roots > Rhizosphere > Soil | place: East Lansing...
CCAGCCATGATTGGACCTATCATTGCCAAACCGGATGCGGTCTGCTCGGTACTTCCAGACGGCGAAGTATTATGAAGTGCTGCAGCATGACTGGAACTTTCCAGATAAGTGGCATATTGCTGAGATGCCCATGCAGACAGGCTTAGATCTGGTCTTGATCCGCTTGCCTGCGCTGCCGCGTGGGTGACTTCTGCAGCGATTTTGGCTCCAGAGAATCCGTCCATGAAATGATTGACCAAATCTTTCACGATCCCCGGTCCAATGGTCAGTGTTGGATCCTGATAAAGTAAAACAGCCGCGTTCTGATCAGGGGTCAGGGCTGCCTGAGTAAAATTGGCAGGAATGATCAACGCCACATCTGCCTGTTGACGATCAACGGCCGAACGGGCACTGACTTCATCCGGCGCCATCGTAAGCTCCAAAATATCAGTTAGATCTTCGTTCTGTAAAAATTTGATCAGCATGTCTCCGGCTTTGAAAGAGCTTGCTGAAGGGCTTATTTGATCCAGATTTGCGATGATTACGCGCGTCCGAGCGAGAGTAAATGACCCACTTCCACTAGCTAACCCTCCGAACGCAAAGTAAAGCAGTCCGGCGATCAAGAGCGGAGCGCCAAACATCATGATGAGAGCAAACACGCTGCGGAACACGCGTCTCAAATCTTTAACGGCGACATCTATGATATTCATTTCGTTCTTCCTTCTGATTATTCGCGCAACGCTTTGCCGGTCAAATGCAGGAATACCGCTTCCAAATTTGGTTCCTGGATATCCACGGAGGTGATCCGCACCTTGGCTTGGGTTGCCGATTCGAAGAGATGAGGGAGAATCAGATTGCTGTCTTCCGCCAATATGGTTAGATGCCCATCTTCAGCAGAAACCCTGTGAACTCCTGCTGTTGCCTGCCAGTCTGCAATTACGTTTTCGGAGTCAACATTGATTGTTAACTCAATGCGATCTAGCTCTCCTACCATCCTGACCAATTCGGTGTGTGTGCCACAGGCAATGATCTCGCCCTGATCCATAATCGCTATATGATCAGATAACTCCTGGGCTTCTTCCATATAATGGGTGGTGTAGAGCACGGTCATTCCCTGGGAATTTAGTTCTTTGATATTGTCCAGGATATGACGCCGACTCTGGGGATCAATGCCTACGGTTGGTTCATCCATGATGATGACTGCGGGCTTGTGCATTAATGCGACTCCGATGTTCACACGACGTTTCATGCCTCCCGAGAATTTATCCACACGATCCTTCTGTCGTTCTGTCAGCCTGATGATTTCCAAGACTTCATCCACACGCTTGGCGAGAGCATTGCCACGCAGCCCATACATCTTGCCCCAGAAACTGAGATTTTCACGGGCAGATAAATCCCCGTACAGGGCGATATCCTGTGGGACAACGCCGATGGCTCTCTTCACAGCCTGAGCTTCCTTCGTTACCGAATGACCCATCACATAGGCCTCACCACCGGAAGGCTCAAGCAAACAAGAGAGCATTGAAATTGTTGTAGACTTTCCCGCTCCGTTGGGACCTAAAAGGCTGAAAATCTCCCCTTGTTGAACTTCGAAATCGACCTTTCTAACTGCTGTAAATGCATCAAAGCATTTTTGCAAGTTCCGAACTTGAAGCGCTTTCTGAGTCATCTTTTCCTCCGGGCTTCTTACATTTTTGATCAACTTTGAATGTATAGAATTGCTTCTCTGGCTTGTGTAAGCTCGAATTTATGATTGATAGTGCGGCGGCAATTGGATAACCAGAGCCGGTCCATGCAGAACGGCAGCCATATGCATGGCTGGATGGCATATCATCGCTGCCAGCGGATTACTTGTTACTAGAACACCGAGTGTCATGACAGTATTCCCTACATTGGCTGTTATTAACCTTTTCCCCCGGAATTCAATATAGCCAAAATGATATGCAGAGGTTACAAACATGCTGGCCAGAACAGCAAGGAGCGCCACCAGGATCCGTCCAGGTGCAGTGGAAGTCCAACTCAACAAGGTGAATGCCTGCCAGGTAGCCATAACAGGAAAAACAGAGAGCAGCAGTCCATCGGTCAGACCATAGAGGAAGCCTGACCAGAGAAGATCAAAGGCCAGGTTGAAGCCTTTAGATCGCGGAGAAGCTGGCTGTGAAAGAACATTTCTAATTGTCACGATTCCGAGGATAACTGCTCCAATCACTCCCCAAACCCAGTTATGCAGAATCAGGTCTTGAATGGAAAGTCCGCTCCATCTTGCGTAAGCAAATAAGAATAGGAGAGTAAACCCGATATATGGAACTAGAAAAATATCGCGTGGCAGGCGCAGCAATGCTGAGAAAATGAGCGAGATCGCAAAACCCAGCAATCCAGCCGCGACGATCCAGCCTAAATGAGCGTACCATAATGTATCCATCTAATTTACTCCTTGTGAAGATAATATTACAAGATGTACAAGTTTATATTACGAGAGATAAAACAAAAACTCCCCTGCCAAGAGGGGAGTTTTCACTGTCCACTTGGATAGTGTGTTCAAGTGAACAGGAAGATGAGACAAGCTGCTCAATCGGCTATCGAATAGGTTTCTGCGAGCACCTTGTTCAGCATTACATCCACGAACTGTTGGATGTTTTCGCCGCCCAAGCCGTGCCCACCCTCCAGCCAAATCAATTCCTTGTGCGGGGCTTCGAGCACGGTGTAATATTCCTCGACGATCGTGTACATCGCGTTCACATCGTTGCGACCGGCAAAGAGATATACTGGCACATCCAGCTTTGGTGCCTGGGTGATGAAGTCAAGGTCTTTCAATTGAGGATAGACAGCATTGAATGAATCAATGATGCCGCGCGTGTGGTTGATTTTGTCTACGTAGCCATACTCGGTTGCCATAAAGGGGACGATGGGGACGATCATTGTGTAACGAGGCATGCCCATATACTCGTTCAAGATATCCAGGTAAGCGACATATCTACCTGTGACGTTTTCGCCGGTATAAGGCGGTGGTCCATTCTTGCGCATTGTTTCCACCGCTTTGGTATCGCCCCTCTTCGTCAGATAGTCGAGCGCCAGTTCATAGCCCAGGATGTCGTTCTCCGTGGTGTTGACCATTTGTCCGTTGCCGATGTAGGCATGAAACAGCTCAGGGTGTTGCTGTACCAGATTTACACCGATGATGCTTGACCATGAGACACCATACACGTAGATTTTGTCCTGGTGGAAGCGTTCGCGCAGATACAACGTGAGGGCGTACGCGTCTTCGACGAAGCGCTGAGTGGTGAGTGTGGAAATCGGGACGGCGTGATAGGATTTGCCTGTGCCTGGCTCATCCCAGCTCACGATCACGAAGTCTTTTTCCAACGGCTCGTACAGAGAACGGGTAGCGAAGCCGCCTCCGCCCGGACCGCCCATGCCAAGATTGAGCAGAATAGGCTTGCTCGTATCATAGCCGCGGATCGTGATCCACTGCTCAGTCCCGTTAACATTCACTTTTTCGAGAGTAGCAATGGTACCGGGGATAGGCTGACCATTCGCGTCCCTAATTGGTGGAGTGGCTGCGAAGAACTGCGAAGCTACCACGGCGATCAAGCTCACAAGAATAATCCCCGCGAGAACCCCCAGCGAGGCGAATGCAAAACGGAATTGCAGGAGAATGAGCACCACGTCTCCAATGCCAAGTAGAACCCAGATCCAGGCTGGCACAGAAGTTGTGAATGGCAATAGGATCACCGGCACACAAAGCAGGATGGTGATCAGCATGGCTAGTATGCGTCCCAAAGCTATCCCAAGCTTATGAGCTGTCTTTCCAAGGTTTTTCGACCCTGATTGGATCATGTCACGTGAAGTTGTTGCATTAAGTGTACTCATTTGTATCTCCTTAGGAAGAATGGCCAATCTGTTCAGCCGGGCGTCCAGTCCACAGGCGAGGCAGGAACATACCTGTCTTACGACGGTATTCTATATACTTGCTACCAAACTCGACTTCCATATCGCTTTCTTCTTTCTTTGCCAGTCGGTAGTAGATGATCGTCAGGAGCGGCCACATGATGAGCAACGGCAGGGTGGCCCATTCAAGGATCATCGCCAAGGTGATCAACATGAAGCCGGTGTACTGAGGATGGCGGATGTAACCATAGATGCCATTCGTTACTAATTCACCTTTGCCCTCTTCCTTGCTCCAATAACGCCTGTAGATTTCCTTCCACCCCAGAATGACAAGCAGGATGCCCAGCAGATAGAAGATGTAGGCAATGTTCATTCCCAGGAGCCCGATCTGACCGATCAGGGTGTGGCCCCACAGCACACCATCTGGCAGTGAACGACCAAGCACCCATGTAATAGCGTACATGCTGAGAGGCACACCAAACATTTCCAACGCCAATGCGATCAGAAACGCCATGTAAACGCTGGACGGTTTTCGCTGGCTTTTCTTGTAGAAGGGGGTGAAGAGCAGGAAGAGTCCAAACACCACAATCCAAAGGACCACTCCCACCCAGTTACCAAAATGACTCATTGCTGGATCCATTTCTTATTTCTCCTTTTTTCTTGTTATTCGAAACAGTTCTTATTCTTCCCATGTGATATCGCTGCGCTTGACGAGCAGAAGCGGCAATCCCAGGTCACGGATACGGTTGAGAATGCCATGCAATGCAGCTTGATCCAGGATGGGCCCGCTGAGGATCGTCTCTCCATTTGGGTGGAGTGAGACATCAAGACCCTCAAACCAGCGCATGTGGCGGGCATCCAAGTGGCCCTTCACGCGAATCTGATAGTTCATGGGAGATTGGTTGGTTTTCATAAGTTAACTTCCGATCGTGAAATATTGGTGGTACTAAGTCTGTTAATTGCCTTCGTCCGATCGGTGAGTGACTTCCATCTATTCGATAGATGTGATGAACGTATCGATCACGGACTGATCCCAGCGTTCAGTGGGCTCTGAGAGCACGAGCAAGGCCGGTCCAACCTTCCCTTGAAAGGCTGCCGTTATCTGGCGATAGGTTGCACCCTCAGAGTTGACTCCGTCACTGATGACAAGCGTGGTGGCTTGCCCACGAATGGTCGCGGCGCGGTTTTCGATCACGGTCAGGCGGGTGTTCGGGTCGCTTGAGCCAGGAACTAAATCTCCCAGCATTTGGGCAAGCTTTTCGCGATCTGTTTCTTTTTCAGACTGGATTAGGTATAGGTGGCTGTGATCGTCACCAGGGTTGTAAGCAACGACGCTATATCCTGCCAGCTGGGCGGTGAATTCAGATGTGTACCCTGCAGGTGGTTCAAAGTCTGCGATTTCAGAGGCGGCCTTGGAAACTTCTTCCGAATTTGCATTGATCGCGACGCGCGGTGCACAGGCAAATAGGGTTGCCAGCAGAATTGTGGCAAAGGTGCTAAGCAGAATTTTGGTCATTTGACTCTCCTTTTGAATATTTTCGTGACAATCACAGTGTATAGTTGCGAAGGTGATCTGTCGCCTATCTGGGGGTAGGTTCATGGGTAGATTTGAAAAACCTCTGGGCAGGGAAATATGTCAAAGATCGAATCAGAAATTGGTTGAAGAATTGATGGGCTTCCTCCAGCCTAAAGCGCAAGTCATGGGCGCGGATTTCGGTCAATTGTCCTTTCGCGCGCATGCGTGCCAGTGAAAAGGGAGGATCCTCACGAGTGGTAAGCGCTAGATGAAAGGAAGGAGGCTGATGCTCGATAAAATATTCCAGTGCTTCCTGCAATTTCGGATTGGTAATAACGTGGTAATCATCCAGAAAGAGAATAGTCTTGTAGTCCAGCCCCACCAGATCATTAATGATTTCATCAAATATTATAGAGAGAGGCGGAAGCTGAGGCATTCCCAAGAGACCTGGTGTGCTTTGCCCAGGCGTTTCATCTATCGTCCTGAGAGCAGATACCAAATAGCCCAGGAAACGTGCAGTATCATTATCTTCCTCATCCAAAGAGAGCCACGCAATCCGGGTGGTAGCTTTACGATCGTTTAGGATCGTATCAATCCATTCTGCTACCAAAGTTGTTTTTCCATACCCTGCGGGCGCAGAGACGAGCGTCAGTTTGCAGCCTTCATTCAGCCCCAATTGCAAGTGTTCAAGCAGACGTGGTCGCGATACGGAGCCTGTTCGCAATGCTGGGACGTGGAATTTAGTTTTGAGAAAGCGGCTGATCATTAGGATCCATCCGAAATTCCCGGCACATTTATGATACAGAAAATGTATAAAAAACTCCCCCGTCGATGGGAGAGTCTTTTACTGACCAAGTGGACAGGTGAGTTATGGACCTTTTTGCCGAATATATTCGCTGACATCCACGTTGAAGTTCACCTCTTCCAGAGTGAAAGTTGCCCAGGGCTTGCCTTGATCCAGCCAGGTAGCAGAACCAACTGTATCGAGTTGAGTTCCTTCTATCTTTTTCCCTTCTATATTCTTAGTGATCCACAATATCTTCTTCGCCTGGGGACCTGAGTCTCGGAAGCGCATAGCTTCCATTGAGTCAAGCAGACCTGTGTCAGGATTGAAGCGCATGACAAAGTTTTCTTCCTGATCTTCAAATGGTACGAACAGTAAAGCTGTCTTCACGTCCACAGCCTCCCAGTGCACACGTGGATCTGTGATCCAAATGGATGGGAACCAGGCTGCTTCCGCCCACACTGCCAGGTTCGCAGCTTGATTGGTACTTGCATCGTTATTAATTGGATCTCCAACTGGAGGTTCGAACAGAGTTTTGCCGTCGAGATAGCGCTCGTTGACTTTCATGACTGGTATCCCAAACCAGGTCGCCTCGAAGTAATGACGGTAATCCTTTCCGGCATTGTGAACAAACAGGAACCGCGCCGGAAGTTTCACTCTGAATGGGCTGATGTTTGCTCGTCCCTTGATCACAACCGTTTCGATGAACGGGATCTCATCTCCATACACTGTTTTGTAGAATCGTTCCACAGGTGCAGGTAACCCTGCAGGCAAGGGAATTGTTTTCAACTCAGGCGTTTTTTCTGGATAAGCTGAAAAGGGTTTTGGTTTGATTTGTAAGCCCAGCCAGCCGAAGAAGAGAAGGACAGCCAGGATGCCAATAATGATGAGTGTTGTTTTCATAGATATGGTTTCCATTCTAGAATTAATTCTATTTATTCATTCGGTCACATCACGCGTTTCTGAGGATGGGTCGACTGAATAGCTTTCATTTGGTCTCTTTTCGTAATTGGGAAAGNTGGGAATTTGCAGTTTGCATNGTTGAAGTATCTGCAATATCGCGGAANAGAGCGATTGTGAATCCGAGCGCGAAAAATGTCAGGACAGCAAACGACACGACAAACCCAATGAACTGACCGATGTTCATCAAACCTGCTATTTGCTGTGCAATGCCCATGACAAGCAGGGAGCATCCCAGGGCATCGATAAAAATGAGCAGCACCGAGGCAAGAACATACCCCAAAGGCTCGCGGCGTCGAAGAAGGATTCCTGTGCTGACAAGTATTGGAGCAATAAATCCCATGTCGATGGAAAAGGTGATCACCGTTGTATAGCTTGCCAATTCCGCGGGTACTTTGCCAGCCAGCAAGGCAGGCAGGATGCTCAGGAACAGCCAGATGCAAAACAGTGCCACCCCGGAAATGATAAAGAACATGGAAATCCCGCGCCGCGGCACGCGTTTTGAGAATAGATTTGGAAACGCCGGTATATCAAAAGATAGGAGCAGGCCCATTGATCCCAGGAAGGCAGCCATTGTGAGAAGAATGTAGAGGAGGAAGAGACTGTTATAGGCCGCGCCGATAGCCAGTGAGCCAAAGTTGTATAGGAAAAATAGAAGTGCTCCAGTCAGTAGAATTTTGCCGCGCATCGAGCCACGCCGAACCATCCAAAGTGAGATCAGGAGCAGAGGAATTCCAACGATGAGAGTAAAGGCGTCGCTGATCCGGTAGCCAATAGCAATGAGTGGAGTATCGAATTGATACAAACCTTTCCCGTATATTTCCACGGTTTCGTGATGCAGAGTTGTAAATTGGAACGGGCCCTCGCCGCTCGTCGAGAATAGACCGATGCTGGCGGTGATGGCGGCCAGAATTGCGATCAGGGGAACGAGCCGGTCAAGGTTAAATTGGTTCTTCATTGTTTTCTCCTGATCATTAATCTAACAAAAGACACCAAAAGACTCCCCCGCCGATGGGAGAGTCTTGTACTGTCCGAGTGGATAGTGTGATCAAAGCCTTGGCGGACCTTGCCGAATGCGCTCACGCATAAGAACAGTAGCTTCCGGTGCCCACGCGACTTCAAAGCTCCAGCCAAAGCGCCATGGATCTATTGGCTCAATCCACCAGGTCACACCCGCATTTGCATATAGCTGGACGAGGTCCGCGGCTTCAGGCTTATTATCGCCGGGGGTAGCACCCGAATGCACGGCATCAAATGGTGTGGTGCTGGTCCGGTGTTCTCGAATGTAGGATAACAACTCACGCCACTCGTCTGGTGTGAGTGTGCCGCCACCCCTTTTGAGCGGGCAAACTCCATCCCAGCGCGCGGCACGACGCATAGGCGGCTTGTTGGGCCACCATCCACCAACCCAGATCGGAATACGTGGAGATTGTACAGGTGTCGGTTGGAAAGTCACTTCTTTCACCACTTTGTACTGTTCACCCTGATAACTGAACGGCTGACCACTCCATAAGCCTGTCAATATCTCCAGTCCTTCGTCAAGCCGACGCGCGCGTGTCTTGGGATCTGTCGCCTCGTCAAAGAAACCAAAATCCCACTGGACCGGGTCACCCAGCCCAACCCCAAGAATGAGCCGCCCGCTCGAGAGTCGATCCACCGAAACAGTTTCACGCGCCAGCTTCCACGGACGGCGGCGAGCTATCGGCGTGATCATGGTTCCAATCTGCATCCGTTGAGTGCTCAACCCGACTGCTGCCAGTGACACCCACGGATCAGCCATCGGATGAAAGGTTGGGTCGAAAAATACAGCGTCCCAGAGAAAGAAACCGTCCCATCCGGCTACCTCAGCCTCATGAGCAAGTTCAGCCAGGGCGCGCGGATCGCTAAAATCTGCAAAAGCCGGGATACTAATTCCGAAGCGCATTATGATCTCCTTTTCTAATAAGACGATCATAACTGACATGTGCAATTTCGCCCTAGTAGTGATTCGGTATTCGAGGTCTAGAAAATCAAAAACTCCCTCGACCGGGAGTTTTGAAATGGTCACATGGATATGTACTAAAGAATCTCTTCAAGTTCTTTTACCTCATCCCGCCAGCCGTACACATAATGCAGATTTTCCTCCAGCTTTGCAGCGTCCCTTTCATAACCCTTCGCCAGGTCCGCGAGATGCTCATAATAGGCTGCAAGTTTTTCTAGGGGAGGATGGATAATGGCTCCCTCGCCGCGCAGGTTTTCCTCGAGCCGTTCAAGGGTGGACAACCATTCTTCCACTGGCATGCCGGCTGTCTTTTTGAAATCACGGATGACCCATTGACGTTCGAACAAGGAGCGACTCTTCCAGCCGGTCGATTGCGCTTTCAATGTGATAAACACCGCTTCGCACAACGCCTGAGCTTGTTTCCGGTTTTCGAGGCTGATCCCATCCGAATTATTTTCCGTTTGTCGCGCCCCGAAATTAATATTTGCGGCCTTGAGCGCCTGAATGGATGAGATCTCCTGCCCACGGAATTTTTCGGCAAAGACAATGGATGCCGCAAATCCTGCGCCCGCCTCTTCCACCGAGAGAACCGCACCCTTGTTCATTTCAAAGAAAGCCTCCACACTCATCCCCATTTGTGGAGCGAGTTGCGCAACCGCTTTCGAGGCGGTTTCGGTTGGGACAAGCCCTGGTCCAATCGTATACGCAATGACATTTGTGCTCTCAAGTTCTGCGTCCAATGTATTTGCCAGATGCACTTGCGCGGCTTTGAAGGTTTCATAGCCGCCGAGAAAAGCTGTTCCCGTCGATGAGACACAGGCGAACGCACCATGATCACGCTGGATCATATCTGGCAAAAAGATCTTTGCCATCAGCACCGGTCCGCGCAAGTTGACGTGATAACTTTTGTCCCATTCTTCAATGGCCAGATCCTTGACCTGACCCAGCACTGCAACCGTCGCGTTGTTAATAACCGCATCTACTTTTCCAAACGCCATGCTGGAAAGGTTATACAAATTTTTCACGCTCGGTTCCTCACCGACATCCGTCTGGATGAAGAGTACGCGGTCTTTGCCAAATTCCTGTTCCAACGCGTATTCGGCCCTTCGTCCGTTTTGATGATTGATCTCGGCAATGACGACATTGGCGCCCAGCCAAAGTAAAGCCCGCGCGGTTTCATAACCGATCCCGCCACCCGCGCCGGTCACGATCACTGTTTCTCCGTGCAAGGTATCTGGTTTCAATCCCAGTTGCGAAATTACCATTGTCATTGTTACCTCCCAAACATCTACTTTATGCTTTTACCAGACTCCCGGCAAAAGTCGATATTTTGTCTGTTTTGTGAACTCTGTATAACCGGGCAATTCAGCCTGTAATGTTTTGTCCTCCCGTGCAGTGCGCCAGACGAGCATGAACGCCGCGATAACTTGTGGAATGGAGGCCCACCATGACCCAAGCATTAAGCCAATGGTGATTGTGAATAAGAATCCGCCCACATAGCCGGGATGACGCACATAGCGATAGGGTCCTTCTTTACAAACTGTGTGACCGCGGTCTGTTTGAATGCGCACGACGCTCGAAAAGTAATTGTTGGTGTAGCGTGCCCAAAGAAAAATTCCCTGCCCAATGAGATAGACAATCACACTCGCCCGATAAACAAGTAAAGGCATGTTCGTTGTCCAACCGAAGCGGGCATCGAGTCCACCCAACAATAATGCGACCATATAAAGCGGTGTCGTCACGGCGAAGTAGAACTTGTCCCAGTTCTTCACACCCTCTTTTGGATTGAGGCGTTCTTCGACCAACTCGGAACTTTTCGTGAGAAGTGTGGCCATCAAAATCAGGATGATAATGTTTGTGATGGTATATATCCACGCCTGCCAGTAATCCCAGCGACCTGCGACAAAGAAGAGCAAGCCAATCATTAGAATGGGAGCCAACAGCGCGCGTAGAACCATTTGAGTGCGGGCCTTTTGAGAAAGATTAAGTTTGATCATCGTTTCTTCTCTTTTGATTTGGCTCCACCTTGCGAAGCTTTCAAACCTTCGCAAAGTGGATGAATAAAGTTTTTATGAGGCTCGTGACAAGAGATAATGGGTGACCGCGTTCACCACTTTAAGCCCGGCCAGGCTGGCAATGGCGATGAGAGCCTGCTGATCGGTCTGGATGTAGGGGAGTTTCCAGCCAGCAAAGACCGCCAGGGTGATGAGCAGGATCAAGCCACCGAGAATGTATCCGACAATTGAAAGTGGATGCGACCACTGACCGGTCGCGGCGATGCGTCCAATCCCAGCTTGCGTGCAGATGGACATCCCAAGGATGACCAGCAGAACGATGTCCACGCGAGTGTTAGAGAGCAAGGGTACTCTTTTACCGCTTGCGCCAATGAACACAACTGCGGCAGCCAGCAAAGCCAAAATAAGAATGCTTGGGGTGATGACAGCGGGTTGAGAAATTGTTTTCATGGTAGTCTCCTTTTTGGTAAACCTTCGCAAGGTTGAATATAACTTCCCCAAACAAGAAACTCCCCTATCACTAGGGGAGTTTTCACTGTCCAAGTGGACAGGGGCATCACGCGTAAGCCAGGCTATCCCGAACGCTGATCCGAGTGGCTCCTCGTGCAGGAAAAATTGAAGCAGTGACAGAAATGACCACGACAATACTCAGCCAAATGCCAACAGCCAGCCAGTTATATTGATAGTCCAGGGTTGCCCCAAACATCGCATGTCCCATCGCATTGGCTGCCGTTGGGCTAACCAGGATGGAGAGCGGCACGGCCACAATCCAGCTTAACAAGCCTTGCAAAATGCCTTCCATGACGAAAATTCCCAGGATGGTGTGCGACCGTGCGCCAATGGCACGCAGTACCCCAATTTCCTTTGTCCGTTCAATCACGCCAATCGAGAGGGCGCCCATCAAAGCGATCGCGCCGACAAGCGCAATAATGACGGACAAGGCAAGCAGCATCGAAGTGACAAGACTGAATTGCCATTCATTCGTCGTCCGTAGATCAGCCTGGGTCTGGCTGGCAGAGACGTTAAGATTGTGCCGTTCGAAGGTTTCCTTAAGATGTTTGGTGACCTCTTTGGTAAAGATGCCATCATGGGATGTGGTGCGAATTAACACCCGACTTGCCTGATTGTATTTTTTGGCGAGCCTGAATAAGGTTTCCTGTGGAGCGTAGATCGAATCGGATGCAAAGCCTCCGACAAAGACCGGCTCATAGAGCCCGACGACCTGCCATTGATCCGTACCCCAGACACCAAGATCAAGGTTAACCATATCGCCTGCATGGATACTGTTCTTCTCAGCGGTCTCACGCGGGATCACAACTGCGCGGCTGTCCTCAGGCGCCAGCCAACGTCCTGCCACGATCAGGGGTTTGAAAAAATCGCTGCCAGACGGGATTCCCCACAGGGTTGTGCTAAGACCGGCCTCTTTGAGCAATTGGCCCTCCACGAACATGCCGGCCTGCTGGATCACACGGATCTCAGCCTTGTCCACACCTTTCACTGATTCAGCCAGGGGAATGACACGATCGGCTCTCTGGTCGCGATTGAATCCGATGCTGATATCGTAGCGCTGGCGTGCAAAGAAATTATCCAGGGTTAAGGCAATTGAAGTATTAAGGCTCATCACCATCAGGAAGGAAGCCCCTGCGGTGATCAACACCAGCTGGGTCAGGATCAGGCGTCCCTTGTGCCGGAACATGTTCCCAAGAGCGGTGGCATAGTGCGAGGGCAATAATCGTGCACCGATTGATTCCACCAACCGATCCAGCCTGCCTGAGTGATACTCCCCTCCCAGCCCATAGCTTGCAATCGCCTGCCGGACGGTAATCCCTGCTCCTTTCAAAATGGGTGGCAGCCCTGCCAGCAGAGGTGCCAGGAGGGAGCATAGTGCCTGAAGGATCACGGCATTCCGTGAGATGTGAAACGTGTCGTAATCGATATTAAAAAGGTTGAGAAACACTTTCGTGACGACGTGAGCAACGATTGCTCCCAGAGGAAGTGCGATAATGAACGCCAGGGTCCCGTATACCAGGGCGCTGACCAGGTACATCCCAACAATGCTGGGTGTCCTGCCGCCGATGGCTTTAATGATTCCAATCTGATTGGTCTGTTGCGTGATGAGATTAGAGATTGTGTTGAAGACCAGGATCGCGCCAATGATAACGCAGATGAGAGCCAGTAATTGCTGTACCTGCGTCATTGCATCCATGAAGGTTCGGCCCCAATGTTTATCCGGATTTTCATATTGAAACCCGGAAACATTAATATTCTGTTTTGCCAGCTTGTTCTTGATTGCTGTCGCGACCTCTTTTGCATATCCTTCGCTGTAAGGAGTCACACGAACGTAGAACTGACCGAATTTGCCCGGCGGAACTCCTAAACGTTCCATGCCTTCTCCGTTCATGAAGAAGAAGGCCAGGTCCTGGAATTGAGGCGGCGGCACGAAAGGGTGACGGATAAAACCCGTAATCGGCAGGACGCGTTCCTTTTCATCGATCTTGAAGATGACCGAATCGCCAATGCCAATCTTCAGGAACTGTGCACCCATCCGTTCAACGGCAATTTCATTCTTACTACTCGGCCAGTGTCCACCGCGCAGTTGGAGTAGTTCATATTTTTGCTGCTCGTAGTTATCCCGCATCTGGATCACGCCCTGACGCCATTCATCCTGCGGGCGAAGTTTGTACTGAACAACCGCTGAGTTGTAGGGTTCCACATTTTCAACCCCTGGAACATCTCTCAGACTCATAAGGATGTCGCGATCAACGTATTCAGTCAAAGAAGCGTTGATATGTGTGGCAAGGACTTCGTGATGTGACCTGTCCATGTTGAAGAGCAGCATATCGCTCATGCCAAATATTGCGCCAACCGCAAATACGCCCGCGGCAATGCTCAACACGGTCAGGAATGTGCGCGTTTTGTTATGCCAGATGTCAAACCAGATCTTGTACCAGATAACTCCCATAATTGACTCCTGAAGAGTAGGAAATGCTTACTCTTGCACTTTCCTTCCTGCGACGTTTTCCTCTTCGTGCTGGTCGGCGGCGTGATGCAGCGCTTCGCGGGTTGGCTCAGACTCGTTCAAAATTGAGCTCAAAGCTTCATAATCCAAAGCGAGCACCTCAACCGGACAAGTTTCACACGCACGAATGGAGGCCCGGCTGCGTCGCTCGTGGAAGAATTCCATTTCGCCGAAATATTTTCCCGGTCCGAGTTGAACGGCGATCACATCCGATTGATTGGCGCGCGGCAGGATCACATCCACAGTCCCTTTGGAAATAATATAGAATGCATCGCTGTTTTTGCCCTCCACTAAAATCATCGCGCCCGGTTCGTAATAACGAGGCTTTAAATTATGGGTGGCGGCAAGAAGTTGTTGTGGAGTGAGAGCCGGCAAAGCTTTTGCCACATATTCATTGACAATCTCACCATCCGCGATCAGTGCGGTTCGATGAGCATGCCTTGCAAGACTGCTATCGTGTGTGACGATGATCACTGTCTTACCTTCCGCAACAAGTTGATTGAATAATGTAAAAACGGTTGCGGCAGTCTTTGAATCGAGGTTGCCTGTGGGCTCATCCGCAATCAGGACGGGTGGATCGTTTGCCAGAGCACGTGCCATGGCTGCGCGTTGCTGTTGTCCACCGGATACCATACTTGGCAACTTCTGCATTTGATCGGCAAGGCCGACAATTTCCAACAAATGCTCTGCGCGCTCACGCCGTTCGTGCGCCCTGTATTTGCCAGCCAGATCCATGGGCAGAATCACGTTCTGCTTAAGGTTGAGAGCAGGCAGCAACTGGAAAAACTGGAAGATGATGCCCAAATTGTCACCTCGCCAGCCTGCCAACTGATTCTCATTCATCTCGTGGATAGCGGTGCCATTCACATATACTTCACCGGTTGTGGGCCGGTCGATGCCCGTGATCATGTTCAACAGCGTGGATTTGCCGCTCCCCGATTTGCCAATGATACTGACAAATTCGCCTGCGCAGATGCACAGATCGATGCTTTTGAGTGCATGATAATCGCCGGCAGCGCTTTGATAATATTTATCCACACCCCGCAAGTCAATCATTGGCGAATTATTGTTACCGTTGTTCGGTTTGGTCTTTGTATCATGGGTCAGAAATGACATCATAGTCCTCCATGCTCACTCTTTCGATCCACTGTTGCTGCATTTTGCGTGAATTGGCAGCAACAGTGGATGGAAGAAAGAAACTAAAGTTAATCCTCATTTCCAAACTTGACAGCGGCGGTCATGCCCCACCGCATGGCCGGATGAGTGTCGGTCAGGAGCAGCGTGACTTCATAGACGACATCGCCCTGGTTTTCGGAATAATTCTGTCCGATCGACAGGATCTCGCCTTTGAGCTCCACATCCGGCAGCGCATCCAAGGTGACGGTCACCGGCTGCCCTTCCTGCAGGTTGACGACATCGATCTCGGTCAGGTCGGTGGTCTTGACCAGCCAGGAGGAGAAATCGGCAATGGTCACAGCACTCTGCCCGGCATTGATCGAACCGCCTTGCTTGGCATTCATGTCTGCCACCACGCCATCGAACGGCGCAAGGACTTCGAAGGCAGCCACACCGGCTTTGGCCGCATCCAGACGGGCTTGCAACACCTTGAGTTGATCTTCATCGCTGCCGCCTTTCATGCGATCATAGGTGTGCTGGGCTTCATCCAGTTTGGCTTTCTTCAACGCCAGATCGTTCTGGGCTTCGATGATCCAATCTTCAGGTGCGGGACCTTTGAAGAATTTTGTCTTGGTGCGATACTCATAGCCCTTCCAGGTTTGGACGAGATAGGAGCGGACTTCGGTGCGCGGGACTTTCTTGGAGTTTTCGAGATAATGCAAATAGTCATCGGCTTTGTCGAAGTCTTCCTTGGCTTGTTTCAGATCGATGACGGCTTGTGCCAGATCGGCGCCGGAGACGTTGAGCAGGTCGTTGAGGGCTTTCTGGGCGCTGACGAGTTCGAGCTGGGCAGCGGCATACTGGGTATCAGAGGCATCGCCGAGGCGGATGAGGGGTTGTCCCTTTTTGACGGTCTCGCCTTCCTGGACGAGGACGTCACTGACGACGCCGGAGGCATTGAAGGCGATCTCGGCATCTCGAGCGGGTTCGAGGCGGCCTTCGGCGATGATGGTGCTGTCGGCCAGCACCGTGGGAATGGCTTCCGGCGTGGCCGTCGCAGCTTTCCCACTTGCTCCGGAACACGCGCTCACAAACAGACTGAATCCGATCAATGTAATAAGCAGTTTTTGTTTCATAATAGTTTCCTCCGAGAATTTCATTGCCTTAATCGTACAATTCTTATAAGAAAAACTCCCCCGTCACTAGGGGAGTTTGATACTGTCCGAATGGACAGTAGGGTCAAATGGATAGCTATATAAGACTGTTTTTGAAACTCACTTTAGATTGTCGATCACATTGTGAATTACCAGCGGCCATTGGACATTTTCATCCAATCTATCGCCCAGGCGCACGATCACAACGTTCTTGCGTGGCGCAACATAAACAATCTGGTCATACCTGCCATGGGCATAGAAATCATAAGTGCCGTCCGGGTTGTTAATTCCCCACCAGTGATATTTATAGTAGCCATCATAGTCAAGCCAGTAGATCATTGTCTCCCAGGTGCGCGGATCGGGGCGAAGAGGCTCGGTCGATTCGCGAACCCAGCTTTCGGGTAGGATTTGAACGCCGTTCCAGAATCCGTTGTGCAGGAAGATTAAGCCGAAACGGGCATAGTCAACGGCGCGAGCGTTGATCCCACTTTCCATTTTCTCGAATCCTGAAGCTTCGCTATCGAGACTCCAGGAGGCAGGAAATTCCGCACCCATCGGCTTCCAGAATTTTTCTTGCAAATACTCGGCCACATGCATCCTCGTCGCGCGCTCGATGATCAACCCTTCCAGCAGCGGGTGATACTTCGATACTTAGTGTGGCATGCATGGGTTCCGCGCTTTCATCGACGGCAGGTCCACGCACATCAGGTTTATCGGAAGGCTGATCTCCAAGTGTGAAGCGACTTGGATAGGCAAAGCAGTATCCATCAACTTCATTAACATATACATTTAAGTCGGTGATCTGACAGGTCAATGGCAATGTGCTGCTCGATGGGGTGGGAGACGGGTCAAGGCGCGGCATCACGTCTGGAGGAATAGTGGCAGGCCGCGGGGTGTTTGAAGCCGAAGCGCATCCACTTAATAGAAGGATGAAGATCAGTGTAAGAAGAAAAATTTGACGCTTCATATTCGTTTCCTTTTCAAAATCATTATTACAGCAACTACTGCTCCAAAGAGCAATAGAGCAAACATCGCAACCAATGCCCATTGACCGAGTTGGGCAAAATAACCAGGACTGTTGATCTCACTGTAAATTGCCATGCCGAGTGCAACCAGCAGCGCTTTTTCACCCCAGGGTTTTAAACGCAGTGTGGCAATGCCGCTAATAAGTAAAGCAAGTGCGAGGAATAGTTCTGCCGTCATGTGAAAGCCAATGGCCCAGGGTGTCGTTTGAAATTCAGGCACCGAGCCGGTCGCGCTAAAAAAAATCCATTGCAGGATAATTAATGTGCCAACGCTGATTCCATACCAGGCTGAAAATTTCACCTTGTGCTCCAAATGTAGTTGAATACGATTTGATTCTAGAGTTCGGTAATAAAAAACTCCCCTACCAGTAGGGGAGTTTTCACTGTCCAAGTGGACAGTTTGAATTGAATGCAATTTCTTATTTGTTGCCGAGATGGTTGACACCACCGACGCCGCTGACCTGTTTAGTCACCGAGGCGGAACCGTAATAGCTGATTGAACCGGCACCGGAAATTTGGGCATCCAGGTTGTTATCCACCCATGTGGTAGCACTACCTGCACCGCTGATGTCTACGTGTGCATCCTTGTTATGGAGATCGGCACCTTTGAAGTCTCCGAATCCGCTGATGCTCAGGTTAAGATCATCGGCTGTGCCGGAGGCACTCATACTGCCCGCACCGCTCAAAGATACACCAAGGGCCTTCACAAGAATTTTGTTGAGTTTCAGGTTGCCTGCGCCGCTGAGCGAAACATCCAGAGAATTTGTTTTGAGATTGTCGATGGTCAGTTCACCGGCGCTTGTGAAATCCACGTTTGTCAAATCCTTGACCACAATTGTGAGCTTGACCGTCTTGGTTGGATTGACGTGCTTCCCATTCGTCGTCTTGTAGAAAATATCGAGCACGCCATTCTTGACCTCGGTCTTCAATCCCGGCAGGAGGTTATCTTCCGCTTCGATCTCAAGGGATTCCTTGCTGCCTTGCTTGACCAGCACCTCAGCAGGATAGCTGACCTCAATGGAGTGAAAGTCACTGACGCTGCGCGTTTCAGTCTTGAGATTGCCGGAGCCGCGCTCACCCGGACCGATAAAGGGTTCACTATTATTGATCATGGAGATTATGGACGGATTCGTCCAACCCAATTGCGGAGCGTACAGGATCGCCAGCACTGCGCCGCCGATGAGAACTACATCCAATACCAGGGATGTATATTTCCAATACGATCTTAGAATTATACCCAGGCCGGCTGCAATGAGCAGGAAGGGCCAGATGTGAGTCAGTGCCCACAAATTTGCAGCGGGAATTGTCCCCGATTTGACGAGCAGCCAAACGACACCGGCTGCGATCAGCAATAATGGACCGAATAACGATCTTCTGTGTTCCATGGTTTCCTTCTTTCTATGGATAAGCCTCTAACTTGCAGGTGGGATGCTATTATCCGATGGTTCGTCGGTTTTCTTGGCGCCGAGCAACCCTGAGCGGCTCACGACCAAATATGCACCCAGGAGAATTAACAGCACCGGGAAGAGAATATTGCTAAATGACGAGAAGATCATTTCAAAGAAGGCGCCGAAGATAATGAAGAGGATAAATCCTACTTTCATCACGCGGAAGCCTGACCGTTTTTGATTCTCATCACTGCCATACCAGCCCATGATATAGATGCCGACACCCACGAACAGGATGATCAACGTCCAGAAGTAGGACATGGATTCCCAATGTTGGGTGATGTTTTGGAACAGCAAGATCAGCCCAATTCCACTGATGATACTGCCCGGGATGGCAAACGCCGCGGTTCCTTTTCCGCCCGCGAACATTGCCACGAAAAACAGCGCGCCAAATCCGATGATGGCAAAGGGCCAGAGAAAACCCCAGTCCACCGTGCGGAAAATTTGGCCTGCCAGAGCCATGAGACCGAAGACAATCAGGAGTGTGCCTGCGATCAGTCCTCCGGTGTTGGAACGATTTGTTTGCATTTCATTCTCCTTTCCTATTACAAGTTTACACTTATGCCGCCCTAGACGGCAGCGATTGTTAAGATATATTATTCTTTACGCAAAAGTGGCGTCAACGTAGCAATTAATTCATCAGGAGATGCACCTTTATGGATGAAATCTGCCCCGGCCTCTTTGGCCGCGGTCGCATCATTGGCATCCACACTAAGCAGGACGATCTTCAGATGAGGATATGCCTTTCGAAGCAGTCGACAGGTTTCGGTGGGAGGAGAGCCGTAGAGTCGCCAATCGAGCAGGAGCAGATCAGGAGGCGTATCCGCCAATGAACGGATGAGTGTCTCAACATCTTTCACCTCGACAACACAATTCGTGCCTAATTTGCGTTGCATCAAAAGGATGAGTGCTTTGCGTGTTGAAGAATCAGGATCAGCAATAAGAATACGAATCATATGGACCTCGCTTGTAGTTTATGACAAGCGAGGTCCATATGTATCTGCCGCTAGTGCAGTTTTTTACCTAGCCAAACGGATAGTGAACCCCCTCCCGGCCTCCCCTAAATTCAACACCGAAATTTGGTTTGCATATAAAATTTCAATATTGAATTTGGGAGATGTGCCCGCCGCAGGCAGGGCGGCGGGGGCTATGCCAGCTTTTGTTCGATCGCTAATTTGACCGCTTCCACGCGGCTATCGACGCCAAGCTTATGGAAGATGTTCGAAATGTGAAATTTCACAGTACCCAGACTGACGACTAGTCGCTCAGCGATCTCGTTGTTGTTGAGTCCCTCCACCATACATTTGAGAACATCGCGTTCGCGTTCCGTTAATTGTTCACCAGGGATTTGCGGCTGTGCAATGGATTGTGCCAATACTTGAGTCGCTTCGGGCGAAAGTGTCATTCGCCCCGCGCACGCCGAACGGATGGCATTTCCCAATTCCTTGGCAGTGACGTTTTTCTGCAAATACCCGATCGCGCCAGCCTGCAGCGCGCCCTGCACCATATTTTGTTCAGCGAAACTTGTCAACGCAATGACTTTGACTTGAGGATATTTCTTGTGAATTTCGCGCGTGGCAGTGATGCCATCCATCCCCGGCATCATCAGATCCATCAGCACAACATCGGGTTTGTGCAACGAAACCATCTGAACAGCCTCAGCGCCATCTGAGGCTTCGCCAACCAATTTGAGGTCTTTGTTGACCATCAGGAATTTGGATAAGCCGCTTCTTACAACGGTGTGGTCATCTACGAGAAGGATTTTGATTGTCATTCGTAACTCCTTAATCATTCTGTTAAGCAGGGCTTATAAAACGTGCAGTTTTATATTTGGGTTTTCGTTCCAGGTCACATCCACACAGGTTCCTGAACCTGGAGTGCTGGAAATATGAAAGTCTGCGCCGATGGCTTCGGCGCGCTCGCGCATAATTCGCATGCCGAGACTGGTTGGTTTCGTGCCAGATAGGTCAAACCCAATTCCGTTATCGCATACTTCAAATCGAAGACAGGCTGCTGAGATGAATAAATCAACCTTCACTTCTGTGGCCCGCGCATATTTGAAAACATTATTTAGACTTTCCTGCGCGATGCGGTAACAGGCCACCTGGACCTCTGGTGGGAGTTTGCAGTCACCTTCAATCTTTAGCGTAATGGGCAAGCGCGAACGCCCAATGAAGGCCTCACATAACTGTCTGATCAGATCACCCAAGCTGGTCTGAGTCAGGGTGGCAGGACGTAACTCGAGCAAAAGGGTACGCATCTCAGCCAACGCACCACGCGTGAGTTGGCGCAATTCCTCTGTTGACCTTTTTGCTTCCTCCACATCCATTTTCCATAGCTCTGGCAATACTTCAGCGGTCAGGCTGGCGGAGAACAATGTTTGTGTAACCGCATCATGCAGGTCGCGCGCCAGGCGTGTACGGTCAGCAGTAACTGCCTCGACCGCCGCTTTTTCTGCAAGTTCCTTTTCGACCTTGGCGCGCTGTTCAAACTCCTTTTGAAGACGCTGATTCGCTTCCTCCAGTTCATGGGTACGTTCCGTCACGCGTTGTTGAAGAGTAAGGAGATATTCAGCTTCCTGTTCTGCAAACCGTTCTTCTGCGCGTTTCTGCTCATCAATATCTTCGATGATGCCAATCAGGTAATCGGGTCTGCCCTCCAAGTCGCGCACCAGCGAATAATTGATGCGCGCCCAGAACACACGTCCATCCTTGTGGCGATAACGGCGCTCCATAACGTAGGAATTACGTTTCCCTTCGATCAATTCCGGAAAGAGACTATTATCTATTCCTCTGTCCTCTGCAAGGGCCAAAGAGCGAGGATCAATCTGACGTAATTCTTCAATCGAATATCCCACAATACTTTCAGCGGTTGAGTTAATCGCAATGGCTCTGCGATCCAGGCCCATGACCGCGACACCGACTGCAACGTTATCGAAGATCGCCTGGAAGCGCGCTTCAGATTGCTTTAATTCACTGGCCGCGCGCTTTTCAAGTTCTGCTTCGGCGCGCTTGCGTTGCTCCACTTCCTTTTCGAGCAGTTTGTTGGTCTCACGCAATTCAGAGGTCTGCTCGGAGACCTGCGTTTCAAGATAAACATTCTGTTCACGGACGGTATTCAGCCGCCACCTGAATCCGCCAGCTACGAGCGCGCCTAAAACAATGATCAATGAGCCCATAAACCACCAGGTCTGCCAGACGGGTGGAGTGATCAAAATCGGGATCGCGACTCCCTTTTCATTCCAGATGCCATCGCTGTTGGAGGCTTTCACGCGGAAAACATACTGTCCGCCGGGCACATTGGTATACGTGGCAAAGCGGCGATTGCCAGCCTGAACCCAATCCTTATCGAAGCCTTCGAGTTTATAGGCGTATTGATTTTTTTGGGGTGACTGAAAATCGAACGCGGTGAACTCGAAGGAAATGAAATCCTGTTTGTAAGAAAGTTGAATTGGCTGGTGGCCTGAGAGATCAACATGCAACGGCTCATTGAACACTTCGAAACCGGTCATTGCCACTTGGGGTGCGACAGGGTTTGGCTGTACATTCCCGGGATCGAAGAGATTGAAGCCGTTGATACCACCGATGTACATGCTCCCATTGCGGGCCCGGAAGTAGGCATTCGAATTGAATTCGTTGCTCTGCAAACCATCAGCTGAGTCATACGTGGTGAACGTTTCCACGCGCGGATCGAATTGCGACAAACCATTGTTAGTGGTCAACCAAAGTTCCCCATGATCATCTTCAAGAATTCCCAGCACCACATTATTAGGCAGTCCACTTTTCTCGGTGTAATGCTGGAATATTTTTGTGTTTGGATCAAAGCGATTCAAACCCAACTGCGTTCCCAGCCATAAATTGCCATTGGCAGTTTCATGGATCGCCCAAACGGAATTTTCGCTGAGGCTAGAAGGGTCGTCGGGTTTGTTGCGGTAATTTATGAAGGTGGCAAATTTCGGATCCGTGTGAAGCGGGTCGTTCAAATCCAGTTGATTTAATCCTCCACCCCAGGTCCCAATCCAGAGCACGTTTCTTTTTGAATCCAAATATAGACTCACAACTTTGTTTTCATTTAGGCTGGATGGGTGATCAGGATCGTTGTTGTAATTTGTAAAGATGTTCGTATGCGGATCATAATGAGATAAGCCGCCGAATGTGCCAATCCACAAGCCGCCTTTTCTATCGGGGATAATGGTGGCGATATTATCATCAGCCAGGCTGTCCGGATTTTCCGAGTCATGTAAATAATGAAGGACACGGCCTGTCGTAGGGGTGAGGCGATTCAAGCCTTTGCCAAGCGTGCCGGCCCAGACCATATCATATGTGTCCACATAGACATCCATAAAAAGATCATCGGAAAGGCTGTCCGGATTATTCGGATCATGACGGAAATGTTCAAATTGCCCAGTAAGTGGATCGAAGCGTTCAAGCCCGGCACCCCAGGTAGCTATCCAAATATTGCCATGCTTGTCTTCGGAGAACGCGCCGGTTGCATTGGTTCCCAGGCTGGCTGGGTCGCTGGGATTGTTTCTGTATAAACTGAATTGTCCGTTGTTTGAAGCCAGTTTATTGATGCCGCTATGAGATGTCCCAATCCATAAGATGCCAGAGCGGTCCTGGTAAAGTGACCAGACTTCGTTGCCGCTCAGACTCTCGGGGAAAAACGGATCGTTTTGATAATGCAAAAAATGGCCTGGCCTGGAAAGATCCATTAGGTCTAGGCCGTTTGTCCAGGTGCCTATCCACAACATTCCATTTGAATCTCCCCAGAGGGTCATGAGGTCATTCGTGCTCAAGCTATCGGCAACGTCAGGGTTGTTTGAAAAATGGCGGGCCGTCCCGGTGCGTGGATCAAATTGATCGAGTCCATTGCCATGCAAGCTGAATCCACCGGTCGCAATCCAGAACGTTCCATCGGGTGCTTCATAAAGGGAGGCGATATTGTTACTTGCAAGCGACTGCGAATCGGTTTCGTCATGTTGATAACGAACGGCTTTGCCTGTGAAGGGATCCAGCAGATTCAAACCAGATCCTTCGACGCCATTTCCTCCGGTCCCAATCCACAGTTGATGCTGTGCATCTTCAAAAATAACGGAGATTGCATTGCTGCTTAAGCTGTTCGGGTCATTCGGATTATTTTTGAAATGATCAAATCCGTTCGTGGAGGGATTGTATCGATCCAGACCCGCCAGAGTTCCTACCCAAAGCGCCCCGTTCGAATCCTGTTTAATGAAAGTGACCGTATCGCTACTAAGACTTGAAGATACATCTGGATCAGAACGATAGCTGACAAACGTCTCTGTGATGGGATCCAAGCGATTCAACCCACCGCCCCAGGTTCCTATCCACAAGTAGCCATTTTTGTCTTCTGTAATGGCAAGAATACTGTTGTGGCTAATTGAGTTGGGGGCTTCCGGGTCATGCTTATAAATCTTGAAATTGAATCCGTCATAGCGGTTGAGACCATCCTGTGAACCGATCCAGAGATAGCCCTTACTATCCTGAAAAATGGCTAACCCAGCGTTCTGAGAAAGACCATCTTCAATGGTGAGATGCTCGAACTGGACAATACTACCAGGGGCAATATTCAGGTCAATGGTAGAGGCTGCCTCTGCTGGACGTGCAGCTGTCCCTGTTGAAAGAGGGGAGAGGAAAAGAATGAATATTGTGAGAATTGAAATTGGAATAAGACGCTTCATGATGCCGGCCGTGTTGAGGATGGTTATTAAATCATTCTAGCATTCCTGTTTCGAAACGCAACAGAGTTAGTGACATTCTTCGTTGTACAAAGGATAAAGTTCACATTTCTTCGCTGGAAACCAGATAATTTTTGTCTAAATAGGAAATTGATATTTAGGATTACATTTGTAACCTTTTGCCATTACGTTCGTCCTGCTACTATGCTTTCAGAAATGTAAGCCACCTTTACTTAAATGAAATCTTTCCTAATCATTCCCGCTAGCACGCTATGCAGCACCTCGAACAAGAATCGAGGCATTTTCCAGCTGGGTTATCCTTTGACCGCTGTGAAGTCATCCATTGAGGAGGTGAGCAATCGTTCATCTGTGACAATGCAATTTTTTTTACATCATTTCATTAACGTTTTTTTAACTTTTTGTTATCGCCCATAGAGAGGTTATTAATATGATTGAAAATAAGTTACCTGAGAGTATTACATCAGTCCCGCCGGAGTTTCAGCCGGTGTACGACCTGAGTATGGTGATTCCGACCCGGAACGAGTCGGGGAATATCGAGCCGTTGTTGATGC